>ERZ779643.22-NODE-22-length-140254-cov-6.662672_pt1 | contig 140254 bp, 160 predicted proteins | sample MGYA00511564_ERZ779643 | MGnify/ENA primary metagenome ERZ779643 (study PRJEB29588, sample SAMEA2147114) | human gut metagenome | biome: human gut; feature: human-associated habitat; material: faeces | place: Denmark | collected 2008/2010 ...
AATATTTCTTTTAAATGACTAATATTTTAGGCATTTAAAACCTTGGAATAACTTTTTTAAGTTATGGAAAGGAAAAAATAACTAGATTACTCTAATTATTTTAATTCAACAAAATATTTTTTATACCATATTAAGAATATATATATATTATATATTTTTCTACCATTATTCATTTTATTATTATAGTGGTCTTCAAGTAATTTATTAATAACTTCTTTATCAAAAAATTTACTAACAAAGTTTTCATTAAACATACTCTTAACCATATTATAATACTTATCTTCTCTAATCCATATTGAAAATGGTACAGGAAATCCAAGTTTTCTTCTCTTAGCCCAATCGTTAGGTATATTTTTATTAGCTAAATCTCTAAATATATATTTAGTAAGTTTTCCTTTAATTAAATATTTAGTAGGTATTTTTCTAGCATACTCAAATACTTCTTTATCTAAGAAAGGTACTCTTAACTCTAATGAATTAGCCATAGACATTTTATCTGCTTTAAGTAGTATATCATTAGGTAACCAGAAATTCATATCAATATACATTTTCTTAGTAACATCATCCATATCTTTTACCTTTTCATAATATGGATAAATATAATCTTTAATTTTAGTATTATCTTTTAATTTATCATTTAATATTTCATTTGCTTCATCTTCATCCATTACAAAGGCATGACCTATATATCTTTCACAAAATTCTTTAGAATATTTATTTATAAAATGTTTACCCTTAAAATAAGGTAATTTGTTTGCAACACTAGCATTAAATTTTCTTATAAAACTTGGTAAGCATAAATAAGCTTTAGCAATACCAGGTTCAATATACTCATTATATCCCCCGAACATTTCATCTGCACCTTCGCCAGATAAAACTACTTTGACCTGTTTACTCGCCTCTTTAGATAAGAAATATAATGGTACAGTAGATAAATTAGCATGTGGTTCATCAGTATGATATTCTATTTCAGGAAGAATATCAAAAAATTCATCACTACCAATATGAGTACTATAATTTTTAATACCTAACATATCAGATAATTCTTTAGCATATACTGTTTCATCAAATCCTTTATTATTAAATCCTACAGTAAAACTTTTATCAGGTTTAGCAATACTTACAACATAAGAAGAATCTACTCCCCCAGATAAATAACTACCTACTTCAACATCACTTATTTTATGATATTTAACAGATTCTGCAATTACTTCTTCCAAAGTATCTTTCATTTTATCATAACTATCTTCTCGCTTATCATATAAAATATCATAATATTTTTCTATTTCTATTTTACCATCCCTATATTTAAAATAATATCCTGGTAATAATTTATAAGTATTTTTAAAGAATGTATCACTACCTATACTATATTGAAATATTAAATACATTTTTAAATTCTTAGTATTTACTTCTTTCTTAAAATTCTTATTAGGTAAGAAACTCTTTATTTCTGAACCAAACATAAAATTATCTTTATCAATATAATAATACATTGGTTTAATACCAAAATAATCTCTTGCACCCACTACTTCTTTTGTTTTTTTATTATATATTATAAAACTAAACATACCCCTTAATTTAGGAAATAACTCAGTATTATATTCTTCATATCCATGTAATATTACTTCAGTATCACTTTTAGTAGTAAATTTATGACCTTTTTTTATTAAATCTTCTTTTAATTCCCTATAATTATATATTTCACCATTAAATACAATTACCATACTTTTATCTTCGTTATAGATAGGCTGATCTCCACCCTTTAAATCTATAATAGATAATCTACGAAATCCTAAAGCAATATCACTATCAGTATAATATCCTTCAGAGTCTGGTCCACGATGTATTATCATGTCATTCATTAATTTAATTGTTTTAGTTTTGTCTTTTTCTTTATTTACATATCCTACAAATCCACACATATTATTTCCTTTCTTTATTAAAGTATTTTAATACTATTGATACTTCGACTTCTAAAGGATCTATAAATTTATCTTCTAATTTTAATTCTTTTTTTAAAACAGATAATTCAGTACATCCTAAAATATAAGCATCTGCTTTTACATCACTGATAATATTATCAAATTGTTTTTTATCTACTTTTTTATTTGCTTTAACATAATTATATATTATATCCATTGTTTTAGTAGTATCTGCAATTACATATTCTATATTATATTTATCTAACTCATTTTGATATAATTTAGATTCTATTGTACCAAGTGTAGCCATAATACATACTTTTTTATACTTCTTATTTTTTATATATTCTACAGTATCCCTAACCATATTTCTTATAGTAATACTAGTTTCACTTTGTAATTTATCATGAAAATAGCAACAAGTATTGCAAGGTATTACTATCATTTTTACTCCTAATAATTCTAATAATTTAACATCATTAATCAATTTAGGATAAGGGTTCTCTTTTGTATTATCTAATATATAACTAGTTCTATCAGGAATTGAAGCATGACTTAAAATAATTGTATTTATATGTTCTTGGTCTATTAAAGCATTAGTATTATCTGTTAATAATTCATAAAAATAACTACTTGCTTTTGGTCCTAAGCCTCCTAAAACACCTAATTGATATTCACTATTATTACTTTCTTCTTTTTTATCATATACTGGAGGATATTTCTTAACTACTTTATAATCTTTTCCATATATAATATTGTTCCATATTATTCTTTTAATACTATTATCTTTATTATATTTTAAAGTATAAGTATATTTCTTTTCTTTAATTAATTCTCTAACTTCTTTATATAAACTACTAGGTAAATATTTCTTTAATAAACCTTTCGGAGTAACTAACCATAAATGTTTATTTTTATTATATACTGTTTCATTATCTAAATTATATATATAGTCTTCAACTAAATACTTAGCTAAATTACAACCACATGCAGTTACAAAGAAACTACTTCTACCTTGTCTTAAATTCATTTCAAAGAATTTATATTTTTTATCCCTATAATCATATTTTATATCAAAATTAGAATAACCTACATAATTAATATCTTCCAAAAATTCTTTTACTTTTTTATAAATTTCATCATTATATGTACTAATAATAGCCTTATAATTACCTACACCATATGGAGTATGTTCTTCCATAATACATCTACCTAAACACATCATTTTTACTTTTCCTAAATGATTTGAATAACAATTAAGTACATACATTGAATCATCTGATCCAGGTATATAATCCTGTACTATAATATTACCATTATATCCTGACTTAAATATTAATTTAGATATATCTCTTACTTCTTTAACACTATTTAATTTATAGCTTTTTTCTTTACCTACAAAAATAACCTTAGAATATTCTGTCGAAGAAGATGGCTTTAAAGCATAATAATTATATTTAGGAATATCTATACTTTTATAATTAGATTTAGTAATTATTGTAGTCTCAGGATAATCTAATTTATATTTATCACATATTTTATAAAAAGATTCTTTATCTTCAATCATTGGTTTTAACTTCTTATCCATAAATGGTAATATATACATTTTTGATAATTTTTCTCTATTATCTAATATCAAATCTGTATACCATTCTGCACATGAAAGTAATATTAATTTATCATATTTATCTTTATTCTCTTCATAAATATCAGTCATTATTTTGACAAAATCTTGATATAAATTTTCATATATTTTAACATCTACTATTTTACTATTCCTAGTTTCTCTAAGAGCAAATGTTCCTACTGCCAAAGATTTAATATTATATTCTTCATGAAATGATCTTGCAATTCCATAACAATTAGCATCTGTTCCTAATATCACTGGTAAAAATGTTTTATTCATTGTAATCACCCTTATAAAAATTATATAACAAATAAGATTAATTGTCTATAAATTAAAAAAATGTTTACAAAAAAATAAGTAAAATTATTACTTATCTTAAAATAAACCACCTTGCTTAATACCAAAATGTTTATATGCTTTTTCTGTTACTATTCTACCACGAGTAGTTCTTTTTAAATATCCTTGTTGTAATAAATAAGGTTCATAAACATCTTCGATTGTACCAGCTTCTTCTCCAATAGAACTTGCTATTGCTTCAATACCTACCGGTCCTCCATTAAATTTTTCAATAATTGCCTTAAGTAAATTATAGTCTGTTTCATCAAGTCCTACTTTATCTACTTTTAATCTATCAAGTGCTAACTCTACAATATCTTTACTTATATGACCTTCACCTTCAACTAAAGCAAAATCTCTTACTCTTTTAAATAATCTATTACAAATTCTTGGTGTACCTCTACTTCTTCTAGCAAGTTCATACGCTGCTTCATCATCAATATCAATATTTAATACTCTACTTGTTCTTTTTACAATATCAAATAGTTCATCTTCAGTATAATAATTCAATCTTGATATAATACCAAATCTATCTCTAAGAGGACTAGATAAATCACCTGCTCTAGTAGTAGCACCCACTAAAGTAAATTTAGGTAAATTAATAGTAACACTACGATTACTTCCTTCTCCACCAATAACTATATCTAATTTAAAGTCTTCCATCGCTGAATATAATATTTCCTCAATAAATCTAGGTATTCTATGTATCTCATCAATAAATAAAACATCATTTGGTTCTAATGTAGAAAGTATTGCAACTAAATCTCCTGATTTTTCAATTGCTGGACCAGATGCAGTTTTTATATTTGTACCCATTTCGTTTGCAATAATATATGCTAATGTTGTTTTACCAAGTCCTGGTGGACCATATAAAAGCACATGATCTAATGGTTCATTCCTCATTAAAGCAGACTTAATAAATACTTTAATATTCTCTTTTACCTCGCTTTGACCTATATAGTCATCAAGCGTTTCTGGTCTAATATTTTCATCATCTGCAAATTTATCTGGTGACATAATTCTATCTTCCATAAATACCTCCTTGTTAAATAAACATTAGTCTTTATTTAATTTTTTCTATCTTTTTTATTATCTCATTTGATTTTCTTTCTTGTTCTAATCTTTATATAGTTTCAATAATATATAATATGTTTTTACATAAGTTCTCGTAGAAAAGAAAGTAAACTATATTGTTTATTTTCTACCATCTTCATTATAATATAATTCCTTATAATTTTCAATATATTTTACACTTACATTTAGATTTTCATATATATCAAAAGTAATATAAATATACAAAACAAAATCAAATATGTCAATATAATTTTAATATTATTTTTAACAACTTTATTTTTATTTAAAATATTATATTTAAAAAGTTTTTTTAATACTTTTATAGGTAGTAAAAATAAAAAACACTTAAAATTATCAATATAACTTTAAGTATATAAATATTATTCTTTTATATCATAACCTAATTTCTTTAATTCTAATAACGCAATTAATGATAAATCATTAACAGTTAATTTATTTATATCATAGAAATCTGCTCCTAAAGAGTCATCATTAACTTCATCAATATTAATATTTTTCATAATTTCATTTGAATAACTATTTACACTATAAAATATTCCTACATGATGACATTTATACATACCATCTTCACGTAACCAAGTTGCTACTACTGAATCAGTATCAAATAATTCACATTTCTTTACTATTATTCCTGTTTCTTCCTCTAATTCTCTTTTTAATGTTTCTATTGGACGTTCTCCAAACTCTAAACTACCTCCTGGTAAATCTAATAATCCATCATATGGACCAGATACTTTTTTAATTAATAAAATCTTATTATCTTTAACAATTAATCCATATACTCCTAAATGTCTATGTTCTTTCATATTACCTCCTACACTAATATTATATATTATAATAAAAGCAATATCAACTAAATATTAAATTTTAAAAAAAGTCAAAAATAAAAACCCTTATAAAACAAGGGTTACATTACAAGTGGCGTCCCCAGAAGGATTCGAACCTTCGACCGCTCGCTTAGAAGGCGAGTGCTCTATCCAGCTGAGCTATGAGGACAGCAATCTCAAACAGATACACTGATTATACACCACTTTTTAAAATTATTCAATACTTTTTAGTGAAAAATTATAAATTTCTTCATTATTTACCATAAAAATAACATCTTTTACAGGAAAATTATCTCCAATAGATAATCCTATTGTATAAATTACCTCTTCTAAAACATTATTTGTAGTTAAATCATTTAATAACATATTATTAAAATTTAACTTTAATACTTCATCCTTTAATTCATAATTTAATAATTTAGCATTAACATTTAAAAAACTCATTAAATTACTTTCATATACTGGCGAGGTAGATAATTGTTCTATTATTACCTTTATTTTATCTTGATTAGTATTATTTATATATTTAGTTACAGGTACATAATAATAATTATCATTATAACTATTTACATAATAAGTAGTATATGAATCTATATTACTCATACTTACTAATTCATAATTTTTATTTATTCCATAATCTCTATCTAACATTGTAGGAAGTATTTTTTTACTATGAGGTAATCTATCTAAAACATTACCTTCTACTTTAATTATAACTTTATCTATACCATCAATATTAGTTAAAGTATAAATAATTGACTCAATCATTTTTTCTTCATAATCACCATTTATTTCTAATAATTCCTTAGAAAAATCAATTGTAAGTACACCTTTATCTAATTCAATATTTTTTACACTTGTTCCACTTGGTATAATACTTCTAAATCCATTTGGTATAATATTACTTTTTTTTCCATCAATTGTTAATCCTTCTAGTAAATCCATTGCTTTATCTACTTCACTACAATTACAACTAGTAATTAATGTTCTAGCAACATAATCATTACTATCAAGTAAATAAATAACCGCTAAATTATTTGGATATACATATTCAATATTATCATGTTTCAATTCTAATTCCTTTTCTTCATTCCCAGGTATTAAATATAAAATAACTAACATAATAAGTGCAAGTGAAGCCACAATTATTTTTCTAATACTAAATTTCTTTAACATATAATTCACCCTAGTAAAATATATTCTTTTAATTTATATTTATGAAAAAAAGCCATTAACTGGCTTATAAAGTTATTTCATTTAACCTAAGTAGTTCCACTACTGCTTGAGCACGACCCTTCACAGATAGTTTTTGCATTGCATTAGATATATGATTCCTTACTGTCTTTTCACTTATATTCAATTGTTCAGCAATTTCTTTGGTAGTTTTATTAGCAATAAGTAATGTAAATACTTCTTTTTCTCTTTTAGTTAATATACTTTTATTCATACATACCTCACTTTTCTTATAGGGTGGAGTTAACTTATCTCATAATATTGTATGAAGTATTTAACTAAAAGACACAGTATTTTAACCTATTTATGCTTGAAATTCAACAGAAATATACATTTTTTTATCAAATTCCCCTTGTACTAATCTCATTATATTGTTTGCTAACTCCACATTATGTTCTTTTGCACCTACTACTACTCTTATTTGATCACTATTTATTTTAACAAAATTATCATAATTATAAGTTGCTTTAATCTTACTTTCTATTGTTTCTTCTAAGGAAGAATTTTTATTAATAGATTTTAATTCTTCAAAAACTAAATTCTTTTCTTCAGTACTTATATCTTTACTAGTAAGCTTTTCCTTTAAACTATTAATATTATTTAATACATTATTATTATCTTCTACTTTTAACGCAGATATTATATCACTTTCCATAATATCAACTTTCTTATCATTATCCTCATTCTTATTAACATCACTATTTTTTATTATACTATCATTATTAGTAATTAGTAATTCATTTGGCATAGTAATATAATAAATACTAAGTACTAATATTAAACTAAACAATGTTAAAAACCATAAATTTTTCTTCTTAATCATATATATTCCTCTTTTCTAATTAATAATATTATCTACAATAAAAAAATATACCTTAAAACTAAGATATATTTATTCATTATTTTCTTTATAAAAAGTTGTATTAATTATCATACCCAGTACAAACATAAAACTCATTGAATATAACCAAATAAGAAGTATTATAATACTAGATAAATTACCATATAAAATATCATATCTTGCAAAATACTCTATATAATATCCAAATATTACTGAAAATAACATCCATGATATAGTAGTAATTAATGCCCCCATAGTAGTATTTCTACTAGAAATTTGTTTACTCGGAGATATCGTATATATAAGTTTTATATTAATTAATATAATAAAGAATGTTAATGGCCATTTAATTATATTAATTACAAATATTAATTCATCAGTTATACCAGAAAATACTTCCGTAGATTTAATAAATAATAGAATTTTTTCACCAAATATTGGTACTAACATCATAAATATAAATAGTAATAATATATCTATTAATATAATAACAGATTTAATTCTATCTTTTACTATATCACTATTTTTTACATTATATAAATTGTTCGCAGACTTTATAATAGCATATGTACCATTCGTAGATACAATAAATGCAATTAAGTTAAACATTCCTACATTAGTATCAAAACCACGACCATTAATTATTTCTAATATAAATTCCGCTACTTTTTGAGGTAACATATCATTTATAATAACTGCAAATCTATCTAAAGAAATATTAAAGGAAGATGCAATTAATACAATTATAGTAAGAATAGGAATAATTGCCAAAAACAAGTAATACGCTAAGGATGCTGGCAATATTCCAAGTTCTGCTCTACTAAAAATATTTACTATTTTCTTTAGTTGCCTCTTCATTAGTTTTCCTTTTCTTTTTCCTTATTCTTTCTCATTTCTAAAGTTGCTTCATTAATTGCATCATCAACAGTTTTAATATCATCTAATATCATACTATATCCAATACTTGCACCATATCCGTAAGGTAATTCCTTTAATTCCTTATATATTTTTCTAGTATAACTTACTACATCCTTTTCAGAATATCCAACCATATATACTAAGAATTCATTACCATCAGTACGCATAATATCAGTATTTTCTAATTGATTAATTATCAAAATACTTGCAGCTTTCTTAATAACATTGTCTCCCTCTTCATGTCCATGACTATCATTAATATCTTTAATATTATTTAAATCTATTACCACAAAACATTGAGGATATATAACATTACTATCCCATTTTTCCATATTATAATTCAAGTAATTTCTATTTTTCAAAGAAGTCATAACATCAATAAATTTCATTTTTTCTTCTTTTTTAATTGTTTTTTCTTTATTTCTTTTACTCTTAATGCCAAGTATTATTAATGTTAAAATAAGTAATATTCCAAGTGCTATACCAACATATTTTAATATATTAGTAATATTACCACTTAAATAAGTTTCATTAATATTATAACTATATTTAATCTCATTATAGTTTATCATTGATACATAAAAACTAAATAAATTAATAAATGTACTGTTTTTATTAACATCTCTTATTACAAAACTATAATCAGTATTAATCGTATCATTATATATAATATTATAACTAGATAACTTTTGATTCTTATAATAATTATATGTATCTAAATCAAGTATTATAATACTATTACCATCAATATTTCTAATTAACTCATCAGTATTATCATATCCTTTAGGTACTATACCATTCTTACTTAAATAATCAAATAAATAACTATTACTAACAGTATATACTTCCTTATCCTTTAAACTTCTTATAGTACTTAAATAAGTAGTATCTTTAGATAAAATAACATATTCTTCTTTAAAAGGACTAACAGTATAATATCTATCAACATTAGTATTATTAGTACTAAAATTACCAAATACTAAATCAATTTCTCCACTTGATAAAGCATTCTTTAAATCATTAATATTATCATATCTAATAGTTTTAAAATCTACATCAAATAAATCTTCAAAACCACTTAAATAATTAGATAAAGTTCCCACAAATTCTTCATTTTCCTTCTTTTCATATGGAGTATATGTAACATAACCAAAAACATAAGAATTAGCATTATAACTCATCTTTTCTTCATCACTAATATTCTTAGCCTTAAAAAATAAATTAATAAAATTTTCTTTATATACATCATCAAAATATTCATTCTTATATTTCATTGTATATTTTTTCATTATATTTAATAATGTACTATTATCTTTAATAGATAAAACATACTTTTTATTAATATCACTTACATGACATATTATATTTAATTCATTTTCAACAATTTGTTCTAAATATTGATTCATTGGCACAAGCAAGTGAGTAATTTCTTCATTTTTTAATCCAAGTAACATTGAATCAATATCATTATATGTTTTATAAGATATCCCTTTAATACTAGATAAATAATAACTAGCTAGAGAAATATCATTAGATAGTACTCCCAAAGATATATTACTAATATCAGATATCTTATCATATTTAGTTTTATCTTTTGATACAATTACATATTTATCTTCATATATCAAAATATCATTATCACTAATTTTTTCATCACTTTTTAATATTTTAAAAGCAACATTCTTATAATTATTTGAATTAGATAAATAAGATACCTTATTAAAATTAACACCATATTCCTCAGTAAATTTACTTAAATAATCAAATATTACACCATTACCACTACTACCAAAAATAGATACATCATTATATACACTAACATCTACTACATTACTTTGATTATCATTAATCCACTTCTTTTCTAATAATGATAAACTAGCATCATCTTTACTATAATTTAGTATAAATATAAGTAATGCTACTACAAATATAACCGCAGTTATTGATAATATTATTATTTTATTAGTTTTCTTTTTCATACTTTCACACTATCCCTTTGTCCATGATATAACAGTTTTATTATGATGTTTATACCCTTCAATCGCTGTAGTTTTTTCACCATCATCTGTTTCATTAACCCATTTAACTATAAAACTAAAGTCATAAAATTTCAATTCATCTTCACTAAATTTCTCTAATACTTCATCACTAATACTTTTAACCGCATCAGTATTAACACCACTTTTAGCTTGAAATCCAATATAAACAATCTTACCTTGAAGTCTAACGTTAGCACTTTCTATATTATCATTTTCCTCTAAAGAGGTTTTAACTTCATTTAAAAATGAATCTGATAACTTAACATCTTCTATTCCGTCTAATCTATCTCCATATGTACCCTTACCAGTAGTAATAAATAAACTTATTAATATTATAAATACAATAATAAATAATATTAAAGCAAGACCACATACAATTGATAACCCCTTATGTTTGTTAATAAAATTTAACATTTTCTCACTTCCCTTTTACATAATTATACTATATATCATTTACTAAATCAATATTTAAAAGGAAAAAAGAATACTATTTAGTATACTCAAATTCATAATCAAGTATTCTAATAATATCCCCTTCCTGTACTCCCATTTTTTCTAATTCATCATCAATTCCTAAGTTTCTTAACTTCTTACTAAATCTACTTATTGCTTCTTCAGTATTAAAGTTAGTCATCTTAAACATCTTTTCTACAATATCACCTTTAATTATATAAGTATTATTTTCTTTAATAATTGTATATGGCTTTTCATACTTAAATTTATATAATACATGACTTTCTATACTGTCTTTATCATATAAATCTTCTTCCTTAGTATTTTTAACTAGAGTTTCTAATTCATCAATAACCTTATCTAATCCAATATTATTTGTTGCAGATATTTCAAATATTTTTTTATCTACCTTTGTTTTAAATACTTCAAGATTTTCTTTTGATCCTTCAATATCCATTTTATTAGCAATAATAATTTCTTCCTTATTCATTAATTTATCACTAAATTCTTTTAATTCATTTCTTATAACTAAATAATCTTCATAAGGATCCCTGCCTTCACTACCAGACATATCAATAACATGAGCAATAATTTTAGTTCTTTCAATATGTTTTAAAAACTTATGTCCAAGTCCTACACCATTACTTGCTCCTTCGATTAAACCAGGTAAATCTGCTACAGTATAACTATATCCAGTCTTAGTTTTAACAACTCCTAAATTTGGAGATAAAGTTGTAAAATGATATGAAGCAATTTTAGGATTAGCATTACTAATCATTGAAAGTATTGTACTTTTACCAACACTAGGAAGCCCCACTAAACCAACATCTGCAAGCATTCTAAGTTCAACTTTAATTTGTCTAACTTCACCAGGTTCGCCACGCTCAGCATAAGATGGACAAGGATTACTTCTAGTAGCTAAACTAACATTACCTCTACCGCCTCTACCACCATAACATACAATTACTTTGTCATCTTTTTTAGTTAAATCTGCAATAACAACACCAGTATTATTATCCTTTATTGTAGTGCCTAATGGCACACTTATTATAGTATCTTCTGCAGCCTTACCATTTTTATTTTTACCTTCACCATTTAATCCAGGATTTCCTTTAAATACTTTTTTATATTTTAAATCAATTAAAGTTCTAAGTCCTTCATTAACAGTAAATATTATGTCGCCACCTTTACCACCATTTCCTCCGAATGGTCCTCCCATAGCAACAAATTTTTCGCGGTGAAAAGCCATACAACCATCTCCACCACGACCTGCTTCTAAATTAAGTACTACCTCATCAACAAACATAACTTTCACATCCTTTCTACTTTTTTCTTACATAAATCATAGCATCTTTCATATTATCTGAATAATTTTTATTATCAAAAAAATCAAAATAACATAACTCTTCATTAGTTAAATCATTATATTTAACATTTGATCCTGCTATTAATGTACCCTTAACCTTATTATCTTCCATAATACATTTGAATAAATAATGAATTAATATAACACCATCATTATTTAATATAGGATTCATCTTATTAATTTCTTCCTTTAAACAAGAATAATTCCATCCAAATTTAAATCTAGAATCTAAATAATCAAAAATATTAGATAATAATATAAAATCATATTTATTATTAAATTTATTACTTATATCTAATATGTCTAGACAAGAAAAATTAATCTTACTATTTAATAAATTATCTTTTAATATTTCATAATCTTCATTACTAAATAAATAATTATTATATAATTTTATTCTATCTTTCATAATAAATCTTTTAGTAACTATATCACTAATTAATAATCTCTTATCAGAATTATTACTTTGTAAATCATAATTAAATTTAACTAAATCATTCCAAAACATAGCATATTTATTATCCATATATGGTAATAATTTCTCTATAAATATACTTTCTTTATATATTGAATAATACCCTAATAATAAATCTAAATATTTATGTAAAAAATCTTTATAATCATATTTTAATATCATTGCTTTTTTTATACCAAGTGAATAAAACTCAGTCAAATAATTACTATCAAAAGCATCTATATTTGTTATACCATTATGTATTAAATTAAATACTTGATCTCCACTTGATAACACACTAAGAGCACTATTCTTATCATTAAAATCAAAATTATTTAAATAACTCTTAATATTTTCATTAGTATAAGAATATACCCTATTACTAAAAGCATTATGATATTTAATATAATTTTCTATTAGTTCTTTTGTTTTATATAATTCTTCCATTTTATAACCCCCACACCTAAATAAAAAGGAGGTATTACCCCCAAATTGATATAGCCATGCATAATACAAAGAATATTAATCCTAATGCAAATGTTAATCTACTTATAAATAATTCTACTCCTCTTTCTTTTCTATTAGAAAACAAATCTGAGTTACCACCTTGAATTACTTGTGAAGCAGCTTCAGCTTTACCACTTTGCAATAATACGATTGCTATTAATAAAATTGATACTATTAGTAATGCAATTTCCATTTATATCTTCCTTCCTCGTGCTATATTATAGCAAATATTTTTATTTTTGTAAAGGACTAATATTGTATACCCCAAATAACCATTTCTTTAGCATCCTTACCACAACAAACACATTTATCAGAAATATGTTCTTGTTCAAAAGGTATACATCTAGATTTAGTACCCTTAATTTCTTTTATTTTATCTTCACATTCTTTATTTCCACACCACATTGCTTTAACAAATCCAGGATGATTACTAATTATCTCTTTCATTTCATCCATAGACTTAGCAGCATAAGTCATTTCATTTCTTCTTTCTAATGCTCTATTATATAAATTATTTTGAATATCATTTAATAAAGTTTTAACATTACTTACAACATCATCATTAATAAATACATTAGTCTTTTCTCTTGTATCTCTTCTTACCAAAGTAATAAATCCATCACTTAAATCTCTTGGACCTATTTCAATTCTAATAGGAATACCATTAACTTCAGCTTCTGCAAATTTAAATCCTGCACTCTTATTTGAATAATCAACATAAGTAGCAATATTATTATCATTTAACTTATTACATAAATCTTCCGCTAAAGTATTAACATTAACATCATCCTTAACAGGAACTATAACTACTTGTCTTGGTGCAATTTTCGGAGGCAATACTAATCCATAATCATCCGAATGAACCATTATTAAAGCCCCAATCATTCTAGTAGTACTTCCCCATGAAGTTTGATATACATAATCTAATTTATTTTCTCTATTAGAAAATTTAATATCATAAGCTTTAGAAAACTTTTGACCAAAATAATGACTTGTCGCAGATTGTAAACATACACCATTATACATTAAAGCCTCAACAGTATAAGTATATTCTGCACCAGCAAATTTTTCCTTATCAGTCTTTTTACCAATTAATGATGGTATAGCTAAATAATCATGAAAGAAATCATTATAAACATTAAGCATTCTTAAAGTTTCTTCTTCTGCTTCTTCCCTAGTTTCATGAATAGTATGCCCCTCTTGCCATAAAAATTCTCTACTTCTTAAAAATGGTCTAGTTTCTTTTTCCCATCTCATTACATTACACCATTGATTATACTTCATTGGTAAATCTCTATAACTATTAACTACCTTTGAATAATAATCTGAAAATAATGTTTCTGAAGTTGGTCTAATACAAAGCCTTTCTTCTAAAGTTTTTTGACCACCATTAGTAACCCATGCAACTTCTGGAGCAAATCCATTAATTAATTCTCCTTCTTTTTTCATTAAGTTTTCAGGAATAAGTAATGGCATATATACATTTTTATGTCCTGTTTCTTTAAATTTTGTGTCTAACACTTCTTGCATTTTCTCCCATATTGCATATCCATTAGGTTCAATTACTAAACAACCTTTTACTGCAGAATAATTAGCTAATCTAGCAGCCATAACAACATCAGTATACCATTTAGCAAAATCAATATCTCTACTAGTAATATTTTTATTTTTTATATCCATAATACGCCTTCTTTCATAAACATGTACTAATTATAGCATAATTTTATTAAAATATATAGTAATTTAACATTTTTTATATTTTTTTTATTATTTGTATTGACAATTAAATTATTAACTGATATAATTTAACTTGTCCGTGGGGAATTAGCTCAGTTGGCTAGAGCATCTGCCTTGCACGCAGAGGGTCAAGGGTTCGAGTCCCTCATTCTCCACCAGATCGGGAAGTGGCTCAACTTGGCAGAGCATTTGGTTTGGGACCAAGGGGTTGCAGGTTCAAATCCTGTCTTCCCGACCAGTTGAAATTAAAGTCTTGTATTTCAAGACTTTTTATTTTTTATCTATCTTCATCTAATTCATCATCATCATTTTCTTCTGCTTCAATATAATCCGAAGGATTCATTCCCTCTTCCTTAGCAATTCTTTTATCTTCCTTAGATAATCCTAAAATATTTGCTTCTTTCTCAAATTCATCTTCTTTCCAAGATGTTTTTTTATTATTATTAAAATTAACATTAAACTTCTTCGGAGCACCTACCTTCTTACCTGTTATCATACTAATAATTAAACTAACTACTAAATAACAAATATAATACATTAAATATAAAACAAATAATATACAATAAAACATAATTTTAATCATCCATATAAAAATATTAATTAAAAATCCCATACAATTCACCTACAATAATTATATCATCTTTTAATAAATAATAAACATATTTCGACAAATTTATTGCATATAATGTTATATAATAAGGAATGAAAACGCTCAAATACAACATATGTTTGACAAAACAATAAAAACGTGTTATGATATGTAGGCTTTAAAAAAGGAGGAATAATATGGAAAGTTGTACAAATTATGAATTACAATTATTAGTAAACAAACTAAATAGTAGTAATATACCTGCAAAAGGTACTGGATATAATGAACTAGAAATATTTTATAACGAAAGTAATAAGGACATAGTATTAAGTTTATTAAGTACAATTAAAAATAGTAAAACAGGTTATAAATTTAAAAAAATAAAAGATAATAAATCTGTTACTATAAATTTCGGTAGTAGAATTAATATAAATGTAGAATATTTAACAAAATTATTAAATACCACTATACCTACTGATACAACTAACTATACTATTATTGATAACATCCTTGATAATTATTCAGTAGATAATATAGATTTGTCTATTCAAGAAAATATGGAATATAAAAATAATTATTTAGTTACAATTAGTGAAATATTAGATAAAGAAGATATAGAAAATAACAACACATATGTTGTAAATAATAATTTAACTAACAATATTATACATACAATAATAAGACCAGAACCAAATAATAAATATAAAATTACATATAGACTACTATATAGTGATATTAATACTCTATCTAGTTTATTAACTTATGATGTAAAAATAAAAAGACTCTATAATGATCAAGTAAAATCATTATAGAGTTTTCTAATGCTTTTCAATATGTATTAAATTATCATATACTTCTTCAAGAGCTCTACCAATATTCTTTTTACATTTATATTCACTTAATGGTTTTTGAAAATAATTGGTTTTAGTCATTTGTTTACTCCTTGAAGAAACAATATAAACTAATGCATATTTTGAATCTACGATATTAAGTATTTTATCAATTGATGGATATATCATTGTATCACACTCCCTACTTTAAGGATATAATAATTTCAAATAAATTACAATACTCTTTACATAAACTATACATTTTTTTATTCATTTTCTTTTTTAAATCTTAAAATATATTTTTTATTCTTATCTATAACACTATCATTAATACAATTAATAACTAATTGTCTACTTATTCTATTATCACTATATTTACTATTATATTCATCATTATTAAATAATTTTAATAAATTTTCTTTTGTTGAATTAATTGAATTACTATCTACAAATAACAATAACGATTTAATAAACATTTGATATATTAACGAAGAAGTTTCAAAATTAATATCACTATAATAATCACTATCTTTAATTATAGAAAGATCATATATTAATCCTGTAGCATAATAAATAGATAATATATTTATAATATTTATATCATTCTTTTCATATATATTATATAAATCTAAATACATAAAAGAGCCAATATAATTATCACCAACTATATCAAATTTATTATTTAATAAAGTATTTTCTAAATCTTCTTTAACAAAAGATAACATATATTTAGAATAAATTAATTTATTATTTAAATGTGAATAATTATCATTATCAATAACATCCTGTAAATAAGATAAATAATTACTATCTACTTCATTTAGTATATATTTATCTAAATTATTACATCCTTTCAAACATTTAAATATATTATCAAAAGAAATATTATTTTTTGATAAATTATTAATAAAATTAAAACTTATATCATAATATCCTAAATTCATAGTATTTAATATATTTTTAAGTCTTTCCTTAATCCTACATATAACAATATTCTTATAATCTAAACTAGATAAAACTTCCAAATAATTATCTTTTATATCAATATTTTTATCAATATAATAATACCATTTACAAATCTTATTATAAGTAAATTTACTTTTTTTATAATAATCATTTTCAATATTTTTCATCGTAATTAAATATCCTAAACATTTGTCATATTCTTCACTATCTTTCATATCACATATTTCTAATTCATATAATTTCTTATAAATTTCTAAAATAGAAAAAGTTATTTTATCTAATTTATCTAACTCATTTTTATCATCATTATTAAATTCAAGATTATTCATAATATCACTCCTGATAACATGTATTTTATCATTTATTTATAATATTGTCTAGAAAAAGAATAGATTTCTCTATTCTAATGTTTTTATTATTCCCTTATAATATTGATATAACTTAGCAATATCATTTATTTCAATTACACCATCATAAGTTACATCTCCTGCTATTTTATATGGTTCTTCTAAAGTAATTAATCCTTTATAATATCTATATAACTTAGAAATATCACCGATAAATATATTACCACTACCTGTAATATCCCCCATAATAACAATTATATATTCATAACTAGTATTAAATAATTTAATACTAATTTTACAATTAGTCTTTAAATAATCATTATCAGCTAATATATTATTATCTTTATCAGTTACTGTAATAATGTATTTACTATTTAGTTTACTCTTTAAATCACTAACCTTAGATATACTAGATATTATATATTTATTATTCTTTATATTTAACTTAGATAAATCTATAACATCACTTACAATATTATAATTAAATATTTCTTCATCATTATAATATATTTTTAAATTCATTCCTGATAATATATCACCATCATTTATTTCATTATTATTATTAAATACTTTATAATTACCATTTATAACATTAAATTTATTAATAAAATCATTATATTTTAAATTACTATCAATAACTATCTCATTATCTTTTATTACTAAACCATTTGAATTAATTCTTACCAAAGGATATGTTTTTAAAGTTTGACTATTATATTTAACATATAAAATATTATTAATAATTTCAAAATTAGCATAATCTGTAGTAATATTATTTTTTATTTCTTCATCACTATCATTACCTACAAATAAATAATCTTTCTTTAAATCATATCTTTCACTAGATATTTTAACAGTATCAATAAAATACATAAGTTTATAATTAATATCCATATCATTTTCATTTTTAAACTTATTAATATCAATCGTAGCCTTACCACCATTAATAATTCTAATAACATTATTACTTATATTTAAATTATTACTTAAAGTAATATTACTACTTAAATTTGTTATACTACTAGGTAATTTAACCATCTCATCTAATTCATTAACATTAATTAAACTATTAATTAATAATGGTTCCATATTTTTAGAAAAATTATTATCTTTTAAATTAATATAAGTCAATTTATTATTATTAGTTAAATCAATACTTGATAATTTATTATTTTCTAATGATAATTTTGTTAAAAGAACATTATTACTTAAATCAATACTAGATAACTCACTATTATTTATAATTAAACTATCAAGTAAAGTATTTTTACTTAAATCAATATTATTTATTTTACTCTTTTCAATATTTATATTTTTAACATTAATACCAAGAGTAATATAACTTAAATTGTTATTTCCCATTATAGAAATAGATTCTAATGAAAATATATTAGCATTTATTTTTTCTAAACTATTTATATCATCAAGTTTCAAAGTTTTAATTAAATTATTATCAATATTCAAATCAGTTAATTTATTATTGCCACTTATTTCAAATGAATTAATAGAATTCAAATTACTAATATCTAAATTAGCTAAATTATTATCATTTAAATATAAAAGATTAAGCTGTCTATTATTACCAAACTTTATATTTGATAACTTATTGTTACCTAAATATAAATATCTTAATTTAGTATTATTACTTATATCAATATAATCAATATTATTTGATGATATTTGTAATGTATCTAAATATATATTTTTACTTACATCTATACTATCTAACTTGTTATTATTAATATATATCATACTTAAATTAGTATTATTAGTTAAATCTATACTGCTCAAATTATTATTTCCTAAATCAATATAACTCAAATATGGACTATCACTTAAATTAATACCAGTTATTTTATTATTTGTTAATACTAAATTAGTAAGAACATTATTATTACTAATATTTATATCTGATATATTATTATTCATAGCGTATATTGTTCCAAGATTTTTATTACAAGAAGTATCTAATTTATTTATTTTGTTTCCTTCGATAAAAATTTTAGTTAAATTAGTATTATTACTTATATCAAAATCAGTAATATTATTATATTTTAAATTTAAAGAATTAAGATTAGTTAATTTTTCTATTCCTTTAACACTTTTAATTTTCTCAGTTTCACTCTTATCTTTTCCATTACAATTTAAACTAGTAACCTTAGATAATTCTTCATCAGATAAAACTGTATCATAACTAACACTTAAACTATTATTTCTATTATAAGAATCTATTACACACTTATAAAAGTTATCATCTTCAAAAGCATTATTTAATGATTCAGAATAGTTTTTTCTTTCAACTTGATAATTTATAACATTAACATTATTATTAAATAACATTAACAAAACAAATAATACATATATACTATACTTCTTCATTAACATCACTCTTCTTTTTTCTTAAAACTAAGAATAATATTATTCCAATAATAACAACAGTTTCTATAATTACAGTAATAAGCAAATAATTAATACTCTTTTCTTTTGAAACAGTAATACTATAAGTACTAACAGATTTATCCTCTGCAGTAACAATTATTTTAATAACATTATTATTATTTAAATTATTATTACCAACTATCCTAACTTTAGCAGTCGCGTCTTCAGTAATTGCATTTATATTTAAAGTTTCTTCATTTTTTATTTTTAAAGTATAGTTATAAACATTTTTATTAAAATCAATATTATATCCATCAATTGTTATAGATTTTAAATAACTATTATTAGATAATACTTGATCTTTATCTTTTTTAGTTACAATAATTTTATATTCTCTAACAGAATTATCCTTTGCAGTAACCTTAATAATTATTGTATTTTCTCCAACTTTTAAGTTTTCATTACCAATTATCTCAAATTTTGATTTTCCTGAAGAAAGTTTAGGATTTATATCAAGGGAATCAGTATCATAATCAACTATAATTTCATAATTAGTTTTATCTTTAGAAAAATCTATATCGTTATCCTTAATATCTATATCCTTTAAATAATTGTCATCACTTTTATTATCTGGATCCTCTTTTCTATTTATATTTATAGTATAAGTCCTAGTTACACCATTTTCTGATAATATTCTAAGTTCTATTTTATTATTTCCTTCGTTTAAATTAACTATTCTAGGTCCATATCCATTTACAAATGAAGAACTAGAGTCTTTTAAAGAAGCTGTTATTTTAGCAGTACTAACACCATATTCAACATTTATACTATATTCAAATTTATCTTCATTAAAGTTTATATTTTTACCATTTACTCCAATTGATGAAAGCCTATTTTCAGTATTTCTATTATCTATTTTAGTAACATTTAATATATAAGTTCTAACTTCATTACTTTCACTTATTACATTTATTTTGAATGTATTTTTTCCATAATTAAGATTTCTATTCCCAATATCACCAGATATAGTCGAATTAGAATCTTCCTTTTCACAAAGTATTTCTATTGTTGAAGAATCCAAAGTTACATCATAAGTTAAAGTATTCTTATTAAAATTAATACTCCCTGGATTTATAGATAGACTTTTCAAATAGTTATTTAAAGAAGCAATTCTAATATTTTTACTAATATCAGAAATATTTACTTTATTAAATTCACTATCTGAATATATAACATTACTTAAAGATATAGATTCTGTTCCTTCGACTGCAGTAGATTTAACTCTTACTTTTAATACTCCAACATTAAAATTATCTTTTTTATTTGTATCAGTATATAAACCAATTTTATTACCTGATGCATCACCTTGCCAAGCGCTATCAGTAGTAAAACTAACTATTTCTAAATTACTAGATAATACAATATCTGCACTTAACCCAGTAACTTCACTATCTGCATAAGCAGTAATATTACAAGTAACCTCATCATTTGCAACAGCTTTATAACTATTACATTCCATGTTTATTTCACCACTTAAAGCCTTAACTTTAAAAGGAATTAAACAAAGAATAAATAAACATACCTTTAATACTCTTTTCATAATAACACCCTTATTCACTTGTTTCTAAATTATCTTTTTTGTCTAATAACTTAATATATTCTTCCACTTGACCTTCTTCTGGTTTGTATTTACCAGCAATAAACCCTTCAATATCATTAGAAGTCTTAATCTTATACCAAGTATAATAATTATCTTCTTTTGTTTCAAGAATAGTATATATTTCCCCTTTAGATACTTTACCTACTTTCTCACTCTTAGTATCTGCTTCCATTCTAATATTTATTGTATCATTTGTAACTTCTAATTGTTCTAAATTTTCATCTCTAGCATTAGATTGAACTATTTCTTCTTTATTATTTTTATTATTACTATTTAATTTTTTATTTACTAATAATCCTCCTAAAATTAGTGCAATAACAAATAATATAACAATTAATATAATTTTTTTCTTATCCATTACTATCTCTCCTTTATATTTAATAACATTATATCTAATATTTCATTTATACTTAATTTAGTAGTATCTATTTCAATTGCATTTTTAGGCTTTATAAAATTACCATCATTTATATCTTTTCTATCTCTAGCATCTATATCATTATAAATACCTTCATATGTAACATTTTCTTTATCTTTCTTTTCATTATAAATTCTTCTAGCGCGTTCCTCTAACGAACAATATAAATAAAACTTATAATTTGCATTCGGAGCAATTCTAGTTCCAATATCTCTTCCTTCAATAACAACATCACCATTATCTACAAATTTCTTTTGAATAACCCTAATGGCACTTTTAATATTAAGATTATTAGCAAAACTTGGAGTAAAAATTGATACCTCTTCTTTTCTAATTAAATCTGTAACATCCTTTTTATCTAAATAAATCCTTTGCATTCCATTAATTATTTTAAAATCTATATCTAAATTTATTACCTTATCATAAATATCTTTATCATTAACACTAAATTCATTATTCATTATTTTTAAAGCAATACATCTATATATAGAACCTGAATTTAAATATCTTAAATTTAATTTATCTGCTAACATAAATGCTATAGTAGACTTACCTGTCGCAGAAAATCCATCAATTGAAATTACCACATAATCACATCCTACATTAATTTTATCATAAATAGCGAAAAAAATAAAGAAAGAATTAACTTTCTCTATTTATTATTTTGTTTTTTGTATCTATAAAAACTATATCCAGAATAGAACAATGAACTAAATCCTATTAAATAAGCAATATATAACATTACATCACCAGTATTTGGATTACTTGGAATGTCTTCAGCATGACATTGTTCTTGCGTTCTAGCTGTTCCCCTCCATGTACCACTACAAGAACTACTTATACTTGAAGGTACAGGATAAATTCCCCAATAAAATTTATTATCATCAGTTGAACATACATAACAATATGAATTAGGTGTAGAACTTGGTGATGGACTAACAGATGGTTTCTCAGATGGTGATGGACTAATAGGTGGCTTCTCAGATGGTGATGGAGTTACATACCAATTATTACATCTACTTTCATCCAAATTCGCAATTGTCCACGAACCACTACAATATCCTAATTCCTCACGATATCCAAAATGATATATATTATCTCTTTCACAATAATAGCAAGCATTGTATCTAGTAGTAGGAATAGATGGCTTTTTAGATGGAGATGGACTTGTAGGTGGTTTCTTAGACGGACTTGGAGATGGTTTGGATGTACAATAACTATCTGCAACAGGTGTACAATTCTCTGCACCAACTGGTGCATAAACATAGCTATTATCACACTTTGAACACACCTCATCACCACCAAGTGGTACAATTTTACCACCACCAGTGTTTTCCATAGTTAATGGATAAGCATAGGTACCTTTAATTATAGTTATCGAAATAATAGAGCAAATAAATACAGTTAATCCTAATAATATTTTTTTATCACGATTCATTTTAATTACCTTCTTTCTTTTTTATTTTATTTGTATAATAAACTGTATATCCAAATGTTACAATTCCAATTATTACTGATAAATATAACAATGAATTACCAGTATTTGGATTACTTTCAGGATCGGATGAATTACTACCAGATGAATTATTATTTTTTTTACTTCCTTTTATAAAGCAACCATTTGAATCTTGAATACAATTATATCCACTATAAGCTGATTCACAACTATTTTTATTATAATATACACAATCTATATTATCATCTTGTTTTTTATCTCCCTTTACATAGCAATTATTTTCATCTTTTACACAATTATACCCATCATTTGCAACTTCACATGAATCTTTATATATATATTCACATTGTGTTTCATCACCAATATCAGGATTTGGTGAAGGAGTAGTACCACCAGAATTATTACTTTGCCATTGCGCTGTTAAAGTACTACCATTATCCGACTTATCAATATATCTATTAAATACATCACCACTATTATTTTTCCAACCTAAAAATTTATAACCATTTCTTGTAACAACAATATCATTATCAGTAAAATATTTTTTATCAGTATATTTTATAGTTTTAGTACTTGTTGTACCATCACTAAACTTTCCACCATTAGGATTAAATTTAGCACTATAAGTTGTAGTACCAGGTGTTGAAGTACCAGGACTTGAAGGCGTCCCATCCTTATTATAACAAGCATAAAAAGTATAAGTATTATTAATCAAATATTTAGTTAATAATGCATCACAACTTTTTGTTAAACTCCATCCCTTAAATGTATATCCACTAGCCTTTGCACTATATTCAGTTAAATCAATATAATTATTCTTTTTTACAGTAGTTTCATATTTGTTTGCCTTAGTTGAAGTTCCATTTTTATATACTATTCCTGAATCATTATTAGCATCTAAAAACACACCAACATTATAATCTTCAATTACTTTAACGAAACAAGCATAAACAGTCATATCACTCTTAACATTTACTATACCACTATCTTTAGTAGAAGTGCATGCACTACTAGTTGACCAACCTTTAAAAGTATAATCATCTTTTGTAGCAGTATATAAAGCATAATTTAATTCAGAAATTTTAAATACATTCCTACTTTGTAATTTACCATTTAAATATAGTTTTCCACCAGCAACATTAAAAGTTACTTCATAATTTTGCGTAGGCGTTACACATCTATCACTACTTGTTATATTTTCTTGAGGTATCCAACTACCACCATTACAAGTTACACTTGGTGTACCCGAACTCCATAAATAATTTGATCCAGTAACTGAATTACCAGTACAATAATAACAAGCACTATTGTCTATTTCTCCCAAATTTGCAATACAATTACCTTCATTATAAACAGTATACCCAGCAGGGCAACTTCCATTAACAGTATAAGAAAAGCATTTATTTCCATTGCCTAATGATCCTATTTTGGCAGTATCGCTAACAGGGCAACACCCATACTGATCATTTGTAGCATTAGATACATATTTATATTCTATACCATTTAATGATTTACATTTAGGAGTTGTACTACTATCAGTTGAATATGTATCATTAATATTAATTACCCATATTGTTAAAGCCATTACCATCACTAAGCATCCAGCAACAATACCTTTAGATATTTTATTTTCTTTTTCCATAATTCACTTCCCGACTCTCTATTTCTAAATAAATTTTATCATACAACTCTAAATAAATCAATCATAATTAAAATTTTTTAACATATTTTTTAATTGGTGATACTATTGAATATATATTTAATTACAGAATATGTAAAAAGAATTAAAAAAGAAGATGTTTATAATTATGCTTTAAAAGAAGGAGTAACATTAGAAGATTATGAATTAGATATAATATATGATTATATAAAAAAAGATTATAAAACAATTATTTATGGCAATGTCCGTGGAGTATTAGATGAAATAAAAACAAAAGTTAAACTAAATACCTATAATAAAATAGAAAACTTATATTTAAGATTTAAAAATTATTTAAATTAATTTACACATTTGACATATAATAATAAATAAATTCCTTGATAAAAGCAAATAATAAAGGTATAATTTACTTATATATCAAGGAGGAATAAATGAAAAAATCAAACTTCTTAGAAGGTGCTTTTATAGCAACTTCTGCAATAATATTAACAAAAATACTTGGAGTAATATATGTAATACCTTTTTATAGCATAATTGGAGAACAAGGTGGTGCATTATATGGATATTCTTATACAATATATAATTTCTTTTTATCTTTATCCACCGTTGGTTTCCCACTTGCAATAAGTAAACTAACTAGCGAATATAATACCTTAGGAATGAATGCTGAAAAAGTAAGATTATATAAAATATCTAAAATATTTATTCTTATATTTTCTCTAATATGTTTTCTAATATGTTTTATCTTTGCACCACAAGTAGCTAACTTAATCATAGGAAATATTGAAAATGGTAATACCATTGAAGATGTATCATTTACTATAAGAATGGTATCATTTGCCCTATTGGTTATTCCACTTCTAAGTATAATGCGAGGATACTTACAAGGACATAAATATATTAAAGAGCCATCATTAAGCCAAGTAATTGAACAAGTAGTAAGAGTAATAGTAATACTTTTAGGTAGTTATCTAACATTAAAAGTATTTCACTTATCTTTAAGAACTACCATCGGAGTAGCAGTCTTTGCTTCTTGTGCTGGTGGAATATTTGCTTATATCTATTTAACAGTAATAATGAAAAAAAACAAAGATAAATTATTACAAAAAGAAAATAAAGCAAGCAAAATAAAAGATAAAGAAATAATAAAAAAAATAATTACTTATAGTATTCCTTTTATAATAATAAGTTGTGCAAATCAAATATATAACTCTACAGATATGATTTTAATGTTAAGAACTCTTCCTAACTTTAATTATGAAGGAAAAGATATCGAAACAATAAGTAGTGTCTTTACAACATGGGGACCTAAAATTAACTCCATAGTAGTAGCAATAGCAAATGGATTAATAATTAGTTTAATACCTCATATAGTTAGTTTATATGTAAAAAAAGACAACGTTGGAGTTAATAAATTATTTAATAGATGCCTAAAAATAATAATCTTTATAATTATACCATTATCAGTATTTTTAAGCATTAACTCATATTCAATATGGACTATATTTTATGGGCAAAATAAATATGGATATTTAATAATAAGATGTAATATCTTACTAACAATATTAGATAGTATGTACATAATAGTAAATAGCCTACTACAAAGTTTAAGCAAATATAAAGTATTATTTATAACAGTAATACTAGGTATAGTAATAAACTTAGCATTAGATATACCTATGATGTATCTATTCAACAGTTTAAATACTCATGCTTTCTATGGAGCAATATTTGCAACATTCCTAGGACTATCTACTTCAATTATTATACCAATAGTATATCTAAAAAAGAAATTAGATTTCAGTTACACTGAAACAATAAAAGTATTACCTAAATCATTATTAAATTTAGTAATACTAATTGTATTAGACTTACTAATAAGTTTAATTCTACCAATTAACTCAACATCAAGATTCTTACAAATTATAAATATATGTGTACTAGGAATTATATTATTACCAGTATACTTAAAATTAAATAAAAAATATTTAAGTGATATCTTACCAAATAAAATACTTAAAATATTAACTAAATTACATATATAAGTCCTAAAAGGGACTTTTTTAATAAAAATATTGCTTTACACTCAAAAAAATAAATGATATAATGTTCCTGTAAAGAAGAAAAAATTAAAATTTTCCTAATGGGAAGAACAAGTAAATAATATATAAATAGAATGTATCATATATAAAACGCATGAAAAACAAAGATTACTATGGAAGGAGGAATAATCTTAATTTTAAAGCATTTTATTTATTAAAAAGGAGTAAAAAAATGGAAGTAAAAAGAAAAATAAAAAAGTTTTTTAAAAACAAAATAGTACGCATTGTAGCATTAGCATTAATTGTATTAGCAATTATATTTCTAATAACATATAATCCAAAAGAAGATTTAGACACAACTTATATAATAGCGAAATTAGAAAAAGCAAGTGAATTAACAACTGCTAAATTAACTTATAATGGTTTTAGTAAATATACTGATAATGGAATTACAATAATAAATAAAGCAGATTTTCTAATGGTATATACTGCAACAGCACGCGCAGGTATAGACATTAAAGAAGTCAAAGTAACTTCAAATAACATTACAAAAACAGTATTAATATCTATACCAAAAGCCAAAATACTTGAAGTAAAAGTTGACCCTAAATCTATTAAATATTATGATGAAAAGTTTTCTTTATTTAATTTTGATGCCAAAGAAGATGCTAATAAAGCACAAGCGATGGCCGAAGATAAAGCCAAAGAAGATTTAAAAAGTATGGGAATTTTAGAAATGGCAGATAGCCAATCAGAAGCTTTAATCAAAGGCATAATCCAAGATTTAATTCCCGAAGGTTATAAATTAAAAACAGAAAAACAATAAAAGCCCTAATTTCTAGGACTTTTAATTTTTAAAACATTTCACCATGACTCCCCGTATCAACCAATAAAAGAATTAATTTTTCATTATTGTATTTATAAATCAATAACCAATCAGGCTCGATATGACATTCATAACAATCAACATAGTATTTATTTTTAATAAGTTTATGATTTCTTAAACTAGGTTCTAATTCTTCACAATTTGCAATTTTATCAACTATATCAAGTAATTTTTCTATGTCTTTACCTTGTTTAAGTACCTTTTTTAAACTTTTTTTGAACCGACTAGAATATTGAACATTTAATTTATAATTAGTCATCTTTTAATAATGCTTTCTTTAAGTCTTCTCTATTAGTATAACTAGGATAATTTTGTGGATTATTAATCATATCTCTGATTTCTTCAATTGCATCCAATAAATCATCATTTGAATTATTATTAACTTCAAATGGTAACCCATCTTTTTTTATTACTTGTCTTAAAAATATATTAATAGCAGTACTCATACTTAACCCCAAATTGTTTAATATATCAGTAGCTTTTCTTTTAGTTTCACTATCAATTTGAATATTTATAGCACTTGTTAAACTTGCCATAAAATCATCTCCTTTCACATAAATAGATAATAACATATTTTTATTAAATTGTCAATATTTTTATACAATAATTATACAATTATTATATAATTTTACAACACATCTACTACATTATATGTTATAAACTTAAATTTATTACTAATAATTATCAACTTCCTTATTAATCGCATTATTAATTGAATTAGATATAACATTAGCTAACTTCTCAATAATAAAATCTATTTCTTTCGGAGTAACAATCAAATTATAATTAATATTATTTAATACTTCACTAATTAAATTCTTCTTTTTCTCTTCATCCAAACTACCAATTATACCTCCAAGTATCTCCTTATCCTCATTACTTACCTTACTAGATTTAATTTTATCTAAATAATTATTATTTCTTTTTACTACAAGTTTACTAGTTTCATAATTATTTTTCAAATAATTTAAATGCATAAACATATATTCTAATGTATCATTAACAATAGTAACACTTTCTACTACCGTAGGTACTCCAATAGCAATAACAGGTATACCTAATGTATCTTTACTTATTTCTTTTCTCATATTACCTATACCACTACCAGGATGTATTCCTGTATCAGTTAACTGAATTGTTTTATTTAATCTTTCTATTGAACTAGCACAAAGTGAATCAATTACAATAATAAATTTAGGTTTAACATTATCTACAATACCCTTAATTATATCAATAGTCTCAATCCCAGTATTACCCATAACTCCAGGAATAATTGCACTTACCTTCCTAATGCCTTTTTTAACATCAACATTAAGTTCAAATAAATGCCTTGTAACAAGAATATTATCTATTACCATTGGTCCTAAAGCATCTGGTGTACTTTTTTTATTACCTAATCCTATTACTAAACATTCATAATTATCCTTAATATTATTTTTATTTAATATATCTTTAATCTCCTTAACTAAAACTTTTCCTACATTTTCCCTATCTTCATAATTAGTAATATCAGTTAATTCAATAGTAATATAATTCCCCTCTTTTTTATTAAGTAAATTATTTTTATCCATTACTACTCTACTTATTTTAATATTATTTATTACTTCTTCCTTAATTAAATTCTTATCATTTATTTGTTCAATTACTAAATCAGTATGAATATTTACATTTTTTAAATCAATTCTATGCATAAAATCTCCTTTCTATATATATTTTTAACAAAAATATATTGCATTATTTACTTTTTTTTGATAAAATTATAAGTAGTTCTTGAAGAAAGGAGTCTTATATATGGCAAACGTTAAAAATGCAGTTAAAAAAATTAAACAAATTAACAAAACTACATTAGCAAATCAATGCTTAAAATCAACTGTAAAAAATTCAATTAAAAACACTGATAAAGCAGTTGAAGCAGGAAATCTTGAAGAAGCTAAAAAACAATTAAATCTTGCTATTAAAAGTTTAGATAATGCTAAGGTTAAAGGTTTAGTACATAAAAACAAAGTTAATAGAGAAAAATCAAGATTAACTAAAAAAGTAAATGCTATGGCATCAAAGTAAAAAGAAATGATTAAACATTAAAGTCTAATCATTTTTTATTTATCCGTACATGTACTAAAACTTGTTTGTTCTAATCCTTGTTTATTAGTTTCATTAACATTAATTATTTTAGAATTATTAAATATAACATCAGGATTATCTTTTAAATACTCTTTATCTATTTCAAATACAAATTCATAATTCTTACCCTTTTCCAAATCATCTGAAATACTCTTAGGTAATTTTATTGTATATACTCCCTCAGTTTGAAATTTCTTTAAAGACACATATAAATAATTTTCATCATTACTTAAATTAATATTATCAATGTTATATATTTCAGTTAAAGTACAATCACAACTCTTACTACCATTCATTATCTCTTTATTCTTATTCATATTTATTATAATAACCAATATAATAGAAATAACTATTAAACAAATACCAATAATAATTACAATCTTATTACCTTTAACATCTTTATTATTATCTTCCTCACCATTTAATAATTCACTTGTACTAATACCAAGAATATCACCTAATGACTTTAATATCCCAATATCAGGTAATGAATTACCAGTTTCCCATTTACTAATAGCTTTATCACTAACTCCTAATTTATCTCCTAATTCTATTTGAGTTAAACCAATTTCTTTTCTTTTTTTCTTAATAAATTTACCAATTATTCTATTATCCATATTACCTCCTATAATTATATAAATACTTACATTTATATTTTAATATAATTAGTTAAATAATACTACCTACTATTACTAGAATAACTCTACTTTAAGTAGAATTATACTTAAATATATTATTATTATAAATTAAACTAAAATAAAATACAACATAATTTTGAAACTATACCTAGGTTCAAAATTACTTTTTAATGACTAATTTTTAGGCATTAAAAACCTTGGAATAACTAAAAGTTATGTAAAGGATAAATAAATTAATAAATAATATTTTAATATTTTATTTACTTTAAAAATACTTTTTGCTATAATTAAGTAAAGGGAGGCTGTGATATGAAATATGTATACATTTTCTTAGCAATAATAATTATATTTATACTATCTATTTTTACATTTAAGGAGGATGAAATATACTATTATTATGCCAAATATACCACAGAAAGTAACGAAGAATTAAATAATAACAATTATTTTTATATAGATAATTTCATGTATTTAGATGATTATACAAATACAGAAATACATTCCAAAGAAGAATTATATAACACAATATATTACCTAGTTAATTCAGGAATAACACACACTAAAAGATACTTTGATATTAACTACACTAATTATGAAGAAGATTATAGTAACTTATTTGAAAATGTTGACGAATTAAATATTATAAATAACTTTGTTCATCCATATAACTCATTTAGTTCAATCGAAGCAAGTCTAAAAGGCTATGTATTAGATATAACAATAAAATATAATGATTACTACTCTGATACATATAAACAAAAAATAGATAACGAAGTAAGCAAAGTAATAAATGAATTAATAACAAATAATATGACAGACAAAGAAAAGGTAAAAGTAATACACGATTACATAGTAAATAATACAACTTATGATGAAAACTTCTGTGTAGAAAAAACTAATTGCACTACTACTTCACCATATGCTTCAGATACAGCTTATGGAGTATTATTTGAACACTATGGAATCTGCTCAGGATATACAGATCTCATGGCAATATTCTTAAATAAATTAAATATAATTAATTATAGAGTTACCAATGATACTCATACATGGAATGCCGTAAAAATAAATAATACTTGGTACCATTTAGATGCAACATGGGATGACCCAATAAATGATACACCAGTATTATCACATACATACTTTTTGATTACCACAAGCGAAGACGAAAAATTAAAAGAACCACATATCTTTAATAAAGAAATATTTATGGAATTAAGTTAACAATTTATATTGTTTTCTTTTTTTTAACATATAATTTACTAAGGTGAACTTATGAAAAGTAAATTTATAAAATCTACTATAATATTAATAATCGGTGGATTAATTACAAAATTATTAGGAATGTTTATAAAAATAGTATTAACTAGAACAATCAAAGAAGAAGGAATAAGCTTGTATATGTTAATACTGCCTACATTTAATTTATTTATAACTCTGTGTACATTAGGATTAAGTCCTGCGATAAGTAAACTAATTAGTGAAAGAAAAAGAAAAAGTAAAAACATAATACTTTCTCTAATACCTCTTGTTATAATCTATAACCTAATTTTAATAATATTAATTATTATTATATCTCCATTACTATCTAATGTATTATTACAAAACTCTAATACTTATTACCCAATAATAGCAATTGGATTAACCCTACCTTTTATATGTATATCAAGTATAATCAAAGGATATTACTTTGGCAAAGAAAGAATGTTTCCACATACCCTATCTAATATAATTGAACAATTAACTAGATTATTACTTACTATAACATATATACCTAAATTATTAAATTATGGCATAGTATATTCTGTAACCGGCGTAGTATTAATTAATATAATAAGTGAATTCATAAGTATAATAATATTACTCTTATTCTTACCCAAAAATGAAATAATAACTATCGAAGACTATAAAATAGATAAAATAATTCTAAAAGATATTCTAAGTATCAGTATACCTTCCACAGGAAGCAGATTAATTGGCAGTATAGTTTATTTCTTTGAACCAATAATACTAACATTTATCTTAAAATATGTTGGATATGATTACAATTATATAACATTAGAATATGGAATAATTAATGGTTATGTCTATCCCCTTTTACTAATGCCATCATTCTTTACCCTTGCCATATCTAATGCCCTACTACCAGTAATATCAAATAACTATGCTAATAATAGAAAAGAATACTCTAAAAATAAGTTAAAACAAGCAATAATATTTTCACTTATTATAGGTATTCCATTTACATTAATATTTATTTTCATTCCAAATATTCCCCTAAACTTAATATATAAAACAACATCAGGATTAAACTATATACCATATCTTGCACCATTCTTCTTACTTTATTATGTTCAATCCCCACTTACTTCAACACTCCAAGGAATGGGGAAAGCTAAAGAAGCTATGTATGGTACATTAATAGGATCATTAATTAAAACAATATCATTAATAATCTTATCTTTTCTTAAAATAGGTTTGTGGAGTCTACTTATATCAAATATCTTAAATATTTTATACGTAACAATACAACATTACTATGTAGTACATAAATATCTAAATTAAAATCCCTTAATCTTATAAGTACTATATTTAACACTATCTAATGAACTATTAAATAAATAATTAGATATATCACTCTTATTATATTTTAAATATATACCATCACTATTAAAATATAAATATATATACTTATCAAAATTATCAATAATCTTACTAGAATAACTATCTGCTTCCTTAGTTAATTCATCCTTATTATCTTTTCCTTCGATTACTAAATCAAAAACCCTTCTACTTATACCTTCCTTAGATAAACCATATTTACTAAGTACTTCCTCACTAGATAATAAATTTTTACTTACAGTATCTACAAATAAATTAGCGATATAATTATTTACTTTCTTATAATCTACTTCATCTTCAATTAAATATAATACTGATAATATATTATTATTAATATTAGTTAATATAATAGATTCTAACTTACTTGTACTCTTATATCCCGTAACATTATGTTCCTTATTGTATTCATTAACAAATTCTTTATTTACACTAATTGAGTCTTCCAACGACTTAATTATTTCATCTTGTTTATCTGTAAATTCTTTTGTAGATTCATTAGTTAAATTCTTAAAACTAATTTTCTTTAAATTAACACTACTATATAAATCCATATATTTAGTAGTATCTACTTCCTCCATCAATACATAATTCGTAGCATCTAAATTATTATTAGGAACTTCTACTACAGTATTATCTTTCTTATTAGCAATAACAAATATAACTACAAATACAAATAATAGTATAAAGATAACAAGTAACCCTATCATTATTTTTTCCATCGTAGTCTTCATATAATCAACCTCTTTCTATTTAAATAAATTATAACACATTATTTAGTATTTTTAAATAGATTTTAACAAATTTATGATATACTATATATATGGAGGTAATCATGAATAATAAAACAATCGTAGCAATGATATATGACTTTGATAAAACACTATGTGATAAAGATATGCAAGAATATTCTTTTATTCCTAATTTAGGACTAGATATCAAAGAATTTTGGAATAGAACTACTGAAATTACAATGAATAATAAAATGGATAAAATATTAGCATATATGTATATGATGGTAAATGAATCAAAGAAAAATCATCAATTTATAACTAAAGAATACTTAAATAGTCTAGGTAAAGATATTAACTTCTTTCCTGGTATTACTTCTTGGTTTACTAGAATCAATGAATACGGTAAAAGTCTAGGATTAGAAATAGAACATTATATCGTATCATCAGGCTTAAAAGAAATAATCGAAGGAACAGAAATAGCAAAATACTTTAAAGTAATATATGGATGTGAATTCTTATATGATGAGAATAATAATGCAGTATGGCCTAAAATGAGTATTAATTATACTACTAAAACACAATTTATAAGTAGAATTAATAAAGGAGTATTGGATATTTGCGAAGATAATGCCTTAAATAAAAAAATGTTATCAGAAAACAGGAGAATATCTACTAGAAATATGATATATTTTGGTGATGGATTAACAGACATTCCATCCATGCGAATGATTAGAGAATCAAATGGTTATGCCATCGCAGTATATCAAAATGATGATAAAAAAGTAGTATCTAATCTAATCAAAGATAACAGAATTGATTTTTATGCCAAAGCCAATTATGAAGAAAACTCTGATATGGACAAGCTAATCAAAGATGTATTAAATGAAATTGCTATAAAAAATAAACTTAATAATTTACACAAATCACAAATAAAAGAAGTTGAATAACTAACATTCTAACTTCTTTTTAATATACTCTCTTACTTCTTCAATAGTCATATTTAAAGCAATAGACATTTCACTATATAAATATTTTTCTGCTAACAAGAAATAATATTCATCCTTATCGCTAATTTTCTTCTTATTATTTAATCTATTCATATTTCTTAAATAAGTAGTCTTAATAATTCTAATTAAATCTTCATAACTATTATTACTTAATAATTCCTTATATTTACTATCAAGATTCTTATTTAAATCATTAATTTCTAAAATATTAGGAATATCATTAACTAAACTATCTATTTTCTCTTTAGAAATAATTCTCTTAATATTTTTATTATCACATGGAATACTTATCTTTAAACTATTATCATTAATTGGTTTTAAAACATAATACTTCTTATCCTTAATATTTTTTACTTCTAATATCTTACAAGTCTCATGCATATATACAACATAATCATTAACATTATACATATTTACCTCCTAAAAAAGCCATATAACTGATTTTACTCCAAATATATAGCTACACATTACAATATAATTATAACATTTTTAATTTTTTTTCGTAAGTAAAAAATGCTTTTATTTATTAAATTTACTTATATTAAGTAATATTCCCATCGATATTAAAGTAATCATTAAAGAAGAACCACCATAAGATAAAAATGGTAATGTAACCCCCGTAACAGGAATTAATCCCACTACTACCATTAAATTAAGTAATGCTTGAAAAGCAAGAGAAAATATTATACCAAAAGATAAATATTTACCAAATAATTCCTCACAATTAATACTTATTTTAATTCCTTGATATATTATCATTACAAATAAACTTGCTACAATTAATATACCCATAAATCCAAATTCTTCACTTATTATAGAAAAGATAAAATCAGTCTGAGGTTCAGGTAAATAAAAATGTTTTTGAATAGAATTACCTAATCCTAACCCTAATAATCCTCCTGGACCAATCGCATACATTGATTGAATTATTTGAAACCCACTACCTAGTGGATCTGACCAAGGATTTAAAAAAGATAAAATTCTTTGCATTCTATAAGGTGCAACAATTATTAATCCCACTACTCCAATTAATCCAAGTATACCTATTTTAACAAAGAAATTCATTTTAACACCACTAACAAAAAATAATACAATAATACTAACTACAATAATTACACCTGTTCCAAAATCAGGTTGCAACATAATAAGCCCAAATACTAAAAACAATATAATTAAAATAGGAAATACTCCTTTTTTAATATCCTTAACTACTCTTTTATTTCTTTCTAGATATTTAGATACAAATATAATTAATCCTAGTTTAGTAAATTCACTAGGTTGAATACCAAATCCTCCAATACCAAACCAACTCCTAGAACCATTTCTAATAGTACCTATCCCTGGAATTAATACCAAAACAAGTAAACTTAAACATACAATAAATATAGTATTAGAATATTTTTTATATTTATGATAATCAACATTTGAAGTTATAAACATAAGAATATATCCAATTATTAAAAATATAGCCTGTGATTTTAAAAATTTATATGAATCATCAAACTTATATTCAGCCCATACATAACTAGAAGAATATATCATTAAAAGCCCAAATAAACTAATAACAATTACACTTATAAGTAATAGCAAATTAGACTTTTTCATAATATCACCTATTTAATTATATGTTAAAAGTATATAAAAATAAGTACTATTTTACAAGTACTCAAAAGAATTGCATTTAGATTTAAATCATTTAGAAGATTCAAAGTTAGAATTATTATATGTAAAAATCTATTACACTTGAAAAAAGCCAGTGCCTTTTAAGCACTAGCTTTATCAAATTTCTTTATCAAAATTTTTGGTCACACCCACTATTTGACAAAGAACCATTTATTTCTTTATAACCAAACTCCATATATTAAAGCAAGTAATCCTAAAATTAAACCTACTATCCAAAATAATTTTACAATATCATTTTCCTGCCAACCAAGTCTTTCAAAATGATGATGTATTGGAGTCATTAAAAATACTCTTCTTTTTAATACAACAACTGAAAATATTTGAATAATAACACTAAGAGTTTCAATAACAAATACTCCCCCAATTACTGCAAGTGATATTTCATGGGCAGTTAATATTGCTATTGTTGCAAGTGTTGCTCCTAAAGTTAAACTACCAGTATCTCCCATAAATACTTTTGCTGGATGTGTATTATAAACTAGAAATCCTAATACTGAACCTACTAATATAAAACAAAATATACCTAAGTCCTTATAACCTTCAATCCACCAACTGCCCCACGCAATAAGTCCAAAAGCAAGGAAGGCAATTACAGAAAGTCCTCCAGCAAGTCCATCTAATCCATCAGTTAAATTAACAGCATTAGAACTTCCTACTAAAAGAAATAATATAAAGACACCATAAAACCATTTTAAATTTAAACTAATACCAAGTAAACTTATTCTAAGATAAGAATCTGCTTCAGTAAACTGACTATATAATACATAGAAAACTAATGCTACAATAAATTGTAAAAATAATTTTTGCCATTGTGTTAAACCTTTATTAGTTTTTCTTTTTATACTTAAATAATCATCTAAAAATCCTATAAATCCATAACTTACAAATACAAATAATACTATCATTAAATTAACTGAATATTCAATTTTATTAGTAAATAGTAAAAATAGTGTTGTAAGTAAAGTTGGAATTATAAAGATTATTCCTCCCATTGTAGGAGTACCTGCTTTTGACTTATGCGCTTCAACATATACATTAATATTTTGACCTAATTTAATCTTCTTTAAAAAAGGTATTACAATTAATCCAAAAAATGTTGCAGCAATAAAACCAATCATTAAGGCAAATAACGACTTAGTTAATGTTAACATTATAACACTTCCTTTTTCCTATATAATATTATAGCATAAATATAGCAATTTATTTTTAACAAAAAATATACTTTACACTTATTTGTCATTAGTTATCAGATAAAAGTAATCTAACAACACTATTTTCCGAAACTCTACTACCTACACTTGGTGATTGTGATAAAACAATATTTCCTGTTCCAGTGTATTCTATTTGAAAGTTTTTTAATTCTTTTTTAGCATCACTTACAGTTTTACCTACTACATTAGGAACAGTATAATATTTTGTATCATACCATTGATATTTTTTAGGAATTGTATCTAAACTAGGACTAATATTAAGTGCACTAATTGCATCAGTTAAAATATTTTTAGCTATTGGTGCTGCTATTGTTCCACCATATTGAGTAACACCCTTAGGATTATCAATTGCAACATAAGCAATTACTTTTGGATTATCCGCAGGTAAAAATCCTACAAAAGATAAAATATAATTACCTACCATATAACTACCTTTATTAACTTTTTGTGCTGTTCCTGTTTTTCCTCCTACTCTATAATTTTCAATATAAGCATTTCTTCCTGTTCCAAGTGCTACAACACTTTCTAAGGCATATCTTACTTGTTCACTTGCTTCCTCACTTATAACTTTTCTAACAAATGTAGGTTTATGTTCTTCGATTATTTCTCCTGTTTCATGTTCAGTAATTCTTTTTACTATATATGGTCTATATAGTGTTCCTCCGTTAATTGCTGCACTTACCGCAGTTATTTGTTGTATTGCAGTTACACTTACTCCTTGGCCAAAAGCAGTAGTAGCAAGTTCAACTGGACCTACTTTATCTAAATTAAATAAGATACCTGAGGCTTCACCATTTAAATCTATTCCTGTTTTTTTACCAAATCCAAAATTATTAATATATTCAAATAATTTTTCTTTACCTAATCTATTTCCTAATTCTACAAATCCAGGATTGCAAGAGTTTTGAACTACTTCAAGAAAAGTTTGTGCACCATGTCCTCCTCTTTTCCAACATTTTATTCTTGCACCATCAACATTAACACTACCTGAATCATAAAAAGTATCTTTAACTAAATCTACTGTTTTTTCATTAACTGATGTAGCAAGAGTAACAATTTTAAAAGTTGAACCAGGTTCATAACTAGCCCATATAGCATAATTTCTATTAAGTTCTTCAGTAGTATAATCTTGATAATGATTTGGATTAAAATTAGGTCTTGAACTCATCGCAAGTATTTCACCACTATTTGGATCCATTACAATACTCCATGCCCCATCAGCATTATATTTAGTCATTGCGTTATCTAGTTCTCTTTCAACTGCAGCTTGTATTTCATAATTTACAGTTAAATATATATCCATACCATCTTCCGGTTCAACATATACTTCACTTCTTTCTAATCTATTTCCCTTAGCATCAGAAAAATATTGTATTGCACCACTTGCACCAGTTAAATAAGTATCATATTGTAACTCTAATCCACTTAATCCTTGATTATCTATTCCAACAAATCCTAAAATATGACTCATTAAATTATTATATGGATAATATCTCTTACTTTCCTTAACTAAATAAACACCATCATAATTTAAAGAATTAATTTTATCTGCTATTTCATAAGATAATCTTCTACCTTCTGGATGTACTCTTTCTATTGAAGACTTTTTATATAAATGTTCTTCAATTACTTTTTTATCTACATTTAATATATTAGCAATATCAGTAGCAACTTTGTCTTTATCCTTTACTTGATTAGGAATAAATACTAAACTAACTGTAGTTAAATTATCTGCAATCACTGTGCCATCATTTGTATATATTCTTCCTCTATCTGGTTCAATAGGTAAATTTCTACTCCACAAACTACTTGCTAAATTACTAAGTTTATTATAGTCAATAACTTGAATGTAAAATACTTTACCAATAATAATAATAAAACATAATATAACTATCAATAATACTATTCTTTCTCTTTTATGAATATTTTTAAAAAACATAAGTATCTCCCTTATTAATACTTATGCTGTTAATTTTAAAATATAATAATTTTATTGTACTGCAAGAAAATATTTTGTTACAATTTTACTTATTTTTTTGCAACATTTTATAAAACTTATATTTATCAATTTTAAAATATAATAAAGTTATAGAAATAAATCATAAAATATAGTATAATTATTAAAGGTGGTACAATGAAAAAATTTATTAAAGAAAACAAATTATTTATAAAGTCAATTATAATTACTTTACTATTACAAGCAATAAATTACTTTTTAATAGGTAATTTAGTTAGTGATTATAAAATATTAGAAACAAATATAAACTTTCCTTTAATTAAATGGTTCATATATATTTATAATAGTTGGTATCCATTTGTAATATTAACTAGTTATTTAATATATAAAAATAATGTAGATTTATACAAGAAATTAATATTTACAATGTTACTTAGTTTTTTACTTGCAGATTTAACTTTTATTATTTTTCCAACTGGAGTAATTAGACCAGAGTTTCCTACATTAACAATAACAGATTTTGTAATAAATACAACATATTATTTAGATAATCCACCAATTAATTGCTTACCTTCATTACATGCATTAGTATGTTATTTATTAATATATTATATTAGTAAAACAAAATATAAAACTATATCAAAAATATCTATAATAATTTATTTAATCTTAATTATATTATCTACTTTATTTACACATCAACATATATTAATAGATTTAATATTTGCATTAATTTATTTAATAATTGCTATGATAATAATTAAATTATTATATCCAAAATTAAAAGAAACACTTAAATTTATATTTTAAATGTTTCTTTTTTATTAAATATTTTCTTCTCTAATGGCATCAAGTATATTATCTTTTTTAACTTTCTTAGTTGCATACATCATTGAAATAGCTACAATAACAAATATACCAATTATTGCTAATATTATACTTTTCCAAGGAATTAAAATATGTTCAAATTCCACAGTATTCTTCATTGCTAAATGTATTAAATAAATTATTCCAAAAGATACAGGAAGTGCATAGAATAATGATTTAATACCAAAGAATAAACTTTCAAATCTAAGCATTTTATTAAATCCACTAGGTGTAAGCCCAATACTTCTTAAAACTGCAAATTCTTTTCTTCTCAAAGCAATACTTGTATTAATAGTATTAAATACACTTGTTACTCCAATTAAAGTAACCAAAGTAATAAAGCCATATACTAATATTTTAATAACTAATACTAAATTATATATATCTTTTAATTGTTCATGAATATTTGTATAATATATTCCATTTAGTTTATTATCTTTATCATAATTTTTTACAAGATTATCTAATTCATTATAACTTGGTGCTTTAATATATGTAGTATAATAAACAGGCTTAATAACATTATCAACTTTATAAGTATCTATCATATCTTCACTTATAATAATTACTGGTGAAGCATTATATTCTACTAATTCTACTCCTACAAAAGATTCATTAGTAACATAATATTTATCTATATTAGAAAAACATTCCCTTTTAATTTCATCTGAATCTTCTTCAAAATCAGTATCACAAATACTTATATTTGTAACTTTATTATTATATCTATCTAAATTATAACTTTTTCTTGTATTTTTAGTATATACTATATTACTATAACCATTATATAAAATTGGTAATTTTTCTGTTTTACCTATTTTCTTTAAATAATTATTATAACTATTATTATCAAATACTATAATATTAATATTATCTTGAATACCATAATCATTATCTTTTAAAAATTCTTTATATTTATCTGAATAAATATTAGATAAATCACTATCTGTATACAGTATAATACTTCTAAAACTTGTATAGTCTTTAACTTCATTATGATTAATAATACTATTAACTATTTCTTTATCTGCATTTGAAGAATAAACTAACATAATATCTAAATCAGGTACATTAACATAATCAGTTGTACTATTAACAATATATTCCATATATGCTGAAGATGATATAAATAATACTACACTTATAAATAATGAAACAACAGTAATACGATATTTCTTTTTATTTCTTTTCATATTTTTATAAGCAATATCTCCTTCAACACCAAATAATTTTCTTATTATTTTAGGACTTCTTACTTTTTTACCTTTTATTTTTATATCATCATTTAATCTAATTGCTTCAATTGGAGATATCTTACTAGCTTTTTTTGCAGGTATAATTGCACTTATAAATATTGTTACTAACATAAATATTATTGGTATTATTATAAATAATGGATATGTTACTAATTTAAAATTCATATTTATTGTATTTTTTAATAAATTATCCATAATTGCTACTACTACACCAATACCTATATAAGAACATATTATACCAATAGGTATACCTATTATACTAACAATAAATGCTTCATATAAAACAGTATGTCTTATTTGACTTTTAGTAGCACCTATACTACTCATAAGACCAAATTGTTTCTTTCTTTCCATAACGGATATAGCAAATGAATTATAAATAACAATAACACAAGCAACACTTACTAATCCTAACATAATAGCAAGCATACCAGACATACTACTTAACATATTTGCATATTTACTTGTACCATATAAGGATAATAAACTATCATTATATGATACTCTATCATAATATTCATTTGATTCATAAACAATACCAAGTGAAGTAACTAAACCTTTACTTAATTCAAATGTTTTATTAGGCTTTTTAAAAGTAATAAATACTTCCATATCATGAGTATCTTCTAAAGTATAAATAAAACATCCAGGTTCACTATCCTCATAGTAATCTTTTTTTATTATACCTACTACTTGATAAGTCTTCTTTATAGGATTATTAATATATTCTCCATCATAATAAAGATCATTTTGTACTACTTTTTCACCTTCAAAATATCTATCTCCTACATTAATAGTAATACTATTTCCAACATTTAATATATCAGAATATTTTTCAGATAAATAACTAGGCACAACAATTTCATTATTATTTTTAGGTAATCTTCCCGTGGTTAACTCTAAATGTTTACTATAATTATCATTAATACCAAATATTTTATAATAATTATTACTTCCATTTACTTCTTCATTGATTAATGCATAACCAATATATGATCTAGTAATATACTTATCAATATCAAGATTATTTTTTATCATATCTATATTATTACTATTTACATCATTTATTCTAACATTGTAATCGCCATTACTTAAAATAATTTCTTCAATTAACGCTTCCCTAAAAGTAGATAGTAATAATCCAATACCTACCATTAATGCTGTAGATAAAATTATTCCTATTATAGTTACTATTGTTCTTTTTTTGTTCATTTTTAAATGTTTAATAGTAAGTTTATTTAAGATATTCATAATTATCTTACCCTCTCATCACTAACTATTTTTCCGTCATCAATAGTAATAATTCTATCAGCATTAAGTGCTAATTCATGATCATGAGTAATCATTATAATAGTTTGTTTATATTTCTTGTTAGATAATTTTAGTAATTCAATAATATCCTTACTTGCTTTACTATCTAAGTTTCCTGTTGGCTCATCTGCTAAAAGTAGGGCAGGTCTATTCATTAATGCTCTACCTATTGAAACTCTTTGTTGTTGTCCTCCAGATAATTCATTAGGTAAATGATTTACTCTATTAGATAATCCTAATGTTTCAATAAGTTCTTTTAAATATGTTTCATCTGGTTTTTTACCATCTAATAAAATAGGCAATGTCATATTTTCTTTTACATTAAGTATTGGTATTAAATTATAAAATTGATAAATAAGTCCTACTTGCCTTCTTCTAAATATTGCCAAATTAGTTTCATTAAGATTATAAATATCTTCCCCATCAATAATAATTTTTCCACTAGTAGGTTTATCTACTCCACCAAGTAAATGAAGTAATGTACTTTTACCAGAACCTGAAGCCCCTACTACTGCAACAAATTCTCCTTTTTCTACACTAAAACTTACATCATCTAGTGCTTTTACTAAGGTATTACCTTTACCATAGTTCTTTTTTAAATGTTCAACTTTAAGTATTTCCATAATTTTCTTCCTTTCAATAAATAATTATATAATATCAATATGACTATAAAGTGAATTTTAAGTGACAATTTAGTCACATAACTAATAATTATTCTTAAATAACTTAATTATAAAAGTAGTACCTTCATTTTCCTTAGATTTAACACTTATATTACCATTTTCATTTTCAATTATTTTCTTAGACATATTAAGTCCTATACCAATACTTTCTTTATTACTCATTCCTTTATAGAATCTTTCAAATATATGAGGTAAATCTTTCTTAGATATTCCACATCCATCATCACTAATACTAATCATTGTATAAAGTGGATTATCACTACAAACTATATTAATATTACCATTTTCCAAAGTATGTTCCATTGCATTTTTTAATATATTAATCAAAGCTTCCGTAGTCCAATTAACATCAACATTAACTTTAATATCATTACTACATGATACATTTAAATTGATATTTTTAAGTTCAAGAGGTATTTTTATAGGTTCAATAGTTTTATTAATAATATTAATTAATTTTACTCTTTCTAAAATTAATTTTTCACTACCACTATCCAATCTAGACATTTTAAGTAAAGACGTAATTAACCATTCTATTCTTTCTAATCCTTTTTTACTCTTATTTAATAATTCTTTCTTTAAAGATTTATCTAACTTATCATCATATAATAACTCATTAATAACATACATACTTGTTAAAGGTGTTTTAAGTTGATGAGATATATCAGATAAAGTATCTTGCAAATATATTTTATCTTTTAAAGATAATTCATTTTGTTCTTTTAATTTTATTGTCATTTTATATAAATCATTCTTTAAATTACTAATATCTCCTTCAGAATATTCTCTAATATCCATATTATATTTATTATTTAAAATATCATTAGTATATATTGATAATTTTCTTATTTTATTATAAATTTTATTAATATAAATAATTAAAATACTAAATACAATAATTATTAATATAGAAATATAAATAATATTATATTTTCTAATAGTTTTATTAATATAACTATTATCATTTAAGTAATCTACTGTATCTAGTCTATCTAATCCATATTTATTTAATATTTCATAAGACTCACTTTTACTTATATCATGATTAATAATACCATCAATTACTTCATTTTCAAGTTCAGGATGTTTACTAATAATAGAATCTATTATATATAAATTATTTTCTATAATTGCTTCTTTATAAGTTTCATAACTATATTTATTAAGTAACAATATAGAAACAATACCTATAATTAATACAATTATTTCTATTAATATTAATTCTCTTACTTCCTTATTCTTTAACATAATTATTCTCCTACTACATAACCAATACCACGAACTGTTTTTAATATTTTAGGATTAGTAGGATCATCCTCTATCTTCTCTCTAATTCTTTTAATATAAACAGTTAAAGTATTATCATTAACATAATCACTATTAATATCCCATATATCTGCTAATATCTTTTCTCTTGTTATAACAGTATTTTGATTCAAAGCAAAAGTTAAAAATATTTTATACTCTAACGCAGTAAACATCATATCTTTATTATTCTTAAATACCTTAGCCTGTTTTAAATCAATAATAATATCTTGTATTTTAATAATATTAGAATTATTATTACCATATCTTCTTAAAGTAGCATTAATTCTAGCAAGCAATTCTCTAGCTTTAAATGGTTTAGTAATATAGTCATCTGCTCCCATATCTATTCCCATTACTATTGAAGTTTCTAAATCATTCGCAGTTAAAAATATAATTGGATAATTATTTATCTTTTTTATTTCTTTAAATAAATCAAATCCATTATAATCAGGTAAATTAACATCTAATAAAATTAAATCAATATTCTTATCTAATTTTATTTTATCTAATGCCTCACTACCTGTTGTAGTTAACTTCACTATAAAATTTTCTTGTTCTAAATAATACTTTAATCCAATACCAATTGCATCATCGTCTTCAATTATAAATATCTTTTTCATTATTTACCTCTATTTTACTTAATATTTTTTCTATTTTATTTTTTATTTCATCATTATATTTCTTACTGTTTAATATTTTATCTTTATAATAACTAATCTTAGATAAATTATCCTTATTTTTATCTTCTAAATACTTATCTATATAAATATTTAATAACTCTATACTAGACTCTATTACACCATGATTACTAGATTCATCGTATAATGTTATTGCTTTTTCTATGTCTTTTTCTATACCTAATTCATAATTACCGCATTGATAAAAATATTTAGCTAAATTATATTTACTATAATACTCTAATAAATAAACAGGTACATTTGTAGATAAATTATAATAATCAAATGCTAATTTCATATTCTTTTCTACATATATTCCCTTACGATATAATTCTCCTAATTTATTACAAGCCCAACTTTCTTCCTTTAAAGCACTTTTCATATAATAATCAAATGCTTTCTTATAATCTTTCATATCTTCATATATTTTACCTAAGTTATTATATGAATATACATAGTCTTCCTTAATAGCTATATTAAAATATTCTATTGCTTTAGATTTATCAATATTTAAATAATATAATCCTAATTTATTTAACGCTGCAACACTACCAAGTTCGCTTGCTTTAGTTAAATATTTTAATGCTACTAATTTATCTTCTTCACTACCATTACCTATTTTATTAGTAAGTAACATTTCTCCAATTAATAAACACGCTCTTGGATGATTATTTAATGAAGAAATCAATAAATACTCATATGCTTTATTATATCTAGGTATACCTGTTATTTCACCCTTATATTCCATATAACCCATTTCAAAACAAGCATAAGCATTTTTTTCTTTTACTAACCTTTTCAATTCATATATATAATTAACACCATCTTTAAAATTAAGCATTAAAAATTTTTCTAAATCATTAATAGATATATTAGTTTTATTTAAAATATTTTCAATTGTATCTTTAATAATATCATCTTCATTTATAGGTTGCTTATTATCTAAAATAATATAGAAAAGCATTTGAATAATACATTCAAAATATTTATTATTTTTTATATAATTATTTAATTTAATAGTAAACTCCCCATTAATATTTTTATCATTCTTAGCAATATTATATAATTTCTTACATAATTTAATTAATAATTCATCTTTATTTATATCTTCATAAGAATATAAATTATCAATACTACCATGTAATAAGTTGATAAGTTCATTAATTAAATTAATTAAATATAATTTATCTTTCTTATATTTATCTTTATATTCTAAATATTTATTTTTATATTTCATATTTATACTTCGATAACCTACACAATAATTATTAATTAAAGTATCTGATAATGTATCATCACTAAATAATATCATACATATATTAGTTTGATTAGTAAAAACTTTATTATAAGAAATATTTTTAAACACTCTACAAAAATTACCTAAAGATAAATAATTATCATTATCATTCATTTTAATATACTTTTTCATTATTCCTCCATGAATTTGATTATATTATAATATAATTTATTATTTTCTTCAATATTTTAGATACTTCTTTACATTTCACTTACATTAACTAATCTAGATATATAAACAACTTGCAAATTATCATTAAAATTACTGCAAGTAACAAGAACAAGTGAAGTAATATTATTAATATTATGTAAAGTAATACTACCTGTTTTTTCTACTTCGTATATATCAATTAATTTATATAAATATTTCGACTTATTATAAATAATTTCTATTTCATCATCAATATTTAACTTATATAATTTATTAAAATAAGATACCCTATCATTACCAGAATGCGCTGCTAGAATTAATGTTCCATTTTCTACATCAGGCATATTTGAATTACTAATTAATTCTATATTCTTATCTACATTGTTCATTGGATTATCTATACCATAAAATCCTTGTTCTAAATTAATCTTAGGTATAGAAATAATCCCTAAATAATTATTTGCTTCTTCATTATCAATAGTATTTTCATTATCAATAGATACTATATTTACTTTAATCTTACTATTACTAATATAATTATCAACTTTATTTTTATCTAACATGTTTAAATAATAATCATAAACACTATTATAAGTAAATAATGTAATACCAATTACTAAATTAATAACACTAATTATAAATAATTTATTACTTTTTCTGTGTCTTATCATATATAATACCTCCAATACTTAAAATAATAATTATTAAACCAATTAACTCTATAAACTTATAATCAAATAAAAAAGTATTAGGTACTTCAATTATCATATCATTAGTCATAGATAATTTAATATATTGTTTATCTTTATCAATTTTAAAATTAATTACTTCATTATTATTTATATATCCATTAGAACTTTCTACTTCTTTTAGATAATAAGTTCCAAGTGGTATATCATTTAATATAATCTTACCTAATTCATCAGTACATCCTTTATAAAATAAATTATCATTATAATATACTTCAATTAAAGTATCTTTAATAGGTTTATTAGTATTACTATCTAATTTAATAAATTCTAAGTTACCCTTAGGCAAATAATTATTAAAACTTAACTCTTTTAAAATAGTTTTAGTATACTTATCTTTATATTTAATTTCAAATTCATAAATATTCTTATCAATAATATTATCATTACTACTAGATAATTCCTTTATATAATATCTTCCTATTTCTAAATTATCTAAAATACCTTGTCCATTACTATCAGTAATAATATTACCTACTAAATTATTCTTTTTATATTTAATAGAGTCTCCAACCGAAATATCATCATTTGCATATACACCATACTTAACATCTTTTAAATGTATCTTATCATAAGTATAATCATCATTTAATTTTTCCCCAATCTTATTAATAATTATCTTACCCTTAACTCTTTCATTAGTAAAATTAACTGAATATATATTATCAGAATTAACTACTGTATCTTTTGTAATACTTATATCTAATTTATTTTTATTCCATAAATAATTATCTAACATTTGATTTTCTACTTCATAAATAGAATAATTACCCAATAAATATTTATTTAATATAAAATATCCTTCATCATTAGTTTCAAATATACATTTACTATTTTCACATAAATATTCATCATTATCATTATTTTTAATTTTAAACTTAATTCCTTTTTTCTTTATAATTTGGTTAGTTTCACTATCTATTTTATTTACTTTTATTCTAGCACCATAAGTATTAATATTTATTATACTTTCTATTAAATCATTATTTCTTAATATAGCTTGTTTCTGACTATAATTATCATTACCCTTAAAAATCATTGTCGTTTTATTATCATATTTTTTCTTTTCTAAAATTATTTTAGATTTACCTATTTTTTTAGAATTAATATGTAATTCATTATCAACAATATTTACTTCATTTCCATCATTATCTTTAACTATATACATATCTAATACATTAGAATTATCCTTTATAACAAGTTCATTATCATATAATATATCATAACTATTATTATCAAAAGATGGCTTAGTATAATGATTATTAACAAGTCTCATTATTTCATTCTTTTCTTTTTCTATATCTATTAAATTACCATATCCATATTGTTGATTTCTTAATTCAACAGTTTTATCCGTAGTAAGATACCACATTAACATTTGTGTAGCCATATGATATAAATTAGTATTATGCCCTGGATAAAGATAGCCATATCTACTTATTAATTCTAACTTTTTAATTATTTCTTCGCTAAATGGTAGATTAGCATCTTCAAGATAACCCCATGTAGTAATTTGTTTACCAGGTTCAATACAATATGCAACTTCTCCATCAATATAATAATAAGGAAATCTATTAGACATATAAACTCCATTACCAGATATTGAAAAAAAATAATTATCTTCATGACTTATACTAAGTGTATAACTACTTCCTTTAACTTTATTACTAAATAAAATAATAAATATAACTAACAATATCATACATTTCTTTTTCATTTTATTCCCTTCCTTTCTATAATTATTCCTTTTAATTCTTTCTAGTTAAAAATAATTTAATTCATATTACACCTCTTTTCTCTTTACTTTTTATCCCTTCATATGAATTATTATAAAAAAAATTGCAAAGTACTTCTTTTTTTATAAAAAAAATACATTTTGGTACAAATATTACCAACAATGCATTAATTTTAAGCATATTATTTAAATAAAATAATTATTATGTGGATTTGCTGTGGAAATATAATTATTAGTGTGGATTGCATAGGTTATTAAAATTTAAGTATTTATAATATAATATTACTAGGAGGATGAAATGAAAAAAATATTTAAAAATTACAAACAAACAATTATACTATTAACATCTATTATTATCGGAGGAATACTAGGATTAATATTTAAAGAAGACATAAAAATATTAAGTCCATTCGGAGACTTATTCTTAAATCTTTTACTAATAAGTGTTGTACCATTAATTTTCTTAACAATAACTACTTCAATATATAAAATGAATAGTCCAAAAAGATTAACTAAAATATTACTTAGTACAATACTAGTATTTATATTCACTTCATTAGTCGCAGTCTTATTAGCATTCGTTACTACTAAAAATATTAGATTAGTAGAAACAAATAATACTAATATAATGGAAACATTAGATAAAGAAAATGCAAATGAAGAAGAAATAAATACCAACATATTAGAAAAAACAGTAAATGCCATAAGTGTAAATGATTTTAACAAACTATTATCTAAAGATAATATGCTTGCTTTAATAATAGCTTCTATCTTAGTTGGACTTGCAATGAATAAAAGCAAAGAAAAAGCAAAGCCACTATATAATGTACTAGAGTCTGCGACTGAAGTAATAATAAGTTTCATTAATATTATTATGTATTATGCTCCAATTGGATTAGGATGTTACTTTGCAGTTTTAATTGGAACACTAGGTAGTACAATTGCCTTAGGATACTTAAAAACATTTATTATTTATTTAGTTTTATCTTTATTTACTTATTTTATAATTTATTCATTATATGCATATATTGCCAAAGGTAAAAAAGGAATAAAACTATTTTGGAAAAATATCTTACCTGCTTCCCTTACTGCAATATCTACTTGTTCTTCTGCAGCATCAATGCCAGTAAATATAGAATATACTAAAAAAATGGAAGTAAGCGAAGATGTTGCAGAAACAGCAATATCACTTGGTACAACATTCCATAAAGATGGTTCCGTTATAGGAAGTGTATTTAAAATAATGTTTTTAGTATATTTATTTCAAACAGATATAAGTAGCATAAAAATATTATCAGTAGCACTTATAGCAACATTATTAGTAACTGCAGTACCAATTGGCGGAGGAACAATTTCAGAAATGTTAATAATAACAAGTTTAGGTTTTCCAATATATGCTCTACCTATACTTACAATAATTGCTACAATAATTGATGCACCTGCAACATTATTAAATGTAGTCGGAGATGCACCATCAGCAATGTTAATAGATAAAATAGTAAAGAAAAAAAGTAACTAACCATTACTTTTTCTTATTTCTTCAATCATATTTTTATCAAAAACTTTGTTCTTAATCATATCTATTTCATACTTATATGGAGGATATAATCTTTCCTTTGATGTATCATCCTTACTAACATAAGGAGTTTCTAATATCTTAGGAATATCTTTAATTCTAGGATTATATATAATATTAATTAATTTATCAAAACCGATATATCCAAAACCAATATTTTCATGTCTATCCTTATGACTACCTATTTCATTCTTACTATCATTTACGTGAATGCATTTTAAATATTTTAATCCAATAACCTTATCAAATAAATCAAGTATCTTATCAAAATCACTTACGTCATACCCTGCATCATTTATATGACAAGTATCTAGACAAACTCCTATCTTATCTTTATTATCAATATTATCAATAATTTCCTTTAACTCTTCAAACCTTTTACCAAGTTCACTACCCTTACCAGCCATAGTTTCAAGTAATATCATAACATTATTATCATTATCCAATACATAATTTAATCCCTTATATATATTATAAATAGATTCTTCATAACTTTGACCTACACTTGCCCCTGGATGAAGTACCATGTACTTAACTCCAAGTAAATTACATCTTTCTACTTCCTCACGTAAAAAAGATACCGAAAAATCAAAATTTTTGCTATTAGCTAAGTTAACAATATATGGAGCATGAACAATAACATTCTCTAACATAATATCATTTTCCTTCATTAATTTATATGCTTCCATAGTTAAACTATCATTTATTTCACTTCTTCTAGTATTTTGTGGTGCACCAGTATAAAACATAAATGCATTCTCTCCATAACTAATTGCTTCTTTTACACTTCCTAATAATTGACTAGCATTATTAAAAGAAACATGACTACCTATTATTAAATCCATACTTATCACTTCCTAATAATATTGTATCATAATAACAAGTATTTTTGTACAAAAAGATAACTAATATATTCTTTATGTCAATAAAAAACAAGTTATATAACCATAACTTGTTTTATTTTTATTTTATAATTACTAGCAAGCAGTACTTGATTTAGTATATTTACTAGCATCTTTTGCTAATGAATCAAAATCTCCACCAGTAGCAGCATTTAATACTATACATGCTCTACCATTAGTAATTAAAATACTAACATAACTATAATTTTTTTCACTAACACCTGCTGCTTTTAACATTGCTTTAGCATTTGTATCAGTTATCACTGCTCTAGTTGTTTGAGCACCAGGCTCGTTAGTACCAACTGTTTTTGCAGTACCAACACATCCTGAACCAGTAACACCACAAACATCAGTAAATGCCGCATCAGCATTTCCAATTTGAGCCATAGTATATTCTTTCTCAATCCAATCAGCAATTGTATTAGCACTATTTTGGAATGTTGTTTCTCTAGCATTCCCCATTGAACTTAATACTGTTGGTATTGTAACTACCATTATAATTGCAAGTATAACGATAATTGCTAATAATTCTATTAATGTAAATCCTTTCCTATTTAATTTTTTCATTTAATTTCCTCCTCTATCTTTAACTTATACTTAAATTATACATAAAAAAAAATACAAAGTCAATAAGTTGACAAAATATTTTTTAGTAGTTAACACTTTTTATAAATATATACATATCTCCATCCATACTTTTTATCTTTAATTAAGTTTAATTTTCCATAACTATTATCTAATTTTTCTTTTTCGAATTCTACTACTACAATACCATTATCATTTAATATATCATATTTATCTATTAAAGCAAGAATCTTTTCTATAATATGATAATCATACGGAGGATCTGCCAAAATAACATCAAACTTAATATTTCTTTCACTAAAATATTTAATACTCTTTTTATAATCAAAATTAAGCACTTTACTTTTATCTTTAATATTGAAATTATTTATATTTTCATTAACAATATTTATTGCTTTGGGATTATTATCAATAAAATAACATAACTTACAACCATTACTAATTGCTTCAATACCTAAGTTACCACTTCCACAAAATAAATCTAAAACTATACTATCTTTTATTTCATTTTGAATCGTAGAAAATATACTTTCTTTAACTCTATCCATCGTAGGTCTAGTACCTTCAATATCATAACCTTTAATATTTCTTCCTTTAAGTATACCACTTATAACTTTCATAACATCACCAACAATGTTATTTTATCACATTACAAAATAATTAACAAGTTATTTTAATACCTCAATAAATTTTTGTAACATATTAATATCATCGATCATCTTATTAATTCTATCACTTGGTTTTAATTTATATTTATCTTTTGCAGCATCTTCAAAATTTTTAAATTCCATTGGATCTCTATTTAATATTTTATACCATATAGAGTTTTCTCTAATAAATCTAATATAATTAGGATTACTATTTATTTTAAACTGTGTTTCTAATGTCATTAATCTTCAAAACTCCTATAAATTGGTCTTGGAGTATATGCAGTAGTTTTTGTTTTAGCACCATCTTTTATAAATAATCCTGAGAATAAATCAACTGCTTTTTGTAATGAAGTAATACCTTCTTGTACTTTATCTACATCCATATTTTTAACCATTTTAACAATATCTCTCACTGAACTTATTGAACTTTTTTTAGTTTCTGTTACTTCTTCATCTGTATTAGATAAATATTTACTCCAAGCATTATTATCTTCACCATATAAATCATATATTTCATAAAATCCTTGCCATGTCATACTACCATCTTTTACATAATTAATTAATTTAGGATTCTTTTTTACATACATTTTAAATTCATCAATCTTAGCCATATAACCACCTATTAAATTATATGCAAAAGAAAAAAGAAAACTACCTATAAGTTCTTAATAATAGTTTCCTTTTTAAATTTATTTTAGCATTTAATATTTCATGTAATTCTAATAACTTCTTTAAATTATTTATAGTAATAAACCTACCATCTATTTCATTAGAAAATTTTATTGGTATTCCATCTTCATATTTCCATAGTATTAAATTCTTTGAATAATCATCTACTAAAACAGAATTAAGTGGATTAACTATATTACATTTAGCTATTTCTATTGGCGTAGGCATTACATTAACACTAGGTAAAATGTTAGATAAATAATTTATTTTTTCTATTCCCTCTTCTTTTGAATTAACATGAGTTAATATTTCTATATCATATAATCCACTATTTAATAATAAATTAATATTATTAAAACTATCATTTATTTCAGGAGTACTCCTTAATAATTTATACCAATCAATATTTTTATAAAATTCTCTTATTATTTCTTGATCATCAGGTATATTTAAATCTTCCATCATTTTCTTAGTAACATTCATAGTATCTAATATTACACCATCAAAATCTAAATATAATTTAATTTTATTTGTCATAATACCCCCTTAATATTTTATTGTTCTAAATAACTAACTATACTACCTTTTGTTTCATAATAAGAAACTATTTCATCATTAGTAATCTTAATTAACGTAGGATTAATAACTTTTAATTCTTCCAAAGATGTAGCATTACTATTTCCATTTTCAGTAGATACATAATTTGAATTAAAGGCATCTGAAGTATCAACTTTATATACTTTATCAGTAATCTTTGAACTAATTAAATTAGTAATAGTACTATCCTCTTTATTAAAATCATAATAATATACATAATATGTTTCATCTTTTTGTTTAAATGTTTCACTTGCTAATATAGCATTTTTAACAGTATTTTCTGTTGTATTAGTATTATTTTTACTACCAAACCAATCTATTTCTTTAGTAATTAATACTGCGATTAAAAAATATATTACAAGTATTACTCCAAGTATTATACCAAAAGTCTTTAACATCTTATATACATCATTATATGAATCTTCTTTTACTTTATTAACACTCTTTTCTTTTAATGACTTTCCTTGTCTTTTAGCTTCTTTTCTTCTTAATTCTCTTCCCATAAATAACATCCTTTCAACATATAAATTATATCAAAAAAACAAATACTAGTAAAGTACTTGTTTAATTTTTAAGTAATATTCTTTTATTATTAATAATATCATAAAATATTTTAATAATAACAAATAAATAAAGTAATGATAATATTCTAAAATCAATAATAGTAATATCAAATAAATATTTAATATATGTACTAAAAGATACTAAACAAATACTAATAGGTACATATAAATACTTTTTATTCTTATTAGATATATACCATATAACACTAAGAATATCTCCCATAAATAAATATCTATCATGCATATATGGTAAGAAATATGTAGCAATAACTACTGATATCATTGATAAGAATAATATACTATTACTGTTCAAAGTAATTTTCTTTTTTAATATATAGTATAGAATTAAACCAAATATTAAGATAGTAATTAATATACCTAATTTATCTAAATTATCATATTGTCCAATGAATTGATACATATTAGGAAAATTTAAAACATAATTACTATATGAAGTTGTTTGATTAAAATATATCATAATTATTTCTTTAAAACTACGACCCATAACTAACGAAGGTACTGAACATATAATATTAACCAAAGGAATAATTAAAAAATATAATATAGAATATCTTTTCTTTACAATATAATAAATTATATATACCGGTAATATAAATACAACTTGTAATTTAAAAGCAAAAGAAATACCTACAAAAACAAATGATAATAAATATTTTTCTTTTATTAAAAAATATATTCCAAATAATGCAAAAAATGTATATATTGCATCACATTGTCCCCATAAACTAGAATTAAATAATACTGTTGGAATAAATAATATAATACTATAAGTTATATAAGATAAAGTTTTATTATTAGTAATTTCTTTAACTATTTTGTATCCTAATATTCCACATCCAAAATCAAATATAAGAGAAAACATTTTTATTATATATAATGATTTTATAGGTATATAAGAAAATAATGCTAAAAAAGTATTATAAATACAATTATAGTCTCCAATTGCATATTTTAATCCTGATATACCATAACTTTTATAAATATCACTCCAAGGTTCTAAAAAATATACATAGTCCCCAGATATAAAATCCAAAAAAGATATTCTTATTTGTAAAGCAATAAAAGTTAATATTAATATAAATAAATAATCTTTATATTTAATACAAAAATCAATTATACTTTTTTCTATTTTTGACATTTTCATAATATCACTACTTTCTATACTCTTTAATATTATATCTTGGTCGATTCTTTACTTCAATGTAAGTTTTACCAATGTAAATACCAATTATACCAATAAATAATACTTGTAATCCACTAAATAATCCAATAACACAAAGTATAATTATAAGATTACTAATAAAATTAAATATTAAAGAACATAGTATAGTTATAATACTAAGTAACATTATAATAATACCAGTATTAAATATCATCATCATAGGTTTAATACTAAATGAAGTAATACCATCAATTGCTAAATTAAGCATTTTTTTAAGGGGATATTTACTAACTCCCATTAATCTTTTATTTCTAGCATAATAAACAGTATCAGTATTATATCCAATCAAAGGAATAATACCTCTTAGAAACAAATTCTTTTCTTTATATTTACTAAGTTCTTCCATTGCTCTTTTACTTAATAATCTATAATCAGCATGGTTATAAATAGTTTTAACACCCATATGATTCATAAATTTATAAAAAGTTTGGGCAGTAAATCTTTTAAAGAAACTGTCACTAGTTCTATCATTTCTAACCCCATATACTATATCTATACCATTATTATATTTATCTATCATTTCTTCCATAACAAAAATATCATCTTGTAAATCAGCATCAATTGATATAGAAATATCTACAATATCTTTAAGTGTGTTTAATCCTGATAATAAAGCATTTTGATGACCAACATTCTTAGCTAAACATAATCCCTGTACATATTTATTTTTATCTACTTCATTACTTATTTTATCCCAAGTACTATCTTTACTTCCATCATTAACATATAAAATAAAACTATTACTAGCAATTTTTTTCTTTTTAATTAAAGATTTAATTAATTTAGTTAATTTTAAATTAGTATCATCAAATACTTCTTCCTCGTTATAACAAGGTACAATAATTCCTAATCTATTCATAAAAACTCCTTATATCCCTAAGTATTCTTATAAATTTATTTTATCAAAAAAACAAATACTAGTAAAGTACTTGTTTAATTTTTTATAGTTTTATTTACTAACTGGAAGAACATTTATACTTCTTGCTACATCAAGTAATTCATTTTTACTAATTACATCACTTATTACATAATATTCTACACCATTACTTATCCAATTAACAGAGTTATCATTAACTACTGCGATTGAATCAGACATTAATTCAAGTTCACCATAAGTAGGAATAATTTCATGTTCGCTTGGCATACTAACAGTTTCTTCGATTAACATAAATGATGAATCTCCATCAAAAGTAAGTATCATTCTTTCTCCATCATTTTTATCTACTTTTTCTTTATTAGTAAGATATGTATTACTAGGTAAATACATTGGATATATTATATCTTCTAATTTAGCAGTCTCCTTTGTTTTTTCTTCATTTATTTCATTATTCTTAACTTCTTCTTTAGTTTCAGTAATTAAAGTATTTAATTTAAAATAATCATCTTTAAATTCACTATTTAAGTCAATCTTATTAAATTCCATTTTTATTTGTACATTATTATTAGTATCTAATACTTCAACTTTCTTAATATCAATATTCTTATCAATATATATTTTTTGATTAACTAATTTTTGATTGTTTGGATAATTAACTTTGGTAGTTATAACATATCCATCATTAACTTCTTCATAAATCTTATTAGTATCTTCCTTAATATCTTCGAGCAATGAACTAACTAAATAACTTTGAGAATTATTATATGGCCAATCACTTTGAAATTTAAAACTTTTATTTAAACTTGGAGTAACAACATAAACTATCAAAGGTTTAATTTTTTTCTATTTTTAATAACCATTTTCAAATGGTTTAAACTTATAATATATATCTACATTTTTATTTTCATCTATAACTATCTTATCTATGATACTAGATAATAATTGTACACTAGGCTTTTTCATAGATAAGTATTCCTTTATAATATTATCATATTTCTTGTTATTATCAGTTATATTATTCTTTATATTATATATTTTAGTTTTTATTTCTGCTATCTCGTTTTGTTTAGTGATTGTTTCTTCAGTTATTCTATTACACATTCTTTTATACATTTCTAAATCAATAATACCCTCTAATTTATCATTGTATAAGTCTTCTTTCTTCTTACTACTACATTCAACATCATTTAATAACTTTTTCAATCTTATTTCTAACTCATTTAATATTTTTTTAGTTTTATCACTATTGGCTAATACATTTTTTAAATCACTAGCCTTTAAATATTTTTTACACATTTTCTTTATCTCTTTTAAAACTAAATCTTCTAACTCATAATATTTAGTATTATGTGGAGTGCATAAATCATATTTTTTATGTTTAGCCCAATAATTACAATTACCATAACATCTTGTAACTTCACCTTTCTTTTTGGTATTAACTTTTTGAAGTCTAAAACCTATTGTATGTCCACACTCTTTGCAATACACAAAACCTTTTAACAATATATCTTGTGTATTTTTACCTTGATTTTTGTTCCTATTATATATGTCTTGTGCTAAATTAAAAGTCTCTCTATCAATAATAGCAGGACATTTACCCTCACAAATTATCCAATCTTCTTTTTTGGGTCTTATTCTTTTTTTTGACTTATAACTAGGTTTCTTTGACCTACCTTGTGTCAAATCACCAACATATGTAGGTAAAGTCAACATATCACTTATAGTCCTATTATTCCATATACCATAAGCAGTTGACTTCATACCAACATTAAGTCCTTTGTATTCGCTAGGAATAGGAATTTTTTCATCAGTTAGAATTCTAGATATCTCACATATTCCTTTGCCACTAACAAATAAATCAAATATTTTTTTAACAATTTGTGAAGCCTTTTCATCAACAATTAATTTGTATTTATTATTAGGGTCTTTTTTATAACCAAATGGAGCAGTTTTTCCTAAAAAATTGCCTTGACTTCTTTTATTATATACACTTGCTTTCATCTTTTTAGATGTATCTCTTACGTGTTTTTCATTAAAGAAACATTGTATAGGTATCATTTCATTAGATGTATTATACTCATCAAATGTATCAACATTATCAAGTATAGCAACATACCTTATTCCATTTTCATAGAAATAATCTAAATATCTTAATTGTTGTCCCTCATTTCTACCAAATCTCGATAAATCTTTAGTAATTACCATATTAATACGTTTAGCCTCAATATCTTCAATTAATCTATTCCAACCAACCCTATCAAATTGTGTACCACTAACACCATCATCTACATACTCATCTATATATAATAAATTATTATCCCTTATATATTTATGTATGATGTCCCTTTGATTAGAAATACTACCACTTTCACCTTTTAACTCATCTTCACGAGATAATCTTAAATAAATACCTACTTTGTATGTTTCACTACCTACCATAATTACCTCCTTTTTTAGTGGTAGCAAAACCATTTCAATACACTTATATTATACCATTTTTAGCCTTGTTTTACTAGAGTTTCATTGTAGTAAAGCACTAGAAATTGTTCTATAATTTCTTGAAATGATTTGCCTTTTTCATCAAAATAACTTGTCACTTTCATATAACAATCACCTACTAAAACATATGAATTACACATTGAATTCTTGCTTAATAATTTTGTCGTTTTCGGTTTGCAATTGAATTCTTATATTTTTAGACTTTTCTAAAGCATTAATTACTCTTTCATCTACTTGCATAAATCTTTTGCCACCAATAGTAACCTCATAAATAGCATTAAATGGCTCAAAATTTTTCATCAATGAATTATATTCATCATAATTGAAATTTAGAGTTTTCATAATTTTATTTATTGTTGCCCTAGTTCTGTGTTTATCCCACAAACGTAAAATTCCATCATTATAATCAAAAGTACATAATATTTTTAGAAATAGTATCAATGAATGATTATAAGTATACGTTCTTTTACTCATATCTATTCACCTCACTTTCTACATTGCAACTTTGTACATTGCTATCTAGTGGGCTACTTAAAGCCCAATATGTTCTGCTATTTTTTTTGATTTGATGTATTTTATTATTTTTATTTAAAATACTTCTTGCTCCATCAAAAGTACGTTTACTAAAACCACCTATTTTACATAAATCTTGAAGTTCATTTGCAGTTATTTCTTTTTTACTAGCAATACACCCTAATATAAAGTTTTTTGCATTTTCAAATTTTGTATTAATATCTTGGCTTATTAACTCATCTGCATTAACTTCTCCTCTATCCTCAAGCCATTCAAGACCATTTTTACTTATTTTATAACTCAAACAATGCCCCTCTTTTGCAACATTACTTGTTGTATGTATAAATAACCTTTCATCGTTTCCAGTATCTTTTACTACCATTAACATAGACCTTGCAAAGCCTACAAAGTCTATAGAGCCAGCACCTTTATATATTGCTTTCGTTTCATTGCCCTTTTTTAAATGTTGTACAAGAACAATAGCAACATTATATTGTTCTGCAAGTATTTTTAGAGGTGCTAAAGCATTTCTAACTTGTACCATAGAATTACTATCACCATCACCCATATAGGCTTGTATAGGGTCTATAACAACTAATACAGGCTTTTGTTCTTCGATTAATTTTTCTAATTTTTCTAAACTATTAAAGTAAAGTTTTTCTTGCTTTTCATCTACACAAAATACTCTTGTAGTATCTGCTTTTTGCTTTTCAAAACGTTCTTTTAATGAATATTCTATAGGGTCATCACTATTTTGAAATATGACGTTACCTACATCAAATTTTTCACAACTTAAAGGCTTATAATCTCCCCTAGTTATTCTAGAAATAATATCTATTAACATAAATGTCTTACCACACTTTGGGTCACCTTGAACAATAGATACCATTCCTTTTGGTAGATATGGAAACCATAACCAATCAATTTGTTTAGTCTCCACATCTGAATACTTAATAAAGTATTTATTTTCATTTATTTGTTTTTCTTTCATTTTATCTCTCTCCTTTTTTAGAGGACTAGTCCTTTTCTTTGTCGACATATACACTATAACACGAGGTTTTTATTATCTTCCGAAACTATGATATAATATAGGTGAGGTGAATAAAATGATTGATTATAAAAGTGAAGAATTTAGAAAATTTAAATTAGCAAATTTACGTCGTTACAATATTTGGGAAGAAGATATAAAAAAAACACCTATGCTTTCAATAAAAGAATTTAATAAATATATGGAAAATGAAGAATATATTGATGAAGAAATTCTTGATGATGGTACGGCTCGTCCTACTATTTTAATCAAATATAAAAACAATTTAACTAAATTAATTAAGTTATTAGAAAAAGAATTTAATATTAAACATTCAAAAGGTGGAAGAAAACCTAAATTAACTATTGAAGATAAGTTAAGAGCAACTGTTGAATATTTAAGTACTAACAAATCTTTTTTCGAAATAGCCAAAGAATATAATATACACGAAAGTAATATGTATGAAGCAATATTATGGGTTATAGATACACTTACCAAACAAAAAATAATTATTAGTGAAAAAGATGAAAATAACAGAATAATTGCTTTTGTTAATTGCAAAAAATTATATTTTTTAGATATTAAAAAGATGTAACATAAAAAACGCTACATCTTTTTAAATAAAATCATTAGTAAATTTATTTATAACAATTATTTAAATAATCTTTGTATTTATTCGTTTTACATTCTACATTTACAATAATGACATTAACTTTTTTTCTTACTATTCCAAATTTTAAATCTAATATCGTGTAGTATTTGTATTATTTCTGCTAGTGCAAATATTCCTAGTGAAACACCATCATATGTTAGCCAAATTGTCATCAAAGAACTGAATTCTATCTCATCATATTCATTTTGCCCTAGTATAAAACCTAATATAAAACCTAACACAATTATTATCCAAGCAATTACTTTTAATATACTAGAGATAGTATTTTTTTCTTGCATTATTTTTTCTAATCTCATATCAAGATTTTCTGTATTGTATTCTTTTAAATTATTACAATATGGACAGCCTTTTTCTAAATCTTTTACTTCTCTACCACAATTAACACATTTAATCTTTTTACCATTTTTATAATCTTCTAAATTATCAAAAAAATCATCTTTCATTTTTTACCTCCAATTTCTTTAGTTTGTTAAGTCCATATAACCTAAAATATAATATTACTGGTATATAATATATTGTTTCTATAATACATTTAATTACTACATCAAACTTAATTATTCCATAAGTTGACTTATTAATAATAGAACCAATTAAGCATATAAAGTATACTAGTATGCTTACTATACACATTATATTAGGCTTAATAATACTTTTATTTTTAGAATAGAATGTCATTCCTAAACTAATAATCAATGTAACAAACAATGGTATATAGTTAGATAATATTAGCCTAATACTAATAAAATTACCACTAATAAATAATTTTCCAACATATGTACATCTTATTAATAATACAACTATAAAGTTTATAAATACTATTGTATTCAATACATTTAATTTTATATGACTTTTAGAAATTACCAAAATGTAATATAAAAGTAATATTAAACAACCACTAGTAGCAAAATCAAATAAATTTACAACTATGGTATAAGTTTTAAAAGTACTAATAAAAGATACAACAAGTAGTATTATGGAGATTATAACCAGTAATTTTGGGTTATCAAAAATTTTTTTCATTGTTTACGTACTCCTTTCTAATATTTATTATAACATAAATTCTAACTACTGGCGCATATAATTCTAACTGATAGTTGTATAAAATAATATTAGGTGGTGTAAATGGAAAATAAAAGCCACTTCCACGACAACTACTATTATTATGACATTGTTAGGAAAAACATTAAAAAGTACAGAAAAACGGCTAATCTTACACAACAAGAGTTAGCCGATAAAATAGAAGTATCTATGCATTATATTTCACAAATTGAAAGTGCAAATCCTAATAAATACTTTACTCTAGTAGTTATTGGAAGAATTGCCGACGCATTAAATATTGATATTAGACAATTATTTGATGATGTCGACACTACAAAATAGTATAATTGCCGTTATGCTATTTTTTTTGATACTTCTCCATAAATATACCATAATACTAAGAAACAATGAACCTATGAGTGAATTTTTTATTTAAAAAACTTTCTCTTTTTTATACCTTACAAAAAAATAAGGAGTTTATTTGCTTTTTAATGCTATATCACTAATTATAATATAAACAAAAATAGTAGTTGTAAAATACCCTACTATCTTGTATTTATTTCATAAACATTATTTTTATCATACTATCTTACTTAAATAAAAAATTAATATAATTATTAACAAGTCGCAAAGTGCAAAGTTGCAAACTAAAGTTTTGGTTGCATTAGTTATTTGATGATATGATATCAAACTTTCTTTCTTTTGTATTTCTAGTAAACATTTCTTGTAGTTCTGTTTCATCGATTATTGATTGACAAAAATATATTGCATTTAATAATCTTAATACTTCAACTTTTTTATTTAAATACCTTACTCCATGTGAATTTAAATGCCTAGATAAAGTTTTTGTTTTTGACATTTTAAAATTTTTTTCATTAGCGTATAGTTTTAAATAAAAATTATTTAAAATATCTACCTTTATATACATTTCATAACTAAATTCATCAGGTGGGCAACTATTTATATAATTCAACATACTTTCAATAATTTTATACGATAAGTGTTGATTTTCACTATTTGGTTCTAATAATTGTAACGTTAAACCATCCAACATTGTTATTAATGATGTGATACAAATTGCATAATCTTCTCTAAAATATGCATTTTCTACTTGTTTTACTAATTCTTTTTTATCCTTACTTTTGCATTGTTTTTTTATCTTACTAAATAATCTTTTTGTTCTATTCACATTAAAATATTTTAAAATATACTCATCAAATTCTTTCTGTGTAGTATATTTAGACAATTTTTGAATATTATTATATTCATATTCAAATGGTATTACCCAATAGAATTGGTCTAGTATCTTACTATCTAATCCACTTAGCCTAGGTAAACTCTTGAAATCAATAGTTTCAAATATTTTTCCAATAGAATTTAAAGAACTACTAACGTTTTTAAAAACACTATTTATATCTAAAGCATCAATAATGCTCTTAACACTATTTTCTAAATTATAAGCAGTATTTATATTAGCAAAAATGTTCAACTTGTTCATAAATTCAAAATTTATATCTTTAATAGTATTATAAAGTTCAGTATTATATAGAGGATTATTTATTGTTTTTATTTGTTCACTTAAAAAATTGGTTTTCTTAATAATATTTTGAGTATAATTAAATTGACTTTTATAATTTTTTATAAATTGCTCCAAGGGTGATTGGTATTTTAAAACATCAAAACTTTTAAAAAGTTCACTCTTTAAAGGATTATCAAAAGGAAAAAGATTAGCAGATAATTTTACTTGTTTGGCAACTAAATTAGTTAAATTATTTTTTGGTAAATCTTCTTTAACTTCAATTGAAGTTTTTAAATCGTTATTATCTTTATTACACATAATAAATTTATACCCTATTTTACTCCTAAAAACAAAGGCAATAATGCTGTTGCCACATCTACACCTTTATCAGCAACCCAAGTCAAAAAAGTTTTCAATTTTTTCCATTTATTTCTCTTTGTGTCTTTTGATTTTACTATCGTCTCTATTTCATCAATTTTTGATAATATTTCTTCTAACTCATTATCATTAAGATTATCCATATTTTGTATTGTTTTTCTTGCTTCTTCAAACGACATATTTATATTTGTAATATTTGTATTAGTGTTTGTATTAGTGTTTGTCATATTATTATTAAAAATTGGTTGGCTATTTTTTCTATCTTCAAAATTTTTAAAACCATTTGCTTTAAAGGAAATTAATAATGATTTAATTCTCTTAAAATTAATATCAATAGAGCTTTGCCCAATATCTTCATCATAAAAATCTCTGTTTTTATAATATCCATATAATCCATTACCAAAATTATTAATCATATTATTATATTTTGAAGTTAACTCAATATAGAAATCCTTCTTTTCTTCATAAGTCATAGACATAGTATTATCCAGTTTTTCTAAGTCATCATTAATCATTTGCTCAATGCTTTTTGTTACAACCATTTTTTCACTCTCCTTGTTATAAAATTTAATACCATTATCATTAATTCTATACACATAATCTTTAATGTCACCGTTTTTTACCAAAGTTATTTTAACTAACTTTCTGTCACACAAACTTGCTAAGGCAATTTTAACCTCTTCCTTAGAATGATTATTAATGTTACGATAAATTTTATGGCTCGACCAACCATTATTCTTTATTATTTTTTCTTGATTATCAATTAAAACTTTTAAAATTTCTAATTCTAATTCCATAATAACACCACCATTGAATTAATAATATTATACCATAAAATAATTAAAAAAAATTTCTATCTTTCATCATAGATAGAAAATCTTATATTAAAATGGCTTGCTCCACATTTTCAAAAAAGTTATACCTTTGTGTGTCTAGACATATACACCTTCATCATTTCTTAAAATTACTTGTTCATGATTATTTTTAGTATTAGTTAAATCAACTTTATAAAAATCTCCTTTTTTATAAGAAACTTTTACATCATATTCATATATATCTTCATTATTCATAAGTTCCATTTTTCCTTCAATATAATATGATGTAGATTTCTCTATTTTTTTAGATAATTCATTAATTACATAACTCTCACCCTTTTTACCACAACCAGTTAATAATAAAGTTAAAACTAATAATATAGAAAGTAAAACTTTTTTCATAATTCACCCCATTTTGTTCTTTCTACCTAATTATATTTTTTAAACTTAAAAATATGATGAATATTTTATTATTTTTTGTTAAAGATAATATTAGATAAAGGAGGAAATATGAATACATTATTTAAAATATTTTTAGTAATAAGTATAATAGGTTGTTTAAATTGGGGATTAGTAGGATTATTTAATTTTAATCTTGTTGAATACTTATTTGGAGATGGTTCAATACTTACTAAAATAGTTTATGTACTTGTTATGATATCTGGTCTTGTAGATATTGGTATTTTAACAAAAGATTTAGACAAATAGAAAAAAAGTTCACAATTTAAAATTGTTGAACTTATTTTTTTACTTTTTAAATATTTTTACAGTTATCTTCGTAGGTTTTGCAGTATAAGTTGCCCTTAAATCCTCACCAGTTACTATTACATCTACAACATGATCTCCTTCACCTAAGCCAGATAAATCTACTGTTGCTTTAATTGTCGAAGCATCAATCGAAGCAAGTACACTTTCTGTTCCTTTTACAATAACCGAAGTAACACTAGAATTCTTACCTAACGATTGTGGAGAATAATTACTATCTAAGTTAATTGGGTCTATCTTAATATCATCAATTACTTTTTCTTTAACTTCTCCTAAACTAACTGTTACATTAACATTTGATATAGATATATCCCTAATACCTGTAGGTTTTTCAATAACAATATTAAATGTTTTTGTTTTAGATAATTTTGTTACATCTACTTCCACTGGAATATATTGTAAATCTTTAATTACAGTTTCTTCACCATAAACAGTAACTTGACCTACTGATGAAGTCATTGAACTAATTGCTTTTCCGAATTCTACTTCTCCTTTTGGAATAATTTTAAGTGGTACAGTAGTTTTTGGAGATACTATACTAACTGTGGCACTAACTTTACTTGGAACCATTTCAACATCAACAACATTACCTTTTGCATCATATGCCACAAGTGAAACATCATCTATTTTTGAAATACCTTCACTTGGATCAACAATATTATTAATATCTACTAAAGCTTTAACCGAAGCAACTTCATTTAAAGTATGCTCTGCACCTTTAACAATTATTTCATCTTGATCAATTACAACATTTTGAATAGATAATTTAGTTTCTAATTTATCTTGATTAACTACATCAACTTGTGCAATCTTAGTCGCAGACATCTTTGGATAAATTACTACAGTTACTGAAGATGGATTCAAATTATAATCAACTGATTTAATTGAACTATCATAATTTAAATCTACTTTATGAGTACCAGGTTTTAAATTAGATATATCAACCGTAACATTACCACTAGATAATTGTTTTGCTAAATATAAATCTACTCTACGACCAATTAAAGTAACATCTGCTTCTTCAGGAAGTCCTTCGACTACATAAGCTTCTTTATTATATGTAGCAATAACTTTTTGATTACGAAGTACTTCGGCAGATGAATCTACTAAAACACTACTTTTAGAGTCTACATAGAAAAATATAATTATAGCAATAATTAATGATAGAAATATCATAGTATTTTTCTTAACTAGAAATCTTTCTAACTTATTACCATTTTTATTAAATTTACAACTTATCTTATCAAAAAACTTACTAATAGGCATTACAATAGACTTATCTATTAACTTAATAATATTTTTTATAAAAATTACAAATATACTTTTCTTTTTAGGTTTTGTAGTCTTAACTTTATTTTTCATTAATATCTACCTCCCCATCATCATCAAATTCTTCATCTAATAATAATTCTTTTTTAGGTTTTAATTCCTCAATTAAAATCATTCTAGCATCATCTAATGATAAATTATAGTTAAGTACTCCACCAATAGCAATAGATATCTTGCCAGTTTCCTCACTTATAACAAGAGCAATAGCATCAGATTCTTCACTTATACCAAGTGCTGCCCTATGTCTAGTGCCTAATCTTTTATTAATTCTAGAATTTACACTAATAGGAAATACTGCTCCTGCTGATGTAATTCTATTACCTTGAATTATAACACCACCATCATGTAAAGGATTTCTAGGAAAAAAGATACTTATAAGTAAATCAGATGAAATATCTGCATATAATGGTTTACTTCTTGTTATATATTCATTTAAACTAACATCACGTTCAATAACAATTAATCCACCAATTCTAGATTTTCTCATATAATCAGTTGCATTCATTATCTCATATACTAATTTTTCTCTTTCATCAAGAGATAATACTTTATGTCTACCTAATAATTGTTTTCTACCTAAATTCTCTAACATAGTTCTAATTTCAGGTTGAAATATTATAATTAATGCAAGTGGTCCCCACATAATAACATACTCTAAAAATAATCCAATTGTTGTTAAATTTAAAGCATCACTTAATACTTTAATTAAAAATATAATTAGAATTCCTTTGAATAAAAGAACCATTTTCATATTATTTTTAATATTTTTTAATATAAAATAGACAAACATCCATACTAAGGAAATATCTATTACTTTTTGTAATATTGTTAATACACTATTCAATGTCATTTAAAATTACACCTTACCTTCTAATTAATTGTATCATAAAACAAGAAAAAAATCATCTATATTTTAGAAAAAAAGATTAGAATTTTATCTAATCCTCATATTTACTAGTAATTCCAAAGTATTCTTCCAAGGTGACCCAATCTCCATCATTATATAATTTTTTGGCTAAATCCTTACCTACATATCTTAAATGCCATGATTCATACATATATCCAGTAATGTCTTCTTTACCCTTAGGATATCTTAAAATAAAGCCATATAAATAAGCATTATCATGTATCCATTTAGCTTCTGGTGTACTATCAAAAGCACTACCAGCATAATTAACATCAAAACATAATCCAGTTTGATGTTCTGAAAATCCTGCCCTAGCAGAGTATGTATCTGCGGCATCCTTACCATCTCTATTTACATAACTATTATATAAATACTTTTGAGTATTATAACTTCTATAACCACTTACAATTCTTAAACTCATACCTAAACTAGATATATCACTTTTCATTTCATTAAAAGCACTCATTACATCTTTATTTATACAAGTAGTACAATTATCAGTAATATTTGAATTATATGAATCAGTAGGTTTATAATTTTCAGGTAAATAATATGTTTTATTAGCAATTAAAACTCCATCAACATATGCTACACCATTTTTAATTTTTAAAGTATATCCCTTACTAGTTTTAATAGTTTTATCAGGCATCTTTTTATATTTAGGTTGCTCTACTACCAAAGTAAACTCTTTAACAGTTTCATTATTACTTGAATCAGTAGCAACATAACTTAACTTATATTCACCACCCTTAGTATTATCATAACTGCCTTCTACTTTAACCTTAACATCATTATCATAATTATCACTAACAGTAACATAATCTAATAAATCAACTTCATCATTAGTATATATAGTTATCTTATCATCGCTGTTAATAATAGGCTTTTCATTATCTATAACATTAATATTAAATTTATAATTAACTTCCTTATTATTATTATTTATAATAACAACTTCCACTACTTTATTACCTATATTACTTGTATCAATAACCAAATCATTATCTTTTAATTTTCCATTAGATATATCAGTAATAAAATCACTTACCTTAACATTAGAATTAACTAATACATCTAAATTATCTTTTAACTTAACATCAACTTTATCTTTTTTTTTATTAATTAATATTATTATAAAACTAAATACAATAACTACAATTAATAATATAAAAAATAATAATACTTTTCTTTTTTTCTTTCTTCTTTTCATATAACCACCTTATATCCTTAATATAATTATAAAACAATAAGCTTTAAAAGTAAATAAAAAGAGTACTTTTTTCAAATACTCTTAATATTTTATTTCATTTTTCTAATTAGTAAACCTATGATTGCTACTAGTAATAAACTTAATATATTTGTATTATTTGATTCAATCATAATACCAGTTTTTGGAGGTAATTCTTTTAATTTATAAACATAAATTACTTCTTTATCTTCTAAAGCAAATTCTCCTTCAACTTCTCCAATTGTTTCAACTAAAATATAATTGTCAAATGTTTTTTCATTAGTAACATATGTTGTACCAACAAGTCCATTTAATGTAATGTCATCAATTAAATTTTCATAACTATTATCTTTAACAGTAACATATTTAACTACTACATTACCTTCATTAACTTTTGTAAATACTCCATTGTCACTATCTTTAGTTACTTCACCATATGTAAGATTAGATATTACTCCATTATATACTTCATTTGTATCAATGCCAATATAATATAAACTTAATTCTTCGTTAAAATCAATAACTAATTTTTCAGTAACATTATATTTCTTAGTATATGTTAAAGTTAATGTTTCTTCATCATAAGTCCATACATTTTTATTAAATACTGATTTACTTAAATCTAACTTGTAAGGTAATTCATCTATAATAGTAATAGTAGCATCCCCAACATAGTCAGTAATTACTGCATTATATTTAATAGTATAATTAAATTCACTATTAATTCCTTCAACTTCATAATTACCTTCTTTAATTAAATCTTCTTCAGAACCGCCAATATTCTTAGTATAAATATAGTATACTACTAATGTATTATTAGCAACATATTCACCACTTACACTAGCACCTTTATTTTCTTTAAATGTATATCCATAGAAAGATTCTTTAACTGTACTATATTTAGTTCCAGCAAGTTCAGTAGTTTCAGATAATTCTTTTAATACTACATTATCAGTAGTTTTATAAATTACTTTTAAACTTCCCTTTTCTATTTCAGTTTCTTTTTCTGTTTCTTCACTTGGATTATTATTTCCATCTAAATCAATGATAGTTTTTGCTTTATTTACAATAGTATCTTTATCAATACCAATAAATATTAATTCTAAATTAAATTCTTCATTTATTTTATATTCTCCATCGATATAATCAGTATCTTTAATATTATATTCTTTTGTACAAGTAATTGTATAATTACCATCATAAGAACACATATTATCTAATTTACTATTATTTTCATCTATTTTATATGGAAGTGTATCTACTACTTTTAATGTAGCTTTTCCAACATAATCTCTTACTATTGCACTACCTTTTAAAGTATAGTTAAATGTACCATTAATACTAGATACTTTATCTGGTCCTTCTTTTACTGTTTCTATTTCAGTTATTTCACCATTATTTTTAGTATAAATATAGTTAACATATAATGTTTCTTTTCCTACATATTTACCTGCTTCATCTGCACCAGTAACACTCTTTAATGTATAACCAATAAATTCTAATTCATTAATTACATAATCAGTTCCTGCTAAACCAGTTGTAGTAATATTTTCATGTAATTCTTCGCCAGTCTCTGTTTTGTAAGTAGCAATAACTGTACCATTAAAAATTACATCTTTAACTTCATCATTATCAGTTACATTGTTTGAGCCATAAGTTAATTTAGATTGAACTTTATTTATAACTTCTGCTCCAACATTTGTATATCTTAATTTAATTTCAAAGTTTGCATTAATTGTATTATTATTTTCAGTAATATTATAAGTATCACTGCAAATAATAGTTTTACCATTAATATTACATCTGTTATCCATTGAAATAATTTCTGCATTATAAGGTAGAGTATCAATTAATTCTAATGTAGCTTCTCCTACATAATCTTTAACTTTACCATTATAACTTAATACATAATTATATTCTGAATTAATATCAATTATTTGATTATTTTGAACCTTAGTTACTTTATTTTCAGTAACTTCACCATTATTCTTAGTATAAATATAGTATACTACTAATGTATTATTAGCAACATATTCACCACTTACACTAGCACCTTTATTTTCTTTAAATGTATATCCATAGAAAGATTCTTTAACTGTACTATATTTAGTTCCAGCAAGTTCAGTAGTTTCAGATAATTCTTTTAATACTACATTATCAGTAGTTTTATAAATTACTTTTAAACTTCCCTTTTCTATTTCAGTTTCTTTTTCTGTTTCTTCACTTGGATTATTATTTCCATCTAAATCAATGATAGTTTTTGCTTTATTTACAATAGTATCTTTATCAATACCAATAAATATTAATTCTAAATTAAATTCTTCATTTATTTTATATTCTCCATCGATATAATCAGTATCTTTAATATTATATTCTTTTGTACAAGTAATTGTATAATTACCATCATAAGAACACATATTATCTAATTTACTATTATTTTCATCTATTTTATATGGAAGTGTATCTACTACTTTTAATGTAGCTTTTCCAACATAATCTCTTACTATTGCACTACCTTTTAAAGTATAGTTAAATGTACCATTAATACTAGATACTTTATCTGGTCCTTCTTTTACTGTTTCTATTTCAGTTATTTCACCATTATTTTTAGTATAATAATATATAACAGTAGTATCATTAACACTATATTTACCATTTTCATTACCGTTAACACTATCATAGTTATAACCAAATATTTCTTCAGCATTAGTACTATAATTTGTACCAACTTTATCAATACTTATTTTTTCATTTAATAATTCTTTATTTGTATCTTTTTCAAGATATTTAACTATTAATTTACCTTTAACTTCTACTAAAACTGTTGCTTCAGCAGTAACACCATTAGATAAACTACTATTATTAACGCTAGTTATACCTATTACAGTGTTTGTTAAAGTATTGTCTTCTTTTGAAGATACTTCTTCAAAGTTTGTATATACTACTTGATATTTAATAGTTTTATTAACTATATATTCATCATAATATTTATCAGATGTAGTAGTAAATGTCCATGTAACAGTTTTAGAATCTTTATCATAAATACCAGTATTACCATTATATGTTAAATTAGATTTACTTAAATCTATTTCATAAGGTAATGTATCTATAATTTTAGTTTCTATTACAGAACCTTTATTAACATTTTTAATTGTTGCTTTATAGTTAACTTCATAATTAACTACTTGATTAGAACTTGTAATCTTATTATTTAAAGTATCAGCAGTCTTAGTAATTTTTTCACTATTATTTACTAAGTGTGTATTAACATAATATACATTAATAACATTATTATTTTTATCTACTTCAATTGTAATTTCATCTGGATTATAAGGTCTATTTGGATTTAAGAAGTAATCTCCTCTTCCTTTATTAATAAGTTCTTCAATAGATAAATTAAAATCTCTAGCATATAACTTATCACCATATAATGCTTCATTTGTTTTAGTAAATGTATTATCATAAACATCATTAAAATAATAATTTACTGTATAAGCATATATATTTTTCTTATAGTATATTTTTATTACAATATTATTATCTGTTATAGTATATGTAGTATTATCACTCTTATCAGTATCTAAGATATATCCAGTTGGAATATTTTCTTCACTTAGATAATATTTAGTGGAATCAACAGTTGTATTATATGGAATATTACTTTCTAATTTACTATCAAATAAAATATTATCTTTGTAATATTCTACTCTATAACTAAATTTTTTAATTGTATATAACACATTTATTTCATTATGAGTACCATCATTAGTAATAACAATACTTGTTTCTCCATTATTACCAAACTCAATTTTATTATATTCATAACCAGTAGGCATATATAAAGATTTATCTACATTATTTTCAGTTATTTCAGTACCTTTAACTGCTTTATAAGTTTCACTACCTAAATAGTTACTATCATTTTTATTAGTAATTTCATCTTTATAATAATTTACTACATAATTATATTCAGTTTGTTTCCAATATACCTCTGGATCCTTAGTTGAAGATATTATTTTTGCTTCATTATTAGAATCAGTATAAACTAAATTAAAACCTTCATTAGTTTTATGCCATCCAGTTTCAGTATCAGGATTAATTTGAATATCAAATGATAAGATAGTAGTTTCATCTTCAGTAATTTCAGTTAAAACATCACTAGTCATTACTTTACCATCTTTATCAACAACATTAAATTTACCTCCAACATTATCAGTAACTGTAGCATTAGTTCCTGCGCTTGATTTAGATATAGTTTTTGCTAAATCTGCAAATATTGCTGCAACATCAGCATCACCTGCTAAAACTGAGTGTTTAACTTTTACTTCACCAGTTTCTTCATTTACTACATCTTCTGATGCAATTTCTCTTAATATTCTTTGAGCCTCTGCATCATTTGCAATATCATAACCAATAGAGAATATTTCAACACCAGCATTTTTTAAAGCAGTGGCTTTTTTACTAGCATATTCTTCACTCGAACCATCAGAATCTGAACTACCTTCACCTTGTGTCATACCATTTGCATCTGAATAATATGTTGGTCTTCCATCACCAATTACAACAACATATTTTTTAGCGCCTTCTGGAAGTGGATTAGAATTATCAGTAAATAATCCTAATGCTTTGTTTAATCCTTCGCCTAGGTTAGTACCACCATCAGCACTACCAAAATTAACATCAGAAAAATCAGCAGTAGCAAATCCTCTTTCAACACTAGCATCATTCCAAGCAGTATCTCTATAATAGCCTCCAAATAGTCCTGGTACCCATGTACCTTCTGAACCTGAAAATTGTACTAATGCAATATTAGCATATTTAGTTTCACCACTATTTAAACTTTTATTAAGTGAACTAGCAAAATCTTTTGCACCTTTAACAGCATTGTCCCATTTCTTTACTTCAACATTTTCTTTTCTTATACATTTTCCCCATTGATTGTATTTAACACAAACTTCTTTAGTATAATTCTCCATACTACCAGATTTATCAAATACTACTACGGCATAAATTGGATTTAATGAAGTATTTTCTTTATCCTTTCCTTTTATTTTAAATGTTACATTGTATTTACCTTCTGCAGCATTTAATGTAGTAACTGTCTTTGTTATCTGAACATCACCTTCATGTTCTAATGAACCTTCTGTTACAGTAACACTTCCAGTTTCACTTATTTTACCATCTAATCTGATTGCACCAACTGATGGTTCAGTTTCATTAGATAAAGTATCTGCAAAAACTTTAATTGGACTTGCTAAATCAGATATAATGATAGCAATAAGTAAGAAAATTTTAGCAAATTTATTGCTTACTTTTTTCATTTTTTTCATTTCCTTTCCCCCATTCCAAGCGAAAAAAGTCAAATACTCTCCTCACTGTTGACTTACTATTATACATTAAATTATTCTTTTGTCAAGCACTTTATAGGAAAATCATACACTTGTATTATAAAAATAAATAAAAAAATATTACTTAAAAAAGTAATATTTATCTATAAAAGAATTCTTTACTATCATAATAAACTACCGGAAATTTTAATATATTTCTTGCATCAATGGCATTATCATTAAATTCATCAGTAGATATATAATATCCTTCACTTACTCCAAAATGTAAATGTTCCCCTTTACTACATCTATCATAACCACCAAATAATGTTGAGGTACTTTTTCCTCCCATTAAACCAATAATAGTATTTTCATCTACAACTTGTCCTAATTTAACTTTTATTTCAAGCAAATGCATATAAACAGTAGTATACTTTTTACCATTTACATTATGATAAATATAAATGGTATTACCTCCACATCTATATTTAGCAAGTAATGCCACTACTCCTTTTGAAGCAGCATAAACATTATCTCCTTCACTTCCACAGTCTAAATCTATTCCATAATGCCCGCCAAGTTCTTCATAATCACTTCTTACTTTATTACCAGTAAAATCGCTAGTAACACATCCCTTTTCCAATGGATAATACCATAAAGAAGTTAAAGGAATATTTTCACATGAATTAATATCTTGATATAATCCACATCCAATACTTTTATAATATTTTATTTTTTCTTTTAGACTTAAAATATCTTCTTCAATACTAGCACCTTCAATATTATTATTATTTACTCTATAAATATTATATTTTTCTATATATAATTTACGTTGTTTATCTAATTCATCATACTTATTAACTAATTCTTGTGTATCATTATTTAACTTATCAATTAATTCTAGTGTATCATTAATTAAATTACTATTATATTCACTTAATTGATTAATAATACCATATTTATAAATAAATTCAGTAACAGTATTTGAGTCAAATATATATTCTAAATAAGCATTAGATAATCCTGATAATTGTAAAAATTTTAAATATTCATTTGTTTCTAATTTCTTTTGTTCTAATAAATCTTGATAACTATTAATTAATTCTTCTTTTTCTTTAATTTTATTTTTAATATCATTTTTTATTATATCAATATCCATTATTTCATAAGTTAAATTAGATAATTCACTACTAGATAATTTATTACTATTTAAACTTTCTAAATATCTTAATTTTTCTTCTAAATCATTAATAGTAACTCCATATACATTATTAGGTATAAATAAAATTAATAGTATTAATATTTTAAATAACTTCTTATACATAATTCCCCCATAATACCTTTTTATACCTTTTGTAATTAATATTTATTATAAAATAAATAGAATAAAAAGTCTACAAAAAAAGTATCAAAAGATACTATTTTTTTAAAATTCTAAGAGCATTAAGAATAGCAAGCACAGATACTCCAACATCAGAAAATACTGCTGACCACATTGTAACAATACCTAACATAGATAATATTAATACAATAATCTTAACACTTATAGCAAATAAAATATTTTCTTTTACTATTTTCATAGTTTTCTTAGATATGTCTATAGCATCAGCAATTTTTGATATTTCGTCAGTCATAATAACAACATCTGCAGCTTCAATAGCAGCATCACTTCCAATTCCTCCCATTGCTACACCAATATCAGATAATGCAAGTACTGGAGCATCATTTATTCCATCTCCAATAAATAATAATTTATCTTCATTACTTTTTTCTTTTATTAAATCTTCAACAATTTTAACTTTATCTTGTGGTAATAACTCTGAATAATAACCATCAAGTTTTAATTCATTATAAACATTTTTACTTATTTCATCTTTATCACCAGTTAACATAATAATTTTATTTATATTATTAATTTTAAATAATTTTATTGCTTTATAAGAATCATCTTTAATTTTATCAGATATACCAATATATCCAGAATATTTATTGTCAATTGCAACATATATAATTGTACCAATAAAACTACTCTTTTTAAATTTAATTTTATATTCATTCATTAATTTTTCATTACCTACTAAAATATCTTTACCTTCTATTTTAGCATATACACCTTTACCAGATATTTCTTTAGTATCAGTAATTTTCTTAGTATTAATTTTTTTATCATAACTATTCTTTAAAGATAAAGATATTGGATGATTAGAAAAACTTTCAGCATAAGTAGCATACTTTAATAACTCATCTTTTGATATATCTACCGGGCTTATTTCTTGGACTTCAAATACCCCTTCAGTTAAAGTACCTGTTTTATCACATACAATAACATTTACATTACTTAAAGCTTCTAAATAATTACTTCCTTTTACTAATACACCAATTTGACTAGAAGATCCAAGTCCAGCAAAAAAACTTAAAGGAATAGAAACAACTAAAGCACAAGGACAAGAAACTACTAAAAATGATAATGCTCTATATATCCATATACTAAAACTTTGATTTAATATTAACGATGGAAATATTGCTAATATTACTGCAATTATTACTACTGTCGGAGTATAATATTTAGCAAACTTAGAAATAAAATTTTCTGAATTAGATTTTCTACTACTAGCATTTTCTACTAAATCTAATATTTTACTAACCGTAGAATTATTAAAGTTTTTAGTAACTTTAATTTTAAGTATACCATCATTATTTATACATCCACTTAATACTTCGTCATTAACACTAACTCTTCTTGGAACTGATTCACCAGTTAAAGCAAGAGTATTTAACATTGAAGTTCCTTCAACCACTATTCCATCAAGAGGTATTTTTTCTCCAGGTTTAACTAAAATTATTTCACCAACTTTAACTAAAGTAGGATTAATTTTAATATGTTTATCTTCCCTAATAACATTAGCATAATCAGGCCTAATATCCATTAACTCTATAATTGACTTTCTCGATTTATTAACAGCATAATCTTGAAATAATTCACCAATTTGATAAAACAACATAACAGTTACAGCTTCAGCAAGTTCATTAATACATATCGCACCAATGGTAGCAAATGCCATAAGAAAATTTTCATCAAATATTCTACCTCTTTTAATATTTTTTATTGCTTTTAAAAGTATATCATAACCTATTACTAAATAAGATACACCAAATAATATAATACTAACAATATTATTAACATTTTTAAGTATTACTGCAATAATTAGTAAAATACTAGACCATATTATTCTATATAATTTTTCTTTCATCTTCTTATTCATTATAATTCCTCTATACTAGCATCAGGTTCATTATTACTAACAGTTTTATTAATCATATTAACAGCATTATTATAATCACTTTCCATACATTCAAAATTTATTTTTTGTGTCATAAAGTTAACACTAACATTACTAATAATATCAATTTTATTTAAGTTTCTTTCTAACTCTAATGCACAATTAGCACAATCTAATCCAACAATTTTTAACTTATAACTATTCATAAATATCCTTCTTTCTATCTTTTATGATTAATATGTTCTAATCCTACTTCAAATAATTTAACTATATGTTCATCATCCAAAGTATAATATACTTCTTTACCTATTTTTTCACATTTTACTACACCACTTCTTCTTAAAGTAGCAAGTTGATGAGATACTGCAGACTTAGTCATATTAAGTACATTAGCAATATCACATACACACAATTTTCTTTTATCTAAAGCAAATAATATCTTACATCTTGTAGTATCACCGATTAATTTAAATAAATCTGCTAAATTATTAAATATAAAATTATCAGGCATATCTTTAATTACATCTTTTACCATATCTTCATGTATAATATTACAATCACATATAAATTCATTCTTAGACATATTAACCTCCATAGTTGAGTATTTATTCAACTATATTCATTATATAAAATATTATGCTATTTGTCAATATTTTTTATACAAAATAAAAGCACCATATGATGCTTTTATCTACCTAAAATTACAACAACTTCCACATTGTACATTACTAACAACATTCTCTTCACTGCAAGTATATCTTGGTTGATAAGTATGTCTATAAATATGGTTATTGATAATCTTAGTATTTATTGGACAAACATGTGGTACTTCATGATAAATATTTCTATAAACACATCTTTCTCTTGGAGTTTCAATAATAGGACTAGACATCATTCCCATTGAACTACCTCCCATATTATTATCCATTACATTAGTATTTGTGTTTGTATTAGTATTAACATTTTGATTAATAATATTGATATCAATATCATTATCCAAAGGCATTTGTCTTAAATTATCATTGTTACAAAACATTTTTAATCCCCCTATCTGTTTTATAATATGAATTATTTAAAGATATTGATAGTGTTAAAGTCTAATCTTATAAATTATACTTTAAATAAATATTCTTTGTTTTATTTCATTAATTAATTTTCTATTAAAAGAAATAATATATAAAATTAAACCAATAATTGTAATAGGTAAAATAGCATATATAGACCAATTTATAACAACTTTTTCATATTTAAACATATCTATACATGCTTCAATTATTAAAAGTATTATAGAAATAAACGAAAATGCAATAGAAAATCTTCTTAATAAATTATACTTCTTTTTTTCTAATACAAACACACATAATACAATATATATCCATATTATAAATATAAAAGGACAAACTAAATATAAAAACCAATGTAATCCATTATTTAAATATGCAATTACAAAAATTAATGTTTCAGTAGTAAGTAAATCAATAAACAATGGTATAAATTTATTTTTAAATAAAATAAATGATAGTTTAGAATTTAATGACAAACTAGAAACAATTACATAAATACTCCATGTAATATCTCCAGTAAATACTATATCACATAAAACAGTAATAATAGTAGCACATAATAAAACTGTTGTTATTAATTCACATAAAAATTTTTTATTTATTTCTTTATGCTTTTCTACTACTTGACTATATACAGGAATAAAATCATTATTTAAATTATTAGGATTTATTACCATTGTATTACATAAAGGGCAAACCTTTTCAGATTGTTTTAATTTAACACCACAATTAACACAATAACTCATTATAACCTCCGATTACTTTCTATTAAAACAGGTACACCCATTTTAATTAAATTAGTAAATAATATTCTTTCAAAATCTGCTTCTTTTATTTTTCTTGTTATAGTTAAATATACATTACCATTATAACCTATCATTGCCGAAGAAGAAGGTTTCCCTCTAGATTTACCAATTAAAAATCCTACTTCTAAAACATACTTACTAACTTCTTTAGGTAAATCAATATTACCCAAATTAGATAAAGTACAAGAACAATATCTATCACCCATCATTTTTTCAGTAAATGACATTATATATTTTTTTATAAACATAGGCAATAATCTAATAAAATAATTTCTAGTTATTTTTACATTAGCACTTATCTTAGAATTTAAAACCTTTTCTGTTAAATTAAGTTCCATAGAATTTTTTATTATTTTTATTATTTCTTCTAAAGAATAATTACCATATATTGGTTTTATCCCAATATTTATATAAGAAGAAAAATTTCTCATAGTTTTACTTTCATAATAATTTCTTAAATTAACTGGAATAGATACTTTTATTTGTTTATTATTTTTTTTACTATCCATATTATATAACTCTTGAATAGCTAAAATATGTAAAGACGCAATCAAACAAGTAATAGTACAATTATATTTCTTTGTAATTTTTTTTAAATCCTCTATATTTATTATACCAGTAATAACATTTAGTTCATCATCATTAATTAGTGTTCCTTTATAATGATATGCAGGTTTTTCATGGAGTAATTTACCTATTCCTCTTGCATATTTTTTAAAATCATCATTATATTCATCATTAGTTACTTTATCTTTTGGATTTAAAACATAATTATTATATGTTATATTAATCTTATATTTTAATTTAATATACTCTCCCACTAATGTTGATAAAAATTTAATCGCACCAGTACCATCAGTCAATGCATGAAAGAATTCAACTGATATTCTATTTTCGTAATACCTAACTCTAAATAAATAATTTCTATGGTTTTTAAATTTAATTCTTAACATAGGATTATTATAATCTTTTTCTATTAATGGATTTTCATTTATTCGTTTAAAATAACACCAAAAAAGTCCTTGTTTTAATTTATATTTAAAAGAAGGAAATCGATTTATTACATTGTTTAAAGCTATTTGCAATATATCACAATCAATTTTATCATTTAAACTCATAGTAACACGAAACATTGCAGCATATTTTCTTGATAAAGTTGAAGGATATATAGTTCCCGCATTATCCAATTTTAACCAATCAGGTGTTTTTTCTTTCATATTAAAACTCTCCTTAATTTATATCAAATCCTCTAATATTTTCATAATTAGTTATTATTAATTCTTCAACCTTACCTCTTTTTTTACCATTAGCGTTAATATTTCTTTTAGCCTCAATTGTATAAATATGATAACCTTTATATAGTTCATTAACTAAAATAGTACTATGATTAGATAACATAACATATACACCTTTTTTATCTAATTCCTTAAATACTCTTGCTAATCTAGTTTGTTCACTTTTATCAAATCCCGTTTCAGTATAACTAGTAAATGATTTAGTGTCAGAGTCATATGGAGGATCAAAATATACAAAATCTCCCTTTTTAGCATCCTTAACTGCTTCTTCAAAATCAACACTTAATATCTTAACATCATTCATTGTTAAATAATTACTTACAGTTATTAAATTACTACCTTCATAAGTATTTACATGTGTTTTTTTACCAAAAGGTACATTAAATTCATTTTTACTATTTACCCTATAAAGACCATTAAAACAAGCCTTATTTAAATATATAGTTCTAGCAGCCCTAGTATAATCAGATAATCTATTAAAAGCTGTTTTACTCCTATCTTTATTTCTAATATTATAATAGAATTCTTCACTATGTTTAGTTTCATAACTATTTAATAAATTACACATTTTCTTAAATTTTTCTTCATTACATAAAACATTATATACATTCATTAATTCTTCATTTGAATCATTAATTACTGCTTTTTTTGGTGAAAGTTCAAAAAGTAAAGCTCCTCCTCCTACAAAAGGTTCATAATATGTATCAAATTCATCAGGTACATATTTTAATAATTCATTAATTACTTGTCTTTTACCTCCAGCCCATTTAACAAATGGTTTACCTTTTATCATTATTTCACTTCCTTAAACATCATAACATAATAAAATTATACCAAATTATAAAGAAAAAGAAAATACTATTTAATACTTTCTTTAAGTTCATTTAATTTATTTAAAGCTTCAAGTGGAGTCAATTCTAAAATATTAATACTCTTTAACTTCTCTTTTAATTCATCTTTTGGTTCTTCAAAATTTAATGGTAAAGTAGTTTGAATAGTAATGTCTCTTTTCTTTTCTTTATTTTCATATATCTTTAATATATCATCTGCCCTTGTAATAACTTCATTAGGTAATCCTGCTAATTTAGCAACATTTATACCATAACTCTTATCAACACTACCATCTTTTACTTTATGTAAAAATATTATATTGCCATCTTTTTCTTCTGCTGAAACATGTTTATTTTTAAGTTTTTTAAGATTTTTCTCTAAATCAGTTAATTCATGATAATGTGTAGAAAATAAAGTCTTACAACCAATATGATCATGAATATATTCAAGTATTGCTTGTGCTAAACTCATTCCATCAAATGTTGCAGTACCTCTACCTAATTCATCAAATAATATTAAACTATTTTCTGTAGCATTTTTTATTGCATTAGAAGCCTCAATCATTTCAACCATAAAAGTAGATTCTCCACTTACCAAGTCATCACTTGCACCAATTCTAGTAAATATCTTATCAAATATAGGCAAATTAGCCTCTTTCGCAGGAACAAAGCAACCGATCTGAGCCATTATAGTAATAATACCAAGTTGTCTCATATATGTTGATTTACCTGCCATATTAGGACCTGTAATAAGAAGTATATTAGTATTCTTATCCATTATAATATCATTTTCTACATAAGAATCTTTTATAACTTTTTCTACAACTGGATGTCTTGAATCAATTACTTTTATTTCATGTTTATTATTTAATTTAGGTCTAACATAATTATATTTTTCACTAATAAATGCAAAACTTTGAATAACATCAATCTCACTTATAACCTTACTTATTTCTTGTAAATTAGGTATATATTCTTTTACTTTATCTCTTATTTCAATAAATAAATTATACTCAAGTTCAATAATTTTTTCTTCACTAGTTAAAATTAAATCTTCTTTTTCTTTAAGTAATGGTGTTATAAATCTTTCGCCATTAGCAATAGTTTGTTTTCTAATATATCCCATTTCTGGAGTAATTAAATTTAAATTACTTTTAGATACTTCAATAAAATAACCAAATACTTTATTAAATCCTATCTTTAAATTTTTTATACCAGTTCTTTCTTTTTCTTCAAGTTCAAATTTAGATATAAAGTCCTTACCACCACTTCTTAGACTTTTTAATTCTTCTAATTCACTATTATAACCATCTTTAATTAAATAACCTTCTTTTAATCCTACCGGTGGAGTTTCATTTAAACTATTATTTAATAATTCATATAAACTATCCAATGTTTCTATTTGTTTATAGAAATTAATTTTAGTTAATATTTCCTTTATATTTGGTAAAACTCTCAAAGAATTTTTAAGTTGTACTAAATCCCTAGCATTAGCATTACCCAATGATATTCTACCACATAATCTTTCTAAGTCATATACCTCATATAAATATTTTCTAAGTTCATCACTAAGTAAAAATTCATTTAATAATTTATCTATAATATCATATCTTTGATTTAATATATCTTTATCAATAATAGGATTTTCTATCCATTGTTTTAACTTTCTACCACCCATCGCAGTTTTAGTATTATCCATAAGCCATAATAAAGAATATTGTCTTTCCTTTAATCTTAAACTTTCAGTTAATTCAAGATTCCTTTTAGTATGAACATCCATCTTTAAATAATTATCTTGTTTTTTTTCAATAACAAGTCTAATATGAGATAAATTTCTTCGTTGTTCTACTACTAAATAATATAATAAATGTTTAATAGCAATTTGATAATTAACATCAAAATTATTATATAAATAACTATAATTATCAAGTTCATATAATTTATCAGTAATAGTAACAGTAAGTTTATATTGACTTTTTAAAATATTAATAATATAAGGATCTAACTTAGAATTACAAATAACTTCTTTTAATCCCAAAGAAATTACTTCACTTAAAACTTTATCTTTATCATGATCCAATTTTTCAATATAATATTCACCAGTAGTAATATCAGAATAACTTATTACATACATATAATCAAAATCATAAATATTACCAATAAAATTATTTTCTTTTTCATTTAAACTACTTTCACTTATAACAGTACCAGAACTAATTACCTCAGTAATATCTCTTTTTACAATTCCTTTAGCAGTTTTAGGATCTTCCATTTGTTCACATATAGCAACTTTATATCCTTTTTTAATTAATTTATCTATATAAACATTAACCGCATGATATGGTACTCCACACATAGGAACTCTCTCTTCAAGTCCTGCTGCTCTACCTGTTAATGTTAATTCTAATTCATGAGATACAGTAACTGCATCTTCAAAAAACATTTCATAAAAATCTCCTAATCTATAAAATAACAAAACATCTTTATAATTATCTTTCATTTCTACATAATGCTTCATCATCGGAGCAAGTTTACTTCTATCTACTTCACTTAATTTCATGTACTTCACCTTCAAACTATATATATTATAACAAAATTAACAAAAAATTCCAAGTACCTTTACAAGAGTATTAATCTATAAATTCTTTACTTTTTTATTATGAATTAAATAATAATCTCCCTCGATAATAGTATAATTATCATCAACTATTCTAATACCAGTATCATTAGGTAAACCATATATTTTAATATTATTAGATAGTGGATATAATTCTTCATTAAGTAAACTAAGATTATTTATATCAAAATGAGGTTCAATAGTATAATTTATTCTACCTATACCATTATAGATAGTAGTTTCTTCTACACCATCAAGTAAATCCTTTGAACATAGTGAAATACTACCTAAATTAATTGCACCTGCACTAATACCTATTACTACCTTTTTAAAATTCTTTATTATTTCTTTTAAATTATATTTATCTAAAAATATATTTTGTTTTCTAGTATCTCCACCCATTATAAAGATAATATCTGTATTATTAATTGCATTTATCATATCATCTTTAGTCATACTTGAAGTTAAAATATCAACCTTTTTTATATCAATACCAATTTCCTTAAACCAAGAAACATCAGTTAATACATATCTTTTTACTTTATCAATATCATCAAATTCTCCTGGTATAAATACAATTTTTTCATAATTTTTCATATCTTTTTGAAAAAGTTCACTTACCCTCTTACCAAAATGTTTCTTTATATCAAATCCGTTAAATATATAAGTTATCATTATATCCTCCATTTTATAATCTAATAGGATCAACATCAATTTCAACATTAACCTTATTATTAGTTTTATATATATTATCAATATTAATTAAAGTATCTTTTAGCTTTAAATCTTTTTTATATTTAATAATACATTGATAATTATAAATATTATTAATCTTAAACATACTAGCCATTGTAGGACCTAATAATATAGTATCACTACTTAAATTTTTTTCTAAATAATCTTTTATCTTATTCGCATGTTTAAATCCTTCTTCATAGTCCTTACAACTAATTCTAACTAAAGTAATAAAATAATATGGTGAATAATTAAGTTGCTTTCTAATAGCCATTTCTTCTTTATAAAAATTTAAATAATCATGATTTTTAGCATATCTAATACTATAATGTTCAGGATTAAATGTTTGAATAATTACTTCACCAGGATATTTACCTCTACCTGCTCTACCTGAAACTTGTGATAATAATTGAAATGTTCTTTCACTACTTCTAAAATCAGGTACACATAAACTCATATCAGCATTTATTACTCCAACTAATGTAACTTTAGGAAAATCAAGTCCTTTTGCTATCATTTGAGTACCAAGTAAAATATCATATTTACCTAAACCAAATTCTTTAATTATTTTTTCATGCATACCTTTTTTACTTGTAGTATCAGCATCCATTCTTATAACTCTAGCCTTAAATTTATCTATTATTTCTTGTTCTAATTTTTCAGTACCAAGTCCTATTCCTTTAATATCAGTGCTTCCACATTTCATACATTTACTTGGACATTTTTTAGTATAATTACAATAATGACATCTTAAACTATCACTGGATTTATGATAAGTTAAACTAATATCACAATTAGGACATTTCTCTACTTCACCACATTTACTACATTTAATTAATGGTGAATATCCTCTTCGATTAAGAAGTAAAATAACTTGTTCACCTTTACTTATTTTTTCATTTATTTTATCAATTAATAATTTAGAAAAAGTATAATTACCTCTTTTTATTTCCTCTTTCATATCTACAATATGAACATCTGGTAATACCATATTATTAGCTCTTTTTTTCATAACTAGAAGTTCATAATTTTTATTCATTGCCCTAGCAAAAGATTCTAATGAAGGTGTAGCACTACCTAAAACAATTGGACAATTATGATATTTACTTCTTAAAATAGCAATATCCCTAGCATGATATCTTGGATGATTTTCTTGTTTATATGTTGCAGTATGTTCTTCATCAATAATAATAACACCAATATTAGTTAATGGTGCAAATATAGCACTTCTAGCACCTACTACAATTCTAACTTTACCCATAGTTATTTTTCTATATTCATCATACTTTTCAGCATCACTTAATCCAGAATGCAATATTGCTATATTATCTCCAAATCTTAAAGTAAATCTTTCTACAATTTGTGGAGTTAAACTAATCTCGGGTACTAACATAATCGCAGACATTCCTTTATTAATTGCTTTTTCTATTATATTCATATATACTTCTGTTTTACCAGACCCAGTAACACCATATAATAAAAATGTTTTACTAATACCAAAACTATTCGTTACTTTATTAACACAAACTTCTTGTTCATTATTTAAAATAACTCTAGTATCACTATTATTAGTATTAAATTTATATCTATAATCTTCTTCATATATAAATTTAATTAAACCATTTTTTTCTAATGTATTAAGATAACTTTCTAATTTATCAACTTTAATTTTCTTTTCTACAATTAATTTCTTTAAAAATTCTCTTTGTTTTTCATACTTAGTATTTTCAATATAAGTAATAAGTTCCATATCTTTTTTATTACTAACTGCATACCTAATCAACTTAGTATTAATATTAGTTTTAATACTAGCCTTTAATGCCTTAGGTAACATTACTTGATAAGCACTAATTAAACTACATAAAGTTATCTCTTGTATCTTTTTCCCTAATTCTAACATTTCTTTATTTAATATAGGTATTTTATCTACTAATTCAATAATTTCTTTTAATTCATAATCTACTTTATCAATAGTATTAGTTAATTCTAAAACAAAACCTTCTAATACCATACTACCAAATTTAACTTTTACTCTACATCCTACCTTAATATCTTCTTTCATATTATCTGGTACAACATAAGTAAACATCTTATCTACATTTTTAACACCTATTTCAATAATTACCTTTGCATACATACTTATCACCTTGTAAATTCATAATACAAGACCTAAGAAAAAAAGTCAAGAAAAAAAGACATATTTCTATATCCATTTTGTACTAACAATTTCTCTCAATTGTTTTTGTTCATACTTACTCGTAAAAACAATTATTTTCTTTATTAAATCTTTAATAGATTTTTTATTTTCTAATGTTATATCTTCAATTGTAATATATTTTTTAAATTCATTTTTATACTTATTATCTTTTAAATATAAATATAATCCTTTATCTAATGCTTCCACAACTTTAAGTTGTTTTTCATCAGTACCATTAACAGCAAAAATTAATTCTCTATACCAATCAATAAGTCTTGAAGTAATATTATCTCCATACTCATATTCATAATTAATAATATAATCATAATTAATACAATGAGATAATATTTTATTAACAAAAGTTACATCAATAGTTTCAGTATGAACTAATTCATTTACCATATAATCGCCTATCTTTCTTATTTTTCTAACATAAGTATAGCAATATTTTATTTATTTGTAAATACTAAAATTAAAAAATAACTAGATTACTCTAATTATTTAATTATTTCATATATAAGTTTATCATTATTATTTATACTATCAGATATTGTATAACATAATGTATCAATATGTTCTATTTTTTTATCAGAATATATAGTATATATAGTATCTCCAACATTAACATAATCATTAATATTTTTATTAACTACAATACCACTTGCATAATCAATAACATCATCTATTTTTTTCCTACCACTACCAAGTGATAAACTTATCTTAGCAAGTTTTAAAGCATCAATATTAGTTAAATATCCTTCTTTTTTAGACTTAATTTCACACTTTAAACTAGCTTTAGGTAACTTAGTAATATTACCATGTTGATAATTAACAAATTCTAAAAATTTATTATAAGCACTCATATTATTTAAATTAGTTAATACTTTATTTTCTGCTTCTTCATAACTAATATTAAGACCTAAACTAACCATATGACTAGATAACGCAACACATAAATCATATAAATGACCTTTTTTATTATTCTTAAGTATTTCCATTGCTTCTTCTACTTCAAGAGCATTACCAATATTATTTCCTAATGGAATATCCATATTAGTAAGTAAACATACTACTTTAATTCCATGATTATTACCAATATTAACCATTAATCTAGCAAGTCTCTTAGCATCAGTCATATTTTTTATTAATGCACCAGTTCCCACCTTTAAATCAATAACAAGATTCTTTGAACCACATGCTATTTTCTTACTCATAATAGAACTAGCAATAAGGGGAATAGACTCTACTGTACCAGTTACATCTCTTAAAGCATATATTTTTTTATCTGCAATTACTAAATTATCAGTTTGACTAACTACAGACATTCCAATATCTTTAATTTCTTTAATAAACTCTTCACTAGTTAACTTAACATTAAATCCTGGAATAGATTCTAATTTATCAATTGTTCCACCAGTATATCCTAAACCTCGACCACTCATTTTAGCAACACATACACCACATGAAGACACAATTGGTGCAATAATCATAGTAGTTTTATCACCAACTCCACCAGTTGAATGCTTATCACATACATGTTTAAACATACTTAAATCTATTCTATTTCCACTATCTAACATATATTTTGTTAAACTATAAACTTCATTATCGGTCATATCATTAATAGTAATAGCCATAAGTAAACTACTCATTTGATAATCTTTAATATTACCATCAACGAAATTATTAACTACATATTTTATTTCTTCATCAGTTAATTCTTCTTTTTTTCTCTTCTTATCAATTATGTCTATTATATTCATGATCTCCCTCCATATTATTGAAACATATTTATGTTATTATTTTGATTATTATTTACACCACTATTAGTATCTGTATTTGTATTAGTATTAACATTATTAGTTTCAGGCATAACTGGTGTAACACTAACTATACCATTAATATCAGTATTAGCTTGCATATTATTCATACCTTGTTCCATAGTTTGATTAACATTATTTACAGTTTGTTCAGTATTTTGATTTACAGTTTGTATATCACTCATTGAATTAAAACTATTAACATCATTATTTACATTATTCATTGTATTATTATTTACTTGTTCAACATTAGTATTCATAATATTAACATTATTCATTTGATTAACATCATTAACCATATTATTAACATCTTGAACATTAGTATTATCAACTGGATTAACATTATTCATAACATTATTATTTGGTATATTGTTATTAACATTATTATTACTTGCATTACCATTTGAACTATTTGTTACTCCTTCATAATTGCATTTACTAAATGCTAAAACAGGAAAACCTACAATTGGAACAAATACGGTTAATACTCCAAATCCTGCACCTTTTCCAAATTTCTTAGCAAGTTCAATGTAAGTTTTAAACATTGCATATATATTAACAATTGGTATTATGTATAAGACTAAATACCACATTGGTAACCCTGATATTTCAAGCATAACAATAACATTGTAAATAGGTACAATTGATTCCCAACCTTGTTTACCTGCTTTCTTAAATATCTTCCACATAGATACAATAATTAAAATTGATAATATTGTTCCTACAAGGAAAAATCCTCCGCCCAATGCTGCAAAACCTCCTAAACTTGTGCTATCATAATCCCCATAATAAGTATAATCATACATCTTTAATTCACTCCTTTTCTACATATTTTGACTTAAATAAGTCTGTTTCATCATTTTCTTCATTAGAATTCACTTCTATTTTAGGTAAATCATCTTTACTAGATAAACCAAAACAATCTAAAAACTCATCAGTAGTTTTATATAAAGTTGGTTTACCAGGAAAATCACTCTTTCCACATTCTTTAATTAATCCTTTTGCTAATAATCTTCTTACTAAATAAGCTGAATCTATTCCTCTTAATTTATCTATTTCAATTCTTGTAATAGGTTCATTATATGCAATAATAGCAAGAACTTCTAATGCAGAATTAGTTAAAACTTGTGTTTTAGAATCAGTAATTAATTTTTGATAATATTCTTTATGTTCTTCCTTAGTAGTTAATTTAAAAGTATTTCCTAAAAAATTTATTCTAAGACCTCTATCAGGACTTTCATAAGAACTTTTTAATTCATATACTAAATTCTTCGCTTCATCACTACTTATATTAAGTATATCCATAACTTGTTCAATAGTAAGACCTAAATCACCTTGAACATACAATAATCCTTCCAAAACTGCTTTCATTAACTTGCTCCCTCTATAAATATATTATCAAAATTTTTATCCTGACTAATTTTAAGTTCATGTTCTTTCGCTAATTCCAAAACTGATAAGAATGTTACCGCAATATAACTTTTGTTATATTCTTCAAATAATTCTGTAAATTCTACTCTTTTTTTATTTCTAATTATATTTCTTATACTATTCTTTCTTTCCTTAACACTATATTCTTTATTAGTAATTTTAGTCTTAAGAGGTTTTTCTAACTCCTTCCTATTTAAGAAATTTTTCATAGCCTCTACTAATTTATCTATTTCAATTTCTTCATTATATATTTCATTATTAACATAATTGTTAATATTTTCTGGTGGTTTAATATATATATTATTTCTATTTATCTCTAATTCTTTAAATACCTCAGTCATCTCTTTATATTTTTTATACTCTACTAATTTATTAATTAAATTTTCTCTACTTACTTCTTCTTCCTCATTATCTTCTTCATTTTCTACCTTAGGAAGTAATGATTTAGATTTAATTTCCATAAGCTCTGCTGCCATAACTAAATAACTTGAAGCAATATTTATATTTAATTCTTCCATTTTATTAATATAATCTAAATAACTTTTAGTAATTTCTTCAATTGAAATATCATATATATCTACATTCTTTTCCTTAATTAAATGTAATAGTAAATCTAATGGTCCTTCAAAAGCATCAATCTTAATATTGTAGTCCACTTCTTACCACCCTCTATTAACATTTTACCACAAAAAAAAACATCTTTCTAGATGTTTTTTATTATTTTTCTTCTTTTTTAGTAGTAGTTTTCTTTGTAGTAGTTTTTTTAACTGGTTTTTCTTCTTTATCCTCTACTTTTTTAGTAGTTTTAGCAGCTGTTTTTTTAGTTTCCTTAACTTCTTTTACTTCTTCAGTTTTTGCTTCCTTTTTTGTAGCTACTTTTTTAGGAGTATATTTTTTTCCTTCTAAAGCATCTTTTGCAACTTTAACTAATTCACTAAAATCACTAGGACTAGCAATTGCAATTTCAGAAAGCATCTTTCTATTTACTTCAACTCCTGCTAATGATAAACCATTAATAAATTTAGAATAACTAATTTCATTTTCTCTACAAGCAGCATTTATTCTTGTAATCCATAATTTTCTGAAATTTCTCTTATTTTGTCTTCTGTCTCTGAATGCATATTGACCTGAATGCATCACTTGTTCATGAGCAGTTTTAAATAATCTATGTTTACTACCAAAGTAACCTTTAGCTTGTTTTAATACTTTTTTTCTTCTAGCACGTGCTACTGTGCCACCTTTAACTCTTGCCATTTCTACATCTCTCCTATCCTAATATTGATTTTACGCGTTTATAGTCTGATTTACTTAATTCGCTACCTTTTCTTTTTTGTCTACTTCTTTTTGAACTATTTTTACCAGTATTGTGATTAATTCCTTGACTAGTAATTTTAATTGAACCGCTTTGTCTCATTTTAAATACTTTTGCAGTTCCTTTATGAGTTTTCATTTTATTTTTCTTAACTTTTGCCATAATTGGTTCCTCCTTCTATTTTTTAGGTGTTAATTGCATAAACATACTTCTACCTTCAATTTTTGGGACAATTTCAACTTCAGCAATATCTTCTAATGCCAAAGCAAACTTATCCAAAACTTCTTTTGCAAGTTCAGGGTGTGCAATTTGACGGCCTTTAAATCTAATACTTGCTTTTACTTTTGATCCTTTTTCAAGATTCTTTCTTGCATTTTTTACTCTTGTATCAAAGTCATGCTTATCAATAGTAACAGATAATCTAAATTCTTTAGTATCTATCATTGTTTCTCTTTGTTTCTTTTGAGTTTCTTTAATTTTTTTCTTTTTTTCATATTTGAATTTATTGTAATCCATAATTTTACATACTGGTGGATTAGCACCTTCACTCATTAAAACTAAATCAAAACCAGCATAACCTGCAAGTGTAAGAGCATCTTGCTTACTTTTAATACCAAGTTGTTCTCCATTTGGACCAATAACCATCATTTCCTACATCTAATTTGTTCATTTATAGGGTTTTCCCTAACATTTGCGATAAATAACACCTCCATTAAATATAAAAATGAATACATAGAAAGTACGTATTCATCTTAAAGCATTATAAAAATTCATAACTTTTATTTGGCTTTTTACCTATTGCTAGTCTGCAATCAGGTGAGATAAATACATCTTCTTTCCGTTTCGATATAGATTATATTATAAATTAATGATTTTGTCAATAAAAATATAACCTTTTTCCTTAATTTATGCTATTTTTTAATATTTTTACTACTTTATTACCTTATATGTAGTACCTTCCCTAGTATCAGTAAGTTCAATACCCATATCTAATAATTCTTTTCTTATTGTATCTGCTAATTCAAAATCTTTATTTTTTTTAGCATTTTTTCTTTCCTCTATTTTATTTAATATAAATTCTTCATTTTCTACCTTTTCATTCTTATTATCACTAATTAAAGATAATGAAAGTACTTTATCAAAATCCTTAACTAAATATAATTTAGTATTATCATTTAATTCACTCTTTAATAAATCAAATAAAACAGTTAACATTGAAGAAGTATTCAAATCATTATTAATTGCATCTTTAAATTTATCTTGATATTCTTTAATTTTATCTTCTTCAAGTTCTCCTTCATTAGTTAATTTACTAATTTTATTTAATACTCTATTATATGCAACTTTTGCACTATCCAAAGCTTCATAACTAAATACTAATTCTTTTCTATAATCAGATCCTAAACAAAAGAATTTATATACCAATGGATCATATCCTTTATTAATTAAAGTATCAATAGTAATAAATTCACCACTACTTTTACTCATCTTACCATTCTTACTAGTTAAATGTAATACATGAAACCAATAATTACACCATTTATGACCTAAAAAACTTTCACTTTGTGCAATTTCATTAGTATGGTGTGGAAACTTATTATCAATTCCCCCACAATGTATATCTAAATATTCTCCCAAATATTTATAACTTATTCCTGAACACTCTATATGCCATCCAGGATATCCTACTCCCCATGGACTATCCCATTTTAATGCTTGATTTTCAAATTTAGATTTTGTAAACCACAAAGCAAAATCATATGGATTCTTCTTACCTAAATCCTCACTAACATTGTCTCTTGCACCTACTATCATATCCTCACTATCTTGATTAGAAAAAACATTATATTTATCTAACTTACTAATATCAAAATAAACATTACCATTAGATTTATAAGCATACCCTTTTTCAAGTAACTTAGTAATCATTTCAATATAAGTATCAATACAAGATGTTGCAGGTACTACAATACTAGGCCATTTTAAATTTAATTTATTAAATCCTTCCTTAAATGCTTCAGTATAAAACTTAGCAATTTCTAATACATCTTTATGTTCACTTTTAGCTTGTTCAACCATTTTATCTTTACCAGTATCAGTATCCCCAGATAAATGTCCAACATCAGTGATATTCATTGCCCTAGTAACATCATAACCAATATATTCTAAAGATTTTACTAAAACATCTTCAAAAATATAACTACGATAATTACCAATATGTGCATAATTATATACAGTTGGACCACAAGTATACATTTTTACCTTACCATCTTCATTAGGAATAAATTCTTCTTTTTTTCTAGTTAACGAATTATATAATAACATAATGACACTCCTTTCAAATATATACTATATTTTATAACAAAATTAAAAATAATTCAATAGTAACAAAATATACTATTTAAAATAAAATATTATAGGTGAAATATATGTTTAATAATTTCTTTAATGTATTTAGAGTATGCTTTGGATGGAAACTATTTTGTTTTATATTTTGTTTTATATTAACTATGTTTATCTTTTATCAATTCTTGATTGCTTTATTTGTACCATGTTTCTTAAATGTATTACTTTTATTTATAGAATTCTGTGCACTTATTTGTTTAATATTTTATACTATTTTTGGTCTTTGTTGATAATAGCTACTGCAGCACTAACTCCATCATATGATGCACTAACTAATTGATAAATATCTTTCTTTATTACATCACCCACTGCATACACATTATTAATATTTGTTTTAAAATGATTATCTACTAATATATAATCATTTTCTTTTTTTAAATTAAATATCTTACTATTAGGAACATACCCAATACATACAAATATACCATCAACTATATACTTATTATTAATATTAAATTTATCATCATTGTATGAAATATTTTTTATTTCTTCATTATTAATAACTTTAATATTATTAGTTTCTTTAACTTTTATTTGTTCTTTTTGTTCTGCTCTTAAATGATTACTTCTATTTAAAATAATAACACTATTTACAATATTAGATAAGTATAAAGCTTCTTCAAAAGCAACATCTCCCCCACCAATAACCATAACATCTTTATTCTTATATAAATTACCATCACATAAAGCGCAATAACTTACACCCTTACCTACATAATCATTTAATATATCTAATTTTCTAGGACTTCTACCAGTAGCAATAACTAAATATTTATATTCAATATTACTATTACTAGTATTAACTATATTTTTATTAAAATCAACACTAGTTACTTCTTCATATAAATACTCTATACCCAAATTATTTACTTGATTATATAAATTATATGCTAAACTAGGTCCATCAATACTAGTATATCCTGGATAATTTTCAATAATACTACTTCTATTTAATTGACCTCCAACTACATTAGATTCAATCATTAATACACTCTTATTACTTCTTTTTAAATATATTGAAGCACTAATTCCTGCTATTCCAGAACCTATTATAATAACATCATACTTTTTCATTGTTATCACCTTTCTTTTCTAGTATTACTATACCTACTATTCCTATAATTATTAAAATAATTGCTACTATTTGACTAACTCTAAAATTAAATATATATAAACTATCAGTTCTAAGTCCTTCGATAAAGAATCTACCTAATGAATATAATATAAAATATAAGCAAACAATAATACCTTCTTTTTTATATTTCAATTTATTTCTAACTATTATTAAAATAATAAATACAATAAAGCACCAAATAGATTCAAATAAAAATGTAGGAATATAATAATTACCATTTATATACATACCTTTAATTATAAAATCAGGTATATGTAAACTTTTTAAATATGATAAACTAGTAACTACACCATGAGCTTCACCATTAAAATAGTTTCCCCATCTACCAATTGCTTGACCCAATACTAAACAAGGAGTTAATATATCTAAAGTAAGTAAAATACTTTGTTTTTTCTTTTTACAGTAATATATTGTAAAAAGTATTCCTGCAATAACTGCACCATATATAGCAAGTCCACCTTCCCATATTTTAAATATATCTATAAAATTATCTTTAAATACTGAATAATTAAATATAACATAATATATTCTTGCACCAACAATAGCAACAGGTATTAAATAAAATATCAAGTCAAAAACAAAATCTTTATCTAATTTTGTTTTAACAACTTCTTTTTTTACAATTAATAATCCAATTAAAATAGATAAAAATATTAAAAATGAATACCAATATATAGTAATTGGACCAATACTAATAAGTACCCTATCCATAGTTATTTACTGTCCTTAGTTATTGGTTTAATAATAAATCCATCCATAAACATATTAAAAATACTAATTAATATTGAAGCAAAAAACGCTGTAAAAAATCCAGTAATATTAAAATTATTACCCATTATAAAACTAGTTAAATATAAAATAATCATATTAACAATTGGATAAGATAATCCTAAAGTAATCGCAGTAAGAGGCATAGTCATAACTACTAATACAGGCTTAATAGTTTTATTTAATATATCTATAATTAATGCTGCAATTACTGCATATAATCCATAATATTTATTATTAATATAAAAATCTTTAAATAACATACTAACTAATATTAATACTAATGCATAACATACTAAACTAATAATAAAATTAACAAACTTATTCTTTACTAAATTATTTTTAGTACTTTCTTCTTCTACAATAATCATTTTTTTCATTCATAATCACCTTCATATATATTGTACCATAAAAAAAGAAAATTTTACCATTAAGATAATATTTTCTCTATATTTTAATTTAATCTTCTTCTGATATCACTAATTAATTTAGTTACTTCTTCCTCATTTTCATCTAATAAATCTACTCTATAATTATATATATGTAAATTCTTATATCTTTCTATATCAAGTATTCTATCAATATTCTTATAATGCATAATACTAGTAATACAATTATTATGTAATATTCTATACATTCTATCTTTATTATCTTTTAAATAATATTTATTATTATCATTCTTACAAATATTACAATGATTCATATTTAATTTTAAAGGACAATACTTAGTAATCATTAATTCTACTTTACCATAAATATATACTTCAACATTATAAACTTTCTTCATAATATCTTTTATTTGCTCATAAGTTAACTCAACAGATAAAGTAATTAAATTAACTTTAAATTTATTTAATAATTCAATAGATTTAGTATTACAAACATTTAAAGTATAATCAGTATTAACATTATTATTTAAACTATATTTATTTATACTACCAAGTTCACTTGCTAAAATATTACCATTCTTAATATCTACAAATTTATTCATAATTCTTGGAGTCTTATAATAAATATTTGCTACTTCCTTATATTTATTATATAGTTCTTTATCTGTAGTATATATATTATCTACATCATTTAACATACAAGTAATTAATTGTTCTTTATTTCTTACAAGTACATTAATATTATATTTCTTTTCTACTTCCTTTATTTTTATAATCTCATTATGCGTATCAATCATTAGTCTTTTATTAAATTTATTTATTCTCTTTTCATCTAAAGCACTTAACATATTTCTTCTTATATCATTTAACTTACTAATAGGAATAAATATATCTTGATTATAATTAATATTTATATTATTTACTTTATATATTGTATCTCCTAATTTAGATAAACTTGTTTTAATATTATCTATACTTGTCGGAGTATTTTTAGCGTCTTCCACTTCATTAATAGTATCTACCATATTACCATCAATATCTATTATAGAAATAGCAATAGTATTATTACTAACTAAAACACTTATATCTATACCTATCTTCTTTTCGTCATATTTCTTTAAACTATCTATTAATTTCTTATCAATAGTTTTAAGAACAGTATCTCCAATATGTACTTTATTAACTTTATTATCTACAATTGCTATCTTACCTTTAAATACACTATTAGTAAGCATCATATTTTCATTATATAGCATATTTACCATCATACCAGTATCAGGTTCCTTAAATCTAATGCCATCTTCCTGATTTAAAGTTTCAGTTAATTTAATATATATTTTATCCTTTAATACATTTATAACGCTACCTATAACAATCCCTTGATGATTTGGAGTCTTAATATTCATAATTTCATTTGATTCAAATAAATAACCATTAGTAAATTCTCTATTAAATAATAATTTTAAATTTCTTATTTCTTCATCAGTTACAATCATTTCTTCTTTATTATAATATGCATCAATTAACTTACGATATAATTTAGTAACATAACCAACATACTCTGGACTTTTCATTCTACCTTCAATTTTAAAACTAGTAATTCCAGATTCTAATAAATCTTTTAAATTAAATAAAGTATTAAGTTCTCTTGTACTAAGTAAATAATCACCTTTAGTGTCTATTTCTTTACCATTTTGATATAAAGTATAAGGTAATCTACAACATTGAGTACATTCACCACGATTACCACTTCTTCCACCATTTAAACTACTAAATAAACAGCATCCAGAATAACTAACACATAGTGCTCCATGAACAAAAACTTCCTTTTCTAATATATCAGGTAATTTCTTAATATCTTCCAAAGACATTTCTCTATCTAATACTATTCTAGATACCCCAAGTGATTTTAAAAATTTAATACCTTCCTCATTATGATTATGACATTGTGTTGAAGCATGTACTTCAATATTAGGAAACTTTTCTTTTACTACTTTAATCATACCAATATCCTGCATAATAAGTGCATCAACATTAATTTTATGCAAATAAAAAATATACTCTAAAAAATCTTTAACTTCATTTTCAAAAATTATTGTATTAACAGTAACATAAACTTTTACTCCATATAAATGTGCATATCTAATTGCTTCCTTTAATTCATCATTAGAAAAATTACTAGAATATTTTCTTGCACCATAATTCTTACCACCTAAATATACTGCATCACAACCATTATGAATTGCTTGATAAAGTGTAGCCATATTACCTACTGGACTTAATAATTCTACTCTCACACTTACACTTCCCTTGTATATATATGATAACATATTTTGTAAATAAAAAAAAGAAGTAATTTTCTACTTCTTAACAATTTTATTATTAAATACTTATATTATAAGGTTTTATTTATTTATATTTTTTATTACTTCCTCATAATCAGATAAATGAATTTTAGTTCTACCTATTATTTGATAATCTTCATGACCTTTACCTAAAATAAGTAGACAATCATTATCTTTTAACATACTAATTCCTTTTTTTATAGCGTCTTTTCTATCATAAATAACTTCATAGTTATCAGTAGTTATACCTTCTAAAATATCTTTCATTATAAGTTTTTCATCTTCTGTACGAGGATTATCATTTGTTAAAATAACATAATCACTTAAACTAGTAGCAATATTACCCATAATAGGTCTTTTCATAGGATCTCTATCTCCTCCACAACCTATTATTGTAATTATCTTACCCTTAGTAACTTCACGAAATAATGGAATAATTTTACTTACAGCATCTGGTTTATGAGCATAGTCTATTACTGCAATGGAAGTACCTACTTTAATAATTTGTGCTCTACCTACTGGAGCATGTATACTATCAGTTACATTAATAATATCATTAACACTAATACCTAAATTATTAATTAATGCTAAACTTGTTAAATAATTATATACATTAAATTTTCCAATTAAGTTAGTTCTTACTTCATAACTATCATTATTAACATTAAATAATATATCAGTATGAGTATTTTCCATATGAAATTCTTTTATTTTATAGTTAGAACCATTTATTCCTAAACTTAAACTTTTATCACAAATAAAATATTTAGAATATTCATCATCAACATTAACTATTATCTTACCATTATCCTTTAAATAATTAATTATTTTTACTTTACATTTACAATATTCTTCCATAGTCTTATGATAATCTAAATGATCTTGACTTAAATTAGTAAAAGCACATACATCAAATTTTAACCCTTTAATTCTCTCTTCTGCTAAAGAATGACTACTTACTTCCATAACTATTACTTTGCAACCTTTTTCTTTGGCAGTAAGTAATAAATTATATAATTCTAAAATATCTGGTGTAGTATTAGATAACTCAACTACATCATTATCAATATAACATCCAATTGTACCAATATAACAAGTTTTAATACCTAATTTATTTAATATTTGATAAGTTAAAAAACAAGTTGTAGTCTTACCACTAGTACCAGTTACTCCGATTAATTTTAAATCTTCAAATTCCTTACTATAATTATTAACTAAATAATTCTTTAAATACTCATGAGTATCACTTACATTAATTGTATCAACATCATATTTACCATGTTCACAAATTATCTTTTCTGCACCATTTTTAATCGCAGAATCAATAAAATCATGTCCATCAACAGTATTACCTTTTAAAGCAATAAATGTATCTCCCTTAACAACTTTTCTTGAATCAGTTTTAATATTTAACATTATTCCTCCTTATAATTTTAAAAAATAAGGAAATACTTCCTTATTAATAATTATCTGCTTTTCTTTCAAAGAAAGATTTTTTATGATTACAAATAGGACATACTTCAGGTGCTTTTTTACCAATAACAACATGACCACAATTTCTACAAATCCAAATTGTATCATTATCACTAGAAAATACTACTTCATCATTAATATTCTTTAATAATTTTCTGTATCTTTCTTCATGTTCTTTTTCTATTTTAGCAACACCTTCGAATAGATTAGCTATTTTTGTAAATCCTTCTTCTCTTGCTACTTCTGCAAATTCTTTATACATATCAGTCCATTCATAATTTTCACCTTCTGCAGCAGCTTCTAAATTATGAATAGTATCGGATATTTCACCACCATTCAATAATTTAAACCATATTTTAGCATGTTCTTTTTCATTATTCGCAGTTTCTTCAAAAATTGCAGCTATTTGTTCATAACCATCTTTTCTAGCTTTACTAGCAAAATATGTATATTTATTTCTTGCTTGACTTTCTCCTGCAAAAGCAGTCATTAAATTTTGTTCAGTTTTACTTCCTTTTAATTCCATAATTTTACCTCCAATTAAATTATATCATAAACTATATTTAATTTCATTCTTTTTACAAATACTTTACAAATTATTTATATGATAATTATATATTAAATTAGATATATCATTAACAATATCCCGATAATTACCTAATCCATGCGTAGTTAATACAATAAGAATATATGGTTCTTTATCAAATATTATTCCACAATCATGATAAATACTATCCCAATAACCATATTTATGCATAACAACATTATCATTTATTTTTAAAGAATTAAAATAATCATTTATAAAATAAGATTTCATCTCATTATACTTATTATCTTTAACCATACTATATAATTTTTTAAATATAACCATTTGATCCATTACATTAGTCATACCAAAATCATCCGGACCAGAAAGAGTATATTTAGTGCCTAAACTATATCCATAATTTCTTAAATTATCCATTCCTACACTATATAACAAATTAAAATATGAATCATTATTACTAACACTAATCATTTTTTCCATATCATATCTATTACTATCATTAACTAAATTATTTTCATACATATAAATAGATAATAAACTTTTAATTAAACTAGCACCATAATATATTTTATTTTCTTTATAATAAAAACTATTACCATTAACTAAATTATAATATCCAATACTAACATTATACCCTTTATCATTTATATATTTAACTATTTCATTATTATTATCATCGTAGCCTTCATCTGTAACAAAAGTATTAACTACCCTATTTATTACATTAACATTTCTTGAAGTACTACTCATATTACCAGAACTATCCACTACACTATATACTAAATTATATTCTCCAACTTTACTTGTATCAACATTATCAGTAATTACTACTTTATTACTTATATCACCATCATAATTATCTATGACAGTTACTCCAAGTTCTTTATATACATCATTAACATATAAAGTAATATCTTTTTCACCATTTAAAGTTATCATAGGTTTTTCATTATCTACAACCTTAACTTTTCTAACTAAATTATATTCTTTATTTAAATAATTCAAATTATAATTAATATTATATTCACCAAGTACACTTACATCTAAATCAGTAGTAACTTCTACTTTATCACTTAAATTATGATTAAACACATTTGCCTCAAAACCAGATTCAAAATATAACTGTCCATAATTAATTAATAAAGTATCTTCCCCATTTAAAGCAAAACTAACCTTAGTATTAAACAAAGTTATGATTATAATTAAAATTAAACTAATTAATAATATAGATAATTTAACATACCACTTCATAATTACTCCTTCAAATATTTATTTAACCTACTTCCCTCCATAGTATAAATATTATTATCTTCTTCAAGTGTTTTCTCTAAAAGAAACTTACTATAATTCAAAATATCTTCCTCAAATTTCGAAGCACTTACACATAATAATCCATTAATTTTATAACCATATTTTTCTTTCTTTAATAAATATTTTTTAATAACATCACTAACTAATTTAATAGTCTTATCATTCTTATAACTATTCTTTATACAAATTGAATTAATATTTATATAATTACCTACTTTTTTACTAAATCTTTTTATATCTTTAATATCAATATCAATGTATTCTTTATTCTTAGTTATTTCATCAAACTTATCAAAAGGTATCCTAATAAAATTAATATATCCAATTAATTCATCATCATCATAAATAAAAATATAATCAGTTTTATTATTTTTAATTATTTCACCCTCCTTAGAAATAGACCAAATATACTCATCATCATAATTATTTTTATCTAATTTATTAAATATTTTAAGCATATTATTAGTAATACTAAACCCCTTTTCTATTCTTAAATTATCACTCTTTAAATAAATACTATAACAGTTAAGTAAAAATAAAGTATTAGATATAATTATAAAAGATTCCGCAACAACAGTACCATAACTACCATAAGATAAATCATAAATAATCCATAAAGAATAAGTAATAATACTATATAAAACAACTTTATTACCTTTATTAGTTAATGCATATCCATCACAAAGTGAAGCAAATATACAAAATAAAGATAATACACTACCATTATAAGTCACAATTGCTATAATCAAATATACAATTATACTAATATAAAATATTTTCTTAGGTTCTTTAACTTTTAAATATAAATAATCCCTAATTATTTCAAATATAACTACTAGTAATCCACTAAAAGCTCCTAATATAGTATAATTTAAAGCAAAAAATATACATGCAGTTATTTGTAAATATAATAATTTCTTACTACCACTTTTCCAATAACTAATAATTAAAATAAACCATGCTATTATACCAAGTAGTTGAGCTATATAATACATCTTGTATCACTATCCTATCAATTATATTTTATCAAAAAATAAAGAAAAAATCTATACTAAAATTATATTTATTAATAACTATAAATTATAAATTAAATATTAATATTATAAAAAACTTGTAATTTAGTAAAAAAATGGTATAATAAGAAACACTTAAAAAGGAGAAAAGTTATGTATAAAAGTAATATTAATTTAAATCTATATAAAACTTTTTATGATGTTGCTAAAAATGGAAGTATATCAAAAGCAGCACAATATAGTTATACTTCACAACCTGCAATAAGTAAATCTATAAAAAGATTGGAAGAAGAATTGGAAGTTCAACTATTTTATAGAAACTTAAATGGTGTTGAATTAACTGAAAAAGGAAAAGAATTATTATACTATGTAGAAAAATCTTACAATAATCTCTTAACTGCTAAAAAAATAATGTTAGAGACAGATGCATTAGAAAGAGGAAACTTATCAATAGGTATGCCATCAAATATAGGTTCATTCTTTTTGTTTGATAAAATAATTGATTTTCACAAAAAATATCCAAAAATTGAAATAACAATAATTACTGGTTCAACATCTAAATTATTAAGTTTACTTAATTCACATAAAGTTGATTTCGTTATTGATACATCACCAATTGAAATTGAATTAGATAATGATGTTAAAATTGCTAAATTAGCAGAAGTACAATATTGTTTTGTTACCAAAAAAAACTTAAATAAAAATTATAAAAATATAACAAAACTTAAAGATTTAGAAAACGAACAATTAATACTACCAATACCAGGTACTGCCAATAGAAATGACTTAGATAAATTACTTATAAAAAACGAAGTAAAATTTAAAGATATTTTAAATATACACACAAGTGAAATGATAATTTCAGCAATAAAAAAAGGATTAGGAATAGGATATCTTATTTATAATCTTGTAGAAAATGACATTGAAAAAAATGATTTAGAAGTACTAAACATTAAAGAAAAATTACCAACAGTAGAAATAAACATTTTATATGATAAAGAACTATTAACAACAACATCAAAAAAATTTATTAAAGATTACATAGAATATAATTTCTAGTTATATGGTACATATATAACAATTATATACATAACAAATAATAATATAATTTATAAAAAAAAGATATTTGTCAAAAAGTATCTTTTATTTTATAATTAAGCATGAAGGGAGGAAAAAATGATAACAAATATTGGAACATTTAAAGATTATAGTGATGAAACAATAAAAACTGTATTTGATGCTGGAGATAAAAAAATAATTGAAATGTCTTTATTATTTAATAAAGAAGATAAAGATGTAATCTGTGTACCAACTCATCATTTTTGTAATTTAGGTTGTAAAATGTGTCATTTAACAAATAAGGGACTAAATAAAAAGATGGTTCCTATAAAATATGAAGATTTTATATACTGTTTAACAGAAACATTAACTAAAAATAATATAAGGAGAACAGATAAAGAAAAATTATTAATTTCTTTTATGGGTGTTGGTGAACCACTACTAAACTTAAAACTAATCGAAGAAATATACCGAAATGAGGAAGTAATAAAAGAAAAGTTAGGATATAAAAATATTGGATATGCATTATCAACAATGATGCCTAATAATAATATAAAAGTATTAAAAGAAATGGTTAATAAATCAAATATGCCACTTAAAGTACATTTCTCATTACATACACCTATAAATGATGAAAGATATGAATTAATACCTAGTACAAAAGTTTCAGTTGAAGAAGCACTTGCATATTTAATTGATTATAAAAATTGTTTACAAAAAAACGAAGTATTAATGAATAAATATCAAGAGTTACATAGTAATAATATACCTGTTGAAATACACTATACTTTAATAAAAAATGTTAATGATAATAAAAAGGAATTAACAAAATTATGTGAACTATTAAAAATATATAATATACCTATAAAATTTATTAGATTTAATCCAATTAATGAATTAGAAAAAAGTACTAATGAACAAATTTGGGTAAACAAAATTTCAGAAGAAATTCCTGAATTAAGGATTAAAACATATACTCCACCAGGAAGAGAAATTGGAAGTTCATGTGGAGAATTTACAAAACATTATTATCACGAAGAAATTGAAACAAAAGAACAAAAAGAAGAATTTGAAAAGTGGAAAACAAAACATTTAATAAAGGAAGGAAATGAATAAATATGAATAAAGAATACATGGAAGTTAGAGAATTTCATAAAGCATTTGGACATCCAGTAGCAAACACTCCAACATTACTATCAAAAGATAGAGCCAAAAGAAGATATGCATGGATTTTAGAAGAAATAAATGAATTTTTAGAGGCAACTGAAAAGCAAGATATAGTTGAGCAAGCTGACGCAATGATAGATACAATTTACTTTGCATTAGGTACACTAGTAGAAATGGGGGTTGAACCTGACCAACTATTTGAAATTGTACAACATGCAAATATGAGTAAATTATTCCCAGATGGAAAACCACATTATAATGAAATGGGAAAAGTAATTAAACCAGATAATTGGGAAAACCCACATAAAAAATTAGCATTAACAATCAACAAAATGAAAAATAAATAAAATTAAAAATCAAGTTCAAAAAATGGATTTGATTTTTTATTAACTATAAATGTACCTAATATGTACCTAATACATAGTAAGCAATAAGAAAACCCTTATAAAATAAGGGTTGATATACATTTGGAGGACCCAGTCGGATTTGAACCAACGATCAGGGAGTTGCAGTCCCATGCCTTACCACTTGGCTATGAGTCCATCGACAATTAACATTATATCAAAAAAATATATAATTTACAATATAATATATGAAAAAAAATAAGAAAATCAACAACTTTCTTATTTTAATTCTCTATTTTGGGAGATAATTTAACCTTCTTCTTTATCATTTCATTATTATTATCATATCTATATTCGTATTCTAACCTTATTTTCTTATTCTTATATTTATCAGGTATAGAATAAGTTAATATATATGTTTTATCAGTATTATATGCAATTTTTTGTCCTTTATAGCCTATTCCATAATTAGAAAAATAACTATAATAACCTCTATTGGCAATAAATTTTTCATTATTTATATATACTAAAAATTTATCTGTATTTAAAGTTATGTTACCATTATAGTTTGAATGAACTGTAAATTTAACAATTAAATATGTATTACCATCTACACTTATCTCTTTTCCTTTTGAATTTTTATTCGTAATATAACTTTCATCAAACTTTAAAGTGTAATAATTATCTAAACTAATTACACTACCTTCTTTATATGTTGGATTAATTTTAATCGAAGTTACTATTTTATAACCAAAAAATACAATAATAACTGCTAAAATAATATTAATAAAATGTTTATTTTCTACATAATAATATTTTAATTCTCTTAAACTTTTTCTTGCTTTTTGTTCTAATTTATTTTTGTCTACTCCTACAGTTAATTCAAATTCTTCATTATCTTCAACTGAAATATTTAATTCTTCTAAATCTTTTTTAAAATCAAATTTCTTTATATCAAATCCAATTGTTCTAATAACATAAGGGATAATTAATATATATTGACCAATTAAACAAAACATAGTTATATCTCTTGCTAAACTTATAGTCTTTCTATCCATTATAGAATATTGTAATGAACTTATAACTGAACTAAAATATATATAGCAACCTAATATACCAATACACCCTGCTATTGTAATAATATAAAATGTAATTGGTTTCTTTTTTTCTTTAAATAGAAAAAGTATTGCTACTGCTGCTACTACAATTACTATTATAGCTAAATACATAAAAATATTAAAATAATCATTAGGTACTACATCAATTAAACTATTAATTAAATACCTTCTGAAAAAGTTTAATATCTTAGTAGTCCTAGTTATTAAAAATACAAATAAAATACTCATAACTAAATGTATTAATTTAAAATTTTTAATTAAAAATGCATACGGCTTTCTAACTATCATTTATGTCACCTCTATTATAATAATTATATCATAAAAAAAAGAAAAATAAATATATTTTTAATTTTTCTTATAAACGATTAATTGTTCTGGTAATAAATACATTTGATTATTTTGATTAACTAAATCAATAACATTACTATTTAATTTGTTTCCTATATCAAGTAAAGTATCTCCTTCTTGAACAATATAATATTTTACACCAACTTTAGGTACAGATATTATTTGATTAGGATAAATATAATCATTTTCATCTAATCCATTAATTAATGCTAATGTTTTATAATCAGTATTATATTTCTCTGCAATTTTATATAAACTATCTCCTTTTTTAATAGTATAATAATCAAAATATGTATTTGCTATTTTAGGAACAATAATATTATTACCAGGTATTAAACTAACATTATTATTAATACCATTTAATTGATACAAAATATATGGAGTAATATTATATTTATTAGCAATACTTTCAATTGTATCTCCTTCTTTTATAGTATAAACATCATACATTTTATCACATCCCATAATATTTTATTATATAAAATTAAAAAGGTGACTATTCATCACCATTCTTTTTCTCTCTTATACCATATTTTTTCTTTTCTTCCATCATGTATTCAGTAATATGAGTTTCAACTTCTGGTAGAGCATTCTTATCAATATTAGATAATCTTATTTCTTCTTTTACAGTATCAATAACTATTCTTCCCCAAAGCATACCTTGTTTAACAGTTAAATCATTAAACATATCTGGAGTTACTGAAGTAAAGAAATAACCAAACATAACTCTTTTTGTAGCAAAAAGTAGTCTCTTATTAGTTAAGGCAATTACATTAGTATTAGTAAAATCAAATGAACTCTTATTCTTTTGACCTAAGAACACATATAATACTTCTTCACCAGGATTAAGATGTTTTTCTATTACTTTACTATGTGCTTTAATTCTCCATGCAACAGTACTAGGATATTTTCTTTTAAATTCTCTAGCTAATTCATAAACTTTTCCCATATTACCTACCTCTTTTATTCATTACTATCATTTTGTGAAGTAATTACATTTTTATTAATAAATTCAATAAATTTTTCTTTTTCAACATAACCTGAAATACTATCAATAACTTTATTACCGCTTAATAATAATGTAGTTGGAGTACCCCATTGATTTCTTTTTAAATAAGAATTTGAATTATTTAAACTAGTAAATTCATCTTGACTCAAATTATCAGTATTAATGTAATAAACAGGTATTGCTAACTCCTTAGCAGTTTCTTCTACTACAGGCATATATTTAATACAATAAGTGCATCCTGTTCTTTCTATTATAACAATGAAATTATCACCATTTGCAATTTTTTCTTCATAAGTTGAGTAATTAATTTCAGTTAATTCCTTTTCCTCTCCTGATAATGCAAGTGGTCCAGTAGGATTAGCATTTGTTTTTCCTAATGCAAATATTGCTATAATAAATACTAATACAGCACCTGCAATTAATATAATATCTTGTTTCTTCATAATTTACCTCCTACAACAATAATACACTTTTTTCGACTAAAAATCAAGTATATCACTTAAATTAATAGTGTATCTCTTATTTTTTACCTATTTTTCTACCTTGAATTTTAGAATTAATAAATAATATTAAATTAGTAGGACATATTTTAGTTAAAGTATGATTTAACTTCATATTTGGAGGTAATATAATTACTTTATCTTTAAACATATTATCTATTGCATATTTTGAAGCATATTCACTAGATAAAGATTTCAAGTTAAATTTAACATTAGCAACATTATTAAAATTGGTATCTACAGGTCCTGGACAAAAGATTGATATCTTAACATTTGAATTATCTTTCTTTAATTCTTCATATATTGCCAAAGATAAACTAACAACATAATTTTTAGTAGCATAATATGTAGCCATATAAGGTCCAGGCATAAAACCTGCCATTGAAGCAACATTTAATATTCTCCCATAATCTTTTTTTATAAAATCTTTTAAAAATAATTTAGTTAAAATATGATATGCTTTAATATTTAAATCAATCATATTAAGTTCTTTATCTAATGATGTTTCACTAAAATTACCTGCATCGCCAAATCCAGCATTATTAATTAAAATATCAATATTTTCATTTTTTAACATTTTGTGTAAATTAATACAATTATCTGTAATAGATAAATCCATTTCTATTTTCTTAACAGAAACATTTAAGTCATTAAATAATTCATCTAATTTCTTCTTATCTCTACTTACTACAATTAAATCATAACCGAAACTAGCTAAATAATTAGCCATATCCCTCCCCATACCAGAACTTGCCCCAGTTATTAATGCTTTCATATATTCACCCTTTCAATCCAAAAAAAGATAAGCAAATACTTATCTTTATACTAATTCTAAGATAACCATTAAAGCGTTATCTCCTTTTCTTTCTTGAGTTTTTACGATTCTAGTATATCCACCATTTCTATCTTTATATCTTGGTGCTAAATCATAAAATACTTTATCAACACACTTAGCATCATTATGTAAGAAAGCTAATGCTTTTCTTCTTGAAATTAAAGTGCCTTTTTTAGCATATGTTACCATTTTATCAAAACATTTTCTAACTTCTTTTGCTCTTGTTTCAGTTGTAACAATTTTTTCATTTTCAATTAGTTGTTTTGTTAAAGTAGCAAGCATACTTCTTCTATGTTTGTTATCTACGCCTAATTTTCTATAAGCCATGATTAATCCTCCTTATCTTAGTCTTCTTTTCTAAATGAAAGTCCCATATCTTTAACTTTATCTAATACTTCTTTTAATGATTTCTTACCTAAGTTTCTAATTTTCATCATTTCATTTTCTGATTTATCAACTAAATCTGCAAGTGTTAATATATTTGCTCTCTTTAAGCAATTGTAAGCTCTTACAGAAAAATCTAAATCATCAATTGAAGTTTCAAGTATTTTAACACTAGGATCTTCAGTATTAGATATCATAAGACCAGTTTCATCTGCAATTTCATTTAAGTTTGCAAGTACTTCAAAATGTTCAATTAAAATTCTACTTGCAAGTGCTATTGATTCTTCTGGAGATATAGAACCATTAGTCCATACTTCCATAATTAATTTATCATAGTTGTTATTTTGTCCAACACGAGCATTTTCAACTTCATAGTTAATTCTTTCAATTGGAGAATATAAACTATCAATTGCAATAACTCCTGGTTTAGATTTAGTATCTAATATTTTCTTATTATCATCTGCTCTAGTATATCCTCTACCACTTCCGATAGTCATTTCCATATTTAAACTTCCACCTTCAGCTAATGTAGCGATAACTTGTTCAGGATTTAATATTTCAATATCAGCATCCTTTTCAATATCCCCAGCAGTAACAACACCTGGAGTACTAACTGATAATCTTAATTTCTTATTTTCATCAGTTGAATGATTCTTTAAAACAATACTCTTTAAATTAAGTACTATTGCAGTCACATCTTCGATTACACCATCCATTTTTTGGAATTCATGTGCAACTCCATCAATCTTAACACTTGTAATTGCATCTCCTGGTAAACTAGATAACATTACTCTTCTTAATGCATTACCTAATGTTGTACCAAAGCCTCTTTCAAGTGGTTCAATTTCAAATTTTCCATAGTGACTACTTTCAATATATTCTTTTACTTTATAATCTGGTTTTTCAAATTTTAACATTTTTAAACACTCCTTTTCATTTTAACCACGGCGTCTTTTTGGTGGACGACATCCGTTATGTGGAATAGGTGTTACATCTGTTATTGTTTTTACTTCAAGTCCTGCAGTTTGAAGTGATCTAATTGCAGCTTCTCTTCCTTGACCTAAACCTTTTACAAATACATCAACAGTTTTCATTCCCATTGATACTGCTTCTCTACCAGCTTTTTCAGCACTAGCTCCAGCAGCAAATGGTGTAGATTTTTTACTACCCTTAACTCCTTGAGTTCCTGAAGCAGCCCAAGCAATTGTATTACCTTCTTTATCAGTAATAGTAACTATTGTGTTATTAAAAGTTGAACGAACATGTACAACTCCATGTGGTACGTTCTTCTTAACTTTACGTTTTCTTGCTTTATAAGCCATAAAACTTCCTCCTTAATTATTATTTTTTCTTGTTAGCAACAACTTTTCCTTTACCTTTACGAGTTCTTGCATTTCTATTTGTTCTTTGACCTCTTACAGGTAAGTTTTTCTTATGTCTAGTACCTTGATAAGAATTAATTTCCATCTTAGTCTTAATGTTCATATTGATTTCTCTTCTTAAATCACCTTCAACAGTAATTTTATCAACTTCTGCTCTGATTCTTGCAAGTTCATCTTCAGATAAATCCTTAGCTTTCTTATCTAAATCAACATTAGCATTCTTTAAAATTGTTTTTGATAAATTTCTTCCTATACCATAAATGTAAGTTAAAGATATTTCAACTCTTTTATCATTTGGTATATCAACACCTTTAATACGTGCCATATTTTTCTTCCTCCTATTTTAACCTTGTTTTTGTTTGTGTTTTGGATTTTCACAAATTACCATAACTTTACCTTTACGTTTAATTACTTTGCATTTATCACAAATAGGTTTTACTGACGCTCTTACTTTCATTATAATTCCTCCTATTTCTTATTATAAACTATACGCCCATGTGTTAAATCATAAGGTGATAATTCAATAACCACTGTGTCACCTGGTAAGATACGTATATTATTTACGCGCATTTTACCAGAAACATGAGCTTCTACAATGTGTCCACCATCAAGTTCCACTTTAAATTTTCCACCAGGTAAAATATCAACTACCTTACCTTCTGCTTCAATAATATCGTTTTTACTCATACTTATCATCTCCTGTTAGTATTTGATAACCATCTTTTGTAACAACAACTGTATGTTCAAAGTGTGCTGATGGTTTATTATCACCTGTAACTATTGTCCAATCATCATCAAGCATGAATACTTGTCTAGTACCTAAGTTTAACATAGGTTCAACAGCAATTACCATACCTTCTTTTAATACTGGACCAGTACCTTTTTTACCATAATTAGGAACTTCTGGATCTTCATGAATATTGCTTCCAACACCATGACCAACTAGTTCTCTTACAACTCCTAACTTATGACTATTAGCATAAGTTTCAATTGCATTACCTATATCCCCAATTCTAGCACCTGGTTTTATTTGCTCAAGCCCTATATATAGAGCCTTTTCAGTATGCTCAAGCAAATATTTCTTTTTATCAGATATTTTACCAACTGCATAACTCCAAGCAGAATCACCATGATATCCTTTATAACAAGCACCAATATCAATACCTATTATATCTCCTTCATGTAATTTCCTATTTGATGGAATTCCGTGTACAACTTCTTCATTAACTGAAGTACATATACTACCTGGAAATCCATTATAACCTTTAAATGAAGGAGTAGCACCTTGACTAATAATAAAGTCTTCAGCAAGTTTATCTAATTCCTTTGTAGTTATACCTGGTTTAATATAATCCTTTAAATATAAATGTGTAAGATATACAATATGACCAGCATGTCTCAAAAGTTCAATTTCATAATCGCTTTTTATACTAATCATTATCAACAATCTCCTCAACTTTTTTAAATATATCATTTGCAGATAAACCATCTTCAACCTTTACAACCTTTAATACATCTTTATCTTTGTAATAATTAATTAAATCTTGCGTTTTATTAATATATGTATCAAATCTAGTTATAAAAGATTCAGCATTATCATCACTTCTTATATTTAAGCGACTATTACATTTATCACAAATTCCTTCTAATTTTGGTTTAAGTGCAGTAACTTCTAAATTATAACTTGTTCCACATTCAGGACAAACTATTCTACTTAAAGTTCTTCTTTTAGCAAGTTCTTTATCTATATCAAAGAATATTACTATACCTAAATCCTTATTTAAACTTTTTAATAAATCTTCATATATTTTAGCTTGTTCTAAATTTCTAGGATAACCATCAAGTATATAACCATTATTACAATCTTCTTTCATTAGTCTTTTTTCAAGTAATGAAGTAATAATTTGATCACTAACAAATTTACCACTAGAAATTATATCTTTTATCATCATACCTAATTCAGTAGACTTAGCTGCTTCTTCTCTTAACAAATCACCAGTTGAGATATGAGGAATATTATATTTTTCAGATAATATCTTAGCTTGCGTTCCTTTACCTGCAGCAGGTGGTGCAATAAATATAATATTCTTCATTATCTTACTCCTCTATAGTTTCTATTTACTAAACTACTTTCTAATTGTTTATAAGTTTCAAGAGCAACTCCAACAACTATTAATAAACCTGTTCCACCAATACTTACACTAGTAGGTAAATTAGTATTTACAAAACTACTAAATATAATTGGTATTGCAGCAATAATAGCAATGAATGTTGTACCTAATAAGGTAATTCTACCTAATATAGTTTTTATATAATCTTTTGTTTCTTTACCTGGTCTTATTCCTGGAATGTATCCACCTTGTTTATTTAAGTTCTTTGATAATTCATCTGGATTAACTTGTAAGAATGTATAAAAGAATCCAAATACAAAGATACAAACAATGTATATTACAAATCCAACTGGAGTAGTATAATTTAAATATTTAGAAACAAATACTTTAAAACCACTCTCAGATTTAATTAATCCTGCAATAAATGCTGGTATAGAGAATATTACAGATGCAAATATTACTGGCATAACTCCTGCTGAATTTAACTTAAATGGTATATAGTTTTGTCTTGCACCATATGCACTACTTGTCTGGTTAGAATATTGAATTGGTATTCTTCTTTCAGATTCCTCAACAAATATTATTCCGACAATTATTGCAACATATAATAATATGAAGATTACAAAACTAACTATTCCAACAAATCTTGATAATTCACTATTTAAGATAAGTGCATCAAAAGTATCAATCATCATCTTAGGCATAGTAAGTAATATACCAGCCATAATAATTAATGATACACCATTACCCAAACCTTTTTGAGTAATTTGATCTCCTAACCATAATAAGAATGCAGTACCTGCAGTTAATATAGTAGCAATCTTAATATATTGTAATGCAGTACTATTTTGTACGAAAGCAAATGCCATTGCAAAACCTTGAATAAAGGCAAGTACTATACCAATATATCTATTAATTTGATTAATTTTTTGTCTACCAGCTGCACCACTTTCTTTTAATTCCGTGAAATACGGAATTATATCCATTTGTAATAAACCAGTAATTATAGATGCAGAAATGTATGGCATAACACCAAGAGCAAATATTGAAAAGTTCTTTAATGCTCCACCACCAATTGCATTATATAATTCCCATAATCCAAGACCACTTATTGCTCCTTGAGTACCAGGAACAGGTATTGTAGTACCTATACAAAATATCATAAGACCAAATAATGTAAAATATATTCTTTTTCTTAAATCTTTATTTTTTGGATTAAAGATAAGCTTTAGATTTTTAAACATCTAAATCACCTCTGCTTTTCCACCGTTGTTTTCTATCTTTTCTTTAGCAGATCCAGAGAATTTATTTGCTTTAACAACTAATTTCTTAGTTAATTCTCCGTTACCTAAAACTTTAATCCCATCTAATTCTTTCTTAACTAAACCAGTTTCAATTAATAATTCTGGTGTTACTGTAGTTCCATCTTCAAATCTATTTAAATCACTAACATTAACTGTAGCATAAACAGTTCTGAATTCATAATTGTTAAATCCTCTTTTTGATAATCTTCTGAATAGTGGTAATTGTCCTCCTTCGAAGCCAACTCTAACTCCACCACCACTTCTTGCGTTTTGTCCTTTATGTCCTTTTCCACTTGTTTTTCCTAAACCACTTCCAGGTCCACGTCCAACTCTTTTTCTTGAACTAACTGAACCAGGATTTGGACTTAATTCATGTAATTTCATTAGCCTCTAATCTCCTCTATTGTTTTTCCTCTAAGTGCTGCAATATGAGCAGGTGACTTTTGATTTTTTAAAGCATTTAATGTAGCTCTAGCCATATTAATTTTTGTGCTTGATCCAAGTGATTTTGAAAGAACATCTTTAACTCCAGCAAGTTCTAGTACATCTCTAACTGGTCCACCAGCTTTAACTCCAGTACCTTCAGCAGCAGGTTTTAACATTACTCTTGAAGCACCTTCCTTAACTGTGATTTCATGTGAGATTGTACGATTATCAATTAATTCAACATTTATAAGATTTTTACTAGCAGCAAGTGTTGCCTTTTTAACTGCATCTGGCATTTCTTTTGCCTTACCAGTTCCTAAGCCAACCTTTCCTTTTCTATCTCCAACTACTACAGTAGCAGAGAAACGGAATATTCTTCCACCTTTAACAACTTTTGTAACACGATTAATATCAATAACTTTTTCCTCTAATGTTTTTTGAGGTCTATTATTCATATTTCTTCTTGGTTTACGATTTTCTTTGTTTTCTTTATTGTTTTTAGGTGAAACTTTTTCCTTAACGTTTTCTTTTTCTTTAACGTTTTCGTTCATAAGTTTTCCTCCTTATTAGAATTCTAATCCATTTTCACGAGCAGCCTCAGCAAGTGCTTTAACTCTACCGTGATATAAGTATCCACCTCTATCGAATACTACTTTATTAATTTTAGCTTTTTTTGCTCTTTTAGCAATTTCTGCACCAATAATTTTTGCAGCTTCAACATTTCCACCGTTCTTAATATTAAGTTCTTTTTCAAGTGTTGAAGCACTTACTAATGTTATACCTTTAGTATCATCAATAATTTGTGCAGTAATATTAGCGTTTGCTCTAAACACATTTAATCTTGGTCTTTCAGGAGTACCTGATAAGTTTTTTCTTATTCTATTGTGTCTTTCTAAACGCATTTCATTTCTTGAAACTTTCTTTATCATAAGTCTTATCTCCTTTACTTATTATTTAGAAGCTTTTTTACCTTCTTTACGACGAACATATTCACCTTTAAATCTAATACCTTTACCTTTATATGGCTCAGGAGATCTTACTTTTCTAATGTTTGCCGCAAATTCACCAAGTGCAACTTTATCAATTCCAGAAAGTTCTATTTCAGTATTACTGATTGCTTTTACTGTAATTCCAGTAGGTACTTCCATTTTTACAGGATGAGAATATCCAGCATTAATAGTTAAAGTATTACCAGAAACTGCAAAACGATAACCAACACCGATAATTTCTAATCCTTTAGTATAACCTTCACTAACACCGATAATCATATTATTGATATTAGCATTTGTTGTACCATGCATTTGGTTAGTAAATTTATCATCTTTTAATTTTTCAACAGTTACTTCATTACCATTAACATTAACTCCAATTGTTTTAATTAAATCTAATGATAATTCACCCTTAGGTCCTTTAACTGTAACTTTTTGTCCATCAACTGTAACATTAACTCCAGCAGGTATTACTAGTACTCTTTTACCAATTCTACTCATAATTTCCTCCTACCAAACATAAGCAATTACTTCTCCACCAACATTTTCCTTACGAGCTTTTTTATCAGTCATAATTCCTTTTGGTGTAGATATAATAGCAATTCCTAATCCATTTAATACTTTTGGTAAGTCTTCTGCTTTTGAATAAACTCTAAGACCTGGTTTAGAAACTCTCTTAAGTCCTGTAATTACTCTTTCTTTCTTTTGACCATATTTTAATGTTAATGTTAATGTATTTTGAACATCATTTTCTTCTATACTAAATTCTTCAACAAAACCTTCGTCCTTTAAAATTTTAGCAATTTCTTCTTTCATTTTTGAAGATGGCATACTAACAGTTTTAGCACGATTTTGGTTTGCATTACGAATTCTTGTAAGCATATCTGCGATTGGATCTGTCATTAAAATCCCTCCTTCTTATTTTAAGGTATTTCTACCAACTTGATTTTTTTACGCCAGGTATTTGTCCCTTATAAGCTAATTCTCTGAAACAAATACGGCAAACGCCAAATTTACTCATAACTGCATGTGGTCTTCCACATCTTTTACAACGAGTATATTCTCTTACTTTGTATTTTGGCTTTCTTTGTGATTTTACAACCATTGATTTTCTTGCCATTGTTTTCCTCCTTATTTCCTAAAAGGAACTCCAAGTTCTTTTAATAAATCAAAAGCTTCTTCATTAGTCTTAGCACTTGTTACAATAACAATATCCATTCCTCTAACTTTAACAACTTCATCAAAGTTAATTTCTGGGAATATTAATTGTTCTTTAATTCCTAATGTATAATTTCCTCTTCCATCAAAACTCTTTGAAGATACTCCTCTAAAATCTCTAACACGTGGAAGTGCAATAGATATTAATTTATCTAAAAATACATACATATTTTCTCCTCTTAAAGTAACTTTACATCCAATTTTATGTCCTTCTCTTACTTTAAAAGATGCTATAGATTTTTTTGCTTTTGTTTCAATAGGTTTTTGACCTGTAATTTTTTCCAAATCAGAAAGTGCAGCTTCTAACATTTTAGAATTTGCAACTGCATCTCCAACACCAATATTAACAACTACCTTTTCAATTTTAGGTACTAACATAGGTGTTTTATAACCATGTTTTTCTATTAAACTTGGAACAACTTCATTTCTATATTTTTCTTCTAGGCGGTTCATATAGACGCCCTCCTTCCAAATTAGTCAATCTTTTGATTAGATTTTTTTGATATTCTAATTTTTTTACCTTTTTCATCTCTCTCGATTTTAACTCTAGTTGGTTTTTTAGTTTTTGGATCTAATAACATAACATTAGATGCATGAATAGGTGCTTCAACTTCAACAATTTCACCTGTTCCACCATTGTTTTTAGGCTTTAAGTGTTTTTTTCTTAAATTAACACCATTAACAACTACTCTATTTTCTTCTCTTAAAACCTTAGCAATTGTACCTTCTTTACCTTTATTTGATCCAGAAATAACTACAACTTTATCACCTGTTTTTAGTTTCATGATATTTCCTCCTTATTAGTTATAGGATTATAGCACATCTTTAGCTAAACTTACTATCTTAGTAAAATCTTTATCCCTAAGTTCACGTGCTACTGGTCCCAAAACACGAGTTCCTACTGGGCTCTTATCATCTTTGATAATTACACATGCATTATCATCGAATTTGATATAGCTTCCGTCTTCTCTTCTTACACCAAACTTACTTCTAACGATTACGGCTTTTACAACCTTACCTTTTTTAATATTACCATTAGGAGTAGCTTTTTTTACTGTACCAACAACTATATCTCCAATATTTCCCGTTTTAACTTTGCTTCCACCAAGAACTCTAATTACTAATAATTCACGAGCTCCACAGTTATCTGCTACTTTTAATATACTTTCTTGTTGTACCATTTTTATTTCCTCCTTCCAACTAAATTATAGAACTACAGCTTTTTCAATTACTTCTTTTAGTTCATATCTTTTAGTTTTAGATAATGGTCTAGTCGCAACTAAACGAACTTTGTCACCAATTTTAGCAACATTTTCTTCGTCATGAGCTGTATATTTCTTAGAATATTTAATTCTTTTTCCATATTTTGGGTCTTTTTTGTAAGTTTCAACTTTAACTGTAATAGTTTTATTAGCTTTATCACTCACAACAACTCCAACTAATTCACGTTTTAATTGTTCATTATTCATAAGGACATTTCCTCCTTTTAACCTTGTATTTCTCTTTCTCTAAGAATAGTTTTTAATCTTGCAACTAACTTTCTTAATTCCTTAATTCTTGAAGGATTTTCCAAAGTTCCAGTTGCTTGTTTCATACGAAGATTAAATAATTCTTCCTTAGATTCATCAATTTTTTTATTGATTTCTTCAGTGGTTAACTTTCTAATTTCACTATTTTTCATTAACTTCACCACTTTCTTCTTTCTTTACAAATTTACATTTGATTGGTAACTTATGAGATGCTAGTCTTAAAGCTTCTCTTGCAGTAGCTTCATCTACTTCACCAATTTCAAACATAATTTTTCCTTCTTTTACTACGGCTACCCAAACTTCTGGATTTCCTTTACCTTTACCTTGTCTAGTTTCCAAAGGTTTTTTAGTTAGTGATAAATCTGGGAATATATTAATCCATACTCTACCACCACGTTTCATATATCTTGTCATTGCAATACGAGCAGCTTCAATTTGTTGTGCAGTTATCCAAGCACCTTCTTTAGCCATTAAACCATATTCACCAAAATGAAGTTCTGTATTACCTTTTGATTTTCCTTCATATCTTCTACGGAAAGTCTTTCTATGCTTTGTTCTTTTTGGCATTAACATTAGAATTACCTCCCTTTTTGTCTTCTAGTATTTCACCTTTATAGATCCATACTTTTACACCTATTTTACCATAAGTTGTATCTGCTTCAGAAGTAGCATAATCAATATCTGCTCTTAAAGTATGTAGTGGAATAGTTCCTTCAGAATATCCTTCACCACGAGCGATATCTGCTCCTCCTAATCTTCCTGATACTAATGTCTTAATTCCCTTAGCACCAGCTTTCATTGTATTTCTAATAGCTTTCTTTTGTGCTACTCTAAATGAAACACGATTTTCTATGTTATGGGCAATATTATCTGCAACTAATTGTGCAACTAAATCTGGGTTTTTAACTTCAACAACTGAAATTTGTACTTCTTCATTTACTAGTTTAGAAACTTCTTTCTTAACTTTTTCAATTTCAACACCGCTTTGTCCAATAATTAATCCTGGTTTTGATGCATGAATAAATACTTCACATCTTTTTTCATTTCTTTCAATAACTATTTGAGAAATACCAGCAAGTTTAAATTTCTTAAATAAATATTTTCTTATTTTAACATCATTATTTAAGTATTTAGCAAAATCTTTCTCAGAATACCATTTACTTTCCCAGTCTTTATTAATACCTATTCTAAGTCCCACTGGACTAACTTTTTGTCCCATTAACATTCCCTCCTTTACTTATTTTTCTCACTTACAATAACTGTAATGTGACTAGTTTTATGATCATTTCTTCCAACATGTCCCCTTGAATCCATTTTAGGTCTTTTTATTACAAGTCCTTCATCAACATAACATGCCTTAACGAAAAGATTTTCTTCTTTTAAATTAAAATTATTAACTGCATTACTAGTAGCAGACATTAATACTTTTTCGATAACTCTTGCAGCTTTTTGTGGTTGATTACTTAAAATTGCAAATGCTTGAGCTACATCTTTACCTCTAATTAAATCAATAATTAGACGAGTTTTTCTTGGAGCTATACGTACTGTCTTTGCTACTGCCTTAGCTTCAGTTCTTTCCATTATAATCCTCCTTATAAGTTATTACTTAGCTTTATCTGCGCCGTGTCCACCAAATTTACGAGTTGGTGCAAATTCACCTAATTTATGACCTACCATATCTTCAGTTACATAAACAGGAATAAATTCTTTACCATTATGTACCGCAAAAGTGTGACCAATAAAATCAGGATAAATAGTTGAACGACGAGACCAAGTTTTTATAACTTCTTTTTTTCCAGATTCATTTAATAATTGTACCTTTTTAAGTAATCTTTCAAATACATAAGGTCCTTTTTTTAAACTTCTTGCCATTTTATTTTCATCCTTTCTTTATTATTTAGTACGACGACTAACAATATATTTATTAGATTGTTTATTATTTTTTCTAGTTTTATATCCAAGAGCTGGTTTACCCCATGGAGTCATTGGTCCACTTCTACCAATTGGAGCACGTCCTTCACCACCACCATGAGGGTGATCATTAGGGTTCATAACAGAACCACGAACTGTAGGTCTAATACCCATATATCTAGTTCTACCTGCTTTACCAATTTTAACTAAACTATAGTCTTCATTTCCAACTACACCGATTGTAGCACGACATGTACCAAGTATTTTTCTAGTTTCTCCACTAGATAATCTAATTAAAACATATTTATCTTCACGACCTAATATTTGTGCTGAACTTCCTGCACCTCTTGCAAGTTGTCCTCCTTTACCAGGTCTAAGTTCAATATTGTGAATTACAGTACCTACAGGAATATTAGCTATTTCCATAGTATTACCAACTTTAACATCAGTCTTTACTCCACTTTCAACAATATCTCCTACTTTTAATCCCTTAGGAGCAATAATATATGATTTAACACCATCTTTATAAGTAATTAAAGCAATATTAGCACTTCTATTTGGATCATATTCAATAGCACTTACCATAGCAGTAATGCCATCTTTATTTCTCTTGAAATCAACCAAACGATATTTTCTTTTAACACCGCCACCACGATGTCTAACAGTAATTTTACCTTGGTTATTACGACCATTAGTTTTTTTCTTAGTTACTATTAAACTTTTCTCAGGAGTTGTTTTGGTAATTTCTTCACTTGTTAAGACACTTCTTTGTCTTGTACCATTTGTCATTGGTTTATATACTCTTATTGCCATTGTCTTTTCCTCCTTTTATTAGTCGAAACTAATAGTACTTCCTTTTGCTAATTTTACAATAGCTTTCTTATATTTGTTAGTCATACCAGTATATTTTCCAACTCTTTTCTTTTTAGGATGAGAGTTCGAAGTATTAACACTTAGTACCTTAACATTAAATATTTTTTCTATTGCTTGTTTTATTTGTACTTTATTTGCTTTTGTATCAACTTTGAATACATACTTTCCTTCTTGTTCAAGTAAAGCACTCTTTTCAGTGATAACAGGTGCAATGATTATATCTCTATAACTATTCATTTCTTAGCACCTCCTCTAATTTATTTAATGCTTCAACTGTAATTAACATATTATCAGCACTAACTACATCAAATGTATTTAATTCTTCAACTGTAGAAATTTTAACATTTCCTAAATTTCTTGAAGCAAGACATACATTCTCATTTAATTCAGTAACTACTATTAAAACTTTTTTATTAGTTAAGTTTAATTTATTTAAAACTTCAACCATAGATTTAGTTTTATTATTTTCTAGTTCTAAATTTTCAATAACAATAATTTCTTTATCTAAGTTTTTATAACTTAAAGCAGAAAGTAATGCTAATCTTCTTTCTTTTCTATTTTGTTTTTTAGAATAATCTCTTGGTTTTGGTCCAAATGCTATTCCACCACCTGGCCATTGAACTGCTCTTATACTTCCTTGACGAGCATTTCCTGTACCTTTTTGTCTCCATGGTTTTCTTCCACCACCAGAAACTTCACTTCTTGTTTTAGTTGAATGAGTACCTTGTCTCATTCCTGCTTGTGCTTTAATGATTGCATTGTGTAATACAGCATCATTAGGTTCTATTCCAAATATGTTATCTTCTAATTTAATGTCCTTAACTTTTTCACCATTTAAGTTTACTATTTCTAATTTAGACATAATATCCTCCTTTACTCACTAACTGGAGTTTCTTCTTCATTAGCCTCAACAACTTCTACTACTTCTTCAGGTTCTTCAATTACATAAGTAATTAAATCTTGTTTTTCATTAACAGTACCTTCATGCTTAACAGAAGCCTTAATTAACACTAATGATTTTTTTGGTCCTGGAACATTTCCTTTTACTAAGATAACATTATTCTCTAAATCAATTTGCACAATTTCCAAGTTTTGAACAGTTACTTGTTCTCCACCCATATGACCTGGCATTTTCTTACCTGGGATTACACGCATTGGAAGTAATGTACCCATAGAACCAACACCTCTGTGATATTGGCTACCATGTCCCATTGGTCCACGAGATTGGTTATGACGTTTAATAACACCTTGGAAACCTTTTCCCTTAGAAGTGCCAGTTACATCAACCATTTCTCCTTCTTCAAATAAATCAGCCTTAATAACTTGACCAAGACTATAATCACTAACATTAACACCTCTAATTTCTTTTAAGAAGCGCTTAGGTGTAGTGTTAGCTTTTTTTAGATGACCTATTTCAGGTTTGTTTGCTAATTTTTCTCTTTTTTCAACAGCAGCAAGTTGTATAGCATCATATCCATCAGTTGCAACAGTCTTAATTTGACTAACAACATTTGGTTCAACTTCAATAACTGTTACTGGAGTTAATTTACCATTCTTAGCAAAAACTTGAGTCATCCCAATCTTACGACCTAAGATTCCTTTCATTTCTCTTTTTCCTCCTATAATTTGATTTGTATATCAACACCACTTGGTAAATCTAAATGTTGAAGTGCTTCAACAGTTTCTTTACTAGGGTTGTTGATGTCAATTAATCTTTTGTGTGTACGCATTTCAAATTGTTCTCTTGAATCTTTGTATTTGTGTACAGCTCTTAAAATTGTATACTTTTGGATTTCAGTAGGTAATGGAACTGGTCCACTAACTTCTCCACCTGTTCTCTTAACAGTAGCAACAATTTTAGCACATGCATTATCAAGTATTTTATGATCATATGCTTTCAATTTGATTCTTACTTTAGTATTTGACATCTTGTATCCTCCCTTCGCCTATATCTATGTATAGACTTGCTCCGAGCAAATTACCTGATAACCTTGTTTTGTTTTAACAACTTAACCTGGTGTATCAGCAACTTTGCACATCTAAGCCAGTCACACTTTTACAATTATACTAAATAATTATATGAAAATCAAGTGTTTTTTGAACTTTTTTATAAAAAAATCATATTTTCTAACTACTTTTAAAAAATATAATTAAATATAAGAAAATAGCACCTAACCTATTTAATAGATTAAGTACTATTTATATATACTAATTAAAATATATTTAGGTAAGGTACAAATAAAATTATTATTATTTTTAATAATTTCTTATATTTTTACAAGTAAATTAACAAAAGAATAATTTTATGCTATAATGATTTAAGGAAAGGATGAATTTATATGACTAAAATACTTGACTATGAACAAATGAATGAAATACTAAATAATTTAGATACAAATATAATAAAAAAAGAAGAGCCAATTGGTTATACAACTTTCAACTACCCTATTAATCATTATACATATGGAAATGGACCTTATCATGTAATATTAATCGCTGGAACTCATGCCTCAGAACTTATAAGTAATGTGTTTTTAATTAATTTTATGAAGGAATTATCAAATGGAAAAATTAATATTGATAAAAATGAATATACAATACATTTTATCCCAATAGTCAATCCAGAAGGAACAATAATAGTAACAAGTGCAATTAGAAATATCATAAAAAATACAGATGATGAATCAAAAGAACAATTAGCCTGTATGACATATTACTTTAATTCAAAATTAGAAGATGATTACGCCGAAAAATATAATGATAAAAGTATTAAGCTACATCAACATATGTTTAGATATGCAACTCCAGATATAATAGATGATAAACACAAAGAATTAAAAGAGCATATAAAATACTTGATAAATAAATATAATATTCCCGACGGTTCGTTAATTAATTGGAGCAGTAATGGTAATGGAATAGATTTAAATGCCAATATTGAATTTGGAGAATATCTAGATAAGATTAATAACGCTAAAAAAAATAATCAAACATTATATAATTCTTCAATAACAAGATTAAATACCATCAGTTGCACTACACCTGGTCCATTAGGATGTCCAACAATAGATTTTCCATTTAAAGAAGAACCTGAAAATACTGCATTATGGAATTTATATAACAATATTAAAAATAATTATAAATTAATTGGAGGAATAATATATCATAGTTGTGGTAATGTTATTTATTATTTAGATGAAATGAAAGAATATAACCCATGGAATAAATTATTTAGCATAGATGATATAGCATACAATAAAGAAGTTGCTAAAAAATATGCTGAAATAACTAATTATAAGTTAGGAACACCAAATACATATACTACAATGGATGCTAAAATAAAATCAATTGTACCAGGTACTTTATTAGTAGAACTTGGAGGTATTAGATCTACACCACTTTCGCAGTTTATTGACTATTACCCTAAAAGCTTTTATACTGAAACAATAGAATTAAATACAAAAGCAATACCAATAGTTATTGAAGAAATGAAAAAGCAATATATAAGGAGAAAATAATATGAATTATGAAGTAATTGTAAACAAAGAAAATCCTATTAATGATTATGATATTCCAACAAACTTAACCGAAATTGGAATGGATAGTGCTAAAATAATAGAAAGAAAAACATTTTTAGAAAATAAAACTGCAATTAATTTTAATAAAATGGTCAAAGAATGTAATAAACATTTTAAAAATAAAATAATTCCAAACTCAGGTTTTAGAACAATTAAAGAACAACAAGAAATATTAGATTTTTATCTTGACCCAAATCAAAGAGGATTAGATGCTTATAACTCAGTTGCTTTACCCAAAACATCAGAACATCATACAGGCTTAGCAATAGATGTTGCAATGATTAAAAATGGTGTATATACTGATGATTTAGAAGATACCGAAGAAGAAATAAAATGGTTACATAATAATTGTTACAAATATGGTTTTATTCTAAGATACCCAAAGGGAAAAGAAAACATAACGGGATATAGCTATGAACCATGGCATTTTAGATATGTTGGAGATATTGCAGAATACTTAACAAAAAATAATTTAACATTAGAAGAATACCAAGAAATGAAAAAGCATAAACATAAATAAAAAATCAATATTTAGATTAATTTCTATCTATTGATTTTTATTATTTTTTAATATTAATAAAACACATTCTTTAAATATAACCCTTCAGGATTAGCAGTCTTACCTGCTTTAGTTCTATCTTCTTCATTTAAGATAGTTATAATTTCTTCACTTTTTCTTTTACCTTCACCTATTTCAATTAGAGTACCTACAATATTTCTTACCATATATCTTAAGAATCCTGTACCTACAAAGGATAAAGTAATTTTATTTAAATCTTTACTATCTCTAATTAAAATAGTTTGAGATATTGTTCTAATATAATCATTTTTTTCTTCATCTGTTTTAGTAAAAGATTTAAAATTATGTGTTCCTTCAATATATTTCATTGCTCGTTCCATTTCTACTACATCTAATTTCTTATTATATTGATATACATAATTTCTTTCTAATGGATTATATTCCCCCATATTAATTATATATATATATTCTTTACCTAAAGCATTAAATCTAGCATGAAAGTCTTCATTTACATTTTCTATTTTTTTTACATAGATATCTTCCGGTAAAAGACTATTAATACCTTTCATTAATTTATCAATTGGAATATTAGTATCCATATCAAAATGAGCTTTCTGATTAATTGCATGTACCTTAGCATCAGTCCTTCCAGTTGCATGAACTTCAACTTTTTTATTATCATTAATTTGTTTTAATACTTTTTCAAGTTCCCCTTGTACAGTTCTTTCTTTTACTTGTTTTTGATAGCCACTAAAATTAGTACCATCATAAGATAAAGTCATTAAATATCTCATAAACTACCTCCATAAACAAAGAATTAAAATAATTATATTTATGCTAAGAAGAAAAGTATCAATGTATTTCCATTTATTTAATCTATAATTAGTTCTACTAATACCATAATTATATAACCTAACTTCCATAATATCTGATAATTCATCTGCTTTTTTTAAAGATAAATATATCATAGGTATAAATATATTAGATAAAGAAATAATCTTTGTTTTTAAATTTTTGTCAAAATCTACCCCTCTTAATCCTTGTGCTTTTATTATTCTTTCAGCCTGCATAGTTAGAATTGGTATAAATCTTAAAGCAAGTGTAATAGTAAGTGCAATATCATTTATAGGAAGAATTTTATTAAAAATAGATAAAACTCTTTCTAATCCATAAGTAATTTCCATTGGTGCAGTAGTTAATGTAAGAATAGCACTTATTAATACTAAATAAACAATTCTAAGTATCATAAATATTGTATTAACTATACCTACTCCAAATATTAAATTAATTATAATTATAAATATAATAAATACTCTTAAAGTATAAATATTTTTTAAATATATTTTAATATCTATCTTACTAAGTAACATAATAATAACTAAATATATAAGTATTATACTAAAATCTATAAAACTATTACTAATAACTACAGATACAATCATTATAAATAAACATATTATTTTAAAAATAGGATTTAATTTATGAATAAGAGAATCTTTTAAATAATAATTACCTATATTATATTTGTTTATCATTTTTTATTTCCTCAACTAATTTATCTATATCCAAAGTCTTAGTAAATTTCTTATTCTTAATTTTATCACATCTATTTATAAAATTAATTATTGGAGGTACTTCCATACCACTTCTTTTTAATTTATCTATGTTATCTAATAATTTATCACTAGTTATATCTAAATTAACTTTGCCTTTCTTTAAAAGTAATATATTACCTTCTAACTTCATAACAAAGTTAATATCATTAGTTATTATTATTATAGTTTTATTATATTTTTCTTTTATTTTTTTAATTAACTCTACCAATTCATATATACTTTTATCATCTAAATATATAGTAGGTTCATCTAAAATAATTACCTTAGGATTTAAAGATAAAGCAATTGCAATAGCAAGTTTTTCTCTTTCACCACCAGATAATGTAAATGGATTTTGTTCTAAATAACTAAGAGGTAAACCAACCATTTTTAATGCTAAAGAAACTTGTTTATCTAATTTATCTAATTTAAATTTATTATTTTTTAATCCAAATTCTATTTCTTCTTTTACACTAGTAGTAAAAAATTCTTCCATTGGTTCTTGAAATACATATCCTACTTGTCTTCTTATATAAGTAAAATCTTTTGTTTCACTATCTATTATATTACCTAAAATACTTAAATTACCTTTAGTAGGAAGAACTAAACCAAGCATTAAATAACTAAGTAAAGTTTTACCAGACCCTGATGATCCAATTAAATAAGTAATCTCACCTTCTTTAAAAGTATAATTAATATCTTTTAATTTATCTAAATAACTAACATTATTAAACTTTATGGCCATAAATCCTCCATCAAATCAATAGTATTAGTATATATTTTATTTATAATATGTTCATTAATTAGTTTATTAGATAATTTAATAACAAAGGGTAAATCTAATTTCAAAGAATTAATTTTATTACTACTATAAACATCTTTAACACTACCATCTAAATATATATTACCATTATTTAATACAACAATTCTATCAGAATATAAAGTATTTTCTAGATTATGAGTAATCATAATAATAGTAAGATTTCTTTCTTTTTGATATTTTTTTAATATCTCTAACACATCTTTTTTATCAGACGGTGTTAATTGATGCAATGCTTCATCTAGTATTAATATCTTTGGATTAAAAATAAGACTACTTGCAATAGCAACTCTTTGTTTTTCAGAATTAGTTAGGTTCCTAGGTTCAGAATATAATATATTTTCTAATTTGAATATTTTTGATACTTCATTAATAGCATTAGTAATATCTTCTTTATCATATTGTAAATTTTCTAAAGAAAAAGCTAAATCATCAATAACAGTTTCACTAACAAAATGATTATCAAGATTATCAAATACTACTCCTATTTTTCTTCTTATATCTTTTAAATAAAATGAATTTAAGTTATAACCATCTATATTTATATATCCATCATATTTAATTAAACCAGTAAGTATTCTTATTAATGTTGTTTTACCACTCCCATTTGGACCAATAACACTAACAAAACTTCCCTTATTTATTTTTAAATCTAAATTACTAAATACTACCTTAGACTTATATCTAAAACATAATTTATCTATTTTAATTATATCTTCCATAAAACCACAACCTAATATTATTATAATAAATAAACATTAAAAAAACAAGTAAAGAACATATATTTTACTTGTTTTTATTAGTTTTTACTTTAACCTTTTCCTTATTACTAGGTATATTCAATATAACTGGAGCATTTATATCTTCGATTAAAGAACTAATTTCATCTTTATGTTGTTCTTCATCTAATAATTTTAATACTTCTGTTTTCATTCCTTCTAGAAATATAGAACAATGTATTCTTGTGTAATCAGGAGTATTTAAAGTTAAATTAATTTCATTTTTCTTACTATTATTTAATGATTCCATATATTTATTTAATTCTCCAATAATTAATGTTTTATATTTCTTTTTATTTTCAACAGATAGTTTATTAATTAATTCATCTAATTCTTTTGCTCTAATAATTATATCTTCATGATATTTATTCTTATTATTCTCGTTAGTTTTTCCTTTACTTTCAGAAATAAGTTTATTATAGTTTTCTTCTTGCAAAAATTTTTCATCAATTTCTTTTAAATATCTATTAGATTTAATTTCTTTACATGTCTTAATTAAAGTACATATATTAAAAAATAAAGTAGATATAATACCAGTATTAGCTAATACCATAAACAATTTAAATATAGGCGAAATATTAAAATTTATGTCAAATATACATGTTAAAAGTATAGATATTATCCCACAATGAAGGCTAACAAAAAACATAAGAACATGCTCATTACCTAAACTAGCCAAATTCTTTTTAAATATATTTTTAAACCCTTTATTCATATTATCTCTTTTTTCTTCAACTTCTTTTATATACTTTTTAGCTATATTAAATAAATTGTCTAGTTCTAAATCTATTTGTTTATTTTTTTCTTGATAGTACAAATAGTTAGAATCATATATAGTATACTTAGTAATAGTAGAGTCTTCATTTAATACACCATAATAATAACTATCATCATCTCTACCACAATATATAATTCTTTTTTTATCTATTAACTTACCCAATTTCTTTAAAAATTCATTTGCAAAAACTTCATGATAGTTAATTATAAATTTACTATTATATTTATCATTTTTTCTATAAATTAGATACTCTTCATTATATTCAAATTCCATAAAATCTTTCTCCTTTTTAAGTAGTTTTTATTTTATCACAATAACATTAAAAAAACAAGCGTGATTTATACTTGTTTCATATCTATATATCATATACATAATTAGTAGTAAAAGTAAGTTCTATTTTAGTAGGATTACCTGCGTCAATTGATAATATCTTCATTTTTATATTTTTATATTGAAATTCAGCATTCTTCTTAATTCTATTACTATCTAATTCCTTTAACCAACCTACAAAAGTTTTAGATTTAATATTAGGTACTTCCATATTTTCTAAATAATTATTAAAGAAATATTTTACTTCAATATTAGGATTAATTTGGAAAGTATGTAAACCTATTTCTACAACATTTTGTGGTAAATCATCATATTCATCATATATTTCTCCGACTAACTCTTCGATTATGTCTTCTAGAGTAACTATACCTAAGAAATTATGATCTTCACTATTATCTACTACTATAGCCATATGCATTCTACTTTTTTGTATTTTATCTAATGCATAAGATAATTTTCTACCAGGGGTAATATATATAACATCTTTAATTAATGATTGAATAGATATTTTTTTATTATTTAAAATATCATCAATTAAATCTCCTTCATGAACTATACCAATTACTTTATTAGTATTTCTACATATAACAGGTATTCTAGAATATTTTTGACTTGATATAATATCTCTAATAGTTTGTTCGCTAGCATCATCATACAAAAATATTACATCTTCTTTTTTTAGCATAACGCTAGATACTCTTTTATCATCAAAACTAACAGCATTTTGAATTAGTTCACTTTCTCCTTGATTAAGTACACCCTCATACTCAATAGTTTGTACTATTTCTAATAATTCATCTTCAGTTGCAGTTATTTTCTTTTCATTCTTATTAAACTTATTTTCAAACTTTTGAACTAGTTTAGTAATAGGAAACATAATATTAACTAATACTGTAAATATTGGAGTAACTTTATACATTATATCTAAAGCATTATTTTTACCAAAAATTTTAGGAGTTATTTCTCCAAACATTAAAATAACAATAGTCATTATAATTGTAGCATATGCTACTCCAGAAGAACCTAAACTTTTAGAAAATATATAAGTAGCAAGTGAAGTAGATAAAATATTAACAATATTATTAAATATAAGTATTGTTGTAACAGTTTCAGAATATTTTTTAACTAACCTATATACTTTAATAGATTTTTTATCTCCTTTTCTTGCTTTCGCTTTAATTCTAATTATACTAACCGAAGATAAAGCAGTTTCAGTCATTGAACATAATGCTGAAATACCAATTAAAATTATTAAAATAAAAATATACACTAACAAGTGGGGATCCACTTAAATCACTTCCTCTAAATTGTTCATTAATGATGTATTATCACATACACCTAATTTTTTTTCATTAAAATTTTCAATTAAATAGTTTCTATTTAATTTTATAAATGTAGATTTATTATAATTATAACTATAATAATTATGATTATAACTTATTAATACAAAGTATTTTTTATTAATACTATTTACATATAAATTATTTATTTCTATATTATCATCAGGATAATATTTATTAAATAATTCTTTATATATTTTTTTGCATATTCTATGGTAACATCTATTTCATCTAAGGTGGAACCACATTACTTGCTTGCTTTATTAATCCTTTTAACTCTGCAACTTGTTCTTGTAATTCCTTTATTCTAGGATCTTCTTGTTTCAAATTTTCCTCCTAATAATCCAACTACTTGAGTATTGCATCGCACTTATTCATCTCTTCTTCATACTTAGCTAAAGCCTCCTTCTTTGCCTTGTATTCATTATAATTATTCTTTACCATTGTTATTATCTATTGTTTATCTGTTGCTATAGTTAAACCTACAGCTCCATCAGTTACAATAGACTTATTATCTTCTACAGATAATTTCTTCTATTCGCCGTCACACCCTATTGTTATATCAACTAGCTTCTTTCTATTCTAATTTGGTAGAGGAAACTATTGAGGAGGAAGGGGTTCATCATAAACCTTGGATACATTCATTACAGTACCTTTATAATAAGTAGTACTTTTCTTAAACGTTCCAGTTATTTCTAATACATGTATAGGATCTCCTATATTTAATTGTGCAAATGTTATCATAATAAGTATTTATTAAAGGGCTCCTAAGAGCCCTTTTTGATTAAAGATTACGCAGTAGCAGTAGTAGGCGGTATAATATGGTTTACAGTTTGAAATATACCATTTGATTTATTATAGTAAATCAGATATCTATTACCAGTGGATATTTCTTCTGTAGCCATTTGATCGCCTGAACCATTTATAAGAGCTCTAGCCCCTGTAGAAGTAGTAGTCGTAGGACTTACTTGATTAGCTGTTCTAGTAGTATCTATACTTACTAAAGAAGCTGCAGTTACTGTTGTAGCAGGAGTATTTACTATATTAAGTAAAAATATTCCCTCACAAGGAAGTTGTCTCCAGATTCTAGGACAGATACCATAAGTAACAGTATTATTGGTAGTATCAGTGGTAACATATATTGTTCTCAATGAAGGTATACCAAAGTTATCTATAGTTCTTACTCTACTTCTATTAAATGTATAAGGATTAAAATTAAAAAACATAATTACCTCCTTTCTTAGCATCCACAGCCACATCCATCACAGTAACCATTGTAACCATAGCCTGTAAAGCCACCATTACATCCATACGGGTTACAAGTCAGATATGCAGGAACCGGAGTAGGTCTTAACTGATTAACAATGTTAGCGGTTTGAGCTTGCTGAGAAGCAGCTAAAGCCAACTGATTGTTTTCTTGACGCAATGAGTCAATCTTGTTCTGCATTTCACGCATTTCAAGTTGACAGAATTTGTCATTAATTATCTGAGTCTAAGCGTCTATTTTAGCACCCAAGATGTTGAACTGAGTATTAGCGTTGCTTGTCAGAGTATTAGTCTGATTTACAATAGCTAATTGGCTCTCATAACCCTGAGTAGTTATAGCGTTACGTACATCACAGCAGCAAGAAGCCAATTGTGATGCAAGACTAGCGTTACCACTCTGTATAGCATTAATTACTTGTGCACCTGTAAGTTTGGTATCGCAAGCTATCTGACTTACACTTGCATTAATAGTATTCAGAGCATTTTGAACTGAATTAATATCACAATTCAAAGTATTAGACAATGTGCTGATAGCTTCTTTGTTACCATTGATTGCTTGCATTAGCAGATTAGTATTGGCATCAGTATTTAATTGAGAAGCAAGCTGTGAAGCTTCACAACTTCTGTTACCGAAGCCATTACCACCCCAACCGCCCCAGCAGAAGAAGATCAGGATAATCCAGATCCACCACCATCCGCCGTTACCGCCGAAACCTCCATTGTTATTCATCATAGCCATCAAAGCAGCAGGGTCCATACCTTTATTTGCGTTCTGCATTAAAGCAGCTAGACCAGCGTCGAAACCGCGGTCTTGAAGGATAATTTTATCTTCTAACATAATTGATTTTATTTAGGATTGATTTAATTTGATTAATATCTAATGTAGCGCACAGAACGACCACGTTTGAATTCTTCTTCCATAGGAAAGGATTTTTCTCTTTCTCTCTCCTTCTCAAAGTCTCTTTCATCGTATTCTCTGTCGTATTCTCTACGTCTACCATATGAAGATCTACCCATTCTACGGTAGTTTCCATAACGTTCCTCTTCGTCATCATCTTCGTACTTGCTGTAATATCTTTCATAAAGATCTTCTTCAGCGTTTCTAATCTTATCACACATGACATAAATATAGTAGAACCACATTTTACCTTCATCTATATCTTTGTCACAGATCCAAGCTTTAGCTAATTCTACGAAGAACTTCGTATTGTTAGTGCCGGTAATGTTAACAATGACACGATAGTAATCAGAGTATACCATATTCAATGCAACGTACCAATCATATTTGTTTATCTTTTCATCTAAACGAATACCATATTGATTAGCTAATGCTGTAGTTTCTTCTAATGACCAATGTTGACCTCTTGTTCCGTCTTCATTTTCCATTTTATTTACAGCTTTACGAGCATGTTCTTCATTGAAATGAGGACCGTGTTCAGCTTCATAAGCTTTTGTACGGATTATTCTATGCATATTATTATTGATTAATTTATGTTTATAATAATAGTTTATTTGATTTCTATTATTCTGGTATCAGTTACTTTGATAAGTTTATTGGAATTATCTATAGTAAATTTGCGAATTTTATCTTTTTTAAAGTCAAAGTGAAAGAACCTGGACAGCCACGATTTGTACTAATTACGATACACTTTTTTTTCTTCTATGAATAATGTCTAAGCATTCTTCAAATCTAATGTGACTGATAAGATTGAATCTTTTCTACTTACTATGATTGTCGTTAATTTATTGAGTTTTAACTCCTTACTAAAATCTGATTCTTTTGTTTGGATTACTGTTTTGATTGAATCCTTTACTTCTGTATTGATTACTTGAGCTTGTACCAGGTTCTTATCTTTAACTTTTAATTTCTTTTTGGTTTCATTAAGCTATTCAATTATACTGTCTTTACTACATTTTAACTAATCTATAGTAAGCTATAATGTTCTATTAGCCTAATCTTTCTTATCAAATAGAGATTCATAGTAACTAGTATTATTAACTAGCCTAGCTATCTCTGCATCCTTTTTTTTCAGTTGGTTGTACATAAAAAAAGCACTTACCGAGAGAATACATATGAAACCTATGGTAAGTGCTTTGAAATTTCCTTTCAACCAATTAACTACTGTGAGTATTGCTGTTATTATCATTATTGGTATTTTTTAAATCATTAATGTCAATATCTACTCCGAGATATTTCTCACCTTTAGATTTGATAACCTTTCCTAAAACTTTTTCTATTACTTTACAAATCTTGCAATCTGGATGTAAATCTTTCATAGACTCAAGCCAAGATATAAACTCTGTTCCGCATATCATACCAGATATAAACTCTACAGCATGCAAATCTATAGAAGTAACTATACTAGTATCTATTACATGTGCTCCTGCTATCAATAGTACAGCCTCAAATAACTTATTTATAGTCTTCCATAATTTGTAGGACTCTAACTACTTATGACCATACTTACGAGAAACTTTATAACCAAGGATTACATCTACAATGATGAATAAACATACGCAAACAACAGTTACTGAAATTGGTGCAAAGTAGCTAGTGATTCCCGCTAGTATTCCAGCAGATATTTTTTGTGCACTGCTGAACATACTTTTTAATAGTGTCATAACCGGATCTCCTATATTGTGAATCATAGCAAGTGTTTTGAAAAGTAAAACCCTAGCTGATAATTAGTCTGCCAGGGCTGATAATATTGTTTTGATATACTTATAAAACGTATATATTTATATACAGTTTCTTAGTCTAATTATTCTTTAATATATTCTAATAGCTCTTTATATTTAGACATTTTATTTAACAAGTTACGTCCATTACAGTATTTAATCCAACCTATATAGCTACATATTTTTTGCTTATACGTATCTTTATCTAGGTTCTATTTTTTATTTAACTTGTTTATCTTTTTGCAGAATTTCTTTTTTATACGCTTTCTTAATAGTGTATGAGTATGAAATACTCTATATCCTACAAAATCTATACCTCTCGAATCTACCTTAAATATCTACCAATTATCCTTAAAGTTTAACTTTAATTTATTATTAAGATAATCCTGTATATTATAGAATAAATCTCGTAACTACTACTTATCTCCACCTAATATTACAATATCATCTGCATATCTAAAGTAGTATCTAACTTTCTTTTGTTCTTTAATCCAGTGATCTAAATAAGTAAGATATAAATTAGCAAAGAACTAGGATAAGTAATTACCAATAGGTACTCCCTAAGCTGATTCTATTATTTCATCTAGCAGACTTAATAGTCTTTTGTCTTTTATTTTTTTCCTTATTATTGTTTTTAATATATCGTGATCTATAGAATGATAGAACTTTCTGATATCTAACTTTAAACAGTACTGCGTATTTATTTCATCCTTTAAAGCAAATTTAACATCTTTTAAAGCTTTGTGTATACCGCGCTTTCTAATGCAACTATAAGTTCCTTTTACAAATGCAGATACCCATATAGGCTCCATTATATTCATAATTGCGTGATGTACAATTCTGTCAGGATAGTATGGTAGCTTAAATATTTCTCTTTCTTTTGGTTCATATATTTTGAAAACATAATATTCGGAAGTTTCGTATTCCCCATTTATTAGTTTTCTCTGTAGATCTAAAAGTAACTTGTCTTTGTTCTTATCAAATAACATTACTTCAGGTCTATGTGATTTCTATCTTCTAGCTCTTTTATCAGCCTCATATAAGTTATCTAAACTTACTATTTTATCAAATAAATTATTGTATCTTTTCATCTGAAATCCTATTTCGAGTTTTCACAAAGTTACTAACACGAAGATTTTAATTAGTCATTTTTTACCTAGTGGTAAAGTCTCCTCTAACAGTTTTTTCATCTTATTATTCAGATATGTTTTGTTAAGATTTCAGTGTACTGACATTGGCATTAGCATTGCTAAGTGTATTGTTAGAATTCAAATTGAGTAAACTGGAATTCGTACTATTACTAGTGTTACTGCTTAATGACAGAGGACAACTTTATCTATATTTAAATTACGGTATATAGATTAACCGAGTACCGACAGCGGCAGAAGCATAGCCAAGCGTAAGGTAAGAAAGCAAAGTGAGCAAACCGGAATACGCACCATCACCAGCGTGACCGCCTACAAATAAGGTTCTATTTGAAGTGCTATTATTAGTATAGTTATAATCACACCAGTATGTAGTAGCACTTCCTCCATATGCCTCATCAATTGGTGGAAACAAATCAAATGATTCATTATAGATGAGTCTATTCTTATAACCGTCATTAGTTACAGTACTACATTGTAAGTTATAATCTGAAATGTTAGTCGAACCAAATTTGCTTACATCGGTAGTAACATAAACGTCATTTTTCGTAGAAGTTGCATTATAATGTATAAGTATGTCTATACAATTTTTCCATACATGACCAAATGGATTCTCTATTCCTCTGTAAGTAGGAACATTGTAGGTCTTCTGAGTAACAACACCTTCTGTGTCAGTACTATCAACAGTAACGGAAGTTATACCAGTAGAGTTTCCATGTTCGTCTGTACTTCCACAAGGTATAAAACTATATGTATCAACTCCATTTACTTTAATACTACCTGTAGTAACTCCATCTCCTAAGCCTCCTTGATGATATCCCTCTGCAGTTAATTCAGCATTAAATGCTTTTTGAGAATTAGTACAGGCATATTCTACTAAATATAGTATAGTAAGTACCTTGTGTGCATTATAGGTATATATATTCCAATTGGTACTACCGGCCTTATTAGCCCTAGCTCTTTGTTGCATTGTGGTTCCTGCAATATTAACTGAAGGAGTAATATTATCACCTTTAATAGACTTGTATACATTTTCAACATTAGATGCTTCGTATGCTGAAATATAGAATTTCTCTACATGCTCTACTCCAGGTATCATAGGATCTGCAGGATACAAATTTAGATATACCGTATTGTCATCCTTCATACACTTATACCAAAACTCAGGTATTTCTACCATAGTATTTAAAGTCATATCTCTATCAGAACCATCTTCATATTTAGTTCTATCGTCTGCTTTAAGATATTTAACCACACCATCAGCAGTAAGTGTACATGATTTCATTTTAGATTGAATCGGTAATTCTTTATGCCAAGGCATATAACCAATTCTAGTCAAAGTAGTACTTTGAGGTTCTATAGGGAAACTAACCCCATAATAATTAGTAAATACGTTAGCGTTTCCTAAACGGACAGCTACAATATTTTTATCTCCGAGTTCCATAATTATTCGTAAATTAAGTATAGTGTTTTAGAATTTTTATTAGGTAATGCGTTATATTCTGCTTGAGTCATAGTAACTATGTTGTTAACAACCTCTGATGATATACAATTAGTTAAATCTACAGTTTCTGATAATTTATCCCATTCTGCTGGATCAGCATTAATGCATACGTAATTAGCCCCTGTATCGTCCACGTTGTATACATCTCCGACTACAGATACCTCAGGTAAAGAATCAAAGTCTGCTACAGTACCTTTCACTCTATATACAGATGCTACCTTAGCGTCTACCTATTCCTTATTATAGGTATCAGACTTATCTGCTTTGTTATCGATCTTCTCTTCTAGTTGTTCTATTACTTCTGTGTCTCCACTGATAGGAGCCCAACCAGAATTCTTATAAACTTTAATTACAGCACCTGTTG
>ERZ779643.28-NODE-28-length-125371-cov-5.656325_pt1 | contig 125371 bp, 125 predicted proteins | sample MGYA00511564_ERZ779643 | MGnify/ENA primary metagenome ERZ779643 (study PRJEB29588, sample SAMEA2147114) | human gut metagenome | biome: human gut; feature: human-associated habitat; material: faeces | place: Denmark | collected 2008/2010 ...
TATTTTATCACAAAAGTTCTTTTTAATTTATGTCTACTCTAAGGGGTGCATTTCAAATTTTTCTTCTTTTTTAATAGGTCTCTGATTTCTTCAAGTAATAATACCTCATCACTTTTAGTTGGTTTAACTTCTTCTTTTTTAGGTTCTTCTTTCTTAAATAAATTATTAATTATTTTAACAAATACAAATATAAAGAAAGCTACTATTAAGAAATCAACAACATTTTGAATAAATGAACCATATGCAATGGTAGTATCTTTAATTTTAATAGATAAACCTTTAAAATCCTGGCCACCAATAAGCAATCCAATTATTGGCATAAGGATATCATTAACTAAGGAAGTTACTATTTTACCAAATGCACCACCAATAACAACACCAACCGCTAAATCAATTACATTACCCCTTTGAATAAAAGTTTTAAATTCCCCAAAAAATCCTTTTACTTTTTTCTCACCTTTTTTTAAGTTATCTTTATAATTTTTCATTATTTCCTCCTTAAGAATATTATATATTATAGAAAAAATATTTTCAATCATTTACTATTGACATGAAATAAACATCGTGATATATTATCTATGCTGATTGAAATGGGCTTTGCTTAGGCAAAGCTTATATTTAAAATCAAAAATGATACACCTGGAGATGTGTAAAGAAAGGAGACTGAATTTATGCCTACAATTAATCAATTAGTAAGAAAAAACAGAAGTGATAAAAAGAGAAAAAGTAAATCACCTGTATTGGGAATTGGGTTAAACAGTATTCAAAAGAAACAAACAGATAAAAACTCACCTCAAAAACGTGGAGTATGTACTCGTGTTGGTACAATGACACCTAAGAAACCAAACTCAGCACTTCGTAAATACGCTCGTGTACGTTTAAGCAATGGAATGGAAGTAACTTGTTATATTCCAGGAATTGGACACAATTTACAAGAGCACAGTGTTGTTTTAATTCGTGGTGGCCGTGTTAAAGACTTAATCGGTGTACGTTATCACATTATTCGTGGTACATTAGATACAGCTGGTGTTAAAGATAGAAAACAAGGTCGTAGTAAATATGGTGCTAAGAAGCCTAAAAAGTAAGACAAAATTGAAAGGAGGAAATTATAATGCGTAAGAGACGTGCAGTTAAAAGAGATGTTCTACCAGATCCAATATATAACTCAAAAGTAGTTACTAAAGTTGTAAATGCTATAATGTTAGATGGTAAAAAGGGAACAGCTCAAACAATTCTTTATAAAGCATTTGATATTATAAAAGAAAGAACAAATGAAGATCCAATGAATATTTTCGAAAAAGCAATGGAAAATATCAAACCTGCTCTAGAAGTTAAATCTAGAAGAGTTGGTGGATCAAACTATCAAGTACCAATAGAAGTTAGCCCTGCTAGAAGTCAAGCTTTGGCTATTCGTTGGTTAGTTAAATACGCTAGAGAAAGAGGCGGAAAAGGTATGGCTGAAAATCTAGCAAGCGAGTTAATTGATGCTTCAAATGGAACAGGTGGAGCAGTTAAGAAACGTGAAGATACACATAGAATGGCAGAGGCTAATAAAGCATTTGCACATTATCGTTGGTAGAAAGGAGTAAAGTATGGCACGCGAAACATCATTATTAATGACAAGAAACATAGGAATAATGGCACATATCGATGCAGGTAAAACTACTTGTACAGAACGTGTATTATTCCATACTAAGAAAATCCATAAAATTGGTGAAACACATGATGGTGAATCACAAATGGACTGGATGGAACAAGAACAAGAACGTGGTATTACTATTACTTCTGCTGCAACAACTGCTTATTGGAAAAAGTATCGTTTCAATATAATCGATACTCCAGGGCATGTAGACTTCACAGTTGAAGTTAGTCGTAGTTTAAGAGTATTAGATGGTGCAGTAGCACTTATTGATGCTCAAGCAGGAGTTGAGCCACAAACTGAAACAGTTTGGAGACAAGCTACTGAATTTAAAGTACCAAGAATTATCTTTGCAAATAAAATGGATAAAATGGGTGCTGACTTCGTTTACAGTTTAGGAACAATCGATTCTAGACTAGGAGTTAATGCAAAACCTATTGAATGGCCAATAGGTGCAGAAAGTGAATTTAATGGAGTTATAGATTTAGTTACTATGAAAGCTTACCATTATGATGGTAAACCAGAAGAAGAAGCAACTGAAATTGAAATTCCAGAAGATTTAAAAGCTATAGCTGAAGAAAAACGCGCAGACTTAATTGAAGCTGTTGCTGAATTTGATGATGAATTAATGGAAAAATACCTTGAAGGTGAAGAAATTCCAGTTGAATTAATCAAAAAAGCAATAAGGAAAGGAACTCTAGCAGTAGAATTCTTCCCAGTAATGTGTGGTACAGCATTAGGAAATAAAGGTATTAAGTTATTACTTGATGCAGTTATAGATTACTTACCATCACCACTTGATATAGCTTCAATAAAGGGAATCGACAAAGATGGAAATGAAGTATTAAGACATCCATCTGATGACGAACCATTTAGTGCACTAGCATTTAAAGTTATGACAGATCCATTCGTTGGACGTTTAACATTCTTTAGAGTTTACTCAGGACACTTATCTAGTGGTTCATACATTATGAACTCAACTAAGGGAACTAAAGAAAGAATTGGTCGTATATTATTGATGCATGCTAACCATCGTACAGAAATATCTGATGTATACACAGGAGATATCGCTGCTGCAGTTGGTTTAAAAAATACAACAACTGGAGATACTTTATGTGATGAAAAGAAGCAAGTTATTCTTGAATCAATGGAATTTCCAGAACCAGTTATCCAATTAGCTGTTGAGCCAAAATCAAAAGCTGATCAAGATAAAATGGGAATAGCATTACAAAAACTTGCTGAAGAAGATCCAACATTCAGAGTTCATACTGATCATGAAACAGGTCAAACAGTTATCTCAGGTATGGGAGAACTTCACCTTGATGTATTAGTAGACAGAATGAGAAGAGAATTCTCAGTTGAATGTAACGTAGGTAAGCCACAAGTTGCTTATCGTGAAACAATCCGTCAAGCTGCTGATTGTGAAGGTAAATATATTAAACAATCAGGTGGACGTGGACAATATGGACACGTATGGATTAAATTCGAACCAAATCCTGATAAGGGATATGAATTCGTTGATGCTATCGTTGGTGGTGTAGTTCCTCGTGAATATATACCAGTAACAGATAAAGGATTACAAGAAGCTATGGCAGGAGGAGTTCTTGCTGGATATCCAATGATAGATGTAAAAGCAACATTATTTGATGGTTCATACCATGATGTTGACTCAAGTGAAATGGCATTCAAAATTGCTGCTTCAATGGCATTAAAAGAAGCTAAAAATAAATGTAAACCAGTATTACTAGAACCAATAATGAAAGTTGATGTAACAGTACCAGATGAATATTTTGGAAATGTTATGGGAGACTTAACTAGTAGACGTGGAAAACCTTTAGGACAAGAAAATGTTGGAAATGCAATTAAATTAAGTGCAATGGTTCCACTTGCTGAAATGTTCGGATATGCTACTTCATTAAGAAGTAACAGTCAAGGAAGAGGAAACTTCATTATGCAATTTGATCATTATGAAGAAGTTCCTAAAAACATCGCTGAAGAAATAATTAAAAAAAGCGGTAATTAATGGTAATAGCAGAAAAATTACTTCTGATATTATATAAAAAATAGTTGATAATTTATCAATTATTAGTTAAAATAAAATAGTAATTAAAAAAAGGAGGAAATAAAAAATGGCAAAACAAAAATTTGATCGTTCAAAACCACATGTTAACATTGGTACAATTGGACACGTAGACCATGGTAAAACTACTTTAACTGCTGCAATTACTAAATGTTTAGCAGAAAGAGGTATGGCTGAATTTACTGATTATTCAAATATCGATAAAGCGCCAGAAGAAAGAGAACGTGGTATCACAATTAATACAGCACACGTTGAGTATGAAACTGACAAACGTCACTATGCTCACGTTGACTGTCCAGGACATGCTGACTATGTTAAAAACATGATTACAGGTGCAGCTCAAATGGATGGTGCAATTCTAGTTATTGCTGCTACTGATGGACCTATGGCACAAACTCGTGAACATATCCTACTAGCTCGCCAAGTTGGTGTACCTAGAATGGTAGTATTCATGAATAAATGTGACCAAGTAGATGATCCAGAATTACTAGACTTAGTAGAAATGGAAATCCGTGACTTATTAAATGAATATGGATTTGATGGAGACAATACTCCAATTATCCGTGGTTCAGCTTTAAAAGCACTTGAAGGAGATCCAGAAGCAAAAGCTAAAATCTATGAACTTATGGATGCAGTTGATGAATGGATTCCAACTCCAGAACGTGATAATGACAAACCATTCTTAATGAGTATTGAAGATGTATTCACAATCACTGGACGTGGAACTGTTGTTACTGGACGTGTTGAACGTGGTAAGTTAAATCTTAACGATACAGTTGAAATCGTTGGTATCAAACCTACTAAATCAACAGTTGTAACAGGAATTGAAATGTTTAGAAAACAACTTGACTTTGCTGAAGCAGGAGACAATGCTGGTGTATTATTACGTGGTATTTCTCGTGAAGAAGTTGAAAGAGGACAAGTATTAGCTAAACCAGGAAGTGTTACACCACATCATAAATTTAAAGCACAAGTATACGTATTATCTAAAGAAGAAGGTGGACGTCATACTCCATTCTTCGCTAACTACAGACCACAATTCTATTTCAGAACTACTGATGTAACAGGTGTTATTGAATTACCTGCTGGAGTAGATATGGTTATGCCTGGAGATAACGTAGAAATCACTGTTGATTTAATTCACCCAATCGCAATTGAAAACGGAACTAAGTTCTCAATCCGTGAAGGTGGACGTACAGTTGGTGCTGGTAACGTTTCTGAAATCATTGACTAATTTAATAGTTTATTAAAAACACATTCAATTTGGATGTGTTTTTTTATAAAAAAATCCTTATAATTATTATAATTCTTGACTATAAATAAATTAACTCATATAATTATATATAGAATAGGAGAGTTGATGTTGTATGAAAAAAGAAAATAAAAAAATAGAAGTTGAAAAGAAAAACAGACAATACAATATAATTGAAATAATCGGAATGACAATAACACTAATCCTCTTAATATTTGCAACAATATATGTAAATTACAATAATAGAGAAAAAAAAGTTGATTCTGAAGATAAAAATGTTTTATTATCACCAACAGTTATATATCTAGACAATGTAATAGGAAAAACAGCAGAAAAAGATAGAAAGATTTATGTAGGAGGAATTTTTACATATTTAGGCGATGAAAAATTTTATTATAAACCTGAAATGTTTTATTCGAATGGAAAAAAAATGTATAATGGATCTTGTAATGAGGTAGATATATCAAAAGTAGTAAATTTTTCATTTAATCCAACAAAAGAACCGTTATATGCAAGAATAACTATATATAAAGATAATAGATGTAGCAACAGTATAAAAAAATATGATAGTAAAAAATATTCATTAACAGCATCCAATAACAATGGAAATAACAACAATAATAATGATAATACAAAAGCAAAATTAAGTATAATTCAACCAACTCAAACCCATTATACTAAAAATACAGTAGTAACAATAAAATTCAAGCATAATGGTCAAGGAAGAATGTATTATAAATTTACAAATTATAATAAACTAGAAGCTGGATATAAACAAGAATGCAGTCCTATTGACAATAATGGCGTAATAAAAAGTTTTGGACTTGCTATTGATAAAAATAATACATATAGATATTCAATAATTAAACTATATAGTGATAGTACATGTAATACATTAGTTGATTTAAAAACAACAAAAATATATAGATATCTTGATTCATCTTCAAATAATGGAAATAATAACAACAATAATAACAATAACAATAACAATAATAATAACAATAATAATAACAACAACCATAATAATAATCAGGGAAACGGAGAATATACATCAAGTACTTATGCAATAAATCCAGTAAAAAATCTAGGAAAGATAAATAAGGCTACTATAAAGGTTGAAAAAGGTTGCAATGAATCTGCTGTTAACAAATATATAGCTGAATTAAAACAAAATCCAAGTTATTTTGTTAAGGTACCAGTTATATATTTCATAACTGATAATTCAATGAAAAGAAATTGGGGAACAATATATGCAGGAGTTACATCTGGAGCATTGTACTTAACTTCTACAGAAATATTATGTACACAATATCAAGAAAACGTTGTATCTCATGAATTAGCACATGCATTTGATTCTTACAAATTTGCAAACTATTATTCAAATAATGCAAACTTTGTAACAATATATAATAAATATCGTACAAATAATAATATTTTAACAGACTATGCTCGAACTAATATATATGAATTCTTTGCAGATGCATATGTATATTACTTTAGAACATATATTACAAAAGAGCCAAACAGATTGTATGGCTATGGTAAAAAATATCCAGCTGAATTAAAAAATTATATGGAGAAGGCATTAAGCGATGCTATAAATCAAAAATAAAAATAAGATTAGCTTAATCTTATTTTTTTTGGTCTTTTATATTATATTTATCTTTGGTATTTCTATATAATGCATACATCGGCTTGTTAACAATCAAATTAAATTCACCAATATATTCAACTGCTTCGGCATTATATCCAAGTTTTGATTCATTTAATCCACGATATCTATTATTATTAGTAAAATCGCCAGAAATAGCATTTAAATCAAATGAGGCAATTCCCTTTCCACAATAATTTTCAATTACTTTCCATCTAGTAAGATAAGAAGGTGACAAATTACCAAACTCCTCTTTATAACCATCTATAAGCAAATTGATTTGATTACCATATCTAACTATTATAGCACCACCAAGTATTATTCCTTCTGGATAATCTCTTAAAAGTTGTGTTGATTTAACTAGGTGTTTTTTATAGGATGCTAGAATTCTATCCGATTCCATCTTTTTATTTAAGACAGTACGCATATCTTTTCCCTTATATCCCTCATCTTGAATAAGACTGTTTAAGTAATCATTCATTTCCTGTTCTTTTTCATAAAGGTGTTTACTATTTGCTACATAAACCTCAGTGTTAAGTTTAGCTAAATAAATTTCAAAAGAATCCTGAAATTTATTTTTAAATTCTTCATAATATTTTAGGGAATAATTTCCTTTAGTTTTTATAAATTCATACATTTGAGGTATATTACAAGTACTATCCTTATATATCTCAACCCCAAATTTAACTGCTTTTCTTAATTTATTTCTGGTTTGTTTTTCAAGATTATAAAACAATTCAGTAGTGGGTTTGCCTTCCATATCAAGTATCGCATGCCATCTAGGCTTTACAGCTTCCAAATAATTATTAAATCCACAATGAGTAAAACCTGTTTTTAATAAAGTACTCATTATCTTATCTAACTCACCATTTTGTGTTAGAATATTTCCATCCTTATTTCTAGTACTTTTAATAATTAAAGGATCTATTTTTAATATAAGAAAACTTTGTCTAAACAAATAACTCTTAAGCTTTTTTACTGCATCCGGTATTAATTGATAATCATTATAGTTAAGTAATATTCCATGAGGAGCATAACCATATTTAAATCCCATAAATATAGGAACATGTAGTATTAATGAGGCACCAACAAGCTTGCCCTCATGAACAAATCCAATATATAGAGGTTTAAATCCAAAATTACTCATTAATGTTCCATATGCAACAGACTGATAGTAATTTCTAAGAGGATGGTTTCTAACAAATTGTTCAAATTCATTGTATTTCAAGTTTACTATTTTCATATGGACCTCCTTTTTTATTATACAAACAAATTATAACACATTCTTTTTATATTTTAAACAAATTTGTTAGAAATATGTTTGTACAATTATCTTGATTTTCATGACAATATATGGTAAATTAATTGGTAGTGATACGGAGGAATCAGTATGAAAACATTTTTATTAATAATTTCATTATTACTTATAATAATAGTTCTACTTCAAAGTAATAAAGCAGAAAGCGCCTCACAAATTATTTCTGGAGGGAATGCCGATTTATTTAGTAAAAGAAAAGAACGTGGAGTAGAATTACTAGTAAGTAGAATTACACTTGTACTTGGAATGATATTCTTTTTAGTTAGTTTAATAGCTGAATTTATCTAAAAGACTATAAAAAGTCTTTTTTTTATTGTATAATTATAATGGTGAATGCTATGAAAGAAAAAATTTTAAGTATATTAAAAGAATCAGATAAGGCTTTATCAATAAATGAACTTGATAGTGCGTTAAATTTAAATACTATTGAAGAAACAAAGGCGTTTTCGGATGCATTAAGAGAATTAGAAGACTCATATGAAATATATCGATCAAATAAAAACAGATATATGCTTTTAGAAAACAGTAATTTAAGAAAGGGAATCCTTCGAATGAATAAAAAGGGATTCGGCTTTGTTGAAGTATCTGGAGAAGAAGAAGATATTTTTATTGCACCTGATAATATAAATAAAGCTCTTAACAATGATACTGTAATTGTTGAAATTTTAAACAAAACCAGTGGAGAAAAAAGAGAAGGACGAATAGTTAAGACACTTGAAAGAGATTTATCCACAATAGTTGGGGAAATTTATTTTAAAAAAGATAAAGGTTATATAATACCAGATGATAAAAAACTTGATATACAGTTAGAAATAGACAGAGATAAATCCCATGGCGCAGTAGATGGACATAAAGTCGTAGTTAAAATATTAAGAAACATCACAAAAAATAGATATAAAGGTGAAGTAGTAAGAATAATAGGTCATAAAAATGATCCTGGTGTTGATATATTATCTATTGTGTGTAAATATGAGATTAATGATACATTCCCAGAAGAAGTAATAGAAGAACTTGATTCAATCCCAGAAGAGGTTAGGGAACAAGATAAAAAAGGCAGAAAAGATTTAACTGATGTAACTATATTTACAATAGATGGTGATGATACAAAAGATATAGATGATGCAATATCAGTAGAAAAGTTAAAAAATGGTAATTATAAATTAGGTGTACATATTGCAGATGTATCATACTATGTAAAAGAAGGAAGCCCACTTGATAAAGAAGCAATGGATAGGGGAACTTCAGTATATCTAGTTGATAGAGTAATACCAATGCTACCACATAAGTTATCAAATGGAATATGTTCATTAAATCCAGGAGTAGAGAGATTGGCAATCTCATGCGTTATGGAAATAGATAATAATGGCAAAACAGTTGATTATGAAATATTTCCAAGTATAATAAAATCAAGACTTCAAATGACTTATAAAAAAGTGAACCAAGTAATTGAGAAGAATGAAATTCCAGAAGGGTATGAACCTTTTGTAAATGATTTAAAACTAATGGATGAATTATCTCAAATTATTAGAAAAGCTAAAATTAATAGAGGATACATAGATTTTGATGTAGATGAGGCAAAAATTATAGTAGATGAAAATTGTCATCCTACAGATATAGTATTAAGGAACAGAGGAAGAGGAGAAAATTTAATAGAAGATTTTATGATTCAAGCAAACGAATGTGTAGCGACTCATATATTCTATATGGATTTACCTTTCATATATCGTGTTCATGAATATCCAAAAGAAGAAAAAATAAGAGATTTTATATCGTTTGTACAAAACCTAGGATATACAGTTAAATTTAACACAAAAGATATAAGTCCAAAGGCAATTCAGAATTTGATTAATCAATTAAAAGATAAAAAAGAATTTAAAGTACTATCGTCACTATTGTTAAGAAACATGCAAAAGGCAATATATTTACCACAAAATTTAGGACATTATGGACTAGCAAGTAAATGTTACACTCATTTTACATCACCAATAAGAAGATATCCAGATACAACAGTACATAGATTACTTAGAACATATTTATTTAATGATGATATGTCAAATCAAACTATAAATAAATGGCAAGAAAAATTAGTATATATTGCTGAGAATTCTTCATTTAAAGAAAGAGAATCAGTCGAATGTGAAAGAGAAGTAGAAGATATGAAAATGGCTGAATATATGGAAGATCATATTGGAGAAGAATATAAAGGTATAATCTCAGGAGTGACAAACTTTGGTATGTTTATTCAACTTGATAATTTAGTAGAAGGACTAATACATGTAAATGATATGAAAGATTACTTCTCATTTGATGAAGTGACACAATCATTAATTGGGGAAAGAACAAAAGAAAAGTTTACCCTAGGGGATGAAGTATTAATAAAAGTAAAAGCAGCTTCAAAAGAAGCTAAAACCATAGATTTTGAATTAGTAAAAAGATTATAGGTGACAATATGGAAATATTAAACAGAAAAGCAAGACATGATTATTTTATAGAAGAGGAATATGAATGTGGAATAGTATTAACAGGTACGGAAATAAAATCTATAAGAGATGGAAAAGCTAATATTAAGGATAGTTATGCTATTATAAGAAAAAATGAATTATTCCTGCTTAACATGTTTATTTCACACTACAAAGAAGGAAATATATTTAATCATAATGAAACAAGAACACGAAAGTTACTAATGCATAAAAAAGAAATACTAAAGCTAAATGATAAGATTACTTTACAAGGATATACATTAATTCCATTAAAAGTGTATTTTAAAAGCAATAAAGCCAAGGTATTACTTGGTTTATGTAAAGGTAAAAAGAATTATGACAAAAGAGAAAGTATAAAAGAAAGAGATATAAAAAGACAACTAGATAAAGATACAAAAGCTAAATACAGGTAGAAGTATTGAAAAAAAGCATAAAATATAGTATAATCTCTTCTACGGGGCCGACTGGTTTCGACAGGAAGGATAGAATTTAGATAGCAAGTAGGAAGCAAACCTTAAATTGCAACAGTTAAAATAACTGGAAACAAAATTAAAGAAGCATTCGCTTCAATGTTCAATAAGAACGCTGTAGCTTTTGCCTAATCTAATTAGGGAATGCGCTCTATATAGTTCTTTTCCTACGGGAATTATCTAGGGCTTATTTTAGTAGGATATATCTTTGTAATGTCTATGTGCCAAGATGAAATTTTATAGACTAGCTATATAATTGGTTGTTAATTACTTGTTGTATAGTAAATTTAGTTAATTAACTAAACTTGTAGAAGTCTATCTGTCATCCTTTTTGGACGGGAGTTCGATTCTCCCCGGCTCCACCATAGAGAAATTCAGTTGGACACGAGTTCAACTTTAAATATAAATATGGTATGATAATAATCATATCCAGAAAGGAAAATATTATGGAAGAAATAGTAAAAAAATATATTGATTTAAGAGATGTCTACAACAAATGTATGGACAAAAAGGAAAAAGGTGTACTAACGGATGAGGATTCAGAATTATATGATAGTAAAATGGAAAGCTTTCGTAAAGAAGCAGGAGATTATTATGGAGTAAAAGAAATAGATTCTGATTATGCTCTTGAAGTCTTTAATAGAGATGGAAAACTACAAACACAATTAATGGCATATGATATAAATGAAAATGAAAAAGATAGTAAAGGACATACTCTTTAAAGTTAACAATTGTTAACTTTTTTTAGTTTAGGGCAAGAAAACATGATAAAATAAAAAAGAGGATGATAATGTGAAAGAAGAAAAAATTAAAATTAAATCAGAAATGGACGGATTAGTTCTTGACTGTCTATTAATAGAACCTGATAAAGAAATAAATGGTGTAGTCCAACTTGCACACGGAATGAATGAACATAAAGAAAGGTATATTGACTTTATGAAGTTTTTAGCAAGTAATGGATATGCTACTTTTATAAATGATCATCGAGGGCATGGGAAAAGCTTAAAAAGTAAAGATGACCTAGGCTACTTTTATGATGAAAAAGCAGATTTTGTTGTAGAAGACTTACATCAATTAACAAAATACTTAAGAAAAAGATATAAAACACAAAAAATAATCCTTATGGGTCACAGTATGGGCTCAATGATAGTAAGAAAATACATTTCTAAATATGATGATATAATAGATGGACTAATTGTTTGTGGTTCACCAAGTAAAAACAAGGCAGCAGCATTTGGTTTAAAAATAATCAAGATAATGGAGAAAATAAAAGGTGACAAACATCGTAGTAAATTAATTAAAAAATTAATGTTTGGAGGATACAACAAGAAAGGTGAATTACCAAATAATTGGATATGTACTAACAATGAAATAGTAAAAAAATATAATGAAGATGAACTGTGCCAATATGAATATACATTAAATGGATATGAAAACATAGTAAGACTAATGTTGGATACTTATAATCCTAAGATATATAGCAAAAAGAACCCACACCTTCCTATATTATTCATTGCAGGTGAAGATGATCCTGTAATATCATCAGAAAAAGATTGGAACAGCGCACAAGTCTTCTTAAAAAACTTGGGATACAAGAATATAAAAGGGATACTGTATCCGAATCAAAGACACGAAATTCTAAATGAATTAGAAAACGAAGTTGTTTATAATGATATTTTAAAATGGCTGAATAAAATAATAAAATAACGTTAACCTTTATTTACATTAACATAAATAAGTTGTATTATTTTTATAGGTGATAGTATGGAAAAAAGAAAAACAAAAAAAGAAATAGTTAAAATGCTTTTAAACAAAAATTTAGATATAGAGGATGAGGAACAATTACTTGATTTATTAATTGATCAACCAATTGCGGTAGATGTTGATAAGCAAGACAAAGATACAGAAAAACTAGGAGACAAAGTTGCAGATAAATTAACAGAAGTCGCAGGTAGTTGGAGCTTTATAATCGGATTTACTTTATTTTTAATATTCTGGATATTACTAAATCTATATGCATTTAAAAATGTAGATCCATATCCATTTATATTATTGAATTTAGTATTATCATGTGTTGCGGCACTTCAGGCTCCAATAATTATGATGAGTCAAAATAGGGCAGCAAAAAAAGATAGTATGCGTAGTCAGAATGACTATAAAACAGATTTAAAAAGTGAATTAATATTAGAAGATTTGCATGATAAGATGGAAAAAATTATTACTAATCAAAACAAAATTCTAAAGTCTCTTGAAGAGGATAATAAAAATAATATTGACTAGTTCAATATTTTTTTAAACTGATTTGATTTAATAGATACAATCTTGTATAATATTTATAGAAATTAATAGGGAGTGATTCATATAAAAGCACTTGAAATAATAGATAGATCTTGTTATCTAATGTTTAAAATATCATTTGAAGAATATTTTAAAAGTAATACAGAAATAACTAGAGAAGAGGCAATGAATTATGCATTAAAAAATACAACAAATGCATTAAAAGAAGTTGCATTAAATAAAAATTATGACTACTTTTCAAGAGAAAACAATATAAGAGAAGATTTAATAAATTGTGGATATACAGCCATAAGAATGGAATTAATTAAAAATGCGGTAAAGACATACTATTATTATAGGAAAAAGAAAACTTCAGAAAATAGTGAATATTACAATACAATAAGTATGATTAACATTGGCCTTGAAAAATATGGTGTAGGAAAAACAAAAGTTGTATTTGAAGATTCTGATATTGTAGATAAATTATGTACATCATTTATAACTGAAAGAATTAAATATGACCATAAAAGCGAGTTAGATTATGTAATAGATGATGAAGCTAAGTTTTTAGTCGCATCAATTGATAGTTATTATTCAAAAAACAAGGAGGTATAACATGCTTGATATAAGAGAAAAATATAATACCTTTATATATAAAGATTATAAGGTAATTTATAATGAAGATAAAATCAATGTAACATATGTATATAAAATTTCGGATTATGAATTTAAACCAGTTGTGACTATATATAGAGAGAATATAACAAATAAAAATATAGATAAGAACTTCTTAGAATACTTATTCTTTAATTTTGGAATAATAAATGCAATAAACTACTACAAATTAACAATAGCAAAAAAGTTTATAATAGAGTGTGGTAGTTTGAATAAAGAACAAAAAGAATTCTTTAAGAAACTATTTTATAATGGACTGGGAGAATTATTATATAAAAATAAACTAGATATTAAATATAATGATTTCCTAGATATTCAAGCTCAAGATCAATCTTGTACATTTAATGTAAAAGACACCTTTATTGGAAATTTAATTCCAATAGGCGGAGGAAAAGATTCAATCGTAACATTAGAGATATTAAAACCAGAGAAATCTAAAAATAGTTGTTTTCTGTATAAAAGAAACATTTATCCGGATGACTTAGCAAGTTTAAATACAATTCATACTGCTGGTTATAAAGACAAGGACATATTATCCTTTAATGTAACGCTTGATCCATTAATGTTGGAGCTAAATAAGCAAGGATTTTATAATGGACATGTACCATTTTCTTCATGCCTTGCCTTTGCTTCATATATCATGGCATATTTAAATAATAAAAAATATATTGTGTTATCAAATGAAGCAAGTGCAAATGAAGGTAATGTTGAAGGACTAAACATTAATCACCAATATTCAAAAAGTTTTGAGTTTGAACGTGATTTCAGAGAATATACAATGAAGTACTTTACACCATATATTGAATACTTCAGTATACTAAGATGTTGGAATGAATTTGAAATATTACAAAGATTTTTAAAAGCACCTAAATATTTAGATATATTTAGAAGTTGTAACATAGGAAGTAAAAGAAATACATGGTGTGGAGCTTGTTCAAAATGCTTATATGTATTTATAATGTTATATCCATTTGTGGATGAGAAAAAGCTAATAGAAATTTTCCACAATAACATGCTTGATAATGAAGAGAATAAAGATATGCTGTTAGGACTTATAAATAACAACTATAATAAGCCGTTTGAGTGCGTTGGAACAAAAGAAGAAGTTGACTATGCGTTAAAATTAGCAGTAGAAAAATATAAAAAACTTCCAAAACTTTTGAAATACTATAAAGATAACCTTTATAATCCAAATAAAACTTATAATGTGGAAAACTATTTTAATACAGAAAACTTTATAAATGAAAATTTTCTAAAGATGATGGGATATGATACAAATGAAAAATAAAATAATTGAATTTCTAACAAATAAAAAAATCCTAATATTAGGATTCGGTAGAGAAGGAAAATCGGCATATAATTTTATAAAGGAAAACAATATTAAATATAAATCACTAGGTATTGCTGATAAAAATGAAATAGATATAGATAATGTAGAAAAACACTGTGGGGATAACTATTTAGATTCAACTAAAGATTATGATTTAGTAATAAAATCTCCTGGAATAATAATAAAAGATTATATTAGTGACAAAGAAAAAGAAAAAATAACTTCTCTAACAGATATGTTCTTAAGATTTTGTCCAAATAAAATAGTAGGTATTACAGGAACTAAAGGTAAAAGCACAACCTCATCACTTATATACCACATATTAAAAAATAATGGATATGATGTATATTTGATTGGAAATATAGGAGTACCATCATTTAATGTTATTGACAAATTAAAAGATGAAACAATACTTGTATATGAATTGTCTTGTCACCAACTTGAATATGTGAAAAAAAGTCCACACATTGCGATATTATTAAATGTATATGAAGAACATCTTGATCATTATACAGGAATAGATGCTTATGTAAGATGTAAAAAGAACATATATAAATACCTTAATGAAAATGATTATCTAATATATGGCGATATTTTTAAATACATAAAACAAGAAGAAATAGATAATTTAGTAGCACATAAATTATATATAGATGATAATCCATTAAATATAGACATATCTAAAATAGAAACAAGCCTACTTGGAGAACATAATAAAAAAAATATTATTACCGCAATAATGGCAACCAATATACTAGGTGTAAAAGTAGAGGATGCCCTATCAGCTGTTAAAACATTCAAGGGATTGGAACATAGATTAGAATATGTTGGAAGGTTTAAAAACATAAAGTTTTATAATGATTCAATCGCAACTGCCCAAGAAGCTGTAATAAATGCTGTAAAAAGTATAAATGATGTTGATACTATAATAATAGGTGGTATGGATAGAGGATTAGATTATACACCACTTGCTGAATTTTTATCCACAAGTTCTGTTCAAAACATAATTTTGCTACCAGCAACCCAGGAAAGAATAAAATGTCTCTTAGAAAAGTATACACAAACTAAACATATATTTTGCGTAAAAGATATGGAAGAAGCAGTAAAAATGTCGTATAAAGTCACAAAAGATAACAAAACATGTCTATTGTCACCAGCGGCCGCAAGTTATGGATTTTACTTAAATTTTGAAAAGCGTGGAGAACATTTTAAAAAATTAGTTCAAGAATATGGTAAATAGTAATAGAAAAAAAATAAAAGATGTGATATTATAATAAAAGAATAGAGGGAATAGTTAGTGATACTTGCTTAGTGTGAAAATCATAATATTTATTCTTCATATTAAGCCCAAGATAGTAACTATATGAAGATGGAGGAATAAAATGAGTATAACTTTAGAAAGTGTTATGTCCATATTAAACAAAACCATAGATATTTTGTTGGTATGGCTAGTACTATATTACATATTAAAAAGCATTAGAAATAGTGTAAAATTAACCTTGATATTTAAAGGTGTGGTTATAGTAATTGTTCTAAAAGTAATTAGTGATATATTTAATTTCGTAACAATTGGACTATTACTAGAGTACATAATTATGTGGGGGCCACTTGCCTTAATAATAATATTTCAACCAGAAATTAGAACTGTATTAGAGCAGCTTGGAAGAAGCCAACTTTTAGGAAGGCATAAAGTACTTACAGTAGATGAAAGAGAAAGACTTGTATATGAAATAGTACAAGCAATGGAATATTTACGAAAAATGAAAATCGGAGCTTTAATAGTAATAGAACGTGATGTAAGCTTACGTGATTACATAGAAAAAGCTAAGAAGATATATGGTGATATAACTAGTGAATTACTAATATCAATATTTTTCCCTAACAACCCATTACACGATGGTGGTGTAATCATTCAAGGTGATAAAATAAGCTGTGCAGGTGCAGTTTTCCCAACTAGTAGTAATCCAAAGACAAATAAAAGATTAGGTACTAGACATAGAGCAGCATTAGGCATAGCAGAAGAAACTGATGCAATAGCACTTGTTGTATCTGAAGAAACTGGAAGATTATCAATCGCAGTAAAGGGTGAACTATTCTATAATCTTACAATTGATGATATAAGAATGATGTTAATTGATGAATTAAGACCAAAACAAGATATTGAAGAAGTAGAAGAGGATGATAATTATGAAGAAGACAAATAAAAAAAGTATATTTAAAAGTATAGCTGATGTTTTTGATAAATACATAATTACTCCAATAACAAAATTCATAATGGGATTTGGCAACCTTTTCAAATCTAATAAAAAAGGTATTGAAAGAGTATTAATGAACAAGCAATCATTATTAATAATATCCTTAATAGCAGCATTCTTAATATTTTATACAGTAGATCAAAAAACCACAACACTTGTTGATAATTCAGCAGAAGTTTTATATAGTCAACCAGTACGCGCTATATACAATGAAGAATTATATGTAGTAGAGGGAGTACCTAAAACTGCAGATGTAACATTAATTGGTAGAAAATGGGATGTTTATTTAGCAAAACAATATCCTGCAGATGAAATAACATTAGACTTACAAGACTTAAAACCCGGAACTCATCGTGTAGCAACTAAATATAAACAACAGGTTTCCTCTGTAGAATATAAAATAGATCCATCTATAGTAACTGTTGTTGTATATGAAAAAATGTCTGCAAACAGAGAACTTACATACGATGTTATACATAAAGATAGACTTGATACTAAGTTAAACATTGAATCAGTTACTCTAAGTAGAGATAATGTAATAATAAAAGGTGCAGAATATAAACTAGCCAAAGTTGCATCAGTAAAAGCATTAATAGATTTTGATAATTTAACTAATCCTAAAGTTGGAAGTGTCACTATGAAGGATGTTCCATTAGTAGCATATGACCAAGAAGGAAATGTACTAGATGTTGAAATAGTACCAGAAAAAGTAGATGCAACCATAAAACTAAGTTCTCCTAGTAAAACAGTTCCAATTAAAATTGAAACAAAAGGTTCACTTGATAACAAAGCAATCAAATCATTAACATCTAATGTCTCTTCAGTAACTATATATGGTTCTGATCAAGCACTAGAAGATATTGAATATGTAACTGCGCAAATAGATATAAGCGGAATAAAAGGTAATAAAAAATATACCGTTAATCTAAAAAAACCAGCTGGTGTAAGAGAAATGAGTACAACTAAAATTACCGTAAATATGGTAGTTGATAATATTGTAACTAAAGAAATACCTGATGTAAGAATAAATTCAATTAACTTAGCATCAGGATTAAAGGTACAGGCATTAAGTAAAGAAGATAGTAGTGTAACAGTAATAATAAGCGGTAGTGAATCAGTTATAAAAGACATTGATTCATCAAAAATAAATGCATATATAGACCTAGCAGATTTATCAGTTGGAGAACACGAAGTGGAAATAAAAGTAACTGGAAATGATAATAAAATAACATATACATCTAAAACAAAGAAAGTTAAAGTAAGAATAAGTGCAGAATAAAAGGAAGCCTAAGAGCTTCCTTTTCTAGTCCTCAAAAAATAGACCAATATTAATTATACCTGCAATAGCAATTAACGAATATATTATTCTTGAAACAACGTTATTCGCACCAAATAAAGCTGTAACTAGATTGAAATCAAAAAATCCAATAAGTCCCCAATTTAATGCTCCAATTATAGTTAAAACTAAAGCTATTCTTTGAAGTGTTTTCATAATCTTCCTCCTTTTTACTAACTCACTATTATAATAAACAAAAATTCTTATTTTATTCGGTAATATAAAAAAAAGATAACCATATAATTAAATGAAAATAAAAAGTTGGGGTGAAATATGAAAAAGAAAATTTTATTTTTGATGATTTTTTTCTTTACACTTCTATTAGTTGGGTGTGGAAAATATGGAGAGGATGATGCAATAAAAGATTTTAAGAAAAAAATCGATAAAGCGGACAGCTATAGAGTAACAGGAACATTAGAGATAACAAATAATGATGATACTTATCAATATACAGTAGATGCAAGTTATAAAAAAGATAATAACTACAGAGTAAGTTTAATTAATAAATCAAATAATCATGAGCAAATAATTCTAAAAAACAGTGATGGAGTTTATGTAGTTACACCATCTCTAAATAAAAGCTTTAAATTCCAAAGTGATTGGCCAAAAAATAATTCACAAATATATTTATTATCATCTATACTTAATGACATAAAAAATGATACAGAAAGAAAATTTGAAGAAAAAGATGGCAATTACATATTTACTACAAAGGTAAATTATCCAAACAACACAGAACTATCAAAACAAGTAATAACTCTAGATAATAAATTAAATTTAAAAACAATAGAAGTTCAAAATAACAATGGAATAACACAAATGACAATGAAATTCGATAACATAGATTACAACAGCAATTTTAATTCTAATTATTTTGACCTAAATAGTATTATAGACAACATTGAAAATCCGGATGATAAACTAAAAAATAATACAAAAGATAATAATGATAATAACCAAACAACTAAAGATAAGAATACTACTACAGAAAATAATAACAATAACAATATAAATGATAAAGCGCCAGACAATAATAAAGACAAAACAACAGAGCAATCAAGTGCGATTGATGATATTATATATCCATTATATATTCCAACAGGTACATCATTAATAGATAAAGAAAAAGTATCAAAAACAGATGGAGAGAGAGTAATCCTTACATTTGATGGAGAAAAACCATTTTTATTAGTAGAAGAGACAAGTTCAGTAAGTGATGAATTTAGCATAGTACCAACATTAGGGGAACCATATTTACTAATAGATACAATAGGAGCATTAACCAATAATTCAATTACCTGGTCAAGTAATGGAATAGATTACTACATAGTATCAGACGCTATGAGCCAAATAGAGTTAATTGAAATTGCAAGTTCAATAAGTTCAATACCTACTATGAAATAAACACTTTTGTGTTTATTTTTGTCTTTCTTTGTGCTAGAATTAGTAGTAGGTGATATAAATGAAAAATAAAAATAAAAAAGTAATTGAAAGAAATTTAGGAAATAATTCAACAGAGGCATCAACAATAGTAAAAATAGCAATAGGAGTAATAATAGTATTTGTATTAATCTATTTAATATTCGCAGTGTTAACTGGAGAAATCAAATTAAAGAAAGATAAGAAAACAGAACCAACAATACAATATGTTGAGATTCTAGCAGAAACAACATTCAAACAAAATAGTGATGACTACTTTGTATTATTCTATGAGTTTAGTGGAGATGATGTAAATTTACTTGAAACAATTACTCAGGTATTAGAGAACACTACAAAAACATATAAAGTGGACTTGGATAAAAAATTCAATACTAATTATATAGCAGATGGAGAAGATATAGATAGAACACCTAAAAATATAGATGAACTAAAAGTAGAAAATCCAACTCTAATAAGAATTAAAAATGGAAAAGTAACAAAATTTGTAACTGGTATAGAAGATATTAAGGATTATTCACAAAATTTAGGATAAGAGGTATAAAATGGCAACAGAAAATAATAAAAAGGGAAAAAATTCCAACCGAAAAAAAGTAAATTCAACAAAGAAAAATGTAGCTAGTAATAAAAATAATCATGCTAAGAAGAATGTAGCACGCAAAAAAAACGTAAATAAAAGTTCAAACATAGAAAACATACTTAAAGAAGATATTAATATATTTGATAATATTGACAAGAAACAAGATGAAGAAGTATTTAAGCAAGAGGAGCCAGAGAAAGAAGAACAGGTTATTGAAAATGATAACATAGATAAAAAGCAAGATGAAGAAGTATTTACTAGTCAAATAAAGGAACAGTCAAAAAAAGTTAAAGAAAATAAGAAAAATAAACCAACAGCAAAATTTAATTTATTAGAAGTAGTAATCATAATGGTAATAACAGCGGTGTGTTCAATTACATTAACAATAAAGGTTTCTTATGTGATTAATAAAACATCAAAGAAAATAATGGCTGAGGCAGAACTTTTAGAGTTTAATGAAACATATCAATCAATTACAAATGAGTATTATGAGAAAATTGATAAAAAAGAATTAATAAATGCGGCGATTTCAGGAATGGTTGATTATTTAGATGACCCATATTCAAAATACTTAGATAAAGATAAAACAGAAGCCTTAAATGAAGAATTAGAAGGCGAATATGTAGGAATGGGTGGAGAAATAACATTCAGAAGAAATGGCGAAATATATATAAGTAAAGTATATGAAAATAGTCCTGCACAAAAAGCTGGTCTAAAAGCAAATGATACATTAATAAAAGTTGGAGATAAAGCAGTAAAAGGAATGACATTAACTGAAGTATCAGCTTTAGTAAAAGGAAAGTCTGGTACTAAAGTAAAAGTAACAATAAGAAGAGATAAAGAAGAAAAAGAATTTGAAATTACAAGAGGTAAGATTGATATACAATCAGTAACAACTAAAATATATGAAAAAAATGATAAAAAAATAGGTTATATTAATATATCAACTTTTGCTAACAATACATATGCACAATTTGAAAAAGCAGAAAAAGAATTAGAAAATAAAAAAGTAGATTCTCTAATACTAGATTTAAGAGGCAATACTGGTGGATATTTAACAAGCGTAACATCAATAGCAGAAATGTTTGTTAAAAAAGGAGATATTATTTATCAATTGGATACAAAAGGGAAGATAGATAAAATTAAAAGCAAAAAGGATCCATCAATAAAACTAAAGGTTGCAGTTTTAGTAAATAAGTCAACCGCATCAGCTTCAGAAATTTTAACAGCAGCATTAAAAGAAAATATAAATGCAGAAGTAATAGGTGTAACAACATATGGTAAAGGAAAAGTACAGAAGACAAGAACGCTATCAACAGGAGCAATGATAAAATATACAACCCAAAATTGGTTAACTACAAAGGGAGAAGAAATAGATGGAAAAGGAATTGCTCCTACTGTAGAATTAGAGCTAGACCCAAAATACTACACAAATCGTAAAGAAGCAAACGATAATCAATTACAAAAAGCAATAGAAATGATGAGTAAGTAAAGCACTCATTATTTCTTTTATTTTTATTTAAAAAAAGGGTTGATTTATTACATATACTTGTGATATAATCTACTACGTGTGACTGGCTTAGATGTGTGAGGTTGCCGATACGCCAGGTTAAGTTGATTAATTGGAATCGGGTTACTTACATGGAGCAAGTCTATACTAAGATATAGGCGAAGGGAGGATATGAAATGTCAAATAGAGTTCGTATCAAATTAAAAGCATATGATCATAGAATACTTGATAATGCAGCAACAAAAATAGTTGAAACTGCAAAAAGAATGAATAGTGAAATAAGTGGACCAGTACCACTTCCAACAGAAGTTGAAAAATATACTATTCTAAGAGCTGTACATAAGTATAAAGATTCACGTGAACAATTTGAAATGCGTACACACAAAAGGTTAATTGATATTAAAAATCCAAGCAAAGAGTTGATTGATGCATTAGCTCATTTGGATATACCAAGTGGTGTAGATATTCAAATTAAATTATAATTATAGGAGGAACAAGAAATGAAAGGAATCTTAGGAAAAAAAGTTGGAATGACTCAAGTTTTTACTAAAAGTGGAAAACTAATTCCTGTAACTGTTGTTGAAGTAGAACCAAATGTTATTACTCAAATTAAAACAGTTGAAAAAGACGGATACAATGCTATTCAATTAGCGGCAGTAACTGTTAGAGAAAAAGTTTCTAACAAAGCAAAAATCGGTCATACTAACAAAGCTAACACTGCTCCTAAGCGCTTCTTAAAAGAAATCAGAGGAGTAAATGTTGAAGAATATACTTTAGGTCAAGTAATTGATGCAAGTATTTTTAAAGAAGGGGAAATCGTTGACGTAAGCGGAACAAGCAAAGGAAAAGGTTTCCAAGGCGTTATCAAACGTTACAATCAATCTCGTGGACCAATGGGACACGGATCACAATACCATAGAGGAGTTGGTTCTCTAGGTACAATGTTACCAATGCACGTATTAAAAGGTAAAAAATTACCAGGCCATATGGGAAATGTTGCCTCAACAATTCAAAACTTGGAAGTTGTTGCTGTTGATTTAGAAAATAATGTTATCTTAATCAAAGGAAACGTTCCTGGTCCAAAAAAATCTTTAGTTATGATCAAAACATCAGTTAAAAAAGGTGAAAAAGTAAATCCAGCCGAAGAATTAATCAGCTATGAAATAGTTGAAGAAACAGCACCAGTTGAAGAAGCAACTGAAGAAGTAACTGAAACTACTGAAGAGTAATCATCACAGAAAAGAAACAATAATTAAATTATTAATGTGATGAAAGGAGGAAATAAAATGGTAAAACAAGCAATTGTAAATTTAAATGGCGAAAAAATTAAAGATAGAAAACTTAATGAAAATATATTTGCTATTGAGCCTAATAAAAATGTTTTATATGATGCAATTATTTTAGCTAGAGCATCTTTAAGACAAGGAACTCATAGTACAAAAACTCGTGCAGAAGTAAGTGGCGGTGGAAGAAAACCATGGCGTCAAAAAGGAACAGGTCATGCTAGACAAGGTTCTATTAGAGCTGTTCAATGGAGAGGTGGAGGAATTGCATTCGGGCCTACTCCAAGAGATTATTCTAAAAAGATGAATCGTAAAGAAAGAAGATTAGCATTAAAGAGTGCATTAGCAACTAAAGCACCTGATATGATAATTGTTGAAGAGTTAAAACTTGCAACCCCTAAAACAAAAGATATGAAAAATCTTCTTGCTAATTTAAAATTAGACAACACTAAGACTTTAATAATTGTTAAAGAATTAGATGAAAACATTATATTAGCTTCTAGAAACTTAGCTAATATAGCATTAATTGAATCTGGAGAAGTTAATGTATTAGATTTAATAGCTGCAGATAAAATATTAATAACAGATGAAGCATTAAAAAGTATTGAGGAGGTGCTAGGATAATGGATACAAGATACTTAGAAATTATTAAGGCACCAGTTATTACTGAAAAAAGTGCTAATATGGCTCAAAATGAAGGAAAATATGCTTTCAAAGTTGATCCAAAAGCAAATAAAACAGAAATTAAACAAGCAATTGAAAAAATATTCAATGTTAAGGTTGTTGAAATTTCTACTATAAATGAAAAACCAAAGAAGAAAAGAGTAGGACGTTACAGCGGACTTAGCAATCGTAGTAAGAAAGCTATTGTTAAATTAGCTGAAGGTCAAACTATCGATATTGGATAGAAGGAGGGTTACTTATGGCAATTAGAAATTATAAACCTACTACCAATGGTAGACGTAAAATGAGTACCTTAATAAATACTGAAATTACTACTGATAAGCCAGAAAAAAGCTTAGTTGTAACAATTAAGAAAAATGGTGGACGTAATAATCAAGGTAGAATCACTGTTAGACATAAAGGTGGCGGAGAGAAAAGAAAATACAGAATTATCGATTTTAAAAGAAATAAAAGAGATATTCCTGGTGTTGTAGCTACAATTGAATATGATCCAAACAGAAGCGCTAATATAGCATTAATTAATTATAAAGATGGAGAAAAAAGATATATAATTGCTCCAAAAGATTTAAAAGTTGGTATGGAAATAGTAAGTGGAGAAAACGCTGATATTAAAGTTGGTAACGCATTACCAATTATGAATATCCCAGTTGGTACTGTTATTCATAATATAGAATTAAAACCTGGTAAAGGTGGAGAACTTGCACGTTCTGCAGGAGCATCTGCTCAAATACTTGGACGTGAAGGTAATTATGTAATGGTTCGTTTATCAAGTGGAGAACAAAGAAAAATTCTTGGTACTTGCTATGCAACTATCGGAGAAGTTGGAAATGAAGATTACGAACTTGTTAAATTAGGAAAAGCTGGACGTAGTCGTCACATGGGTATCAAACCTACAGTTCGTGGTTCAGTTATGAATCCTAATGACCATCCACATGGTGGTGGTGAAGGTCGTGCGCCAATCGGACGTAAAGGACCAGTTACTCCTTGGGGTAAACCAGCACTAGGATATAAGACACGTAAGAAAAAAGCATCAGATAAATTAATAGTACGTCGTCGTAATGGAAAGTAAGGAGGAAAAATAAATGAGTAGAAGTTTAAAAAAAGGACCTTACGTTTTCGAAAGATTACTTAAAAAGGTTGAAGAATTAAACAAAAGTGGTAAGAAAGAAGTTATTAAAACATGGTCACGTCGTTCAACTATATTTCCTGCCTTCATAGGACACACTTTTGCAGTTCATAATGGAAAAGAATTTATTCCTGTTTATGTAACTGAGGATATGGTAGGTCACAAATTAGGAGAATTTGCTTTAACTCGTAAATTTGGTGGTCACGGCGATAGTAAAAAGAAATAATGACTAGGAGGAAAATGATATGGAAGCAAGAGCAATCGCAAAAACTCTTAGAGTATCACCTATCAAAACAAGATTAGTTGTTGATTTGATTCGTGGTAAAGATGTTAATGTTGCATTAAGCATATTAAATAATATGAATAAAAAGCCAGCAAGGCTAACAAAAAAAGTATTAAATTCAGCAGTTGCAAATGCCGTTAACAATAATGGCGCAAAAGTTGAAGAATTATACGTTAAAGAAGCAAGAGTAGATGCAGGTCCTGTAATGAAAAGACACATGTTTGATTCACGTAGTCATATAGGACACAATGATAAAAGAACTAGTCACATCGTTATTACAGTGGCTAGTAGATAATCTGTAAGGAGGTTAATATGGGTCAAAAAGTTAGTCCAATTGGACTTAGAATTGGAATAAATAAAGACTGGGAAGCTAAATGGTATGCAAACAATAAAGATTTTTCTAAATGCTTAGAAAGTGATATGGCTATTCGTAAGTTCTTAGATAAAAGATTAAAAGACGCATCTATTAGTAAAGTTGAAATTGAAAGAAACAACAAGAAAACAGAAGTAACTATTCATACATCAAAACCAGGAGTCATCATTGGTCGTGGTGGAGAAGAAATAGAAAGACTTAAAAAAGAAATATCAACAATGGTTGGTGAAAACGTTCAAATATCAATCGTTGACATTAAAAAACCAGAAGTTGATGCTAATCTAGTAGCACAATCAATTGCAAATCAAATCGAAAACAGAGCATCATTCAGAATGGCTCAAAAAAGAGCAATTAGAAATGCTATGAAGAACGGAGTTAAAGGAATTAAAACTTTAGTTTCAGGAAGATTAGGTGGTGCTGATATGGCACGTAGCGAAGGATATACAGAAGGAACTATTCCTCTACATACATTAAGAGCAGATATTGATTATGCTGCAACAGAAGCTGATACTACTTATGGTAAAATCGGAGTTAAAGTATGGATATACAAGGGAGAAATTCTTCAAGATAAAAAGGCTAAAGGAGGTAATTAATTATGGCACTAATACCAGCAAGAACAAAATATCGTCGTGTTCATAGATTACCTTATGAAGGTCATGCAAAAGGAAACACAACATTAAGTTTTGGTGAATATGGTTTACAAGCAAAAGAGGGAGCTTGGATTACAGCAAATCAAATCGAAGCAGCTCGTATTGCTATGACACGTTACATGAAACGTGGAGGTAAAGTATGGATTAATATTTTCCCACATTTACCATTAACACAAAAACCTTTAGGAACACGTCAAGGTAAAGGTAAAGGTAATGTTGAAAAATGGGTTGCAGTTGTTAAAGAAGGAAAAATAATGTTTGAAATAGCTGGCGTTGATGAAGCAACAGCTAGAGAGGCATTAAGATTGGCATCTCATAAATTACCTATTAGAACAAAATTCGTAATGAAAGAAAATGGTGGTGATATAAATGAAGGTTAATGAAATTAGAAATCTAACCACTGAGGAAATTAATGCAAAAATAAAAGAAACAAAAGAAGAACTATTCAATTTACGTTTCCAACAAGCAACCGGAAATTTAGAGAAACCTTCAAGAATAAGAGAATTAAGACATCTTGTAGCTAGACTTAAAACAGTTCTACGCGAACGCGAGTTAAATGATTAGGGAGGCACTATGGAAAAGGTAAGAAAAGAATTAGTTGGAAAAGTTGTAAGTGATAAAAACAACAAAACTATTACAGTTTTAGTTGAAACTTATAAAAAGCATCCATTGTATGGTAAAAGAGTTAAATACTCTAAAAAATATGCTGTACATGATGAATCAAATAAAGCAAAAGTTGGAGATATAGTTAGAATAGTTGAAACTAGACCACTTTCTGCTACAAAAAGATTTTATTTAAAAGAAATAATAAAAGAAGCAGTTATTTTATAACTCTTAGGTGAAGGAGGATTAATTATGATTCAACAAGAAAGTCGTTTAAAAGTTGCTGATAACTCAGGTGCAAAAGAACTTTTAGTAATTCGTGTACTTGGTGGAAGCAAAGTAAAAACTGGTAATATCGGGGACATAGTTGTTGGTACAATTAAAAAAGCCACACCTAATGGAACTGTTAAAAAAGGTAAAGTTGTAAAAGCAGTTGTTGTTAGAAGTAAATTTGGTGTTAGAAGACCTGATGGTTCTTACATTAAATTTGATGACAACGCATGCGTAATTATTAAAGATGACAAGAGTCCAGTAGGAACTCGTATCTTTGGACCTGTAGCACGTGAACTTCGTGATGCAGATTACATGAAAATAGTATCTTTAGCTAAAGAAGTGCTATAAAGGAGGATATTATGAACTTTAAAGTAGGAGATAAAGTCGTAGTAATTGCTGGATCTAGTAAAGGAAAAGAAGGAAAGATTACAAAAGTTTTAAGAAATGAAAACAAAGTAATCGTAGAAGGATGCAATATAATAAAGAAACATAAAAAAGCAAACCAAAATGAAACTGGTGGGATCTTAGAAATAGAAGCACCAATTCATGCTTCAAATGTTATGATTATCGATCCTAAAACAAAGAAAAGAACTAGAATCGGACATACTATTGATAAAAATAATAAAAAAATAAGAATAACTAAAAAATCAAATGAAAAGATTGATTAGTGGAAGGAGGGTAATGAGATGAACCGCCTAAAAGAAAAGTATTTAAATGAAATTGTTCCAAGTTTAACAAAAAAACACAATTATAAGTCAGTGATGGAAGTACCAAAACTAGAAAAAATCGTTATTAATATGGGTGTAGGAGATGCAACTAGTAATTCTAAATTATTAGAAGCTGCTGTTCATGATCTTGAACTTATCTCTGGACAAAAACCAGTTATAACAAAAGCTAGAAAGTCTATTGCTGGATTCAAAGTAAGAGAAGGACAATCAATTGGTTGTAAAGTTACTCTAAGAGGAGAAAATATGTATAACTTCTTAGATAAACTTGTAACTATTGGACTTCCACGTGTAAGAGATTTCCATGGAGTATCATCAAAAGCATTTGATGGACGTGGAAACTATACATTAGGAATTAAAGAACAATTGATTTTCTCAGAAATTGAATATGATAATGTAGTAAAAGTTCGTGGTATGGATATAGTATTTGTAACAACCGCAAAAACTAATGAAGAAGCCTATGATTTATTAGCAGAACTTGGAATTCCATTTAGAAAGTAATTGGAGGGTAAATAATGGCAAAAAAAAGTATGATTGTAAAAGCTAATAAAAAGCAAAAATTCAAGGTTCGTGAATATACACGTTGTAAACAATGTGGAAGACCACATGCTGTTATGAGCAAATTTGGAATCTGTCGTATTTGCTTTAGAGAATTAGCTTATAAAGGACAAATACCAGGTGTAAAAAAATCAAGCTGGTAATTGGGAAGGAGGATTAATAATGGCTGTAGTAACTGATACAATTGCAGATATGCTAACACGTATTCGTAATGCAAATGCAATGCGTTATACTGATGTTTCGGTGCCTGCTTCAAAAATGAAGATTGAACTTGCTAGAATATTAAAAGAAGAAGGATTTATAAAAGACTATAAAGTTGTTAAAAACGATGCTCAAGGAACTATCGAATTAACACTTAAATATGGAGATAAAAAGGAAAGAGTAATTACTGGATTAAAGCGTATTTCAAAACCAGGATTAAGAGTTTATGCTAAGAGTGATGAAATCCCTAAAGTATTAAATGGATTAGGAATTGCAATAATTTCTACTTCAAAAGGAATCATGACTGATAAAGAAGCTAGACGTCAAAATCTAGGTGGAGAAGTTCTTGCTTATATTTGGTAGTAACGAAAGTTAAGGAGGCCTGAAGATGAGTCGTATAGGAAATAGAAAAATTGAGATTCCTGCTGGAGTTACAGTTGAAGAAAATGAAGGAGTTGTTACTGTAAAAGGACCTAAGGGTGAACTTTCTACTAAACTTGCTAAAGGAATTAGCATCAAAGTAGAAGATAACCAATTAGAACTTACAAGAGTAAACGACACTAAAGAAATCAAGTCAATGCATGGAACTATGAATGCAAACCTTTCAAATATGATTCATGGTGTAACACATGAATTCCAAAAAGGTTTAGAGATAATTGGTGTAGGTTACCGTTTTGCATTAAAAGGTAACACACTAGTAATCAATGCAGGATATTCTCATCAAGTAGAAATGGATATTCCAAAAGGAATAACTATTGAATTAATTAGCAATACTGAAATAACTGTAAAAGGTATTGATAAAGCTCAAGTTGGCGAATTCGCAGCAAACATAAGAAAAGTAAGAAAACCAGAACCTTATAAAGGAAAAGGAATTCGTTATAAAGATGAACACATTCGCCGTAAGGAAGGAAAGAAAGCCGCTTAAGCTAATTAGCTGCTTAAATTAAAATTAAAAATATAAGATAAGGAGAAGTTACTTATGATAAATAAAGTGTCAAAAAATGCTATGCGTCAAGCTAGACATGAAAGAATAAGAAAAGATATTCATGGAACTGTAGCTGTACCAAGATTAAGTGTTTATAGATCTAATTCAAATATCTTTGCACAACTTATTGATGATGAAAATGGCATCACTTTAGTGAGTGCTTCATCAATCGATAAAGAATTAAAATTAGAAAATGGCGGCAATATTGAAGCTGCTACTAAAGTTGGTAAATTATTGGCTGATAGAGCACAAAAAGCTAACATTAAAAAAGTTGTATTTGATAGAGGTGGACATCTTTATCATGGTCGTGTAAAAGCTTTAGCTGAAGCTGCACGTGAGAATGGATTAGAATTCTAATAGGAGGGTATTTATGCAAAATAAAAATAATGACCCAAAAGCAAAAACATTAGAAGAATTAGTTGTCGAAATTAAAAGCGTTGTTAAAGTTAACAAAGGTGGTAGACAAAGAAGATTTTCGGCTACTGTTGTTGTTGGGGATAGAAAAGGTAAAGTTGGATTAGGTATGGGTAAAGCAAACGAAGTACCTGATGCAATCAAAAAAGCTATACAAGCTGCAAATAAAAATTTAATTAAAGTACCTTTAACTGACAATAGAACAATTGCTCATGAAGTAAATGGTGTTGCAGGAGCTGCAAAAGTAGTTTTAATACCAGCTGCGCCAGGTACTGGAGTTATTGCAGGTGGAGCAGTTAGAGCTGTACTAGAACTTGCAGGAGTTCAAGATATTTTATCAAAATCACTAGGATCAAGAACTAAAAATAATATGGCAGCCGCTACAATTAATGCACTAAAACAAATTAAAACACCAGAACATGTTGCACAGTTAAGAGGAAAAACAGTAGAGGAGATTTTGGGATAATGAAATTACATGAATTAGAAAAAAATATTGGTGCAAAACAAAGAAGAAAAATTGTAGGACGTGGACCAGGTAGTGGTCTTGGAAAAACTAGTGGTAAAGGACAAAAAGGACAAAACTCTCGTAGTGGTGGAGGAGTAAATCCAGTATTCGAAGGTGGGCAATTACCATTATATAGACGTTTACCTAAGAGAGGATTCTCAAATCATGAATTTAAAATTAAATATGCTACTATTAATGTAAGTGATTTAAATATTTTTGAAGAAGGTACATTAGTAACACCAGCTTTATTAAAAGAAGTTGGATTAGTAAAAAAACAATTAGATGGAATTAAAGTTCTTGGAAATGGAGAAATTAATAAGAAATTAACAGTTCAAGCACATAAGTTCTCAAAGAGTGCTATTGAAAAGTTAGAAGAATCTGGAAGCAAAATTGAGGTGATCTAATATGTTTCAAACAATGAAACAATTATTTGCGCCTACTAACAAAGACTTAAGATTAAGAATACTTTTCACTTTAGGTGCATTAATGATATTTGTTATTGGTACTGGAGTTCAAGTTCCAGGTACTGCCGATGTAACAGTTAATTTAGGATTTCTTGAATTAATAAATGTAATGGGTGGTGGAGCACTAAAGCAATTTTCAATATTTGGTTTAGGAGTTATGCCATACATTACTGCATCCATTATAGTTCAATTATTACAAATGGATATATTTCCATATTTTAGTGAACTAAAGGATGAGGGTCCAGTAGGACGTCAAAAATTAAATCAAATAACTAGATATATGGGTATAATATTTGCCTTTATTGAAGGTTTTGCATTTGCATATGCGTTCTTAGGATCAGGTAAAACTACTATGGATTATATGTATGTTGCAACTATATTAACAGCTGGAACAGCATTTCTTCTATGGTTAGGAGACCAGGTTACACAAAAGGGAATTGGTAATGGTATTTCATTAATAATTCTTGCAGGTATTGTTGCTACAATGCCAAGCATGTTTATAACTGCATTTAAAGAATTAATAACTAAAGGTGAATTTGCATTATGGCTTGGTATTTTACTATTTGTATTGTTCGTAATAGTATATTTCCTAATAATAGTAGGAGTTATATTTGTAGAACTTGCAGAACGTAAAATTCCTATTCAATATGCTAATAAGTCTACTAGTGCTTATGGTAATCAATCATTTATGCCAATAAAAGTAAATACAGCGGGAGTTATGCCAGTAATATTTGCTTCAAGCTTACTTGCAATACCAGCAACAATAGCACAATTGGTAAAAAATGAAAAGTTTATAAATTTTGTTAATAATTACTTAACTTATACTAAACCTGTTGGTTTTATAATATTTGTTGCACTTATTTTCTTCTTTGCTTATTTCTATACTTACATTCAATTAAAGCCAGAAGATTTAGCAAAGAATTTAAAAGAAAATGGAGGATTTATTCCAGGTGTTAGACCAGGTAAAGACACAGAAAAATATATTTCAAATGTCTTATCTAAGTTAACTATAATTGGTGGTGTATTCCTAGTAATAATAGCTGGATTACCAATCATATTCAGTAGTTTATCTGGATTATCTTCAACAGTAACAATTGGTGGTACAAGTTTACTAATAGTTGTCGGAGTTGCACTTGAAACTTATAAACAACTAGAAGGTAGTCTTGTTTCAAGAAATTATAAGAAGGGATATAGTAGAAGATAATGAAAAATTTGATTTTAATTGCTGCACCAGGTGCAGGAAAAGGAACTTTATCAAAAGATTTACTTGAAAAATATAATTATGTTCATATTTCAACAGGAGATTTATTAAGAGAACAAGTTGCTAAAGGTGATGAACTTGGTAAAAAAATTAACGAAATGCAGACAGCAGGAAAGTTAGTTACACCAGAAATAGTTTACTCTGTACTAGAAAACAAATTAAATGATCCTGCTTGTGATAATGGATATATATTAGATGGATTTCCAAGAAATCTTGAACAAGCAAAAGAATATGATAAGATTTTGGAGAAATCTGGAAGAGATTTAGGAATGGTAATATTAATAGATATTCCTAAAGAAATGTTAGTAAAGAGAATTACAGGAAGATATATGTGTAAAGACTGTGGGGCTATATACAATATCTATAGTGAAGAAATGGCTCCTAAAAAGCCTGGTATTTGTAATAAATGTAATGGTGAGTTATATCAAAGAAAAGATGACAACATTGAATCACTTGAAGTTAGATATCAAACTTACCTAGACAGTACAACACCACTTATTGAATTTTATAAAAATAGAGGGGTGCTTCAAGTAGTAGACGGAAGTAAAGGCCGCGAATATACATTGGAGCAAGTTGAAAAGTTAATTAAAGACTAGGTGAATAAATTGATTAAAATCAAAAGTCAAAGAGAAATTGAATTGTTGAGAGAAGCAGGACATATTGTTTATCAAACACATCAATATTTAAAACCTTACATTAAAGAAGGTATTACCACTGCAAAGCTTGATAGGCTTGCAGAAAAGTTCATAAGAAGCAAAGGTGCAATACCTTCTTGTAAAGGTTATGAAGGATATCCGGCAACATTATGTGTAAGCATAAATGAAGAAGTTGTACATGGAATTCCTGGACCACGTAAATTAAAAAATGGTGACATAGTTTCAATAGATATATGTGCTTGTTATAAAGGATATCATGGTGATTCTGCATGGACTTACCCTGTTGGTAACATAAGTGCAGAAAAAGAAAACTTATTAAGATATACTAAACAAGCTTTGTTTGAAGGTTTAAAAGAAATTAAACCAGGGGCAAGAATTGGTGATATATCTAATGCAATCGAAGTATATGCAACAGAGCATAATTTAGGCGTAGTAAAGGAACTAGTTGGACACGGTGTAGGAACAGAACTACATGAAGAACCAGATGTACCAAATTATGGTAAAAAAGGAACAGGTCCAGTATTAAAAGAAGGTATGGTTATAGCAGTAGAACCAATGTTAAACTTAGGAACTGCTGATATATACATGTTAGATGATGGTTGGACAATACTTACTGATGATGATAGTCCATCTGCTCATTTTGAACATACTGTTGTTGTTACAAAAGATGGATATGAAATATTAACAGGAGAGTGAAAAGATGGCAAAAGACGATACAATTGAAGTTGAAGGAAAGGTTCTAGAAATCATTCCGGGTGGTAAATTCAAAGTACAATTAGAAAATGGATACATTGTAGAAGCTCACGTTTCTGGTAAAATACGAATGAACTACATTCGCATCTTACCGGGGGATACTGTAATGTTAGAATTATCACCTTACGATTTAACACGTGGGCGTATAACCTATAGGAAATAATAGGAGGGATAAAATGAAAGTAAAAGCATCAGCAAAAAAGATTTGTGCAAAATGCAAAATTGTAAAAAGAAAAGGCAAAGTAATGGTTATTTGTGAAAATCCAAAACACAAACAAAGACAAGGTTAATGAAAGGAAGTGTAAAATATGGCTCGTATTAAAGGTGTAGATATACCTAATGATAAACATGTTGAAATAGCACTAACATATATTTATGGTATTGGTAGAAAAAGATCAAATAAAATTCTAGAAGCAGTTAAAATTGCTCCATCTAGAAAAGTAAGTGATTTATCTAATGATGAATTAAATTTAATTCGTGATGAAATTTCTAAATACAACGTTGAAGGAGATTTAAGACGTGAAGTAAATATGAATATTAAAACTAAGATGGAAATAAATTCATATGAAGGAACTCGTCATAAAAAAGGATTACCTGTAAGAGGACAATCAACAAGAAGTAATGCAAGAACTCGTAAAGGAAAAGGTAAGACTATAGCTAACAAAAAGAAATAATAATTAAGGTTTAATAGTAAAAGGAGGTCAAAGAAATGGCTTATAAGACTAGAAAAAGAAAAGTAAAAAAGAATGTTCCAGAGGGAATAGCACATATTCATTCAACATTTAATAATACAATTACTACTATTACAGACAAAGAAGGTAATGCAATATCTTGGTCATCAAGTGGAGCATTAGGATTCAAAGGTAGTAAAAAATCAACTCCATTTGCTGCTGGTGTTGCTGCAGAAGCTGCAGGAAAAGCTGCTTATGAAATTGGTATGAGAAAAGTAGAAGTTTATGTTAAAGGTTTAGGACCTGGTAGAGAAACTGCTATCAGATCACTTCAAACTGCAGGATTAGAAGTAACTGCAATTAACGATGTTACACCAATTCCACATAATGGATGTCGTCCACCAAAACGTCCACGTGGTTAATAATAAAGGAGGTAGTTTCATGGTAGAATTTGAAAAACCAAACTATAAAATAACTGATTATGTAGAAAGTAATTTCTATGGTAAATTTGAACTTGAACCATTAGAGAGAGGATTTGGTATTACTATAGGTAATGCATTAAGAAGAGTAATGTTATCATCTCTTCCAGGAGCTGCAATTAGTAGTGTAAAAATTGAAGGTGCATTACATGAGTTCCAAACTCTTGAAGGTGTAGTAGAAGATGTAACAACTATTATATTAAACTTAAAGAAAATAGTTATTAAAAAACACGTTGAAGAAATGAAAGTAATTCATTTAAATGTAACAAAAGAAGGACCAGTAACTGCTGGAGATATCGAATGTGATAGTGACGTTGAAATAATTAATAAAGACCTAGTAATCGCTAATGTTGCTAAAGGTGGAAAATTAGTTATGGAAATGACTGTAACAAGTGGTAGAGGATATGTTAAGAGTGAAGAAAATAAAAAACTTCTTGATATTAAAAAAGTTGGTGTAATACCAATAGATTCAATTTACTCTCCAATCGAAAGAATTTCATATGATGTTGAAAGCGCACGTGTAGGTCAAGATGAAAGTTATGATAAGTTAATACTAAATGTATGGACTAACGGTTCAATCAAACCAGAAGAAGCAGTTGCATTAGCATCAAGAATTTTAATTGAACATTTTAATATTTTAACTAACTTAAGTAATATTGCAAATGTTACTGGAATGATGATTGAAAAAACAGAAGATCCAAAAGTAAAAGCACTAGAAACTACAATTGAAGATTTGGATTTCTCAGTAAGAGCATATAACTGCTTAAAGAGAGCTGGAATCCACACTCTACAAGACCTAGTAAATAAAAGTGAAAATGATATGATGAAAATCCGTAATTTAGGTAAAAAGTCTTTAAAAGAAGTTTTAGACAAAGTTAGAGATTTAGGACTTGTATTACGTGATGACGACTAGTAGGGAGGAAAATTATGGCATACAGAAAATTAGGTGTTGACAATAAACACAGAAGAAGCATGCTTGCTAATTTAACTAAAGATGTTATAAAGAATGGAAAAATAGTTACAACTGAAACTAGAGCTAAAGAAGTAAGAAAATTTGTTGATAAAATGATTACTTATGGAAAAAAGGGAGATTTAATCTCACGTAGAAAAGCACTAGCATTCTTACAAAATGACACTGAAGCAGTTAAAATTGTTTTTGACGATTTAGCTAGCAAATACGCTAAAAGAAATGGTGGATATACAAGAATCTTAAAACTAGATGAAAGACGCGGAGACGATGCTTTACTAGTAGTTTTAGAACTTGTTGAAGAATAAGACTAGAAATAGTCTTTTTTTGTTCTAATTTTTAATTATCATGCTATAATTGTTTTGAGGAAGAGATAGTATGAAAAAAAGTAAGATGGTTATAGGAAAGACAAAGCAAAAAACTAAGAGCCAGAATAAGGTTAAAACAAAGAAGTCTAATAAATCACGTAAAAAAAACGTGATTAAAACAAAACCTTCTATAAATAATAATGTAAATAAGGTAAAAGAAATCAAAAATGATGTTGAAACTCAAAAAATTGAATCTAATGCTAAGAAAACGACTAAGAAAAGTAAAGTTTTACATATCGTAAAATCTAAATTTAAAACAGTATTAGATAAGATAAAGAGAATCATTAGTAAAATAAATGGTAATAAAAAGAAGAAAAAAGTAATATTGATATCTATATTATCGGTATTAATAATTGCTGTAATATTACCAATTATAATTTTTAAAAGAGAACCAATAATATTTACATTTAAATCATTTAATGCAGGAGAAAAGGTAACTTTTAGTGGTACAGAATGGTATGTAATAAAAGATACTGGTATTGATGAGAAGGAAGTAGAGTTAATTAGTAAATTGCCATTTGATTTAAATAGAGATGGTAAAATAGATGAATCCGATACAGTAGAATTTGATACCGAAAACTCAGTTGAATATACAACTGTCGATAAGAATAATATAGGTTATTATATAAATAATGCGGTATTAAATATGATAGAAGAAAAATCAGGAGTAAAAGAAATTAGACTTTTAACTTCAGATGAGTATATAACGCTAAGAGATCAAATGGAATTCGGGTATGATTGGAATGAAGGTAATTGGCTAGCAAGTGAAGATACAAAAACATGGTGGTTAAGAACTTCAAAATATAGTCATATATATGTGGTAACAGAAAGAGGAAGCTATATGTTAGATGAGGCAACAAATAAAAATTATGTAAGACCCGTTATTAAAGTATTGAAAAATTATGTAAAATAGACTAGACACAAAATAAAAAATATTGTAAAATTTAACTTGTGCATTTTGTTTAAACTTGATAAATAAAAAAATAAAACGATCCACTTTTAATGAGGTTCGTTTTTTGGCGTATAAAGGAGGTTTTATGAGTAGTATAAGTGAAAAAGACTTGCTAGAAGAAAAAGAAAGACTTAATCAAACAAAAAAAGTAATCAATGAAAAAATTTCTGATTTGGGACAGCAATTATATGACAAAGAGGAAAAAATTCAAGAGTTCCAAAAATTTATGTGGGATGCAAGACATGATATGGATCCACAAGAAATGAAAAGCATGGTTGCAATTAATGATGTAGAAGTAAATATCGCATTAAGTAAGGGAAAATATTTCCAAAAATTATTTAAAATTCAAAATAGCCCATACTTTGGCGCAATAACATTTAAAGATAGTGATTTTGATACCGAAAAAATTTATATAGGATTAACTCATCTAGAAGATGGAGAAAAACATCTAATATATGACTGGAGAGCTCCAGTATCATCACTATTCTACGATTATGGAGTAGGACCTGCAAGGTATAAAGCACCAAAAGGTTTTATAACTGGTGACATAACAAATAAAAGACAATTTAAAATAGAAGATGGTAAATTAATAAGAGTATTTGATAATAGTTTAAATGTTGATGATGATATACTACAAGAAGTACTATCGAATTCATCAAGTGAAAAAATGAAAAACATTGTTAACACAATTCAACAAGAACAAAATCAAATAATAAGGAATGTAGAAGATAAAAACCTAATAGTTCAAGGTATTGCTGGTTCGGGTAAGACATCGGTTGCACTTCATAGGATTGCATTTCTTTTATATAAAATTGAAAATTTACAATCAAACAATGTATTAATTTTCTCACCAAACCAAGTATTTTCAGAATATATTTCAAACGTTCTACCAGAACTTGGCGAAGACAATACAATGCAAACCACATTTAGTGATTTTTTAACTACGTTTATTTTTGAGTACAAAGATGTTGAATCATTCACAAATTTTGTGGAAAGATATTATAAGTATAATGAACCAAATAAAGAATTGGTAAAATATAAACAAAGTGATGAAATAATTGATCACATTAATAAATATGTAGAAGCATTTGTTAATAATATTACCTTTACAGATAAAATATCAACACATGATTTTGAAATATCAAAAGAAGAATTAAATTACTTATTTAAAGACAGATACTCTAAGTTTAATCTCTATGATAGAATAGATGCAATCTGTGAAAAACTATGTTATCTATATTACAAAGGTAAGAAAACAGCTAAAAGTAAAATTAGGGCACTATTAAAAAGAACAATGAATGTAGATATAGATTATAAAAAAATATATATGGACTTTTACAAAAGTGAGTATTTCATCAACAATTATAATGGAAAAATATTACCAGAAGATATAAACTATTTAAAAGATAATAAAATAATTAAATATGAAGATGCTTGCTTATTTGTATACATTAAAGGCTTATTAGAAGGATTTGGATACAAAGGAAATATTAAAGAAGTTGTAATAGATGAAGCACAAGACTATTCATTTCTTCAATATAAGATAATTAAACAAATATTTAAATCTGCAAGTTTTACTATTCTAGGTGATGTAAATCAAACTATTAATCCATATTATATGTATGAAAGCTTAAATAAATTAAGTGAGATATTTGAAGATACTAAGTATCTAGAATTAACAAAAACATATAGATCAAGCCCTGAAATAATTGAATATACTAATAAAATATTAAATTTAAACCATGTATCCGCTATAAGAGATAAGAGTAATAGAGAAATATTATTTAGAGAAGAAAAAAATAACTTATTAGAATTATTAACTAATGATATTGAATCACTATTTAAACAAAATTTAAATGTATCAATTATCACAAAAGATGATAAAGAAGCTAAAAAAATATATGAACTACTTAAAGATAAATATGAATATATTTCACTTGTAAACTCTAACACAGTTGAGTTTAGTAAGAAACTTTTAGTAATCCCATCATATGTTTCAAAAGGACTAGAATTTGATTCTGCAATAATATATACAGAGAAAGACAATAAATATACAAAAGATGAAAAGAACTTGTTCTATGTTGCTTGTACAAGAACACAACATCAATTAATAATTTATAATCAATAAATTTAGGAAAATAACATTATATCCACTATAATAATAATGAGTGATGGTAATCGAATAGATTATGAAAAAATTATTATTGGCTTTAATGTTATTTTTTGTTAGTATTACAGGAGTTTATGCTTCTAATTATGATGATGCATTCTATGGTGCCGAAAAAATAAAAGATATTTATATAAAAAAGGTGAGTAAAGATAAAACACAGGCAAAACAACCACAGTTTATAAGAAAGAAAAGTGATGATGGAATAGGTTATTGTACTGAACCATTTGAAGTAATGAAGTATAATGAAAACTATAAGTCATATTCAGAAAATCAAGAAAAGCATTTAGGAATAAGTAAACAAGCTTGGGATAAGATAACTAAAATTGCGTATTATGGATATGGATATAAAAATCATAAAGAAGATAAATGGTATTCAATTACCCAAATTATGATATGGAGAGTAATTGAACCGGATGCAGAATTTTATTTCACAGATAAGTTAAATGGAAAAAAGATAGATATATATGATAAAGAAATAAAACAGATAGAAAAATTAGTAGAGCAGCATAATAAAGTACCAAGTTTTTCATTTGATGATTTAACATTTTCTATAAATAGTACAAATACTCTAACTGATTCAGGAAAAGTATTGGAAGATTATGAAATTGAATCTAAAAGTGATAATATTGATGTTAAAATATCCGGAAATAAAATGACAGTAACAACACATGATGAATCAGCTTCTTTTATAAAATTAAAAAGGAAAGAAAACTATAATAGACCAAGTGTAGTATTTGTAGATAATAAACATCAAAATATAATGACACCAGGTAAAATTTCTAAGATAGATATTACCATTAAAGTTAATGTAAAAAGTGGAACAATAAAAATAAATAAATTAGATTTAGATACAAATAAAAAATTTCCACAAGGGGAAGGAGCTTTGATAGGAAGTGTATATAATATTTATGATTCAAATAATAAAATAGTTGATACACTAGTAATAGATAATAATTATGAGGCAACATCTATTAAATTACCATTTGGAAAATATATTATAAAAGAATCAAAAAGTATGCAGGGATATAAATTAGATTTAAATGAATATGAGGTTGTTTTAGATAAAAATAATACACATAAAGAGTTGAATCTTAAAAATGAAGTATATAAGGGAAAAATAGAAATATATAAGTATTATGATGAAAAATTAGAAGAAGGTGTATCATTTGAAATATATAATAAAGAGGGTAAAAAAGTAAAGGTAGTGACAACCGACAAATTTGGTAAAATAGACATTACTCTTCCATATGGAACATATAAATTTCATCAGCTTAATAGTATAAAAAACTATAAATGCGTAGATGATTTCACCGTGAAAATAGATGAGGCTACAAAAGTAAAGAGATTTGATCTTCATGATGAAAAATTCTCAGCAAAGATAATAATAAAAAAGAAAGATTCTCAAACAGGAGAAAGAATAGTAAATGGTGCTATATTCAAAATATATGATATCCAAGAAGAAAAGTATTTAACAATTGATCATAAAGATGAATTCATAACCATAAATGGAATAATAGAAATAGAGAATCTACCTGCAGGGAAATACTATATCGAAGAAATAAAAGCACCTGCAGGATATAAACTAAATAAGAATAAAATCTATTTTGAAGTAGATGATGAAAATGAATTTAAATATGAAGGTGAAATTCCAGTACTTGAAATAAATATAAACAATGAAAAAGAAAAAGAAGAAGTAGTACCCAAAACAGGAATAAGTTTCATAGAAAAAGACATTTATATATTAGAAGAAGATAAAAGAAAAATTAAACTAACAAAATAAAAAGGTTTGAAGCAAATTTCAAACCTTTTACTTTACTCTATAACAAGTAGATTAAAGTTAACAATTGCATCCACAAGTTTTGGACGTTTAATAACAAAATGTATAATTGGGTTAGCAGATTTTGATAATATAACATGATGCTTTCCAACCATAGTTATGTTAATATTTTTAAACGTTTTATAACTATTAGTTATAACTTTATAATTTTTATTAATATTTGAATACTGAATAGTTAACTCAAAATGTTTAATAAAATCTTCATATGTATATTTAATTTTTTTATCATAAAATATATTCTCAGTTGATAAAGCAATAGAATCATCTAAAAACTCTTCCATAGGCATATCACTACACATAAATACATCTTCCATAGATTTTGATAAAACAGTAGCTTTAAAGAAATCGAGTTCTCCCTTTTTCATTTCTTCAATACCATAATAATTTTTTGATTTAACTATATAAAATGGTAGGGAAGGTACTTTTAGTTCATCAAATTTTATTGTCTTAATATAATCGTATAAATCAAACTTATCTAAGTTAGTTAAAAAGTCATTAATATAATTTTTATTCTTAGTGTGATAATTACTAACAAGGTAATCATATATTTTATGAAATAATTTATCATCGTTATTTATATCATCTTCAGTAGAATCTAGCACAGTTAAAAGTAAGTCTTTATATATAGGAGAATTATACTTATAGACTATATAATTAGCAACTTTTGTGGAAAATTCCTTTGGACCAGAAGGCTTTGTTTTTCCATTTTTAATTCTAGAAATATGTGATGCATGAAATACGATATATTTGGACATGTCCTTTGTATTAATATTAAGTATGGAAATTTGATTGTTTAGAAATTTACGATTTCACAAGGTATTAAAATATTTCATAATAGGTGGAGGAACATCACTTTTTGTTGCGATATTGTATTATTCATTACCATTCTTTGAACAAAAAACTGCAACACTAAATTTTGGGGGAGCACTTATGTATGTAAAAGGCTTTGATAAATTAGATAAAAAGCATTTAAACGACAAGAGATTTTTACTAATTTGCATAATACCATTAGTATTACATTGGTTCTGGGATTTACCTATTCAAGCACCATTTGAACTATTTAGAGTAGGTCTAACAACAGCAGCATGGGTAGTAATAATATACTTTATAAATTTAGGACTAAAACAAATAGATGCTGCTAAAAAGTTAGAAAAAGAACAAGTTAAAAAATAAAAAATTGGGGTTTTCAAAACCTCAATTTATTTTTTTTCTAGTTTCTTTTCAATCAAGTGGATTATATAATACATAAAGTAAGATAATATTCCCAAAATAACAACAGATGCAATAACAAGCTTTATATTAAAAATTTGCGAACCATACATAATAAGGTAACCAAGTCCTTCTTTTGAAACCAATAATTCACCCATTATAACGCCAATTAAAGACATACTTATATTTATTTTAAAATTATTTATTATATTAAGCAAATTACTTGGAATTATAACCTTCTTATATATTTGCCATTTACTAGCTTTAAATGATTTCATAAGTGTTATAAATGAGCTATCCGTGTTAACAAAACTACTATAAATATTAATTATACTAATTATTGAGCTAATCATAAGTGCCATAAATATTATTGAATTAATTCCAGCACCTACCCAAATAATAATTAAAGGGCCCAAGGCTACTTTAGGCAGCGAATTAATAACAGTAAGATAGGGATCAACTACCTTAGCAAGTGTATCATTCCACCATAGTATAGAGCCAACAACTATTCCAATTACATTTGCTAACGCAAAGCTAATAAGTGTTTCATAAGTAGTAATCCAAATATGATTAAATAAACCATTTTTATGGTATAAATCCATAAGACATTTATAAACATTAGATGGAGAAGAAAATAAAAAAGTATTAATTATATTTTTACGAGCTAGTATTTCCCATGCAACCAGAAATGAAATTATTATTAAAACTTGGAAGAATAAAACAAACAATTTTTTTCTTTTTCTTTTCTTTAGAAATAGTAAGTGTTCCTCACTATAAGTGTACATCTAGGTCCCTCCAAATCTTATCATAATAGTAATTAAATTCCTTACATTTTCTATTATTTATAGGAGTAGAACTATCTGTTAATTTTATGTCATATATGCATTTAACTTTAGCAGGTCTTTTTGATAATACAACAATTCTATTTGAAAGACTAATTGCCTCACATATATACGAAATAAATGTAATCATTGAAATTAAGGAAACTCAAGGTTTTCCTTATTTGTTTTAAGACCAGAATAAACGATTGATGTTCATTTCATCTAACATTCCTGTATACAAATCTTTCATATATGTGTGAAAACAAGTCTAAAAAGGTCTTTATTTATTGGGTAAAGGCTGGTACAATCGTCATTCGGTTGTGGCAGTATGCTTATTTACTCGTTTATAGTCATATTCAAGGCAAAAAGTTGCCTTGGATTTCATAAGTTTAAATGAAAGAGGAAATACTTATGAAAGAAAGACTATCAAAGAATAGTAAAAATATAAAAATTAAATTAAGCAAAGAGCAACAGGTAAAGATGTTAGAGTTCTTCGCTAAAACATCAATACCTAGAATGCTACAACCTACCGATAAGGAGGTTAAGTAGTATGGATTTGAAGAATGCTGGTATCTACGTACGTGTATCGACAGAACGACAAGTACAAGAAGGTTACTCTATTTCAGCACAAAAAGAAAACCTTACTAACTTTGCCAAAGGTCATGACTTTAAGGTCTATGACATTTATGCTGATGAAGGTATAAGTGGAAAGAACATTGAAGGTAGACCTGATGTTAAGAGATTAATTAAAGATATAAAAGATGGAAAAATTGATGTTGTGTTACTTCAAAGATTTGATAGATTAACAAGAAGTATAAGTGACACTCAAGAGTTCATAGATTTATTTAAAGAGTTCAATGTTGATGTTTGGTCAATAAGTGATGGTGGTATAGTTGATATAACATCTTCTAATGGTAGGTTTATGGCACTATTAAAAGGATTATTCGGTCAACACGAACGAGAGTTAACTGCTGAAAGAATTAAAGATGCATTTGGTAGAAAAGCACGTGAGGGTTATACTTTATGTTGTGGATGCCCTCCATATGGTTATAGACGTGAAAAAGGAAATAAAGTTATCATAATAAAACAAGATGAAGCAAAGGTTGTTAGAAGAATATTTAAAATGTATGCAGAGGGTACACCATTTACTGCTATTGCTAAAACTCTAACTGCTGAAGGTATACCTACTAAACGAGCAGGACAAACAATCAACATTAAAAAGGATGGTAATGTTATTGATACAAAAACATTCGTAGGTGTATGGTCGCCAAAGTTAATTAGATTAATATTATCTAATCCTGTTTACATAGGTAAAGTTAGGTATGGTATAGGTAGAAAAGATTACTATATAGGTGATGGACATCATAAACCAATTATAAGTGAGAAAATGTGGAATAAGGTGCAAGACAAAATATCAAAAATAGAAACTAAACTTCATACTAATAGACCAAAGGATGATGTGTACTTTTGTGGTACTCTAGTGTGTGGAGTATGTGGTAAAAAGTTAACAACTTCTAGGACAATTGGAAGATTAAGAAAAGATGGTAATAGGAACTTATTCAATGCTTATAGATGCGTTAATCAAGAAAAGCAAATATGTACTGCTAGATATGTGTCTCATATAAAAGCAGAAGAAGCTTTTATAGAATACTTGGAAAACAATATTGCTGAATTTGATAGTATTGAAGATGTAGTTATTGAAGAGGAAGATGCAGACTTAGAAGAAATAAACGATATCAAGAGGTTATTAACTATCAAAAGAGCAAAGCAAAAGGAAGTTATGAACTTGTTTATGGCAGAAAAGATAGATTATAACCAATTCAAATATATGAGTGAAGAACTAGATAACATAATTCAAGCAAATGAAACTAGACTATCTCGTTTAGAGCAAGACTATACAAAGAAACCTGATATAAATAAAGCAGAGATTTCTAGGTATATAGTAGACCATTGGAGACTCTTAACAGACAAAGAAAAACTAAACTTCTTAAATGAGTTTGTGGAGAGTATAACAATAGTTAATCGTGACACAGATAGACATAAGGGTAAAGCCGAAGTATTAGATATTAGGTTTTACGGTACAAGCGTGTAGTTTGTTGATTTTCTAATGGTTTTATGTTAATATATAATTGGAGGTAATAAAATATGGCATACATTGATAATTATTCAAATGGTTATAAGTCAGGATATTCTTCTGCAGATGATCCTGAAAGAAGAGATTATAGTCCCTCTGGAGTAGAGGCTCAACAAAGAGATGCGTTAGCAGAAAGTTATGAAAGAGAAAGAAGAATGTCTGAATATCAAGCTGGTTTAGATAGAGAACAAAAAAATCGTGATAAACAACAATTAGAACAACAAAAAGAAGATTGGAGAATGTCCCAAATCGAACGAGAAGGAAGAGAACAAGTTGCTGAAAGAAGAAAGGCAATCAACCTTATTGTTCAACAAAAAAGAGATGAATATAATAAGAAAAGTTGGTTTGGTAAAGCAATTGCAACATTAAGAGGAAAAAGTTTCGATAAAATGAAGAAGCAAATAACTGAAGCAGCTGAAGGAAGAGTTGATAGAATGAGCTCTGAACAAGTAGAAAGTTTTATAGAGAAGCAAACTGAAGGTAGGTCTAGATAATGAATGAAGTAGAAATTGCTTTTAAAGAATATGTAGATGCTTTTAAGCAAATGGAAACCATTGATAAGAGAAAAGAAATAATTCGTAATATAAACGAGGTAACTGCTATGTTTGATATGCTTGCTACTGAATCTAATATGCAATTATCTTATTTAAAGAGTAATGAAGTTACTGAGTTGAAAGATGGATACGAGTCAGAAGATGATTATTTAGAAGCATTGTTAGTTTATATAGAGAATGCAAAATCTATATTAGGTCAATATTTGGCAAAAGTAAATAATGAGTGAGTACACAAAGTACTCACTTTTTAAATGGTATGTTAATTCAGTATATACTTTCTGCAAGGTCATGAGTAACCATAATAGCGGTTTTCCCCTCATTTTTGATAATTCTGTATAAATCATCAGAGAGTGCAAGTCTAGTCACATAATCTAAAGCCGAAAATGGTTCATCAAGGAAAAGTATATCAGGATCAGTCGCAAGTGTTCTAATTAAAGCAACTCTTTGTCTCATTCCCCCAGAAAGCGAATCTGGATATTTATTCATAAAATCCTTTAACCCATATGTCTCTAGAAGTCTTATAACTCTTTTTTTAGAAGTATCATTTAAAGTATTCGTAACCTCTAATCCAACAAGACAATTCTCAAGTATCGTTCTCCAAGGAAATAAGGAATCCTTTTGAAGCATATAACCAACCTTTAGGTTCTTATCTAATAATATATCCCCACCTGATTTCTCCTCTAAACCCGATAGGATTGATAATAAAGTTGATTTACCACAACCAGAAGGTCCAACAATAGAAACAAATTCTTTATCTTTGACCAATAGACTAATATTATCTATCGCAGTTATTTCACTATTTTTATCGTGATAAATTTTTTTCAAATTACTAATCTCTAAAATTTTATTACTTACATTAGTCATTACTATATATTAAGTCACTATATTCAACCATTTTTTCTAATTCACCAGATGCAATCATAATCTCTTGTAAATGATCAAATGACTCCTTAGTAAAATTAGTTGCCTTAGGCCAAGTATCTTGTTTTTTATATCTTTCTATTACCTTAGTTAAATCCTTTAAAGAAGTGTCAGGGAAAAACTCTAAGATAGATTTAGCAATCGTTTCACTATCATTTTTATGAACAAAATCAAGTCCCTTCTGAACAGCATTAGTAAATTTTTCAATTATGTCTTTATGGCTATTAATGTAACTGATTTTAGCACTATAAGAAGTATAAGGTACAACTCCACCTAATTCACCAATAGATGCAACAACATATCCATATCCTTGTTGCTCTATTTCAAGTGCAGTAGGTTCAAATAAAGTAACAAAATCACCATTGCCTCCAATAAATGAACCACCCATTGCTGCAAATGCAATACTAGTATCAATTGTTAAGTCAGTTTTAGGATTTATGCCAGCACCTCTTAATGCCCATTCAAATGTCATTTCAGGCATACCGCCAGCTCTTCCTCCTATTACCTTTTTGCCTTTTAAATCATCAAGTTTAAAGTTGTCTATTTTTTCTCTAGAAACCAAGAAACTTCCATCTTTTTGAGTTAATTGTGCAAAAGTTTTTAAATAGTCTTTTTCTCCGCCATTATATACATAGATTGTTGCCTCACTTCCAGAGAATCCAATATCAACATCACCTGAAAGTACCGCAGCAGTAACTTTATCAGCACCTGGAGTTAAAGTTAAATCTATATCTAATCCTTCATCTTCAAAATATCCTTCACTAATTGCTGCATATTGTGGTGCATAGAAAATACTGTGTGCAACTTCAGCAACTTTTATCTTAGTAAGTTTACTATTTTTTGAATTAAAATCAAAAATAACAGCGCAAACTAAAATAAATAATCCCAAAATTGCAATAATGGTAATTATTCTTTTTTTCATAATAACCTCCTCGTATAATAATTACATTTTATTATACGCAAAGACTTATCTTGTGTGAAAAAAGAAAAGCCCTAAAGGTAATTTTTAATTACACTTGGACTTTTACTAACTAAGTAACAGGTAGAAAATGAACTACCTAATTCTAATTTTAACTTATTAACTTCATCACTATTATTGATTATCCCAACAAATATTTCACATCCATCACTTAATTTTTTTGCTATCTCTTCTTGATTAACCCAAAACGTGTCAACCACATAAAAATCAAAAGAATAATTCCAACTAGCTTTGTTAGTAACCTTAACCCCGATTTTCGCATTAATATCAGATTCTAATAAAGTCTCTGTGATATCTTTTGACTTAGAATAAAGATAAATATTCATATTAGACTTACTAACAAAATTCTTAATATAATTAATAACATCGCTATTTTTACAACCACATCCGATTATATTTATTAATACTATAGTATCAGGATTACAATATTCATTTAATTTATCCAGTAAAACTAAATGATTTCTTTTTATTTTAGAACCACTATTAATAGATAAAATATCATTATATGAAGCACAATTTATATATTCCTTATCAATCCCCATATTCATTAATAAATATTCATCAGACATAACAACCTTATTATCACTAGTTAGATATGCATCAACCATAATACCATCAATAAATTTAGCTTTGTCTGCTAGTAAAAAACTTTCTTCAGAAAAACTAGGGGAATTCTTAGAAGGCATACCACCATAAGCAATTATATTTGACAAAACTATCATCTCCTTATGAATAATTATATGAAATAACTACAAAAAAAATCTCATATATGATAAAATATAATAGTAGTGTGGTGGTAAAATGAATATAACTAATGAGATGATAGAAAGAGCAATAGAAATGTCAAAAGCTAATATTGAAATGGAAGATGATGTTAAATTAACAAAAGATAATATAGATGATACAAAAAAAAGATTAATAAAGCAATTTAATTTAGGGGGTAATATTAATGGACAACAATTGGGACAAATACATAATAGAGGGAACTAATGTATTAAAAAATAAACTAGGCATAACTGACAAAGAAACCCTTGAGCAAAAAGAAAAAGAATTAGTTCTTCCACACCTTGCATTTTTACATCTAAATCCAATATTAACTGTTCCGAGTGCTGAAGGCTTAAAAGATATACACCAATTTCTGTTTTCCGATTTATATTCATGGGCAGGTCAGTATAGAACTTGTACATTAAGAAAAAATACATATAATTTTACAGATCCAAGTTTAATAGAGGAAGAATTAAAAAGTGTAATAGAAAGATATTCAAATGAAATAGATAGGGTGCAAACAAAAGATGAGTATGCATTTGTACTTGCACCATTTTATTATGATTTAATAAGAGTTCATCCATTTAGAGAAGGTAATGGGAGAAGTATAAGAGAATTTTTAAGAGAAGTAGTACTATTAAAAAATAAGACTCTTCCTTTTGAAGTAGAACTTGATTATACAAAAGTCGATAAAGAAAATATGTTAAAAGGTACCGCATATAGATACTTTTTTCCAAGCATGTTAGAACTAGAATTTTCAAAAGGACTAGTACCATTAGAAAAAGAAAAAAAGAATACTAAATAAGTGAGGTAATTATGAAGATAGATGATTTAAATAAAGAACAACAAAAAGCGGTTTTATCATGCAGTGGCCCACTTTTAATTCTTGCAGGCGCAGGAAGTGGGAAAACAAGAGTACTAACAACAAAAGTAGCATACTTAATAGAAAACTTAGGAGTAAATCCATATAATATTTTGGCAATAACATTTACTAATAAAGCAGCTAAAGAAATGAGCGAGAGATTACTTTCAATGATAGGTGAAATATCAAAAAAAGCACAAGTATCAACATTTCACTCATTTGGACTTAAAATCCTAAGAGAAAACTATTCATATCTAGGATATAATTCAAATTTTACAATAATAGATAGTGATGATACATTAACTATAATTAAGAGAATTTTAAAAGAAGAAAACTTAGATAGTAAAATATATAATCCATCCGCAATTAAAAATAAAATAAGTGGTTGTAAAAATGAACTTGTAGAGCCAAACGAATATGAAAAATATGCTGCAAGTGATTTTGAAAAAGTAGTACTAAAGATATACGAAAAGTATCAAAATAAGTTAAAACAAAATAACTCAGTAGATTTCGATGACTTATTAGTATTACCGATCAAATTATTTAAATCACATAGTGAGATATTAGATGCATATCAAGAAAGATTTAAATACATATTAATAGATGAGTATCAGGATACAAATAAAGCACAATACGTACTTACAAAACTAATCAGTTCAAAGTATAGAAATATATGTGTTGTTGGAGATGTTGACCAATCAATATATGGTTTTAGAGGAGCAAACTATAGAAATATTCTTAACTTTGAAAAAGACTACAAAGATGCAACTACAATAAAACTAGAACAAAACTATAGATCAACAAATACAATACTAGAAGCTGCAAACTCAGTTATAAAAAATAATAAAGAAAGAAAGTCAAAAAACCTTTGGTCAGACAAAGGAAAAGGTGAAAAAATAACATACTTTAGAGCATTTAATGAAAGAGATGAAGCATTCTATGTAATAAGAGAAATAAAAAAATTATTATCAAATGGTATAAATTATCAAGATATTGCAGTTTTATACAGAACAAATGCTCAATCACGTATTATGGAGGAAGAATTACTAAAAGAAAATCTACCATATAGAGTAGTAGGTAGTTTCTATTTCTATAGTAGAAAGGAAATAAAAGATTTAATCGCATATTTAAGACTTATATATAATGAAAAAGATGACATAAGCTTACTTAGAGTTATTAATTCTCCAAAAAGAGGAATAGGTAATAAAACGGTAAATAGCTTAATAAATATTGCTGCAATAGAAAATAAAAGTATTTATGAAGTAATTTCATCAGGTAAAGAATTAGAATTCAAAAAAATAATTGAGAACCTAAAAGAAATATCAAAAAATATAACATTAACTGAACTTGTTGATAAAGTATTAGATGTTACTGGAATGAGAAGCGAATACAAGGCAGAATCTTCACTTGAAGCCGATATAAGATTAGAAAACTTAGAGGAGTTTAAATCGATTACTAAAGCATTTGAAGAACAATATGGATTGGTATCTCTAGAAGATTTCTTATTAGAAATAAGTTTAGTAAGTGATGTAAACGAATATAAAGATGATAAAAATAGAATTAGTTTAATGACAGTACATTCTGTAAAAGGACTAGAATTTGATTATGTATTTGTAATAGGGCTAGAAGAAGGAATATTCCCACATATAAATTCTTTATTAGACAATAATGAAGTAGAAGAAGAAAGAAGACTAATGTATGTAGCAATAACACGTGCAAGAAAAAAACTTTATTTAGTAAACGCAAAAATGCGTACTCTATTTGGTAGAGAACAAGCAAATCCATCAAGTAGATTTTTATCAGAAATAGATGATAAATTAATAGATAAAGCATTCACAGAAAAAGAATTTAATAAACAAGAAAAGATGAAGAAAGAAGAACACTTTAGAGAAGAAGACGTTGATTACCAAGTTGGAGATTATGTATATCATGAAATATTTGGACAAGGAAAAGTAGTAGAAGTAACAAATACACTTGTTTCTATAGCGTTTAAACATCCGTATGGAATAAGAAAATTAATGAAAAATCACAAAAGCTTAAGCAAAATTAATTAATGAGGCGATTATATGAAAGAAAGATATGATGAACTAATTAAAATAATAAATGAAGCAGATTACAACTATCATACATTAGATAATCCAACTATTACCGACCAAGAATATGATAAATATTTAAGAGAATTATTTGAACTAGAAATAGCTAATCCGTCCCTTAGAAGAGATGATTCACCAACTGTAAGAGTAGGTGGAAAAGTATTAGATAGTTTTAAAAAAGTAACACACGCTATACCTATGCTATCATTAAGTAATGTATTTAATGAATCAGAAATAATCGCATTTGATAGTAGAATTCGAAAAGAAAATATAAATCCATCATATGTATGTGAATTGAAAATAGATGGTTTAAGCGTATCGCTTCATTATGAAAAAGGAAAACTTATTACTGCCGCAACAAGAGGAGACGGAGTAGTAGGGGAAGATATAACTGAGAATGTTAAGACTATAAAGACAATACCACTTACTCTACCAAAAGAAATAGATATAGAAGTACGTGGTGAAATCTATATGAGTAAGAAAGTATTTAATAAATTAAATAAAGAACGAGAAGAACTAGGACTTAATTTATTTCAAAATCCTAGAAATGCTGCCGCAGGTTCTATTAGACAATTGGATACAAAAATAGCCGCATCAAGAAAATTAGAGTCATGGATATATCACTTACCTAATCCCGAAGATTATGGAATCACAACTCATTATGCCGCACTTGAGTTTATGAAAAGTTTAGGCTTTAGAGTTAATCCTAATAATAAACTTGTGACTGGTATTGATGAAGTACTACAATTTATTGAAGAACAAAAATTATCAAGACCAACACTTCCATATGAAATAGATGGAATTGTAATAAAACTTAATAATATAATGGATCAAAAGAAAATGGGATTTACAGCTAAATACCCTAAATGGGCAACCGCATATAAATTTCCCGCAACGGAAGTACTAACTAAACTAACTGATATAGTATTCACGGTAGGAAGAACAGGACAAATAACTCCAAATGCAGTATTAGAACCTGTAATAGTACAAGGTTCAACCATAAGAAGGGCAACACTCCATAATGAAGATTATGTAATAGGAAAAGACCTAAAAATAGGAGATACAGTATCTATTAGAAAAGCCGCAGATGTAATCCCAGAAGTTGTAAAAGCTCTTCCTGAAAGAAGAGATGGAACAGAAAAAGATTTTGTGATGATAAAAACATGTCCAATTTGTAACAGCCCACTAATCAAAAAAGAAGGACAAGTAGATTACTACTGTATGAATCCAGGATGCGATGCAAGAAAAATAGAAGGATTAATTCATTTTGTAAGCAGAAAAGCAATGAATATAGATGGACTAGGTGATAGAATTATGGAAGACTTCTATAATATGCATTTTATAAATAATTTTGTAGACATATTTAAATTATCTAATCATAAAAAAGACTTAATAGAATTAGAAGGATTTGGAGAAAAAAGTGTTGAAAACATTTTAAATGCAATAGAAAAGAGTAAATCATCATCACTAGAAAAGTTTATTTTTGCATTAGGAATTCCAAATGTAGGTGAAAAAACTGCTAAAATACTTGCTAAGAAATTTGAAACCATGACTAATTTTATGAATGCATCATTTGATGAATTAAAAGACATTTATGATGTTGGGGAAATAATCGCAAAAAGTATAATAAATTATTTCAATGTAGACTATAATAAAGAACAAGTTTTAAAGCTTATAGAAATAGGTGTTAATGAAAAATGTTTATTATCAAAATCTATAGAGGATGAAAACTTTACTGACAAAACCTTTGTAATAACAGGAACATTAAGTAAAGCTCGTGATGAAATAAGAGAAAAAATTGAATCATTAGGTGGTAAAGTAACAGATTCTGTTAGTAAAAAAACATCTGTTGTAATAGTCGGGGAAAATCCTGGAAGTAAATATGAAAAAGCACAAAAATTAGGCATAGAAATTTGGAATGAAGAAAAGCTTAATGAAATGTTGAATAATTAATAAACAATTGTAGATAATATTAATGGTGATAATATGAATAATTTAAGAAGGGAATATCTTCTGGGTAAGAGATATTATCTAAAAGTATTACGCCATAATAAGAAATCCACTGTGGTTAGTCCATAGTGGATTTTTAAATACAGATTTATAGTACTTGAAATTAATATACGTGATTTGTATAACGAAATTATGAGTAGAGGTATATTATGAAGAAAAAATATTTTATTTCTGGTTTAGTAGTGGCGGTCATATTACTAATTGTATTTTTAGTAAAGGGAATGTATCCTTTTGGAAAAAATTATATAATGTGGGGAGATATGTATGAACAAATAGTTCCAATGTACTATAATTTTTATGATGTTATACGCAATGGAAAGTCTATATTGATTGATTATACTGGAGGCGTCGCATCAAGTTTTATTCCTAATTTTTTCTATTATATATCAAGCCCATTTACGCTCTTAGTTTTATTATTTAAAAGAAGCGATATACCAAATGCAGTAAATATTATTGCCTTATTGAAAATAGTATTATCAACAGTTACTTGTAACTATTTTCTAGATAAAAGTTTAAAAAATTAGATGATTTTTATAAATGCTTCTTCAGTATTATTTATGGACTATCAACATATAATTTATCTCTATATGTAATAACTGGATGGATTGATATTTTATATAATTCCACTATTTATATTTATCCTATCATTTATATAAATGTATAAAAAATAGACAACTTCACTTTTGGTTGTCTATTTTTATACCTTGATATGTATCTCTTATTGCCATTTCTTTATCTATTTCATTTAATACACAGAATTTCTTAATAAGCCAAGTAGGTTCGATTAACTCATTAGGGTCAGGATCACCTGTAATTCTATTTATTACAATATCACTTCTTAATAGTTCTAATTGATCACAAACAATATCAACATATTCATCTCTTGTTAGAACGTGAAAATGTTTATCCAAATATAGTCTAGCAAGTGCAGTATCAGAGACTATGTGAAGCATATGAATTTTAATACCCTGAATATCTAATGTATTTAAATATTTAATTGTATCAAGCATCATTTCTTTGGTCTCATAAGGAAGTCCATTTATAATATGAACAACAACATTAATATTTCTATCTCTAAGTGATTTAACACATTCATTGAAGCAAGATAATGTATGACACCTATTTATAAGTTTGGAAGTCTTATCATGTATTGTTTGAAGTCCTAATTCAACAGTTAAATAAGTTCTTTTAGATAATTCTTCTAAGTAATCCATACATTCAGGACTTATTGCATCAGGTCTAGTTGCGATCGAAAGTCCAATAACATTATCAAATTTTAAAACACTTTCATACTTTTCCTTTAAAACTGGCAAAGGTGCATATGTATTCGTATTAGCCTGAAAATAAGCAATGTATTTAGCATTAGGCCATTTTTTAAGCATTTTATCTCTAATGGTGGTAAATTGTACCTCCAATGGCTCATTTAAATCTCCTGCAAAATCACCACTACCTAGTTTTGAACAATAAATACATCCTCCATATCCAACCTTACCATCTTTATTAGGACAACTAAAGCCACCATTTAAGCTAACCTTAAAAACTTTACAACCAAACTTCTTTTTATAAAAGTAATCAAGTGTGTAATACCTTTTATTCGAATCTGAATATTTAAATTTATTCATAAAACCACATCCTGGAGTATTATAACAAAATGATTAAATAGTGTAAATAAAGTGATAAAAAAAATAAGAAAAATTTAATAGAAAGTATTGAATATATTTATTAAATTTACTATACTATATTTAATATTTATTTACTTAAAGAAGTAGTAATATGTAATATTTATCAAAGAGAGTTGCGTTTGGTGTAAGCAATATAAATATACTTATGAACTTGTCTTTAATAATAGTAAAATGTAAACCTGCATTAAAGGTCTAGAGTGCATAGTTTAACTATGAATTAAGGTGGTAACACGGTAATGCGTCCTTATGATGTATTATCGTGTTTTTTTTAAGGAGGAAATATGATATATCTTATATTTACAATTATATTTATATATATAATGTACTACATCTGGATAGTAATTCACTACAACAAGCGTGGTGAAAGAAAAGGAAAAAACAAGAAAAAAAATAATAAGCAAAAAATGCCTGCGGAAGTAGAATATTTTGTTACTAAATACAAAGTAGATTTATCCAAAATAAATTTTAGATATTTTCTACAACTGATGGGTTTAGTTGTAGCGTTTGACCTATCAATAGTAGTAACAATAATTACTTATATAAAAACACTCTGGATACAATTACTAGTTGGTTTTATACTGACATTACTAATATCATTAACTAGTTTTCATATATTAGGAAAATATTTTAAAAAGAAAGGATTGACAAAAGATGTATAATTTTAAAGAAATAGAAAAAAAATGGCAAAAGTATTGGGATGATCATAAAAGCTTTAAAGCAATAACAGGAGAGAAAGATAAAACTCCATACTATATATTAGTGGAGTTTCCATATCCATCTGGTACTGGATTACACGTTGGACACGTAAGAAGCTATACAGCACAAGATGCAATAGCAAGGATGAAAAGAATGCAAGGATATAATGTACTATATCCAATGGGATGGGATGCTTTTGGAGCCCCTGCAGAACAATATGCAATAAAGAACCATATTCATCCAAAAGAAGCAGTAAAGGAAAATATTAAAACCTTTAAAACACAAATGAAAACACTAGGTTTTTCATTTGACTGGGATAGAGAATTCTCAACAACAGATCCAGAATATTATAAATGGACACAATGGCAATTTCTACAATTTTATAAGCATAATATGGCATATAAAGATACAGTACCAGTTAATTGGTGTCCAACATGTAAAAGTGTATTATCAAATGAAGATGCCGCAGGTGGAGTATGTGAAAGATGCGGTTCAACCGTAATACAAAAAGAAAAAAGTCAATGGATGCTTAGAATGAGTGACTATGCAGAAGATTTATTAAAAGGTCTAGATGATACTAACTTTGCAGAAAGAGTAAAATTAGGACAAATAAATTGGATTGGTAAATCAACTGGAGTTGAAGTAGATATTGATATAGTAGGTGGAGGGAAGTTCTCTGTATTTACTACATGCATAGAAACAATATATGGTATTACTTTCTTTGTAATCGCACCAGATGGTAAATTAATAAAAGAATTAATGCCTAGGGTAGAAAACAAAGAAGAAGTAGAAGAGTATATAAAAGAAACCGCAAAAAAATCCGATATGGATAGAACTGAATTAAACAAAGGAAAAACAGGATGTCTAGTTAAAGGAATAGAGGCAATAAATCCAGTAAATGGTAAAAAAGTTCCAGTATATTTAGGAGATTTTGTATTAGGTAATTATGGTACAGGTGCAGTAATGGCAGTGCCAACCCACGATCAAAGAGACTTTGAATATGCAAAAGTACATAACATTGAAATGATACAAGTAATTGATGGTGCAGATGTAAGTGAAAAAGCATTTGAAAAGCAAGATTATTTAGGAAAAGGTTGTAAACTTATTAATTCAGAAGAATTCACAGGTCTAACAGTAGAAGAAGCAAAAGAAGCAATCACAGATAAACTTGTAAAAATGGGAATTGCTAGAAAAGTAAATAATTACAAAATGAGAGATTGGATTTTCTCAAGACAAAGATTCTGGGGAGAACCAATTCCAATGATATACTGTGAAGAATGTGGATGGCAACCAATGAAAGAAGAAGATTTACCATTATTACTTCCAGATATCGCGGAATATGAACCAACTGACGATGGACAATCTCCACTTGCAAAAATAACAGATTGGGTAAACTGTAAATGTCCAAAATGTGGAAAAGATGCAAAGCGTGAAACAGATACAATGCCAAACTGGGCAGGATCTTCTTGGTACTTCTTAAGATTTATGGATCCACACAATGAAAAAGAATTCGCGTCAATGGACTCAATGAAATATTGGAATAGAGTAGATTGGTATAATGGAGGTATGGAACATACCGCAAGACATTTATTATATGCTAGATTCTGGGTACAATTCTTATATAATATTGGATTAGTACCACACAAAGAAATGATCTGGACTCGTGTATCACATGGTATGGTTTTAGGATCAAATGGTGAAAAAATGAGTAAATCAAAAGGAAATGTAATTAATCCTGATGATATAGTAAATGAATATGGCGCAGATACATTAAGAACATATGAAATGTTTATGGGAGACTATAGACAAGATGCCCCTTGGAGTACCGATTCATTAAAAGGATGTAAAAGATTTATTGATAAAATAATAAGAGTATATGATAAGGTAAATAACGAAGAAGGATTCTCGAAAGACCTTGAGTTAATTCAAAATAAGACAATTAAATCAGTTACAAACGATCTAGAAACAATGGGATACAACACTTATATCTCATCATTAATGATTCTAACAAATGCATATGATGATAAAGATTCAATCACAAAAGAAGATTATAGATTACTATTAAAATTAATGAATCCAGTAGCGCCTCACATAACAGAAGAATTAAATGAAAAATTAGGATACAAACCATTATGTGAAGATACATGGCCAACATATGATGAATCAAAATTAGTAGAAAAAAACATTGATATCGCAGTGCAAGTTAATGGAAAAGTACGTTCTACTATAAACATTAATATAGATGAAGATGAAGATTCAATAAAAGAAAAAGCATTAAAAGAAGAAAATGTACAAAAACATATTGAAGGAAAAGAAATTGTAAAGATAATTGCAATTAAAGGGAAAATTGTAAATATAGTTGTAAAATAACATTTTTAATAACAAAACTATACATAAATTCACATGAAAAGTGTCAATTCGACACTTTTTATTTTTTATATATGAAACAATATAAAAGGTGATAATATGAAGGTAAAAGTATTTGATGAAATGCATGAAAAGGATTTGGAAAAAAGTGTAAATGATTTTTTAGATGAATTAGATGACGAAGATATTGTTGACATAAAATATGAAGTATCAATTTCGATGTTTGCAGAAGAACAAATTTATTGTTTTTCCGCAATGATTGTTTATAAAAGTTAATTTGCTTTATTTTCCCTGCCGTATTATAATTATATAGATAGATTATAAAAGACATTAATTATCATTAATGCCTTTATTATATATAATGTAATAGAAAGAGTGATAGTATGAAGTTAAAGAAGAATTCTTTTATGCAGGGAGCATTCATTGCGACTGTTGGTATAGTTTTATGCAAAATAATGGGAATACTATATGCGATACCATTTCATTCAATAATAGGTGAACAAGGCGGAGCACTATATGGATATGCATATAATATTTATACAATATTTTTAAGTATATCACAGGCAGGAATACCACTTGCAATGAGTAAAATAATAAGTGAATATTATACACTAGGTTATTATGATGCAAAAGAAAGAGCATTTAAAATCGCAAAAAGATTTCTATTTATAATAGGATTTATTTGCTTCTTAATACTATTTATTTTTGCAGATCAAATTGGATATATGATAATGGGAAATGTTGAAGGTGGTAATACAAAAGAAGATGTTGCATTTGTAATAAGGGTAATTTCAACTGCTATACTAATCATTCCAAATCTAAGTGTAGCACGTGGATATTTCCAAGGTCATAGATTCATTGCACCAACTTCAATAAGTCAAATATTAGAACAACTAACAAGAGTTTTAATAATAGTCATTGGTAGTTTCTTAATGTATAGAGTATTTCATATGTCATTAAAGGCGACTGTAGGATGTGCAGTATTTGCCGCAACAATAGGTGGAGTTGTTTCCTATGCATATTTATTGTGGAAAGAAAAACAGAATAAAAAAGAATTTTTAAGGCAAGATATAAAAGTAAAAGAACCTAAGATAACAAGCAAAGAAATAATGAAAAAGATATTATTCTATGCAGTTCCATTTGTAATGATTGATTTATTTAGGTCTCTTTATAACTCAGTCGATGTGTTAACACTTGTTAAAACATTGGTAAATGACATTGGGTATACCGCAAAAGATGCAGAAAGTGTTATGAGTGTAATTTCAACATGGGGATTAAAAATAAATATGATAATTATATCTGTAGTATCTGGTATTATGACAAGCTTAATACCTAACCTAACTGCAAGCTTTGTTCAAAATGATATGAAAGGTGTATCAGAAAAAATAAACAAAACATATCAAATAATTTTATTCTTTACCGTACCAATGACAGTAGGATTAAGTTTCTTGGCTAAACCAGTATGGACAATATTCTATGGAGCAAGTAAATATGGTCCATTAACATATCAATACTTAGTATTTGTAGCACTAGCAACAGCAATATTTACTTCAACAGTTATGATAGTACAATTATTAAAAGAAAATAAAACAGTATTTATAAGCTTAATATTTGGAATGTTAGTTAAAGTATTATTAAATATTCCATTAATACATAGCTTTAATAAAATGGGTCTTCCTGCATTCTATGGAGCAATAACTGCAACAATATTAGGATTCTTAACATCAAGCGTAATAGCGTTAATTGTATTAAGAAAAAAATATAAATTCAATTTAGAAGAAACCGCAAAGGAATCTCTAAATATATTAATTGCAGTAATAGCTATGGTGATAGTACTTCTTGGGTTAAAGTTGGTGGTACCAATAAACACTACATCGAGATTAATGGCTATATTAGTAGTTGCACTATACGCAGTAGTAGGTGCTGCAGTATACTTATTCATATTACATAAAACAAAAAGTATAAACAATATATTTGGGGAAGAAAAAATAAATGAACTTTTAAGTAGAAAAAAGAAAACTAAAAATATCAAACCAAAAAAAGTTGTTAAAAACAAAATACAAAAAAAGAAAAAGGTGAATTAAGTGGAATTTGTTACATTAACAAAAGAAGAATTTCGAGAATTTTCTATGAAACATCCGATGGCTAATTTTATGCAGACAACAGATTTAGGAGATTTAAAGTCAAATAATGGTATTGAAATTGACTATGTGGGAGTGAAGGAAAAAGGTAAGTTACTATGCGCAACATTACTAGAAGAAGAACCATCAATTTTAGGTAAAAAAGTATTTTATGCACCTAGAGGCTTTTTAATTGATTATCATAATAAAGAGCTTCTAAAATTCTTTACTGACAATTTAAAGACATATATAAAGAAAAGAAAAGGATTTAAACTTACAATTGATCCAAATTTAGTATATCAAGTAAGAGGTGCAGATGGAAGCATAATGCCAAAATCACAAAAAGATGATGAATCATTTAAAAATTTATGTGATTTAGGGTTTGAACATTTTGGCTTCAACCTGTATTTAGAAGCAAGACAAGTAAGATTTGCATATCGTATGATGCTAGATGAACCATATGATGTAAAAAAGCAAGAGTTTTCAAAAAGCACTAGAAAGAATCTAGAGTCAACTTACAAAAAAGGTTTATCAGTTAGAAAAGGCGTAGAAAAAGACCTCCCTATTATGGAAGATTTATTCAAGGATACTGCAACTAGAAAAGATTTCTTTTATAGAAAGTTAGACTACTATAAAGAAATGTATAAATATATGAAAGATCTTATGACAATATACTTTGCATATCTAGATCCTAAAAAATATTTGGAATGTGCTAAGGAAAATTTAAAAGAAGAGCAGGAAAAAAATAAAGAAATTCTAAATAAAATGGAAAAAGATATGATAGGTGCCAAATTAAAAAGTCAAAAAGAGGCAAGTGATAAAAGACTAATAAAGCTTGAAAATGAGTTAAAAGAGGCAGAAGAATTTCAAAAAAATTATCCTGAAGGAAAAGATATTGCATGTTTGCTATCTATGTGGAATGGTGAAGAATTTCTAACATTAACATCTGGAAGCTTGGAGAAATATAGAAAATTCACTCCAAAATATGCCATGTATGATGCACATATAAAGGATGCATATAAAAATGGATATAAGGCATGTAACTTTTATGGAATATCAGGAAATTTTGAAAAAGAAAACAATCCACTTTATGGAGTATATGAATTTAAACGTGGGTTTGGTGGTAATGTAATAGAATATATTGGAGAGTTTACTCTTCCAATAACAAAATTCAATAAGTTTTATAACTTTTTAAGAGGAATTAAAAGAATGATAAAAAAATAAAACGGTTTTACCCGTTTTTTTTGTTTATTTTTGCTTTTAAATTTTTGGCAAAATGATATATTCCAAAAGCAATATGATACAAATAATAAAGTGGTTTATTAAGAATTAAATCAAATTCTCCAATCAACTCAACTACATATCCACTAAAACTTTTTTTGAATGTATATAGTCCACCAAGTTCATTTTTTTCATTAAAGTCTCCAACTATACCATAGAAGTTGTATCTATCATAACCATGTTCTATAGCATATTTCATTCCAGAGAAATGCACAGCATAGGCAGATTGAAATTCCATATACTTAGCATAAGAGCCACCAACTAATGATAGAACTTCATTATCATTAATAAGGAATAAAATTCCACCTAAAGTTATAATTTCGCCATCACTTTCTAATAAGTTCTTATATTTTAGTAAATTAGCTTCTAGCCTTTCAAGTTCTTTTTTAGCCTCATTTTGTTTTGATTCGTATTTTGCCTCATTCATTTTTATAATATTATTATCATGTTTGTAGGTTCTATCTTCAATTTCATTTTTAAGTTTTGTAATATCATTATCTGTTCTTCTTACAAGGTCTTTGATATTAATTTCAGCCACCAAAATTTTAAGAATACCTTTATCATGAAGATGTTTAAACATTTCTTCGTAATAACTAAGCGGTCTATCTATAAATTCTCTTCTTTCCCCAGTTTTTTCCATAATATCTTTAAACTTAGGAAGTTCATTGAATCCTATTTCTCTAGTATAAATACCAAGCCTTTCGCATTTATGTAATATTTGTCTGGTTTTAGGATCCATCTTTTTCATTATTGAATCAACTGTTTCGCCCTTAGTATCAGTTACAAACATCCATCTAGGTTGTAATGTATCTTGCATTATATTAAAACCAAAATGTTTATATCCGAGCTTAACTAAATTATTAAAAGCATTCTTATTATTTTTACCATCCTCAACTACATTCCCATTAATATCTCTTTCTTGATAAGATATGTATGGATCTATTTTAATAAAGATACCTTTTTTATCTTTAGCGTATTTCTTAATATTTTCAGTAAAGAACTCAAGCAACTTCATATTATCATAATCAATTAAGAAACCTCTAGGAGCATAAAACATATAGTAACCAATAGGAGTTTTTTTACTAAGAAGCAAAGAAGCAGCAATTATTTTATTTCCATCTTTAACTCCTAACAAATGCATATTCCAACCATTTGCTTCTTTTAAATGTCCCCATGACGAAGTCTGATAAAAACTACTATAAGGATGTTTAGAAGCAAAATTATCAAATTCTCTTTCTTCTAATTTAACAAATTTCATTTTTTAATCCTTTCTTTGCTTTTTCTCTTTTGATTTTCCTAAGGAATGGTACAAAAGTTGTGAATATAAAGTACATAAATGGCTTTGTGACAAGATCAAATTCACCAATAAACTCTACATAATCACCACCGAATTTCTTCTTAAATTCATGTAACCCTAATCTAGGATTATCCTTAGATAAATCTCCAATTGTACCAAACTGATCATACATTTTAATACCATTTTCCTTGCAATATTTTATATGTTCAAAATAAGTCTTGTAGTTAGAAAATGTATTAGTAAGTATATTATGATTTCCAGCATACAATACCCATGCTTTATCATTATATATAATAATTGCGTGAGCATTAAGTACTATTTCATCCATATCTTTGTAAGGTGTATATTCATCTATCGCCTTTTGAACAGATTCTTTTTCTCGCAATAGTTCTTTTTTTTGTGTATTTTGTGCCTTACTTAGACCTTCTTTAGGAAGCTTGTCCAATTCATTAGAAATATCACTAAGTGATTTATTATATTTATTAAAAATTTCTTTTGGATTAACACTTCCCATAAATAAAAGAAACTTATTATCTTTATTATAGATTTCATATAACTTTTTATAGTAATCTAAGTCATATGATAAAAAATTCTTTCTTGCTTCAGTTATCAACATTAACTCACTAAACTTTTCAATATCATTAATATCACCAATTCTAACCTTTGTATCTAAATTGATAGCTTTTTTAATTCTTTGCTTAGTGGTTTTTGAAAACTTAGATTCAATTTCTTCTAATGATTGATTCATATCAATTCTGAATGTATATCTTGGCTGCATAGTTTCAAAATTTTTAGTAAAACCTTTATGCTTAAAACCTAAACTTTTGATATTATTAAATATAACTTTAGAATCATATGGAAGACTTTTCTCATTGTAATCATTATCTTTTAATGACCAAATTATATCCGGATCAATCTTAGTAAAAATACTTTTATATTTTTTCGTATATTTTTTAATTTCTTCAGTTAAAAACCTTAGAGTATTTATATCATAATAGTCAACTACAAATCCCCTAGGGCAGTAAAAATATGAATACCCAAGAGGTAGTTTCTTTTGAAGTAATAACGCAGTTGCGATAAGTTTATCATTTTCTGTAACACCAACATAATGAGGTGTTAAACCCTTGGCAACAGAAGAAAATTCTCCCCATGCATAACTTTGTAGAAAATGAGATTTAACATTACTTTTAACAAACTCTTCATACCTTTCTTTTTCTATGTCAAAAACAAATTTCATATTATCACCATCTTCTATAAAAGTATAATATTTAGAAAGCTAAAAGTCAATCTTACCAAAGGCTAAAAAAGACATAAAGATTTATATCATATAGTTTCCATTAGTATAATTTGGTTCCTTTTTAGACGAATTAGATATATTTTCTCCTAAAGGAAGCATAACTAATCCCTTTTCTATATTTAGTATTCTTCTTTCAAGACGTTTTAATTCCAGATTTATATTAGAAATTTGCATATTAATATTTCTAATTTCTTCCGCAAGTGGAAAATTGTTTTGTGATAGTGGAATAAACATTCCGGGATTTTGATTATTCATAATAACACTCCTCGTTTTATTATATGCATTTAAAAGATTTAATGATATAATTATTTGGGTGAATATAATGAGACTTAGAAATGTAAAAAATAAAGAAACAATAATGGAAAAATCTAAATTTCTAATAAGAGATGAAGAAAATTATAGAGGCAAGTGGAATAGTGTATTTAAAAACAACAATCCAATTGAAATAGAAATAGGAACAGGAAAAGGTAATTTTATAATAGAAAAAGCACTAACAAATCCAAATATAAATTATATAGGAATTGAAAGATATGATAGTGTTATAGTAAGAGCACTAGAGCGAATTCCTGATTCTGTTACTAATCTAAAATTAATAAGAATGAATGCGATAGATATCGACAAAATATTTGATAAAGAAGTATGTACAATATATTTGAACTTTTCAGATCCATGGCCTAAAAAACGTCATGCCCTAAGAAGATTAACAAGCAGGGTGTTTTTAGAAAAGTATGAGGAAATATTTAAAGGTGAAAAAAATATATATCAAAAAACAGATAATCAAAATTTATTTGAATACTCAATAATAAATTTAACAAACTATGGATATAAAATAGAAGATATCTCACTAGATTTGCATAATAGCCAAATAGAAGGCAACATAGAGACTGAGTATGAAAAGAAATTTAGTGAAAGTGGAAACAAAATATATTATTTACATGCCAAAAAAGATGTCTAGTTTACATAATTAAAATGTAAAATTTTAATTATTATAGTCACACATAATAAATTTTGATATAATTAATTATAAGTAGGTGAAATATGAAAAAGATAGTAGTTATCTTGCTTTCAATTTTCCTTTTGACAGGATGTACATTTATAGACTTAAAAGATGATAAAGTTGAAAATATCATAAACACTGTAATACAAAAAGATATAAATCTTTATAATAATATATTTGAAGGATATAAATTTTATGTTCCAAGAGGATTAAAAATAGCAGATAAGAATAAGTACAACTGTAAAATATTGTACAATGATGATACATTCTATTTGTATGTTGATGTAGTTTCTTATTATTATAAAACTACGAAAGAATTCACACCTAGTGATACAAATTATCTATCAAAGGAATTAAGATTTAATGATAAAATTGGATATATAGATATTACAGAAAAAGATGACAAATACTTTGTAGAGTTTATGTACGATTATGCCAAAATAGAGGCCTATGTAGATAAAGATAATTTAAATGATGCAGTATTAAATATGGCATACATATTATCAAGTGTTCAATATAATGAAAAAGTAATAGACACATTAATTGGAGAAAACGTTCTTGATTATAAAGAAGAAAAATTTGATATTTTTGAATCCAAGAGAGAACAAAGTAACTTCCTAGAATGGGTTGAAAAATATGATACTTATGATGAATCTAAAGAAAAAGAAAAAAATGGCGACATATTAGATTATGATGTTGTAGAATAGGGAAGGTGAAAAAATGGGAGTTTTTGATAAACTTAAAAATGTGTTTTTTGAAGAAGAATATGTAGAGGTCGAGGAACCAATAAAAAAGCCAAAGAAAGAAAAGCAAACAATTGCTAAAAAGATTGATTTACCTGAAATGCCAAAAGTTCATGAAGATAAATCAGAAAGAGAAAAAGAAATAGAAGAAGAAGTAGTCGAAAGAGTAGAAAAAAGAGGAATATCCGAAAGAGAATTAAGAAGAGAAAGAAATGAATCAGGATTCAAATTCCCAATGACATTTGAAGATGATGACTTCACTGTAGATGAAAAACCAATAAGGAAAGAACAACCGGTAAGAGAAAGAGAAGAAGTTAAACAACCATCATATCAAGATGTATATGGCTCAAAAAAAGGTGAAGAATTTCATCAACAAGAAAAACCTTATGGGGACAAGCCATATGGAAATAGTGAATATTCTCATGGCTTATATGAAGGAAGTCCATCTAAACAAGAACCAAAAGTGTTTAGACCAACTCCAATTATTTCACCAATTTATGGTATATTAGACAAAAATTATAAAAAAGAGGAAATAGTTCAGAAAAAAGAAGTTAGACTTACATCTGCATTATCATCTAAAAATCTTGACTTAGATACAGTAAGAGAAAAAGCATATGGAGATTTAGCAAGCGATATAACAGCTTCTATGATGGATGATGTTAAAGAAGAAAAGAAAGAGCAAAAAGAAGAAGTTGAATATGTTGATAATGCATTATATGACTTAAGTGATGATGATTCACCAGCAGTTACAAATGTAACAATGGGTGATGCAGAAGAATATTTTAATGACTTAGGACTTGAATATAACATAGATTACAAGGATCATAGTAGAGAAAAAGCAACAGGAAGAAGATCAGAAAAGAATAAAGATAAGGATACTACTATAGAAGAGGAAACTCCAAAGAAAAAAGCTAAAGTTGAGGATAGCCTTTTTGATCTAATTGATTCTATGTATCAAGATCCTGAGGAGGAGGATAAATAATATGGATGGCTTAATGCAAGTATTTCCAATAATGATGTATGTATTAGGTTCTATATTACTAGTTGTAACAATAATATTAGTAATAAAGCTAATATATACAGTGGACAAAGCAAACGAAATCCTAGACAATGTAGAAGCAAAAGTTAAAACACTTGATGGATTCTTCAATGCTATTAACATGACTTCATCAGCAATATCTTCAATTGGAGATAGAATAATAGGTGCAGTTGCTGGATTATTAGGAAAATTCAAAAGAAAAAAGAAAAGAAATGAGGAGGAGGACTTATATGAGTAAAGAAAAAAAAGGTTGTGGCCTAGGTAAATTTGTATTAGGAGCTGCAGTAGGTGCTGTACTTGGAATTTTATTTGCACCAAAAAAAGGTTCTGAAACAAGAGAGGATTTAAAGAAAAAAATCAATGAATTACTTGCAAAGGTAAAAGAAATTGATGCAGAAGATGTAAAAGAAGCAATAGAGACTAAAATTGCTGAAATTAAAGATGAATTAGAAGATTTAGATAAAGAAAAAGCATTAAAAATCGCAAAACAAAAAGCTGCTGATATTAAGAAAAAAAGTGAAGAATTAGTAAATCTTGCTGTAGAAAAAGGAACTCCTGTATTACAAAAAGCCGCTGACGAAGTAAGACAAAAAGCAATAGTAGTTGTAAAAGAAGTTCTTAAACGTCTTGAAAAAGAAGAAAAATAATTGCAAAATTAAATTATAAGTGCTATGATAATAAACATATTTAAGCGATGAAGAATTATAGTAGTATTTTTCTAAAGCATAAGAGAGTTAGTGATCGGTGTAAACTAACCTTTAGAAATATATGAATTACAAGTTTGGAGCGATAGGGTTACGCCATATAGTAAGGAGATAGTTTTCTATGAATTAAGGTGGTACCACGGGTAATACTCGTCCTTAGAATACTATCTCTTTTTATTTTAAAAAGAAGGAGAGATAATATGACTTTATATGAAGAACTAAAATGGAGAGGACTTATACAAGATATTAGTAGTCCAGATCTTATAGATAAGTTAAATAATGGAGGTCTAACTTTTTATATAGGAACAGATCCAACCGCAGATTCAATGCACATTGGACATTATTCATCATTTTTAATATCAAAAAGACTTGCTAAAGCCGGACATCATCCAATACTTTTAGTTGGAGGTGCTACTGGTCTTATTGGGGATCCAAAGCCAACTGCTGAACGTCCAATGATATCAAAAGAAGCAGTAGAACATAATTTTAAAGGCCTTAAAAAACAAGCAGAAGAAATATTCGGATTTGAGGTTGTAAATAATTATGACTGGACAAAAGATATAAATGTAATTGACTTTCTAAGAGATTATGGTAAGTACTTTAATATTAATTATATGCTTGCCAAAGATAAAGTAAAATCAAGACTAGAAAGCGGTATTACATATGCAGAATTTTCATATATGATATTACAAGCATTAGACTTTATGCACCTATATGAAGAAAGAGGATGTACACTACAAGTTGCTGGTTCTGACCAATGGGGAAATATTACCGCAGGTATTGAACTAGTACGTAAAAAATTAGATAAAGAAATTTATGGTATGGTTATGCCATTAGTAACTGATTCAAATGGTGTGAAATTTGGTAAGACAGAGGGAAATGCCCTATGGTTAGACAAAAATAAAACATCTAGTTATGAATTATATCAATACTTAATTAACCTAGAGGATTCTATGATTATAGAATACCTAAAAAAGCTAACCTTCTTATCAAAAGAAGAAATAGAGGAAATTGAAAAAAGACATAATGAAAATCCAGGATTAAGAGAAGCTCATAAAATTTTGGCAAGAGAAGTTATTACTGATATTCATGGAAAAGAAGAATATGAAAAAGCACTTAAACTTAGTCAAGTATTGTTTAGTGGGGATATAAAAGAACTAACTTCAAAAGAAATAGAAGAAGTATTCAAAGGTGTTCCAACATATGAAACAGAACCTGGCAAAACATTAATTGATATATTAGTTGAATCACATGCCGCATCGAGTAAAAGAGAAGCAAGAGAGTTTATTAACAATGGTGCCATAAGTATAAATGGTGATGTTGTAAAAGACGAGAATTGTTTAATAGATAATTCAAAAGCAATAGATGATAAATATATTGCGATTAGACGTGGTAAAAAGAAATACTACTTAATAATATTAAAATAGCAAACAAAAAAACCGGAGAAATCCGGTTTTTAATTTTAATATTAATACTATCTGTTGTAGAACTCAACGATTAGAGTTTCTTTAATGTCTGGATTTAATTCATTTCTCTCAGGCATTCTAACATAAGTACCAATCATTTTACCTTCGTCATATGTAACGAATTCAACTCTATTAGTTACTTTTTCTAGAGATTCTTTAACAACTTTTAAATCTTTATCCTTATCTTTTAAAGTTATAGTAGAACCAGGTTTAACTCTGTATGAAGGAATATCAACCTTTTTACCATTAACTAAGATATGACCGTGATTAACAAGTTGTCTTGCTCCACGACGAGTAGAAGCAAATCCTAAACGATAAACTAAGTTGTCAAGTCTTGATTCAAGTAATTTTAAGAAATTTTCACCATGAATACCTTGCATTTTACCAGCTTCAAGGAAAGTTTTCTTAAATTGCTTTTCATTAAGACCATACATAAATCTAACTTTTTGCTTTTCTTTTAATTGAACACCATAGTTAGATAGTTTACCTTTTCTATCAGCTCCATGTTGACCAGGTCCATATGGACGTTTAGCTATCTCTTTACCAGTTTCTGATATTGAAAAACCAACACGACGAGCTTGTTTGTAACTAGAACCAGTATATCTTGCCATAATTTTCCTCCTTATTTATATTACATAAACAAAGAATCTTACCTTAACATTATAGGGAGTTTATTTTAATGACTTCACCAACAGCGAGGTTACTATCAAACTTAATAAACACGTTACAACATTAAAATAAGCGTAAACGCTGTTCATTTGAATATGCGTCTATAATTATATTATAAGTATAGTAAATAGTCAAGGTAAAAATCTTATAGAATAAGGGAAAAAGAGCACAAAAAGCAATAAAAAAACAAAAATCAATAAAATTTGACAAATTTATAGGAAAAATTCAATCTTTATGTTAAAATAAGTATAGAATTTAGAATAGAGGTGTTGTATGAAAAGTAAAACTATTTTGATTACAGTTATATTACTTTTAATTATTACTTTAATTGTCATTATAGTTTTGTCTAAGAGAAAGAGATCGAAAAGACTAAAGAATCTTATTGAGCAACTTGATAGAGAAAAAAATATAATTGAAACTGCACCTATTCCTTCAGAACTTTCAAAACTAGAAACCATTATTAAAAATGATAAAATAGAAGAAAAATACAACAACTGGATGGAAAGATTTGATTTAATTAGGACAGAGAACATAGATAAGATTAATGATATGATAATTGATCTAGATATAACTGGTGGAATGAAATATAATCAGTATATTAAAAAAATAGCACAAGTAGAAATAGAACTTGCAAAAGCAAAAGAGTTAACTGATACACTACTAGATGAAATAAAAGAAATAACATTAAGTGAAGAAAAATATAGAAGCATTATAACAAAGCTAAAAACAAGATACAGAGAATTATCAAATTCATTTGATACTCATAAAAAAGAGTATGGTGATATTGCTGAAATAATAGAACTTCAATTTGAAAACATAGAAAAAAGATTTCAAGATTTTGAAAGTGCTATGGAAAAAAATGAATACAATGAAGTAGTTCATATAGTAAAAGCAATAGATTCAATGATAGATCATATGGGTATAGTAATAACTGAAGTACCTGATTTAGTACTTTTAACTACTAAGCTAATTCCAAAAAGAATTGAACAAATAAATACAACATACGATGAAATGACAGGAAGAGATTATCCACTTGAATACTTACAAATACCATATAATATAGAACAAACTAATAAAAATGTTAGTAACATAATAGATAGAATTAAAGTATTAAATCTAGAAGATTGTATGTTTGAGCTTAAAACAATGCTTGAGTACTTGGACTCATTATTTGTTGATTTTGAAAATGAAAAACTAGCAAGAAAAAAGTTTGAAGAAGATGCTCCACTTTTTGAAAGAAAGTTAGAAAAAATAAATAAAATGGTTAGTGATATATACAATCAATTAGATGAAATAAAAAGCTTATACGATTTAAAAGATGAAGATGTTACTATAATTGATGAGGTAAATACATCATTAATAGATATTAATAAAGATTATAAAAAAGAAATTAAAAATCTAAAGAAAAGGACTATTCCTTATACTCAGGTAGTTAAAGATATAGAAGTATTCAGCAACAGATTAAAATCGGTTGATGAAGAATTAGATGTAGCACTTAAATCATTAGGAAATATGTATGAAGATGAACAAAGAGCAAGAGAACAACTAGATGAAATACAAGAATTATTAAAACAGTCAAAAATAAAAATAAGAGCATTTAAACTACCAATAGTAACAAATGATTATTTTGTACAATTATCTGAAGCAAATGATGCAATACTTGAAATAATAAAAGAATTAGAAAGAAAACCAATAGTAATAAAAACATTAAATACAAGAGTTGATACAGCTAGAGATTTAGTATTAAAGTTATATAACACTACAAATGAAACTACTAAACTTGCAAGAATGTCAGAAATGTCAATAGTATATGGAAATAGATTCAGAAGTAGTTATGACAATATAGATCAAGGATTAAATCAAGCTGAAATATTATTCTACAAAGGAAACTATAGAAGATCACTTGAAGTATCAATAAGAGTAATAGAAGCAGTAGAACCTAACTTTGGTAAAAAACTGGATAATTTTTATAAAAAAGAGATATAATAATCTCTTTTTTTCTGATATAATAATTATTGGTGATAAGAATGGGATTATTCAGCAAGATAAAAGAAAAATTCGTAAAAGAAAAGAAAAAAATAGAAAATGAAGATATAGTTACAACAAATGATGTAGAACAACAAAAAAGTGATTCAAAAGAAGAAAATAAGAAAGAAAAGACTGTCGAAAATGTAAAGGTATATGAAAAAGGCCTAACAAAATCAAGAGAAAATTTTGTATCTAAACTAGTTGGACTAACTAATAAATATAAGAAAATAACTGATGAATACTTTGATGAATTAGAGGAAATTCTTATTAATGCAGATATAGGCGTAGAAACAGTTATGAATTTTATTGATAGGTTAAAAGAAAGAGTAAAGCACGAAAAAATAGAAGATACAGAGTACTTAAAAGAAATTATAGTAGATGAACTATTTATAATATATGTTAATGATGAAGTAATAACTAGCAAAATTAACTTTGCAAATGAAGGACCAACTATAATACTATTTGTAGGAGTAAATGGAGTAGGAAAAACAACAACAATTGCTAAGATTGCAGATAAATTAAAAAATGAAGGTAAAAAGGTCATGCTAGTGGCAGGAGATACATTTAGAGCAGGAGCAACCAAACAATTAGAAGAATGGGCAAATAAAGTTGGAACATCTTTTACAGGACGTAGTGAAGGCGCAGATCCAGCTAGTGTTGTATATGATGGGCTAGAAAAAGCAAAAGAAGAATCCATAGATGTAGTATTAATAGATACCGCAGGGCGTTTACAAAATAAGACTAATCTTATGAAAGAACTTGAAAAAATAAATAAAGTAATAGGTAAAATAATACCGGGTGCACCACATGAAACATTATTAGTAATAGATGCAACTACAGGTCAAAATGGTATAAGTCAAGCAATTGCATTTAAAGAAATAACAAATATCACAGGAATAGTACTAACAAAATTAGATGGAACCGCAAAAGGCGGAATAGTTTTAGCAATAAAAGAAAAAGTAGGGATCCCTGTTAAATATATTGGATTAGGTGAGAAAAAAGAAGATTTACAACCATTTGATATTGAAAAATATATATATGGTTTATTTAAGGATATGATGTGAGGTTAATATGGATAAAGATATGGATAGAAGAATTTATTTAAATAATTTATATGATTATTACAAAGGTTTATTTACAGAAAAACAACAAGAATATTTTGAAGAGTACTACTATAATAACTTATCTCTTTCAGAAATCGCAGAGAATAATAATGTAAGTAGAAATGCTGTACACAATCAAGTAAAAATAGTTGAAACTAGACTAGAAGAGTTAGAAAACATTCTAGGATTATATAAGAAAAAAGAACAAATAATTGATTTAATATTTAATGAAGTTTCAGAACAAACTTTAGAAAAAGTAGAAAATTTACTATAGAAGAAAGTATTTATTATACTTTTCTTTTTCTTTATGATAAAATAATAATTGGTGAAGAAAAATGTTTGAAAGTTTAGGAGACAGATTACAAAACGCAGTATCTAAAATAAAAGGGTACGGAAAAATAACAGAAGATAACATAAGTGAAATGATGCGAGAAATAAGACTTGCATTATTAGAGGCAGATGTTAACTATCAAGTTGTTAAAGAATTTACTAATAACGTAAAAGAAAAAGCTCTAGGAGAAGAAGTAAAAAGAAGTATTAAACCTGGAGATATGTTTGTTAAAATACTTAATGATGAATTAACTGAATTATTAGGAGGAGAAGAAAAACCTCTAAATTTAAAAGGCAATCCAGCAACATTAATGTTAGTGGGATTACAAGGTTCAGGTAAAACCACTACAATAGGAAAACTTGCGAATTATTTAAGAAAAAAGCATGCAAAGAAGCCCCTTTTAGTAGCGTGTGATGTATATAGACCTGCCGCAATAGATCAATTAAAGCAATTAGGAAAAGAATTAAATATTGAGGTATATGAAGAAGGCAAAAACAATCCAGTAGAGATTGCAAAAAATGCAATTAATTATGCCAAAGAAAATAAATATGATTATGTTCTAATAGATACTGCAGGTAGACTTCATGTAGATGAAGAATTAATGGAGGAGTTAGAAAACATAAGAAAAGAAGTCTCACCAGATGAAATACTTCTAGTAATAGATGCTATGATGGGACAAGACGCAATAAACGTAATAACTGGATTTAATGATAAATTACCATTAACAGGAGTAATTCTCACAAAATTAGATGGTGATACACGAGGTGGAGTAGCGCTTTCTGTAAGACATTTAACTAATGTACCAATAAAATTTATTGGTGTGAGTGAAAAACTAGATGGATTAGATTCATTTGACCCAAAACGTATGGCTGGAAGAATTCTTGGAATGGGAGATATAGTATCCCTAGTAGAAAAAGCAACAGAAGCAATTGATGAAAAAGAAGCAGAAAAGGCTGCAAAGAAAATGCAAAGTGGTAAATTTGACCTAGAAGATTTTCTAAATCAAATGAAACAAATAAAAAAACTAGGCCCACTAGAAAATCTAATAAAATTAATACCAGGAGCTTCAAAGATGGGATTAAATAACATAAATATAGATCCAAAACAAATGGCTCACATTGAAGCAATTATTTTATCAATGACTCCTGCCGAGAGAAGAAACCCAGACATAATAAAAGCAAGCCGTAAAACAAGAATTGCTAAAGGATGTGGATTATCAGTTCAAGAGGTAAATAAGTTATTAACACAATTTGATCAAATGAAAAAAATGATGAAACAATTCACAAATGGAAGATTCAAAATGCCTTTTTAGGTATTTTTTTTCTAATATACATAATTCTTAGGCCTTTAATATATCAATTTCTAGTTCATATGAATATCATAAAACTAGATAGGAGGATTTTAAATGTTTAGAGAACAATGTTGTGATAGACAAAATGAATTCAATGCTAATTTCAATGGATACAACGACGTTAATATGGATGTTGATATCAACGTTGAAAATGCTCAAATGCCTGCTCAAGAAATGGGAATGGGTATGCAAATGCAAGGCGGTGTTACTTCTCCAATAATTGAACCAGTACAAGAAAGAGTAGTACAAAGAACAATTATGCATGAAGTACCACATGTTTGTCCAATTAGAACAAGAATAATCAACAATCATGTTTACCGTCACACTTATAGGCCAAGTTATAGTTGCTGTAGTCAAGATACTGTATCAAATATACAATGCGGTTCTTGCTGTCAATACAAATAAGTTTAAAAAAGCCAGTTGGCTTTTTTTTTGAGAATATTTAATAAGTACATGTTATAATTATATAGAGGTTTAATATGGAAGATAGAGTAGAAAAAATATTAGATAGTTTATCAAAATCAAAATTTAGAAGTAGTTTTCATTTAAAAGAAAAAGATATGCAGTATATAAAGGAAAAAGGACTAACAAAAATAAAAATTCATGCATATGATTTTGTGAATAAAAGATTAAAAAGCGCTAAAAATGTAAATGATGGTAAACAAACGCCCACAAAAGGACATCCCGTTTTTATAGCCCAACATGCAACTGCAACTTGTTGTAGAGGATGCTTAGAAAAATGGCATAAAATAAGTAAAGATAAAGATCTTTCAGATACAGAAATAAATTATATAGTATACGTAATTATGAAATGGATAATAAAAGAATGTAAAAAGAGGTCATTAAAAAATGAAAGTACTAACAATTAAAGAGCCGTGGGCAACATTAATAATAGAAGGTTATAAAAATATGAATTTAGAAGTTGGAAAACCAATTATCGTGGCAAAATATTAATACATGCGGGAAAAAGTATTGATAAAAAAGGTAAGGAAAGATTTAAAGATTATAATCTAAATTATAGTTGTGGAGAAATAATAGGGGAAGCATATATAACAGATTGTATAAAAGTAAATGAAGAGTTAGTGAATAGCTTAAGAAAAATTGATCCAATTGTTTATAAAAAAAGCATATTCAAAGAAGAATATGCTTGGAAATTAGAAAATGTAAAAAAATATGAGAAACCTATAAAAATAAATGGAAAATTAGGACTTTGGAATTATTATGAATAATTTGCACACAAATATAGAATTTTACAAAAATCTCTTTTTTTTTATTTATAATATTGCTATAATTAATATGATAGGATGGGTGTAGAGTATGAATAATAACTATGAGTACAACAATTACAATGATTACAATGCAAAAGAAGAAGCAAATAATGAAAACAAAAGTGAAGATATAAGCCTATATAACGATGGTGAAGATAAAAAGCCCAAACTAGTTATAATAATTGCATCAATAATAGGAGCACTTATCTTAATATTAATATTTGCGTTTGCATGTACTAAATTAAATAAAAAAAGTTCTAATAACTACCTTTCTAATTTAAGCGTAACTAATGCAGAAATGACACCACAATTTGACAAAATGACACTAGAATATAATGTAACAACAACAGAAGATACAGTGGCAATCAAATGTAGTGCTGAACATAAAAAAGCATATACAAGTGGATGTGATAAAAGAATATATTTGCAAGATGAATGTGTTGAGCATACAGTTAGTGTTACTTCTCAAACTAAACAGATAAGAAAATATGAACTTAAAATATGTAAACAAGCTAAGGATGCCCCTATTATAAAAGAGGTTAAAAAGACCCCAACAACGTTTACTTCATCTTCTGTAAAAGTAGAAGTAATAGCTGAAAGTAAAAACAAATTACATGAAGAAGCATATTCATTTGATGGAGGAATGACATATCAAAAAGAAAACTACATTGAAGTTAGTGAAAATAAGTCACTTGAAATAAAAGTAAGAGATGAAAAGAATAATGAAAGTGCGCTTTTAAATGAAGAGATACAAAATATTGATACAACAAAACCAACAGTTTTAATAGAAGGAAGTACAAAGAGCGGAGAAGAAACAAGATCAAATGTTTTGCTAACTGCAGTTGTAAACCCAGATACAACACCAAGTGGATATAAGTATCAATGGTATAAAGGCTCGTCTAAAATAAAAAATGCAACAGAAATTACATATAATGCAACTTCTTCAGGTAGCTACAAAGTAGTAGTAACAACAGGAAGCAATAACTCATCAACTTCAGAAGTTTATATAGTAAAGATTAAATCAACTTCTTCTGGAGGTAGTAGTAAACCTAGTGGTGGAAACAAAAAGCCAAATAAAAACAATAATCCAAGTAATAATAATCAAAAAGTACCACCAGTAGTAAAAGTAAGTGGTAACCCAACAAAATGGACTGCTGAAAATGTAACTTTAAAAATAAGCGCTACCGCTGTAAATGGATTACATTCTACTGCATATTCATTTGATGGAGGAAAAACATATCAAAAAGAAAATCAAAAAACATTTACATCAAATACAAAAGGAACAATAATTGTAAGAGATAAAAGAGGAAACAAAACAACATATAATTTTAATATTTCAAAAATAGATAAAACAGAACCAAAAGTTACAATAAGTGGAAATACATCACCTAAAAGTAAACTAACTGCAACAGTAACTCCAGCTTCAACAGCAAGTGGATATAAGTATCAGTGGTATAAAGGAACTGCAGTAATAACTGGTGAAACAAAACAAACCTATACACCATCAACAAGTGGAACTTATTATGTAGAAGTAACAACTGGTAGTGGAAAGAAAGTTAAGTCTACTGGAAAGACAATAAAAGATCAAATAAAACCAACAGTTACAATAAGTGGCTCAAGCGCATGGACTAATAAGAATGTGACAATAACATCAACAATTAGAAATCCAGGTTCAATAAAGATAAATGGCTACAAATGGTATAAAGATAATAAAGAGATTGGTGGTGCTACTTCAAAAACCTATAGTGCAGGTAGCAGTGGAAATTATAAGGTTGTAGTATCAACAGGTGCAGGAAATATAACATCAGGAACTGTAAAAATAAATATAGATAAAACAGCTCCATATACACCTAAAATAGCTGACAATAGTAATAACAAAGAAGTAGAATGTCATATTATAAACAATGGAGAAATAATAGGAAAGGGAACAAGTACAACAGAACACACAGCATGTATTGGCCAAGTTGCATCTTCATTAAATTTAAATGTAGTTGAAAATGATATTGGGGGCTCAGGGATGTCAAGTAAATGTGATATTGTATGGGAGCATGATGGAGATAAAAAAGCTTGCCCAATTTATGGAAATTATAGTTCACTTGATATAAATATAAGTGAAAATTATAAAATGACTGGATACAATGGGATAAAATGGGAAACAATTGATACATCTAAAAAAACAATATGTGCCAATGGGGCTACATATGTTATTTATCTAAAAAGATGCTATGATAAAGCTGGAAATGTAAGTAATATGTTATTTTCATTTGTATCAAGAAATAGATAGTAAGGAAGTGTTACTTTTGTAACACCTTTTCTTTTTTTTAAAAATATGATATAATCAACTAGAAATGGCGCATTATTCTAGTCAATACATTATTACGAAGACGAGGGTAAAATATCGTTAAATAGCATATCTGTGAAGCGTCTGGTGTTTGCTTTATGTGCCCAACATAGGGTGAATGCTGGATTTGAAGAATTTATGGGCGATCGTAACGGCATACGGCAACCGACCCATTTATTCGTAGAGACCTATTCTTGTGGAAAGATCTTTATGATACTTTTTACGACTTAGGATTAAACCTATCTCGTAGTGAAAGCTATGGATAGAGTAGCTTGACTTGAGTGATAAAGGGGAATAGAGACAGCTAAAATTTGGCGTACACCATTATTTTAGTATTGCTACTTGAAACTTTTATTGCAAAAAAGTACTAGTAATAGGGGGTATTGTTTGGGAAAACCTCTAGAGTGTAGACTAATATGAGATTGCAGTGTGCACTAAGTGGCAATCAAGTCATAGATAGGGAAACCTACTATTTATTCTTTCAAAAGGGAACTGCTATACTGGTAACGGTAAGTAAGAATAAGGGAAATCCAACTTGACCTAAGGTACAGAGTTTATCATATTAGTTGCCATTTCATTATTTTTGAGGACTATTATGGAAAAGAAAAAATACAAGGAAAAATATTCAAGAAAAGTTGATAAGAAAAAAATGCCAAAAAAGATAGTTGATTTAAAATGGGTACTCACTATAACAATAACAGCTTTTTTAATATCAATAGCCTTTTCATTCTTATCAGAAACAGTTATATCAAATGTGGGTATAGTATTAAGCATAATCTTACTATTTATAGTAATAGGAATAGGTGTTTTATTTGATATGATTGGAATAAGTGTAACAGTTGCAGATATAAATACATTCAATTCAATGGCATCAAAAAGAGTTGGTGGAGCAACTGTAGCAGTTAAATTTATTAAAAATGCAGAAAAACTATCAAGCTTTTGTAATGATGTAATTGGAGATATATGTGGAATAATAAGTGGAGCATTATCATCATCTATTGCGATTATATTATCAACAAAACTTAGCTTAAATATACTTGCAATAACCTTATTAACAACAGGATTAGTAGCTGCATTAACAATTGGTGGTAAAGCCCTTGGTAAAGGAATTGCAATAAATAAAAGTAATGTAATACTATATAATTTTTCAAGAGTTGTTTCTTTGTTTTATAAGGGATAAAAAAAATATAATTATATAATTACCCCAAAACATTGAAAATCGACTTTTTTTTTGTTATAATTTTTACAATTAGGAGTGGTAGCGTGAATATAAGAAACGAACTAAACGATGAAGAAGAATTAGAAGTAATTGATATAGATGATGACATCGAAGAAGAAAAAGAAGTAGTAGAAGAAGAAAATATAGATAAAAATACAGAAAAGAAAAAAGATAAGAAAGAAAAAAGCAAAAATAAAGATAAATCAACTATAAAAAAAGCCACTGGAAAGAGAAAATTAAAAAAAGGACTTCTTTTCCAGACTATTTTTTGTGCAGTTAGTATTATTTTTATAATTGGTTGCTGTATTTTTTATGGGACAAGATTAGTAAAATACTATAAAATATACAATCCAAAAGATTCTAATGGTAATGCAATGCAATTACTTGCAAACAAAATTACATCAGGAGCAACATTTGTATATGATGGTGATGGTATCTATTTAACTGGAGGAACTTATACATATAAAGGTGAAAAAGTAGACAACTATATTAAATATGGAAATTTAGTTTGGAGAATTTTAAAGATAAATAGTGATAAATCAATAGATATTGTACTTGATAGTTCTATAAACAACCTAAAATGGAACAGTAATATAATAGATTATTCAAAATCTGATATTGCAACATATTTAAATGATGAATTTATTAAAATTTTAAACAAGAAAACGCTTGCGCATACAATTGTATGTACTGATAAGGTAGATGATATATCAAAAATAAAATGTAACACAACAGATACATCAAACTATGTTAGACTATTAAATATTGGAGAATTCATAAATAGTAAGGCAAGTGGAAAATCATTTATTTCTAATGGAAGCAGTGTATGGTTATCAACTCGTGGAGAAAAACAGGTTTGGGCAATAAATGGAACAAGCCTATCATATACAGACCCAGCAAAAACTTATGATGTAAAACCAGTGGTAACACTAAAAAATACTACGAAATATGTTGGCGGAATAGGTACTAAAAAAGAACCATACGAAATAGAAGAAAAATCTAATAATGTAATGATTTCTGATCATATAAAATTAGGTAGTGATACATGGACAGTTTATAAAATTGAAGGTAATAGATTGTACTTATCTTTATCCACTCTATACGGAAAAGGCACAAAAACATATAGATTTGACCTAAAAAGTAATAAATATGACCCAACAAAAGTATCTTCACTAGCAAAATATTTAAATGAAACATATTTGAACACACTATCATATAAAAATAAATTAGAAGATTGTACATGGAACACTGGAACATATGAATCAAGCTATAAAGATATATATAAGGAAAAAATAACTGCTAAAGTAGGAATTAGTTCAGTAACAGATTTAAAATTTGATTCAGGTGTTAAGAATTATTATATATTAAACGGAACTAAAGATGGTAAGGCTTATTTATATAGTGATTATTTAACTGAAAGCAAAGTGACTCTTGCAAGAGCAATAAAACCATCAATTTGTATTAAAAAAGCAACAATAAAAACTGGAGATGGCTCTTTAACAAAGCCTTACACATTGGAGGGATAGTATGAAAAAATTTACAATTTTCATGATTGTAGTAGATATACTAGTGGCATCTTGTTTTGTACTAGTATATGGAATACCTTCATTTAAAAATAAAATTATATCAACTGCAATGGTTACAAAAACACACAAGTATATAGCATATATATTCTACGATGAAGAAACAATTGACAAAGTAACCGCACAAAATAGATATATTCCATTAACTGATAAAGTAAATCTAGATGAAATAGTTATAAATACTTCAGAAAGGGATTCATATGATAATAAATATGATGAAGAAATATTAACAAGAGATCCAAACAATGAAGATTACAAATATATAAAAGTAAAAGTTGGAAAATATGATGCACACTTAGTAGCTATATATGATCCATCACGCGTAAAATTAATCGCATCAAAAACATTTAATACAGGACATGGACAAGAACGTATAAAAGATATGTGTAAAAGATCAGATGGTATTGTATGTATAAATGGTGGTAGATTTAATGATACAACTGGTTATGGTAGCGATATTCCAAAAGGAACATTAATAAAAGACGGAAAAATTATATGGTCAGATACAAGTAAAGCAACGAGTTTAATAGGATTTAATAAAGAAAACAAATTAGTTTTAACTGAATCAACTGCACAAGATGCATTAGCTATGGGTATGAGAGATGCCCTAGAATTTGGGCCATTCTTAATAGTAAATGGTAAAAAGCTTCAATATGAATCATCAGCAGGAGGATACGACAGGGCAGCTCGTGTCGCAATAGCACAAAGAAAAGATGGAGTTGTATTATTTTTAGTTACTGAAGGAGTACATACAAATGGTCCATCACTTGTTGAAGTAATTGAGCTTCTAACAAAATACGGCGCATATAATGCAGCTAATCTAGATGGTGGTACATCAGCACAATTAGTTATAAATGGAACATTAATGAATAATCCACTAACAGTATATGGCAAAAAAGTTACTGGAGGAAGAAGAGTAGTAAGTGGTTTTGGATTAATTAAATAGGAGTCTAATTATGAAAAAAAAATACAAATTAAAAATAGGAAGATTATTACTAGTAATTATATTAGCTGGATTTGGAGTATCACTCTTAGTTATAGGTATAAATAAAAATATAATTTCAGTTAATGCCCCTATAGTAAATTCAAAAAAGTATAATGAAATACCAAAGCCAAAAGTAGAAGAATCAAAGATATCGTTAATTGCAGTAGGAGATGCATTAATACATGGTGCAATATATCAAAATGTACAAAAATCAAATTATGATTTTAAACCAATTTTTAGTGAGGTAAAAAATGTTTTCTCTAGTTATGATCTTAGATTCTACAACCAAGAAACAATATTAGGGGGAAAAGAGCTTGGGTTGTCCACTTATCCACAATTTAATTCTCCAACCGAAGTAGGAGATGCATTTATGGATATGGGATTTAACCTAGTTAGTCTTGCAACCAACCATACATTAGATAGAGGAGTTTCAACAAATTGGAAAACAATAAAAAATTCAAGAGAATATTGGAACAAACAAGAAAATGTAATTGCCGCTGGCTCATATGCAACTCAAAAAGAAAAAGATGAAGTAATAGTAAAAGAGAAAAACGGAATTAAATATGGATTACTAGCATATACAACTCTTACTAATGGATTAACAATGCCAAAAGATAAGAGATTTTATCTAAATGTTTATAGTGATGCTTTAGCTAAAAAAGATATAGAAGCATTAAGAGATAAAGTAGATGTTTTAATAGTATCAATGCACTGGGGAATAGAATATTCACATGGGGTTTCACCAGAACAAAAAACAATTGCTAAATACTTATCATCATTAGGTGTTGATATAATAATAGGAACACATCCACATGTGGTAGAACCAATTGAGTATATTAACAATACTTTAGTAATTTACTCATTAGGAAATTTTGTTTCTTCACAAATAGGAAATGAAAAACTAACTGGGTTAGTGGCTGCTGTTGATATAACAAAAACAACTATAGATGGCAAAAGCGTGGTCAAACTATCAAATACAAAAGCCGATCTAGTTTATACATGTAAGCCAAATACATGTGGAAAAGGTAAATATAAAGTATATCCATATAATAAGTTAAATGATAGTCTATTACCAAATTATAAAACAGAATTTAAAAAGAATATGGATATAGTAAGAAAAATAGATAAAAACATTAAAACTATATATACAAAAGAAGCGTAAAAAGAACGTTTCTTTTTCTTTCAAATCTTAATAGTTTGGTATATAATTATATATATAAAATGCTAAAGGAATGTGATAATATGAAATACAAAATAATGGATGGAAACGAAGCTTGCAGCATTGTTTCATATAAATTTAGTGAGATGGCAGGAATATATCCAATAACTCCAGCTTCTCCAATGGCAGAATATATTGATAAATATGCATCATTATCACAAGAAAACTTTTTTAATGATGTAGTAACAGTAGTAGAAATGCAAAGTGAAGCAGGTGCAATAGCCACAGTACACGGAGCTCTTCAAAATGGTACGCTTGCAACAACTTATACCGCAAGTCAAGGACTATTACTTATGATTCCAAATATGTATAAAATAGCCGGTGAAATGTTACCATGTGTCATAAATGTAGCGGCAAGAAGCTTAGCAACGCATTCATTATCTATTTTAGGTGATCATCAAGATATATATTCAGTACGTCAAACAGGATTTGCTATATTTGCAACATCCTCCCCTCAACAAGTAATGGATTTAACTGCTGTACCGTATTTATCAGCAATAAAGGGAAGAATACCATTTGTAAACTTCTTTGATGGGTTTAGAACAAGTCATGAGCTTGATAAAGTTGAATTAATAGATTTAGATAAATTAAAAAAACTAATCGATAAGAAAAAACTAAAAGAATTTAAATCGCGAGCTTTAAGCATAAATAATGTGACAAGAGGTACAAATCAAAACGACGATATATATTTTCAAATTACAGAGTCAAGAAATAAATACTATGATGAATTACCAGACATAGTAAACAACTATATGGAAGAAATAAACAAAATAACAGGAAGAGATTACAAACCATTTAATTATTATGGAGACCCAAAAGCAACTAAAGTAATAGTGGCAATGGGTTCAGTTTGTGGAACTATTAAAGATACAGTTGATTATTTAAATAGTCAAAATGATTCGGTAGGACTTATAGAAGTGCATCTATATAGACCATTTAGTGAGAAATATTTTTTAGATGTATTACCAAAAACAGTAAAGAAAATCGCAGTACTAGATAGAAGCAAAGAGCCTGGTGCTAGCTGTCCATTGTACTTAGATGTAAAAAATATAATTTCATCATATAATTCAAAAATAAGCGTTGTAGGTGGAAGGTATGGTCTTTCAAGTAAAAATACAACACCATATCAAATAAAAGCAGTATATAGCTATCTATCAAAAAAAGATAACCATGAGTTTACAATAGGAATAAAAGACGATGTAACTAACTTAAGTTTAGATGAAGAATACTTTGAACTACCTTCAGATGACTATGAAATGCTTATATATGGATATGCATCAGATGGAATGGTTAGTGCATCAAAAGACATAATAAAAATAATAGGTAACAATACAAATGCATATGCACAAGGATACTTTGAATATGATTCAAAAAAGGCAGGTGGACTTACAAGATGCCACTTAAGATTTGGTAATAATCCAATAAGAGCTACTTATTATGTAGAAAGACCAATGTTAGTGGTATGTACCAAAGATGATTATTTAAAAAAGTATGATATGTTAAGTAATATAAAAGAAAACGGTATTTTTATACTTAATACATCAAGAAAAAAAGATGACTTGAACGAATTATTCAATAATAAAGAAAAAACCATTATAAAGAATAAAAAAATTAAAATATACACAATTGATGCAAGCAAAATTGCATTTGAATGTGGGATACCTAATAAAATAAATATGATAATGACAACAATTATATTTAAAGTAAGTAATTTTATTCCGTTTGACTTTGCATTTAATGAAATTAAAAAGTCATTAGAGACAATATTAACTAATAAAGGCAGTGAAGTAATAGAAAAGAATCTAACGGCAATAGATGAAAGCTTAGAAAATTTAAATAAAGTAAAAATAAATACTGATTTAGATGAAGAAGAACTAAAGATATCTAATAACATTTTTGATATAATCGATAGAAAAGAAGGGAATACTTTAACTGTTGGAGAGTTATCAAAATTCATGGATGGTACATTTCCAGGGGGATTATCTAAGTTTGAAGCCAAAAATATAGCTGAAAAACTTCCTTGTTATAATAGTGAAAATTGTATTATGTGTAATCAATGTGCATTAGTGTGTCCACATGCTGTTATTAGACCATTCTTATTAGATGATAAAGAGTATATGTTGTCAAAAGAAGAGATAAGAAAAACACTAAAGGATGCATTAATCAAAGACCAAAGTCTAAAATTCACAATAGGAATAGATTACTCTAATTGTACAGGATGTGGATTATGTAGTAAAATATGTCCTGGTAAAAAAGGCGTTAAAGCTATAACAATGGAAGATAAGAAAAAAGTTCAAACTAAGGAAAATATATTAAGGAATAAATACCTATTTAAAAACGTCAGCGAACATCAACCACTTCCTATTAACACAGTAAAAGGAAGTCAATTTGTTAAACCAAAATTTGAATTCTCAGGTGCCTGTGCTGGATGTGGACAAACTCCTTATTTAAAACTATTAACACAGTTATTTGGAGATGAATTAGTAATATCAAATGCTACTGGATGTTCATCAATTTATGGAGGAAGTATACCAAAAACCCCTTATAGTGTACCATGGGCTAACTCATTATTTGAAGATAATGCAGAGTTTGGATTTGGTCTAGCAGTCTCAGATAGAATTAATAAAGAAAGAATTAAAAAAATATTATATAAAAACATAAATAAAGTTGGTAAAACAGAAAAAGAAATATATGCAAGCTATTATAAGAAATTAGATTATGCATCAAGTTGTTTATTATATGAAGTAGTAAATAAGAACAAAGATAGAGAATTACTAGCAATGAAAGACTTCATAAAAACTAAATCATTCTGGATAGTAGGTGGAGATGGTTGGGCATATGATATTGGATTTGGTGGATTAGATCATGTACTAGCAAGTAAAGAAAACGTAAATATTTTAGTACTTGATACAGAGGTATACTCTAATACTGGAGGACAAATGTCAAAATCCAGTAGAATGGGTAGTGTAGCAAAATTCGCGGCTAGTGGAAAGAAAACACATAAAAAAGACCTTGCTAGAATTGCAATGTCTTATCCACATGTATATGTAGCAACTATTTCATTAGGAGCTAATATGAACCAAGCTATTAAAGCATTAGTTGAGGCTAAAAATCATAATGGACCATCTATAGTTATTGCATATGCACCTTGTATTGCACAAGGAATTGCAGGTGGAGTAGTAAATAGTATTGAAGAAGAAAAAAAAGCAACTTTATCAGGGTACTACCCACTATTTAGATATAATCCAGATACAGAAGAATTTAACTTAGATTCAACCGCAGACTTTACTAAATACTTTGATTTCATATTAGGAGAAGATAGATATCGTGCTTTAAGAAAAGTAAACCCTAAAGAATATAAAAACCTGTTGGAAGGTAACAAAGAAGAAGCAATAAATAGATATAATTATTATAAAAGTTTATCTAAAAAAGAGACTAAAGAATAGTCTCTTTTAATTATACAAAAAAGAAGCTGTTCCCCCTGAGAAACAGCTTCATAAAAAAGAATAAAAAGGGGTTGGCTAGTGTGATACTAGCGACCAATTCGCCATTTGTGAATTGGTGATTCTTATCATAATTGCATTTGCATATTTTGTCAATAAAAAACTAAAAAAATTTTAAAGTTTTTATAATTAATTAAAATTTATTAAGCGTTATTTAGTTATATTTTACTTTATTTATGATGTGCTTTTGTGGTATAATATGCAACAGGGAGTGATAGTATGAAGTTATCAGATGTAAAGGGAATTGGTCCCAAAACAGAAACCTTACTTAACAAAATAGGTATATTCAGTTTTGATGATTTGGTAACTCACTATCCATTTAGATATGAAATTCTAAAAAGAAGTAATTTAAAAGATGAAGAAGCATTAGAAAAAGTAATAATTGATGGTAAAGTAGAAAGTATTCCAATACTAGTTAGATTTAAGGGTAATTTAAATAAATTAAACATAAGACTAGCTACAAAGGATGGAGTAGTTGGAGTATCTATATTTAATAGAGCATTCCTAAAACCTAACTTAAAAATAGGAACAAGTATAATAGCAATTGGTAAATATGATAAACAAAGAAATATATTAACAGCAAGTGAGATTAAGTTTGGATCACTATCAAACAAAGAAACAATTGAGCCCGTTTATCATACTACTAGCGGTATAACAGGCAAAGTATTAGCAAGCTATATTAATAATGCACTTTTAAAATATGGAAATCAAATAACTGATAACATACCAAAATATTTATTAGATAGATATAACTTTAATAACAAAAAAACAGATTTAAATATTGTACATAATCCACCTGATTTTGAAAAGTTAAAAGAATCAATGATAAGACTTAAATATGAAGAATTGTTTGAATTTACATTTAAGATTAATTATTTAAAAGAACAAAATAAAAAGAATGCTGTTGGTATAAAAAGAGAATGTAATAAAATGGAACTGGATAAAGTGATTAAAAAACTTCCATTTAAACTTACTGATGATCAAATAAAAGCACTTGATGAAATAATAGATGATTTAAGTAGTGATCATAAAATGAATAGATTATTACAGGGTGATGTAGGTAGTGGAAAAACAATAGTTGCATTTTTAGCAATGTATTATAATTCAATTTGTGGATATCAAAGTGCATTGATGGCCCCAACAGAAATATTAGCTATTCAGCATTATAATAATATAAAAGAAGTATTTAAAGATTTAAATATTGAAATAGCACTACTTACAGGTTCTATATCAAAAAAAGAAAAACAAGATATATATAAGAGATTAGAAAGTGGTGAAATCTCGGTAGTAATAGGAACACATGCATTAATTCAAGAAGATGTAAAATATGGTAATTTAGGGCTTGTCATTACAGATGAGCAACATAGATTCGGAGTAAACCAACGAGCAAATCTAAAAAATAAGGGAATCGCAGTAGATGTATTATATATGAGTGCAACACCAATACCAAGAACATATGCACTAACCATATATGGCGATATGGATATATCAACCATAAAACAACTTCCATCTGGAAGAAAGCCTGTTAAAACAGTAGTTAAATCAGAAAAAGAAATGAAAGATGTTTTAACTAGTATGCATGAAGAATTAAAAAATAATCATCAAATATATGTTATAGCGCCATTAATTGAACAAAGTGATAATTCAGATATGACTAATGTTTATAACTTAAGAGATAAAATGAATCTAGCATTTGGTAGTAAATATAATATAGATATAGTACATGGAAAAATGAAACCAGAAGCAAAAGAATTGATAATGGGTGAATTTAAACAAAATAAAATAAATATATTAATAAGTACAACTGTTATAGAAGTAGGTGTAGATGTTGAGAATGCTACTATGATTGTTATATTTGATGCAGAAAGATTTGGATTATCCACATTACATCAATTAAGAGGAAGAGTAGGTAGAAATAAATTTGAGTCTAAATGTATATTAATTAGTAATACAGAGAAAGAAAGATTAAAAATAATGGAAACTACTTATGATGGATTTGAAATAAGCGAACAAGATTTTAAATTAAGAGGAGCAGGAGACTTATTTGGAGTAAAACAAAGTGGTGACATGTCATTTAAAATAGCTAATTTAAAATCAGATTATAAGATTCTTGTACAGGCCAAAAAAGATTCTCTAGAATTTTTAAAGTGTAAAGATAATAATACAGATGCTTTAAAAATAAGACTTATAGATACAATTAATCATAGTTAGAGTGTAAACCATAAAAAAAATAAATAATATAAATTGACTTTTAACAAAATCCATATTATGATTAGTACGTATGATGGTAAACGTCATACATAATTGAACGCACTTACGGTCATATAATGTGAGTGTGTATTCAACCAAAACCCCCTGAATGGCCAGAATAGTATTCTGGCCTATTTTTTTGTGTCTTTAAGTATCTTTGAGTGGCAAAAAGTTGCTTAAATTTGCTCTAATTTTCCCTAAATGTTACCTAAGTGGGTGGTTGAAATAGTAGTTAAGGGCTTATTTTAAAGTGGATTAAGATGTTTTTTTGTTCCCTTCAAGTAGAGAATAACAATTTTTTAAGTTTTATTTATTATAAATTTAAGTACAATAATTAAATTTTGTTAATAAATTACATGGCAAAAATCAATTTTTACCGTTTTTTATGTTATAATTATCAATAGAAGAATATGTTAATATTCGAGGTAAAGGTCGAGGTGTAAAAAATGAATAAACAACAATTAGCGTCAAAAATTTGGGAATCAGCAAATAAGATGCGTTCAAAAATAGAAGCAAATGAATATAAGGATTATATATTAGGATTTATATTTTATAAGTTTTTGTCTAATAAAGAATTAAAAACTTTAGAAAATATGCATTATCCTAAAGAAAGATTAAAAGAAGTAACTGAAGAAAATACGAGGATTGTAGAAACTTTACAAAATTCTAATGGATATTTTATTGAATATAATAATTTATTTTCTACATGGATTGAAATGAAAAATGATTTTGATATTTCAAATGTAAGAGATTCATTGTCTGCATTTACACGATTGATAAAAAACAGCCATAAGAAAGTATATGATGGAATTTTTAATACTCTTGAAACAGGGTTAAGTAAACTAGGAGATACATCACAAAGTCAAACTAAAGCCGTAAAAGATTTAATTTATCTAATCAATGATATACCTATGGATAATAAACAAGATTATGATGTGTTGGGTTTTATTTATGAATATTTAATTTCTAATTTTGCTGCAAATGCTGGAAAAAAAGCTGGAGAATTTTATACACCTCATGAAGTGTCTTTATTAATGTCAGAAATTATTGCTGAACACTTAAAAGATAGAGATAAAATTGAAATATATGATCCAACAAGTGGTTCTGGGTCATTATTAATAAATATTGGTAAGACCGCTTCTAAGTATATTAAAGAAGAGAATAAGATTAAATACTATGCACAAGAATTAAAACAAAACACATATAACTTAACACGTATGAATTTAATTATGAGGGGAATCTTGCCAGATAATATTGTAACAAGAAATGGTGATACTTTAGAAGATGACTGGCCATATTTTGATGAACATCAAGCTTATAATCCTTTATTTGTAGATGCTGTAGTATCTAATCCTCCATATTCCCAAAATTGGGATCCAACAGATAGAGAGGTAGATGCAAGATACAAAGAATATGGTGTTGCTCCGAAGTCTAAGGCTGATTATGCATTCTTATTACATGATTTATTTCATTTAAAATCAGATGGGATTATGACAATCGTTTTACCTCATGGCGTATTATTTAGAGGTGGCGAAGAAGGAGAAATAAGAAAAAATTTAATTGAACATAATAATATTGATACAATAATTGGTCTTCCAGCTAATATTTTCTTTGGAACGGGAATCCCTACAATTATTATGATTTTAAGAAAAGATAGACCTAATACTGATACATTAATAATTGATGCATCTAAAGGATATATAAAAGAAGGAAAAAATAATAAATTAAGATCCTGTGATATTAAAAAAATTGTTGATACAGTAATAAATAGAGAAAGTATCCCTAAGTTTTCAAAAGTTGTAACTAGAGAAGAAATAAGAGACAATGATTATAATTTAAATATTCCTAGATACGTTGATTCATCAGAAGAAAGTGAAAGTTATGATATTTATTCATTAATGAATGGTGGTATTCCATTAGGAGAATTAAATAAGTATAATAAGTTTTTTGAAGTGTTTCCTAATTTAAAAAATGATTTATTTAAGAATATTAATAGTTCATATTATGAATTGAAAATTGATAACTTACATGATTTTATAATGCATCATCAAGATGTTTTGGATTACAAAAATGATTATAAAGAAAAATTTAAGTCATTTGATAGTTATTTAAAAGAAGAGTTAATAAATAATATTAATAATATAGATATTTCTGATGAAGAATCAAAACTAAGTAATTCGTTATTTAATAGACTTGAAAATGTAAAACTTGTCGATAAATATAATGCATATCAAATATTAGATGATAATTGGAATATTATTTCTGGAGATTTAGAACTTATTAAATCAGAAGGTATTGAAGCGTGCAATAAGATAGATCCTATAATGGAATTAAAGAAAAAAGGTGACAAAGAGACTGAGGTTCAAATTGGAGTAAAAGGACACATTATCCCATTACAATTTATTATTGATTATAAATTAAAAGATTTAAAAGACGACATTACTTCTAAAGAGGATAGATTGAATGAAATAGAATCAAGAATAGCAGAATTGTTTGACTCTTTAGATGAAGATGAAAAATCAGAAATTGAAGATACTTTGACTGAAGAAAATGATGCTTTTGTTCCAAAAGAAGTTTCACGAAAGGTAAAAGAATATTTAAAAGCATCTTTAAGTGAAGGAACTGTTGAAAAGAAAATAATCGAAGTAAATAATTTATTTGAAGAACAAAAAAACTTAGTAAAGGATATTAAAGCTTCAAATAATGCCATTCAAATAGAGGCACAAAAAGAAATTGAAAATTTAAATTATAGTGATATATGTGAAATGTTAAATAGAAAATGGATTGCCCCAATAGTTGATGGTATTGATAATTTGATAAATGACATTATTATTGATTTTGCAAAAAATATAGAAAAATTATCAAATAAATATGAACAAACATTAAAGAATATAGATGAAGAAATATCTAAAATTGAAAAAGAATTAGCAAATATGATTGGCGAACTTACCGGTTCTGAATTTGATATGAAAGGATTAGAAGACTTTAGATCTTTATTTAATGGTGAATAATTATGAGTGAATATAATAATATACCTAAAATAAGATTTAAGGGATTTACTGACGTTTGGGAACAACGTAAGTTAGGTGAAAAATATAAATTCCAATATGGTGAATACAACAATAATCCAGATAACGGAGGTATTTATCCAATATATGGAGCTAATGGAATAATCGGAGGTTATACTAAATTTAATGCAGAAGATTCAATAATTATAGGACATATGGGTGAATACGCCGGTTCTGTTCTTTGGGGTGAAGGCAAACATTTTGTTACTTATAATGGTACAATTTCAAGTCCTAAAGATACATCTATAAATTCAAAATTTGGATATTATATGTTGTTGCATAAAAATATAAATAAAATATGTGGGGGAAGTGGATTACCTTTTTTGTCATATGAACAACTTAACAAAATTGATGTAGACTATCCACTGGAAAAAGAGGAACAAAATAAAATATCAATATTATTCAAGAACATAGATAACCTTATCACTCTTCATCAACGTAAGTGTGATAAATTAATTAATATAAAAAAATCAATGTTAGAAAAAATGTTCCCTAAAAATTCATCAAATATTCCAGAAATAAGATTTAAGGGATTTACTGACGTTTGGGAACAACGTAAGTTAGGAGAGATTGGAAATACTTTTACTGGTTTATCTGGAAAAACAAAAGAGGATTTTGGACACGGTGAAGCAAAATTTGTTACATATATGAATGTTTTTAGTAATCCAATTGCTCAATTTAATAAAACTGAACCAATTGAAATAGATAATAAACAAAATCAAGTAGAATATGGAGATGTATTTTTTACTACATCTTCCGAAACACCTGATGAAGTAGGTATGTCCTCTGTATGGCTTGAAAATAAAGGAAATATTTATTTAAATAGTTTTTGTTTTGGATTTAGACCATTCGTTAAAAATGATCCATATTATATGGCATATATGCTTAGGTCCAAGAATTTCAGGAAAAATATGACTTTATTGGCACAAGGTATTTCAAGATATAATATTTCAAAAAATGGAGTAATGAATATTGACATTCAATTACCAATTAATCAAGAACAAGAAAAAATAGGGAAACTTTTTTATGAAATAGATAACCTTATCACTCTTCATCAGCATTAAAGAATAAGAAGGAGAAAAGGTATAAATGAACACTTACGATGGTAATGAAGTATTCTATAAATATTATGAAAAATGGATAGAAGTATATAAAGAAGGAGCAATTAGAAATTCTACGATGCAAAAATATAAATTAACTTTAAAATGGTTAAAGGATATTGCTCCAAATTTAAAAATAAAAGAAATTAATAGAATTACTTATCAAGAAATATTGAATAAATATGCAGAAAATCACGAAAGACAAAGCACAATGGATTTTCATCATCAATTAAAAGCTTCAATATTAGATGCAGTTGATGAAGGATTAATTAGTAGAAATCCTACAAGAAAAGCTATTATTAAAGGAAAAACACCTAAAGCTAAAAAAGAGAAGTATTTAAATCAATTTGAACTTCAAAAATTAATTTCAGATTTAAATTTAAGCAATGAAATTAATTATGATTGGATGATTTACTTGATTGCAAAAACTGGACTAAGATTTTCTGAAGCTTTGGCAGTTACACCAGAAGATTTTGATTTTCCTCATCAAACATTAAATATCGAAAAAACATGGAATTATAAGGAAAGTGGTGGCTTTGAACCTACAAAGAATAAGTCATCGGAAAGAAAAGTACAATTAGATTGGCAAACAGTAATACAGTTTTCAGAATTAATAAAAAATATGGAAGCTAATAAACCAATATTTATTAATACTAAAATTTATAATTCAACTATAAATGATATTTTAAAAAGACATTGTTTGAATGTAGAAATTCCAGTTATTACGATTCATGGTTTAAGACATACACATGCTTCAATTTTATTATATGCTGGTGTGTCTATTGCAAGTGTTGCACATAGATTAGGACATGCTAGTATGTCAACAACGCAGAAAACATATTTACACATAATACAGGAACTAGAAAATACTGATATAGATAAAATTATGAGGGCATTAACCTCACTAAATAACTAAAATTGAATTATGTTGATGAAGAGTGATAAGGTTATCTAATTTTAAAATGAAATCGGATATTTTTTCTTGTTCTAATATATTTGGAACAGGTAATACTAATTTATAATAATCTCCAAGATTATAATTTGTTCTTCCATCACCAGTTGAAATTGCTACTGCCCATTTCTTATGTTTTTCAGTATTTAAGAACGTTGATAAATAATTTGATGTGATTATATTCTTATTTGGTCTAGTAATTATTGTTGCAAAACCTATTGAATTTGCTTCATTTTCAGTAATTACAGCCGATGTTCCAACATCTCCAGTGTGCACTGTAATTACATCCCCAATTCGATGTTGTCTTGATTTATTTTTCTCAGCAAATTCTTTATCTAAGAAAATTGGTGATTCACTAAATTCAAATTTGTTATCTTTAATATCAGAATTTCTAATTAATAAAGTTCCAGAATCTGTATAATGTTTTGTCATGGTTGTAACTAATCCGATCGATATATTACCTATATCAGTAACCTTACGTTGTTCCCAAGAAAAAAAGATAGATAACCATTTTATCTATCTTTTCTAGCCAATGATTGTAAATCAAAGCCACCTTTTAAAATAAAATCTCTTAAGATTTTCTGAACTTCAATATTTGATTCCCATAATTCAATTGGCTTTTCATATATTTTTTCTAAAGATTCTTTAGCTTTCTCTTCATCGACTGTTTTTAACAAATCATCAAATCTACCATATTCATTTAAATTGCTTGAATTAATTGCTAGGTTCATCATATTTCTTAATTTATTTTCATCTAGTCCAAACGAATGTGCCAATTTTCTAATTTGATCATTTTCAGCAAAAGCTTCGTATTGAGTTATATAATCCATAAAAGATTTATTATCTTCTATTGAAAGATCTCCACTTTCAATATCATGTATTACCATATTAGCAAATTTTTGTTGTCTTTGAGATAAACTTGCAAATGATTTATGTAAATTATTAAGTGCTAATTCTAGTTCTTTTTCAGAACAATTATCTTGCTTTAATACCTTAAAAAATTTTGTAAATTTACTGTTGATATAATCTGAATCAATTTTACCATCGTCAATTTCAATTAAGCTTCCATCAATATCAAAAGGAATTTCAATGGTTGGTCCAATTGATGATGTTCTACTAATATCTATATACCTTTGCTTTAAAGCATCTAAGGAAGATTGCGTAATTGGACTATTTAAAGCCATATTATTTTCATAATTTTTCTGACCTAAATCTTTCATTTCTTCTGTACTCAAATCATCATCAATCATATTGCCATTTATTTTTGAATCTAACTCATCTTTTGGAATATATCCTTGAATACGAGCAGCACATAAATATTTATTAAAATCATTATATAATTTTACAAATTTTCTTTTTGACTCATTATCTTTGGGTAATGACGCAAAATCATTAATTCCTTCAGATTCAAATAAATTTTCTATTTGATTATATATAATATTCATTTGATTTATATTTTCATCTAATTTCGGAACATATAATTGAAAAGGCTTATCACCAGAATACAACTTAATAGCTTTTTCTATATTTTTCTCCATAGTATATGGTTTTCTATAATATTTAATAATTCCAAATGGTTTTGTATTTTTATTATAAATTCTATTTGTTCTTGAAATAGCTTGAATTACACTTTCATACTTTATCACTTTATCCATATATAAAACATTTAACCATTTAGAGTCAAATCCAGTAAGCATTTGATCAACTACAATTAACAAACCTAATTTATCTTTTTCTTGAATGTTAGTATATGGTTTTTTGTGTGCCAATCTATTACTAATATCTTTTTTTAATATAGAAGCAGTTGCTAATGAAAACTGGTGTTCATACATCTTATTGTAATCATCTATAATCTCTACTAAACCATCTTCTTTAAAAATAGCATCTTCGTTGTTATCAATGCTTGGATCAACTAAAACAGTAAATTTAAATAATTCATTTGCTCCCTTATTTTTTAATAGTCTATAGTATTCTATTGCTTCAGGAATACTGCTTGTTGCTAATATACCACTAAATTCATTATTATGACTTATTATTTTCCAATTTTCTAAAATACTTTCAACAACTTTTTCCCTATGTATAGGATTGTTATACTGCGATTTAGGAATATAATCTTCTATTCCTTTTAAATAATTTCCATTTTCATCAATATATCCAGCCATAGGTATTTCATTCATAAATTTATAATAAATCTCACTCTTTGATGAATCAGAAATAGCTTCATCTTCAAACTTTACTTTACATTTTTCTAAAGCAACAGCTCTTCTTAAATCATTATCTTTGAAAGTTAATACTTTTCTTATATCAAAGGCTAAAACATTTTCATCTCTAATTCCATCTGCTATAACATATCTATGTAGCTCATCTCCAAAAATATCCGAAGTAACACTCATTTTCTTTTTATTCTCATCAAATACAGGAGTACCTGTAAATCCAAAAAATACAGCTTTAGGGAATGTTTCTTTTATCGTTGACATCATAAGACCAAAAGTATCTCTATGACATTCATCAACTATAAAAACAATTCTTTTTTTATTAATTAATTCTATATCATGTGTATAAATACCAAGGACATTTTTTATTAAACTCATTTTTTGAATAGATGTAACAATTAAGACATTATGATCATCTTTCATTTGAGTAATTAAATCTCTAGTATCTATTGTTCCAGAAACATCATCTTTATTATCAGCAAAATTTTGATATTCATCCAAACTTTGTGTACCTAATTCAATTCTATCCATTAAAAATATAACTTTATCTGCATCTTTTGAATTAGCAATTAATTGTGCAGATTTAAAAGATGTCATAGTTTTACCTGAACCAGTTGTATGCCATATATATCCACCCCTAGTGTTAGGATTAGTCCAATCCATCTTTGCAACAACATCACTTATTTTATTTGCAGCATAATACTGATAACTTCTCATTACTTTCAATACATTGTCAGTATCATCAGCTACTGTATAAAATCCAATTAATTGATGTGCCATTGGGATAGATAATAATGTTTGAGTGATTTGCTTCCAATCATTAATTATTTCATTATTAAAATTTTCCCAATGAAAGAAAAACGAAGGATTAAACTTACCGTCTGGTCCAGGATTTGCAAAATATAACGTTTCATCAGGCGTCATAGCTACAAAAATTTGTACTAATTGATAAATTCCACTACTATAAATACCCTCGTGAGCATATTTTTCAATTTGATTTGTGGCTTGCTTAATTGATATATTACTCTTCTTTAATTCAATGTGAAATAATGGCATTCCATTAATTAAAAGCATTATATCTCCTCTTCTATCATTTAAAATAGGAGATTTTTTGTTAAAAATTGGCTGTTCTGCAATTTGATATCTAGATTGTCCAGCTGCTATTTCCTGTCTATCATATATTTTTAAACTTACTTCTTTACCCTTATGTAATATATCATCTGGATTATCTCTTATAATTCCAATTGTTCTTCCATTAATAAAACTATTTAATTTTATTGGAACCCTTAATTCATTTATTTTATCAATAACTTGTTGCATCTCTGTGTCTGTTAAAGGATAATCTGATAATCTATCTTGTTGCCTATTGTTTTCAAATAGTATTTTAGCCCAATTTTCTAATAAATCTTTTTCAGTTGGATTTTTTAAAACTCCATCTGTCCATCCATTTTCTTGAAGAGATCTTACAAAATCTGCTTCAAATTTTAATTCATCATTATACATAGACTTTTCTCCTTCCTAAACAAACATTTTTTCAAGCATTGATTTCTTTATATTATTTAATTTTTCTACCTTACGTTGATGAAGAGTGATAAGGTTATCTATATTGTTAAAGATTTTTTCTAAATAAGATTGCTCACTTAAATCTGGAATTAAATATTCGGTATTTTTTATTCCGTTCCAATTAACAAATATTTGTGTGTTACCCTGGCTTTGTTTAATGATTTTATTTCTCATTTCTGGCGCATTTAACAAGTGATAAATGAATCTTGGATTATACAAATTTCTATTAATTTCAATTCTTTCAGTTCGTTGATTATATACATATTCCCCTGATTTTTCAATGTACAATACCCTTCCTATAATTCTTCCAGAAGCAGTTTTATCATTTAAAATCATAGTTAAATCTTCTTTATTTAATACTCTAATTTTTGTTTTGTCAGAGTGAATTGCTCTTATTCCTTGGTCATTATAAGTACTATTTTCAGAATAACTTCCTATACTGATTACTTTATATTTACCATTACTAGAAAATTCAGTTTCTATAGATGTCCCACCAGTCGCAATTCCTAAATCATCTAACTTACGTTGTTCCCAAGAATAGAAAATGCATATCCACTTACGTTGATGAAGAGTGATAAGGTTATCTATATTTACCATTAAGCTTGAAATTTTATCTTGTTCTTTGATGTGTGGCAAATTAACATTAATAGCTTTCAATTCATCTTGTCTAATACTTGGTTGTGCCATTCCTCTATCTAATTTAACAATTACTTCATTTTTCGATAATAATAAGTAATACATAAACTTTTTATTATCCTTAAATCTTAGACCTATAGTATTTTGAATAATAGCACTTTTTTTCCTTGGAAATAAAGCAATATTACCAATTCCATTACCTACTAATGTAATTAAAACATCATCAACTTCATTATACCTTCTTATGAAGTTATCAAATAAATTATCATCTAAATATCTTGTTGCTATCTTTAAATCTGGGTATCCATTATTTTTTATCATAAAATTATCTATTATAGGAATACCACCATCACAATAATATGGTGGATTTTTGCCTCTGTTATCTATTGTATCTATTACAAGTTCTCCTAACTTACGTTGTTCCCAAGATATAATATAAAGAAATATATTAATTTGCTTGAATATATAAATGATATGATTTTATAAAAAATGAGTAAGGTGAATGGCATTGATGTCCATAGGTATGATATATCAAAATAATATTCTTTATTTTTTTAAATATAAAAAATAGAATCAATAATTAAATTAATATAAAAGGACTCAATTTATTTTGAGTCTTTTATCTTTAAATAATCTAATACTTCTTTAGTAGGTAATACTCCAAATGGGATATAGTAACCTTTACTTTCTAAATCTTCTTTTATGATTTTTTTTAGTCTATATGATTCTTTTTTACTTACACATGCTATTTTTTCTATATCTTTTGCAGTAACCCAAGTTTGTTTTGCAATTTCTTTTAATTCATCATTTGTAATTATTCTTTTATTCATTTTTTTCATCCTTTCTCAATTTATTTTAGGTAACCAAAAAATGGAGTTTAGGTAACAATTTTGCATCAACCACCCACTCAACCACTAAAAATAGGAAAATTACAGAAAATTAGAGGAATTTAGAGCAATTTAGCCATACGATTTTAATAAGTTTTATAAGTGAGAGAAAATTAGAAGTATGATTTAAAACGCGACCCCTGAAGAGAGCAAAAGCTCTCATTTTTTTTAAGAATTTCTCTAAAATCATTATTAATAAATACTAAAAATATAATAGACTATGATATAATACTTATAACATTTAATAGGAGGTTTTGTAATGAAAGAAAAAGAATTAAATACATATGATGGTAAAGAATATATGCTTAAAACATATTTTATTATAAATAATAGAAAATTATTTAGTACTGACAATTTTAATTTTGAAGATAATTTAAAAAATTGTTTTTACATTAAAAAGCTTGGTTCAAATGTTTACCCAATTATATATTTGGACACAAAAATTGATAATAAATGGGTAAACAAAAATCAAGTTATTGAAAACTATAATGCACTTATGGATTTTGTTATAGCTAATGAAAATAGTTATATTTGTGTAAGAGGATTTAGCCGTGCTAATATAAGACATTTTATAAAAATGATTAACGAGTTAAAAGGAGTTAATATTAAACCAGTTAAATTTAAAAGTAAACTTTCAGAGGCACAATATGAAAGACATCTTTTGACTAAAGAACAAAGAATATATGATTTAAATCAAAAGCTTGATGTAAATGGCGAAATTGAATCTGCTCATCAATATATGAAAATGGCAAATAGTGTATTTAGTAAAGGAAAGCATAAATCAAGAGTAAAAATTATACAACTAAGAAAAAAATAATTAGAGATTTTAAAGCGACAATTACAAAAAACACAATATTTTAATATTAATGATAAGTTTTATGATATTTGAATGTCCAAAGTTGACACACAACAAAAAATGGATAAGTCATTACATAAACATTGTAATATAATAGCTCTCTTAGAAAGAATTCCATTAATCGAATATACAGGAAAAGAAATCTTTATAAGTGAAAACTATTATTACCCATGGAATATCAATAACACATCAAAGTTTTGCTCTTATATACTAAATTATGAATTTCTAACGGAACAGACTTATAATAAAAAAGTTATGCTTTATGATGAAAATGTATCAATTCCAATTAATAAAGTGGATTTTAGTCATTAAAAATAATTTGATTAACATACATAATTATGTTAATATAAAATTATAAGACATCGTAGATAATAAACATATAGAGCGTAGTTTATTTTTTAGAAAGGAGGAAAATCTTATGGATTATAGTTATGAGTATACTAGCATAGAAACAAGTTCTTCATCTGGAGGAATGATAGTTTATATGATTATTATGTTGGCAGTTGCAGTTTTTGCAATTGTTAGTATGTGGAAAGTATTCAAAAAAGCTGGAAAAGAAGGATGGGCAGCACTTATCCCAATATACAACCTAGTTGTATTATTTCAAATAAGTGGAATTGATCCAAAAAAATTACTATGGTTATTTTTACCAATAATAGGACAAATAATTGTATTTGTATATCTAATAATGGCATACATAAAACTAGCAAAAGCATTTGGTAAGTCATCTGGATTTGCTGCAGGACTAATATTCTTAAATGTTATATTTATGGGAATACTAGCATTTGATGACAGTGTTTATTCAGGAACATCAGTATAATTAATAGATTTAAGCAACCATGTGGGTTGCTTTTTTCTTGAAAAAATACAGATTATATGATACAATACTAAACTAATTTGAGGGGGATTATTGTGAAAAAAAGTGATTTAGATTTACTAAACTATTTACTATCAGAAAATGTAAGTGATGAAGAAAAAAATATAGTAGTAAGTAAAAATAATAAAAAATTAATAAAAAGTTCTTCACACTTGGAAAAAGAAAAACTTATAGATTATATTCTTAACCCTAACATGCCAGTAAGTGTGAAAAAAATATTTTCTTCATATATAGATAGTCTAGAAAAAGATGAAGATGAAATGTATGAATATACAAAAATATTCGATGAAATAGAAGAGTATTCAGAGAATGATTTGACAAAAGAGTACTATCCTCATAGTCTAAAAGTGGTAATAGCGAGTAAATTATATTCAGATAAAATATATGAAGTAATATGCAATCAAAACTTTCCACTTGAAATAAAGAAACTTGTTATTGATTCAGTAAAAGCCCCAGATAAGTTATCAAAAATGCTTTCACTAAATCCACCTAAGAATGTAATAGATTACATAATAGATACTAAAGATAGTAATTATATGATTACACAACTTTTATCAAATAAAGAAACACCTATGTACATAAAAGATGACATAATTGACAAAAAGATTAATATAAAAAATATTTTTGATATATGCACAAATAAATACATATCAGATTTACAAGCCGAAAAAATAATAAAGAGAAAAAGCGCCATATTAGATAAACATATCAAAAGTCTTAGTGGCAGGATAGCACTTGATGAATTAGAACGCACATCTTATCCAGAATGCTATAGAACAAAGCTTTATGAAAAGAAAAGATTAAGTATTAATTTATCAGTATTGTTACTTACAAAATTAGAGCTTTTAAATTATTTAAATATTGATAATGACAATATAAGAAACTTAATATTAAAGTGGAGAAAAATAGGTATAACAATTGGTGCCATAACAAGTGAAGATAGAACTCTACTTGCATGGTTAAAATGTAAATATGTCCCAGATTACACAAAAAAATTAATGATTAAACTAAACAGGCCAAGAATTATAAGACAAATAAAAAGAACAGATTACAGTGAAATTTCATATCTATTTATGGAAGAGAAAACAAACCTTCCAGAGGAAATAGAAGATGAAATAATTAAACTAAAAAAAGAAGATATTATAAGAGAATGTGGAAAACGTGTTTCTGATGGTAATCCAATTCAAAAAATTGTAATTGAAATTGCAATGGTAAGTAACCCTAAATTTAAAAGCCTTATAATAAAAGAAAAAATAAATGAGGAAAATATAATAGAAATATTAAATGCAGGTACATATTTTACAGATACAATAGAAATGATATTTAGCGAAAAAAGTGAACTCTTAGATAATATTATAAAAAGTCATATCAAAAAAAATGGACTTAATTTTAAAGGAATAGGACTTAACTATAAAATAAGAGATAAGGTACTTACAAAAAAAACAAATATAATTGAAGAATACATAAAAAATATTAGTGAAGAAGAAAAATATAATTACTTAAAGTGTGATGAAACATCATTAATAATAAAAAAGTTAATAGTTGATAGTTTAGGTTTTTCCAAACAAGATTCATCTGATATCCTAGCACTAATAAATGAGTTTGATGTAGATAATGTAATAAAGTATTTTAATAAATTAAAAGAAGCAATTAAACTATTAGATATAGACTTTAATTACTTTATGCAATATGGAGTAGGTAGCACTAAATATAAAAATTGGTTTAATGAAATAGTTAATACTATTAAAAATGATGAAATAAACAATTTTTTAACTGCTAAAGATTATTTGTTTAATGAACTATATGATAAAGAAAAAATTAAGAAAAATGAAATATATAAAATAAATAGTTTGCTAGAGGCAATAGATTTGTTTTCAAAATGCCCAGAACTGTTAAAAAAAATATCAGCAACTAACCAAAAATTAACAAAAGAAGATAAGAAAAATTTATTAGAATTTAGACAGTTATCTTGTAATAACCACACTATAAACTCGCTAGAAGAGTTAAATATAGAGGTACAAAAAGTATATAACTCATATATTGATAAAATAAATGATGAATCTACAAGTATAGAAGAATTAAAAGATATATTTAATAATGTGATTTTAAAAGACTCACAAGAATTATTAAAAAATATAGGTGGAACAGCTGGATTAAAAATGTTACAAACAACAAACAAAGAAATTCCAAGTATAAATAATTTATGTGAAGAATTGTTACTATATGCAAAAATAATTGATATAGTTGATACAACAAACAATGTATTAGGACTAAGAAATACATTAAAGACATTATTTAATTCGGAAAATCTTTCTAATACTCAAGATATGTTTTTAAAATTCGATGAAAAAGTAAGATTATTATTTGAAATGGATTCTATGGAAAACTTAACTAAAATAGATGATATTAAAGCGAATAAAACATCAAGGAGTGACTTAGAAGAAATATATGGAAAAGAAATATTTGATGTTTCAAATAAAAATTATATATTATATGCTCACGTGGTAAGCGATTCGGAAAATATTGCTGAATTAATAAATGGTGTTGCGAGCTCAAGTAAAAACTTTATATCATTAAGTCCAATAAGTTATAAAGGACAAAAGCTTTATTGGAGTGGTAGAGAATGTATTTTAGCATATGATGATATCAAAGAAGGAAGCTTTATATATAGTTCAATCGCAAATATGGGAACAAATAGGGCAGTAAAATCAAACTCTTCAGAAGTAGAAGAAATAAAACGTCACCAAAGAGGAATACTTGAAACAAGCGCGGTATTTAAAAATAATCCTGAGACACTATTATATAGAGAAGGATTAAAGCCATGTGGAATAATACTAGTGGGTGGAAAGACACCTAATAAGACTGAAATAATGTGGCATGAAAAATACAATCTGCCATTTATAATTACACAAGAAGCAGAAAATTCTATAATGATTCCAGAGAAAGTATTTACACCAAATAATAATACCAAATATGAAAGTGATAACATAGAACCACTAAAAAACATAATTGGATTATTAGAACCAAACTTAAAAATAATAAAGGAAGATGACATGTATACAGGTAGAGAGGTAGCAATATTCACAGATGCACACGCTCTATATGAGCCAACATTTGCAATTTTAGAAGATATAAGAAAAAGAGGAATTAATGAAATATATTCACTTGGGGATAATATTGGATTTGGACCAAACCCAAAAGAAGTAATAGACTTATTAGATAAATATAACGTAACATCTATAGCGGGTAATAGTGAGTATTATTCACCACTCGGAATAGAGCCATTTGCTAGTTACTTTGATAATGAAAAAATAGAAAATCAACTATATACAGATGAAGAATTAGGAAGTGCAAGAATAGAGAGATTAAAACTTTATAAACCATCTATTGATATAATCTTAAATAACAAAAAAATTGCACTTTGTCACTTTGCAAATGATATAAGATGGGATTATACTGTACATAGTACATGGACATATCAAAATCAAAATAAGGACACTACAGCCAAGCAATTTTTATATACCAATAGTAATGAAGCGAAAGAAGAAATTGAAGAAAATATAAAACTTAATATGGGATTAAACAAAGGGAAAGGTTATGAAGATGCAAAGATAAATCCACTATTTGATGGTAAAATAGTAACAGATTATTGTGCAGTAATTCAAGGACATGTACACTTTGAAATGAAAGATCAGTTAAATGATACTAATATTAGAACATTAAGAGCAGTTGCCATGGGATATAATGGAGAAAAGGCAAACACTGCATGTTATTATGTATTAAAAGAAAAAAAAGATGGACATGTTTCAATAGAAAAAATATTGGTACCATTTAATAAATCTAATTTAATTTGTACAATTAATTCAAGTGCACTACCTAATAAATCAAAAGTTTTAAGATATGTAGGAGCATAATATAAAACTCATTACGATTTTGTAATGAGTTATTTTTTATCTTTATTTTGAAAATTTATAAAACTTTTAAATACATCTAAGAATAAATCTCTAGTAGTATTATCGATTCCACTTATGCCTTTAATTATCTCAAGAACTTGATTCCATTCTATAGAAGAAACATTATTGAAGCTTTTTATTCCTGCCTTTTGAAGTATGGTAAAGAAAGTATCAACAAGTTCTTCTTTTTTCTTATCATCATAAGAGTTAACTATATCGTCAACTCTTTCTTTGAACTTTTTACTAAGAGTTCCAAGCCTACCCTCTACAAAGAAAGAACCAAAGCATTCCCATGAATTACAATCATGTTCATAAGGGCCATTAAATGTAGATTTTATTACCTTAAACGAAGGGGGACTATTAAGAAGGACCCCAACAATACTATCTTCAGGAACAAACATTACAAGTTTACCGAGCATTTCCTTATATTGAAAGGAATTATATTCCGTATCTCTAAATCCAGGGCCATCATTATTAAAAACCTTTTTAACTTTTCTTTTAACTTTGTTGTTTGAATACATGTAAGCACACATTGCAAGATTTCCACCCTTGGAGTGCCCACCAACATATACAGTATTATCCTTCCAACCTATAACCTCATTTAAATAATTAATCGCATCCTTTTGTGCAAGAGTAGGGAATGTATATGCAAGTGCTAAATCTTCTTTCCAACCTACTAATGTAGAATCAGTTCCTTTAAAACCAACATAAACATCTCCACCATTAAAATAAATACACAATGCACCAAATTGTTTCTCTTCATCAACTTGATTCCTAAAGTTTGCTAGAAAACAATTTTGATATCTATTAGAATTTTGTATAATTTTAAGATTTTCAACATTAGACTTCATAAAAGGAGAAAGACCTTCTCTAGTAGAATCATTAAGACTTCCTAAAAAAATATTAATCGCATGATCTAATCTGATTTTAGAAGAGTAATTTGAAACAATATTTTCCCAATTTATATAAGATAATTCGGAAAATAAAATGTTATCAAGTTCATTAAAAGCATATTCATCAAATGAAGTATCCTTATAATAATTTAAATAATCTTTAATAGTTGCCATACTAAATACCTTCCTTAATATAATTATACATAATAAAAAGTTTAAAATGCAACTTGATAATGCAAATTTTTATTTAAATTATGAAAACGTTTCAATATTAGATTGAAAAAGATATAACATTGTGATATCATTAATATGAAATAAGTTTCACATACAATTGTTTTGAAGATATTATAATTATTTATTATATAACTATATATTTTTGATTAGTATGATTAATATGATTAGTATTAAAAAGGTGATGCATATGTCAAATATAAGAGAACCAATTAAAAAGAGTTCTATTGAAAAGAAAAACAAAATAATAGAAAAAGGCTTTGAATTGATGTGCGAACAAGGCTATCACAATGTAAATTGTGTAGATATCGCAAAATATGCAGAAGTATCAACAGGGATTATCTATCAATATTTTAAAAACAAGCATGATATATTTATGGAAGGAGTAAAACGTTATTCTGAAGAAATAATGTTACCTATAACAAATATTCTAGGTATTGATAACGTAAGTGAAAATCTAAGACAAATTCTAGAAAACATAATAGATAACTTTATAAAATCTCATAAAATTTCAAAAAAAGCTCACGAAGAATTAATGTCAATGAGTCATATTGATCAAGAAATCGCAGAAATATTCAATAAAAATGAATTAGATATGACAAAAAGAACAGTAGAAATACTAAAAAAGAATAACTTAAATAGTAAAAATATAAATGAAAAAGTTCATATATGCATAGGACTTGTTGATAATTACTGTCATGAAGTTGTATATCATAGACATAATAATATTAATTATACTGTTATGAAAAAAGAAGTAATAGATGTAATTCTAAAACTATTGAAAGAAGGTAATTCACTTGAATAGATATAAATATAATATATTAAATTTAGATTGTGCAAACTGTGCTAAAGAAGTAGAAGAAGGGCTAAGCAAAGATGAAAGATTAAATAATGTAATAGTTAATTTTTCTACATCAAAAATATCATTTGAAAGTGATAATAAAATATCATTAGAAGAAATAAATAGACTAGTAAATAATATAGAACCAGATGTAAGAATAACATCTTTAGAAGATGTAAAACAAAGCAAGGAATATCATATATTAAATCTTGTATTAGGAGTAGTGCTAGGAGTATTAGGAACATTAATAACACTTCCGTTTAAACTAAATAAAATACTTGTAATTATAGGGTATATACTACTATTATATAGACCATTTATAAATGCAGCAAAAACATTAATAAGAAATAAAACAATAAACGAAAATGCATTAATAACAATATCGTGTTTAGGGGCATTTTTACTAGGTGATGACTTAGAAGGTATTATGGTAGTAGCACTATATATTCTAGGTAAAATTCTAGAAGAAAAAGCAATTAATAACACAAGAAGATCTATAAAAGACTTACTTGATATAAAACAAGATTACACAAATAAATTAATTGGGGAAAATGTAGTTAAAGTAGATGTAGAACAAGTAAAAAAAGGAGACATCTTAATTGTAAAAAAAGGAGAAAAAATACCAGTAGATGGAATAATTACAGAGGGTTCTACATTGCTTGATACATCTGCACTAACAGGAGAATCGCTCCCAGTAAATGTAGGAAAAAAAGACAGGGTATTATCGGGCACTATAAATATAGGGGATATAATATATATAAAGGCAACCACAGAATTTAAAGACTCGACAGTTGCTAAGATACTAGAATTAGTAGAAGATGCAAGTGATAAAAAAGCACACACAGAAACACTAGTATCAAGATTAAGCAAAATATATACTCCATTAGTTTTAACAATTGCAGTACTAGTAGTAATAGTATTATCCATATTTACTAATGTAGGATTAGGAGAAAGCATATATAGAGCACTTACATTCTTAGTTATATCTTGTCCTTGTGCAATAGCTATATCAGTACCACTATCATATTTTACAGGTATTGGTGTATCATCAAAAAACGGTATTTTAGTAAAGGGAAGTAACTATTTAGATAACTTATCTAGAGTAAATAAAATAGTTTTTGATAAAACAGGAACACTAACTACAGGAACATTTAATGTACAAAAAATAAAAATATATGATGATAGTTATACAGAAGAACAAATAATTGAAATATTAATAAAAGGCGAATCATTATCAAATCATCCAATCGCACAATCACTAATTAAATTCTTTGATAAAAAATACACAAATAAAGATGTGAAAGAATACAAGGAACTAACTGGTAAAGGGATTGAATATGACCTAGGAGAAAATCATATAAAAGTTGGAACTATAAAACTATGTGATGATTGTAGCAAAGAAGCAAGTCTACATGTAAATATAAATGGTAAACATATAGCATCTATAATAATAGATGATGGTATAAAAGAAAATGCAAAAAGCTTTATAGAAAAACTACATAAAGCTTGTATAACTACATATATGTTTACTGGGGATAAGAAATCTACTGCTCTAGAAATACAAAAAAAACTAGGAATAGAAAATGTAGAGTATGAAATGCTACCGAATGATAAATATTGTGAATATGAAAAGATAAAGAGCGATAATGATGTAATTGCATTCGTTGGAGATGGAATAAATGATGCGCCACTTTTAAAACGAGCAGATATAGGCATATCAATGGGAGGAATAGGTTCATCATCCGCAATAGAAGCAAGTGATATAGTAATAATGAATGATGATCTTGAAAAAATAAATAAAGGTATAGATATATCAAAATATACAAATAAAATTATAAAGCAAAACCTAATTTTTGCAATCTCGGTAAAAATAATTATATTATCACTAAGTGTATTTGGTATTACTACCATGTGGTGGGCAGTATTCGCAGATACAGGGGTAACACTTATAACAATATTAAATACATTAAAAATAATAAAAAAGTTTAATAAATAGGTTTGCTTTAATATAAAATTAAAGTATAATTAAAGTGAGGTGAAAAATATGTGGTGGATAATCATAATTGTAATTTTAGTATTACTAGTTTTATATGTAATTGGAGCATATAATGGATTGGTAATGGCAAGGAATAAGGTAAAAGATCAATGGGCACAAATAGATGTTCAATTGAAAAAAAGAGTAGATCTAATTCCTAATTTAGTTGAGATAGTAAAAGGATATGCAAAACATGAAAAAGACACTCTTGAGGCAGTAATTAACGCTAGAAACGCATTTGCATCTGCAAATACACCAGCTGAAGAAATTGAGGCAAACAACCAAATCACAGGAGCATTAAATAAGTTGTTTGCATTATCTGAATCATATCCAGAATTAAAAGCTAATGAAAACTTTTTATCATTACAATCTGATTTAAAAGAAGTTGAAGAAAAAATTTCATATGCTAGACAATTTTATAATGATACAGTACTATCTTATAATAATAAAGTTGAAATGTTTCCAACAAACATTATCGCAAATATCTTTGGATTTAAGCAAAATGAATTCTTTAAATTAGATAATGAATCAGAAAGAAAAGCACCAAAGGTTAGCTTCTAAAGACTTACTTTTGTAAGTCTTTTTTTAAAGAAAGGTATGTTTATGAAAAAAATTAGATTTATATTATTTAGTTTATTTATAATGCTTTTACCTATATTTGTATATGCAGATGGAACAACTAGATATTATATAGAGGTAAACGTATTAGATAATGGTGATGCAGAAGTAAAAGAATTAAAACTAATGGATGGAGAATATAATGGATATAAAACAGACATTAGATATAAAAGTAATGGACTTACTAAATTTGATGGAAGTAAATCAAGTTTTGAGGGCAGTGATATATATAATGCAAGTGCATTAACAGATGTAAAAGTATATGATGTAAAATTTACTACAACAGATTTTTCTGTTATTAATAAGGAAAATAAAGAATTTGTATTAGTAAATAGTGCCAAAAAAGGAGATTATGGTGTCTACACAAAAACTAAAAACAGCGAGGGTGTAGACATAATGAGTTATCAACCTTCTTCATATGCAAGAGCATCATTAATAACATACACACTAAAAGATTTAGTTGTGGTACACAATGATATCGCAGAGATAGCACATGACTTTATAGGTACAGATTATGCAGAAGAAATAAATAATTTAATAATTCGTATAAATCTTCCATCCTCAAGTAAAGAATTAAGAATATTTTCACATGGACCACTAAATGGAAATAATAGAATAATAGATGATAAATCAGTAGAAATAACATATAAAAGATTGCCTAAAAACAACCCGGTGGATGCCCGTGTTGTGTTCGATAAAAGTTTAGTAACAAAAGCTACAAAAAAATCAAATGCTGATGGACTAAATAAAATACTTGAAGTAGAAAAAGAAAGAGCAAATTATGCAAATAAATTAAGAGAATCTGCAAGAAAAAGAGAAAAAATGTTACAAACACTTGCGATAATAATGGAAATCTTACTAGGAATATGGCTTATTGGACTTATTGCAATAGTATATAAGTTTTATAATAAAAATGATAAAGAATATAGAAGCGAGTTTGATGGAAAATACTTTAGAGATTTTCCTGAGGAGTATACTCCTTCAACAGTAAGCTATTTAATGAATAAGAGTATTAACAATTTAAGTTTTAATGCAGGAATACTTGACTTAATAAGAAAAAAAGCAATTACAATAGAAGAAGTAACTATAGATAAAAAAGGATTATTTAAAAATAAGCAGCAAAAAGATTATAAACTTTCAAGAAACATGAATTTTAATTTAGATACACTTTCAACCAGTGAAAAAAAACTATTTAATTTATTGATAGGAACAGTTGGAAATGGTGATTATGTAATCTTGGGAGATATGAAAGAGTTTTCAAAAGACTATGATAACGCAAAAAGACTTATAAGTGGTTATGACAGTTGGCGTTATGCATGTGAGTCAGAAGCGGAAACAGAAGAATTTTATGAAAATACAAAAAAAGAAAAAACTAATTGTATTTTGTATTCACTAATATTTATACCAATTACATTCCTAGCACTTTTATGCGGATCGAACATGGGTAGAGTATTAATAATGGATTTATTTGGTATACTAGCAATAATCTATTTCTCATCTGCAACTAAAAGAACAAAAAAAGGAAATGAACAATATCATAAATGGAAAGGACTTAAAAACTTTCTAGCGGACTTTGGTAGATTAGATGAAAAAGACTTACCAGAAATCAAATTATGGGAAAGATATCTAGTATATGCAACAATGTTTGGATTGGCAGTAAAAGTTCAAAATGCAATGAAAATGAATCTAGAAAGAATGAATTATAGTGATAACATTGATTTTACATATTTATATTTTGACAACTATTATTTTTCAAATTTAATGACAAATGCAGTAAATAGTAGCTTTTCCTCCGCAAGAGGAACAATATCTACACATGAGCTTGCAAGTTCTTCAGATAGTAGTAGCGGAGGATATGGAGGTGGCTCTTCATTCGGAGGCGGTGGCTTCGGCGGAGGTAGTGGAGGCGGACGCTTCTAATTGACAAAGAAATAAAATTGTGCTAACATAACAAAACGTAGTATTAAGTAGTATAAAATAATTAAACCAAGGGGGGAAAATATTAATGAGTAGTATTAATAATATCAAATTAACAGAAAGGTACAAAAAATTTTATTCGGAAGAAGCATTAAAATTACAAGTACCAAGCAAAACATTATATGAATATATAACTGAAGGTGCAAAAGGATATAAAAATGTAACTGCATTAAATTATTTTGACAGAAAGATAAGTTATGGAAGTTTAGTTAAAAATATTGATGCGGTTGCAGACGCTTATAAAGCAATGGGTGTAAAAAAAGGAGATATTGTAACACTTGTAATGCCGACATTACCAGAAACAATTTATTCTTTATATGGATTAAACAAAATTGGAGCAGTTACACACTTTGTTGACCCAAGAATACCTGCTAAAACAATAAAAGATGCAATAAATGAGGCAGAATCAAATTTGGTTGTAATAATTGATTTGTGTCATCCAAAAATTGACAAAATAATAGATGAGACAAATGTTGATAAGATTATAGCAGTCTCATCCGCAGATTCTCTACCTTTATTACTAAACATGGGATATAAAATAAAAGAAAAGAAGTCTTATTCAGATGGTACATCACAACCACTTCCAGATAATGGTAAGTATTTAAAATGGCACGATTTCATAAAACAAGGTAAAGGCACAAAAGCAGAGAAAGTAGCCTTTGAAAAAGATGCTGTTGCTGTTATTGAAAGAACTGGCGGAACTACAGGAGTACCAAAAGGTGTTATGCTTTCAAATGAAAACATCAACTCAGTTGCATTAGAATATAAACACTGTGGAATAAAAAATGAACCAGGACAAGTATTTTTAGATATTATGCCTCCATTCTTAGCATATGGTCTAATTGCTGGAATTCATATGCCATTATCATTAGGAATGACAGATGTTTTAATTCCACAATTTGATCCTACAAAATTTGATAAACTTTTATTAAAATATAAACCAGCACATTTTATGGGAGTACCAACACATTATGAACCATTACTAACATCAAAAAGACTAGAAGGAAAAAATTTATCATTCCTAATTAGTCCAGGTGCCGGTGGAGATACAACAAATATTGAGCTAGAAAAGAAAATTAATGCATTCTTAGAAGCTCATAAATGTGAAACAAGATTAGCAAAGGGATATGGAATGACAGAACTATCATCTGCTGTTTGTGTTTGTATAAAAAATGAATGCAACGAATTAGGAAGTGTTGGAATTCCACTACCTTTAGTAGAAGCAGAAATAAGAAACCCTAATACAAAAGAAGTAATCAATACTCCAAATGAGATTGGTGAATGGTATTTTTCTGGTCCTAGTGTAATGCTTGGATATTTAAACAATGAAGAAGAAAATAAAAAAGTATTCTTTAATGATGAAAATGGTAAAAAATGGATAAAAACAGGAGACTTAGGTTACATTGATGAGAATGGATTGTTCTTCCACCAAGCAAGAAGTAAAAGAATGATAGTAAGACCAGACGGACACAATGTATTCCCATCAACAATCGAAAACGTTTTAGCAACTCATAAAGCAGTAAGCGAATGTGCAGTAGTTGGCGTTGATAGTATTAATAACCAACAAGGAAAACTACCAAAAGCAGTAGTAGTATTAAAAGATGAATTTAAGGGATATGAAAAAGAAATTCAAGAAGAGTTAGAAAAACTATGTAGTGAAAATCTACCAGAAAGAGATGTAGCATACTTCTATGAATTTACAGATAAAATTCCTATGACACCAGCAGGAAAAGTAGATTTTAAAAAACTTGAATCAACAGGAATTGAAAATGCAAATGCTAGTGATGTAAAAATAACTCAACTTGTAAAAACAATAAAATAGTTAATAAAATTATTATAATCAATACTTAATGTATTGGTTATTTTTTTGGTTAATTAAGTAAAATGAGTTTAATTGTTATATATTTTATGTTATAATCTTTGTAAGATAGAGGAGTGATAATCATGAGCGCTGGTTTTACATTTTCAGCATGTAGTTTTTTCTATAGTGTTCTTCTAACAATAATGTTCTTTTCCAAAAAAAGAATACAAACATTAGAGAACAAAATATATAGTTACTTAATAATAAGTAATTTAATAGGTGTAGTACTAGGAGTAAGTTGTTATACATCGATATTACATAGAGATGCATTTCCAATATTAAATGATTTTATTTCAAAAGCATTATTAATATATTATTTAACGTGGATTTCATTTTTTACTGCATATACATTTGTAATATCATATAGTAAGAAAGAATCAGATAAAGAATCAAAAGAAAAGTATTTTAAAAACATATTCAATATACTAACAGTAATATATGTAGTAATTGCGATATTAGTATTTATCCTACCACTAAATTATTTTAGTAAAGGTACAATAGCTTATTCATTTGGACCAAGTGCAAACCTACTATACATATTAATCCCTGTCTATATTTGTATCTGCCTAATAGAAATGTTTAAAAACTTTAAAGAAATTAAAAATAAAAAATATTTACCATTATTTGCCTTTATAATAATAGGTACCGTTGTTATGATAATTCAAAAGTTAAATCCAGGATTATTACTTATGACTTCTATGGAAACGTTTATAACCTTTTTAATGTATTTTACAATTGAAAATCCAGATATAAAAATGATTGAAGAATTAACTAAAACTAAATCATTGGTTGAAAAAAACAACAATGATAAATCAATATTTATATTTAATACTACTCAACAGATTAGACATCCACTTAACATGATAGAACAAAGAACTGAACAGTTACTAGAAGATGAATTAAATAATGATGAAAAAGAAAAAGTAATAGATATAAGAAATGCACAGCAAAGAATTGCCTATATACTAAGAGGTGTAATGGATGTATCAACAATAGATGCTAAAAACATTAAAATAGTTAAAAACCAATATAAAGTAGCGAACTTGCTAACAGAGATAACATTAAGATCAAAACAAGAAGCAACAGAAAAAGGGTTGGAATTTAGAACTAATTTTGATGAGGCAATTCCAGAAATGTTATATGGAGATTCAATTAGACTAAAACAAATAATTAATGCATTAATATCAAATGCAATCAAATATACAAAAGAAGGATTTGTTGAATTAAATGTGAATTCGATAGTTAGTTTTGATGTATGTAGATTAGTTGTTTCAGTAAAAGATTCTGGAATTGGTGTAAATGCTGAAGATATAAATAAATTATTTCAAAGTAAAACAGATGAAAACGATATTAGTGATAAAGTTGATGAATCAAATGTAACATTAGATGTAGCTAAAAAAATGGTTAACTTAATAGGAGGAACAATTACAGTAAGAAGTGAAAAAAATAAAGGTTCAGAATTTACTTTAATTGTTGACCAAAAAATAGCTAGTTCAAATGATAAAATTGATAATATAATTAATGAATATAAGAAAACAGAAGACAAGATTAAAATATTACTTGTTGATGATAATGAGGAAGAAAGAACGCTTCTTACTAAAAAGCTAGGGGGTATATCTAAACTAACAATAGCTAAAAATGGTGAAGAAGGCTTAAAAAGAATAAGAAATAAAGAAAAATATGATGTACTTTTAATAAAAGAAAGCATGGAAAAACTAGATGCATATCAAATAATCAAAAAAGCAAAAATACTAGAATTTGTCCCAGATAAAATAATTGTTCTAGCTGATAATAAAGAAGAAGAGGAGAAACTAACAATAAATGGATATAATGCAATTTTCTTTGATACATCAGAACAACAATTTATAAAAAAATTAAATAATATAATAAAGAAATAAAGGTGAACTATGTTCATCTTTTTAAATGTGAATAATTTGACAGAAAACAAAAACTGTGTTAACATACGCAATATAAATGTAGTATTGAGTAGTAAAATTAGGGGGAAGGAAAAATGAACAAGGCAAATTTAGAATACTGGATAGATAAAGATGGAAATAAAGTATATGGAAATCCTAAAAAATATAATAAATCACTTGAGTATTTAATAAGTGATAATCCAGAAGATGTAATATCAAAAAGAGGAATTAAATTAAGAAAAATATTTCATCCTGTTTTCGCAAAACTATTACCACTTACATCTCAAAATAAATTAAAAATAGTTAAAGATGGTTTTGGAGAATATGAAATACCAAAAGATAAAAAAATAATATATGTAGCTAGTCATGGCTTTAAAGATGATGTGGCGTTATCATTAATGGCTGCAAAATATCATGCATATATGGTTTTTGCTAGTATCCCAGACTTTTTCTACACAATAGATGGATATGCATTATGGACTAATGGAGTATTCCTAATGGATAGAAAAGATGAAGCAAGTAAAAAAGCACTTCTATCAAAAGTAAAATATGGATTTGAACAAGGTCTAAAAAGAGTAATAATATGCCCAGAAGGAGTTTGGAATAAAGATCCAAATGAAGTTATACTCGATTTATGGAAAGGTTCATATTTAGCCGCTAAAGAAAATGATGCGCTAATTGTACCTATTTCATTATTAAATAAAGATATGAGGCTTGATGGTGATAGACCAAATAACAAAAAAGGAACATGTTATGCAACAGTTGGAAACCCAATAGATGTAAGTACATTAGATGAAAAAGAAGCAATAGAATTAATAAGAGACACCCTAGCAACAGGTAAATATAACTTAATGGAAAAATACTCAAAAGCAGATAGAGATAGTCTAGGTTATAATCCAGATGAATATTGGAAAGAATATGTAAGTGAATTAATAAAAAATGCAAATACATGCAATGATTGTAGAATAGTGACACCTACTGGAGAAGAATACATTGCTCCTTCAAGAGCATATGACTATGAAATTGAAAATACCGCACAGTTTATTAGAAATGATAAAATAGATGAATATGATGTATTTAAAACAACTAATGAAAATGTAAAAGTTACTCCTGATAATATGAAAGTTCTATGTAAAACATTATCAGTTGCTAATAAAACAAAAGATTATTATGAAGAATAGAAAAATATTTATTCTATTCTTTTTTTGTGTTAAAATTTTATTAGGGTGATAATATGAACGAATTACAATTACCAATATGCGCCGCAATTTTTTTGGCACTATTATGCATAGTTTATTTTTCAAAAGAAAGATTAAACCTAATTGAAAACAGATTATATTCTGTAATGCTTGTTACTGGTCTTATTGACAGTATAATAATAATTATAGAAAGATTACTAGTACTAAATGGAGATATTACTACTGTTTCTTCTGGTACAAAGTTTATTTTACAATGTACTAATAAACTAGATTTTCTAGTTCTAATAATATATACAACCTGTGCTTTTCTATATACACTATTAATTACTTATCCAAACATGAAGGAAAAAATCAAAAAACTAATCAACGTAACATTAGTATTAGATATAATTGTATATTCAATTATTTTAATGTCTAATGTAGATTTAATAACAAATGGAAGCATAATAAGTGTTAGTGGACAAGCAATAGTTATAACATATGTATTTGGCGGACTATATTTGATAATATCTATGATTATGGCACTATTAAATATAGGAAAATTAACTAAAAGGCATATTCCAATAATTAGTGCAATATTTATTTTGATAATCCTAGTATTAATATTTAGATCAAACCCATATATAATGATTATTTCAATAACGATAGCGTTTGTTAACTATTTAATGTTCTTTACAATTGAAAACCCTGATATAAAAATGATAGAAGAACTAACAAAAGCAAAAGCATTAGTTGAGAAAAATAACAATGATAAATCAATATTTATATTCAATACTGCACAACAAATTAGATATCCACTTAACATGATTGACCAAAGAGCCGATCAAATATTAGATGAGGATAATTTAGATGAAATAAAAAATATGGCAGTAGACATAAAAAATGCAAAGCAGAGAATTTCATATGTATTAAACGGTGCAATGGATGTATCAACAATAGATGCAAAGAAAATTAAAATAGTAGATTCAAAATATAGTTTATCAAATTTATTAACTGAAATTTGCCTAAAATTTAAAAGTATGGCAACAGAGAAAAACTTAGAATTTAGAAAAAATATTGAAGAATCTCTTCCAGAAACCTTATATGGGGATTCAATTAGGTTAAAACAAATAATATCAGCGCTTCTTTTAAATGCAATTAAATATACAAAAGAAGGCTTTGTTGAACTTAATGTTAATACAGTAATAACATATGATGTATGTAGATTAGTAATTTCAGTAAAAGACTCTGGAATTGGTGTAAATGCAGAAAAACTAAATAAGATATTTAGTCAAAATGATGATACTAAAATAGAAGATGTAGATTCAAAAGAAATGACACTAGATACAGCTAAAAAAGTAGTTAACTTAATAGGTGGAACAATCACAGTAAGAAGTGAAAAAAATAAAGGTTCAGAATTTACTTTAATTGTTGACCAAAAAATAGCTAGTTCAAATGATAAAATTGATAATATAATTAATGAATATAAGAAAACAGAAGACAAGATTAAAATATTACTTGTTGATGATAATGAGGAAGAAAGAACGCTTCTTACTAAAAAGCTAGGGGGTATATCTAAACTAACAATAGCTAAAAATGGTGAAGAAGGCTTAAAAAGAATAAGAAATAAAGAAAAATATGATGTACTTTTAATAAAAGAAAGCATGGAAAAACTAGATGCATATCAAATAATCAAAAAAGCAAAAATACTAGAATTTGTCCCAGATAAAATAATTGTTCTAGCTGATAATAAAGAAGAAGAGGAGAAACTAACAATAAATGGATATAATGCAATTTTCTTTGATACATCAGAACAACAATTTATAAAAAAATTAAATAATATAATAAAGAAATAAAGGTGAACTATGTTCATCTTTTTAAATTATATTTTTTGGGAATAATAATATTTGAGTATATTAAAAATTATGTTATAATTAATACAGAATTGGGAGGAATACTTATGGATGAAAACTTTAGCATATTAAAAAGATATGGAGAAAATTATACAGATAAAGAGTATATTACAAATCCCGCAATAGGTAGAGATGAACAAATAAAAGAATTAATATTAGTATTACTAACACCAGAAAAATCCGCGGTTTTAGTAGGTAAACCTGGTGTAGGTAAAACAGCTATTGTAGAAGGACTTGCTTATAGAATAGAAACACATAATGTACCAAACTTATTGGAAGGATATAGAATTATTAATATTAAAACTGCATCACTTTTAGGAACTATGCCAAATGGTGAAAGCAAGGTTCAACTTATGATAGATGAATTAAAACAAGAAGAAAAAATTATACTATTTATAGATGAAATTCATATGTTAATAGGTGCAACTGATACTTCATCAGTAGACTTTGCAAATATATTTAAAGAGGGTCTAGGAAGAGGAAGTATTAAAGTAATAGGTGCAACTACTACAGAAGAATATGAAAGATATATATTAAGAGATAAAGCTTTCACAAGACGTTTTCAAAAGATAGAAGTTCCAGAACCCACAAGAGAAGAAACAATTAAAATACTTATGGGAACACTACCAAAAATAGAGAAGACTACCGGTTGTAAAATGAAGTATACTGACTTTATAAAAGAAAGAATAATGACATTTATAACCGATATAACAAGTGAATATAAAAGGGTATTTGAAATAGGTTCAAGATATCCAGATATTGCCTTAACACTTTTAAAACAAGCATTTTCATATGCAATGTTTGATAATACTAATGAAGTAAACATATTTCACATAGAAAAAGCAATTCAAAATAGTAAGAATATATATCCAGATGTTATAAAAAAAGAATTACCAAGATTTGAAACTGAATTTAAAGATATAATAACAGAAGAGAAAACAGGAATAAGTAGAATTTATGGTACAAGTATTAATCCAGCACCACCAAGTTATACAGAAACAAATCCAAAAGAAGCAGCGGAAAAAGAAGAACCTGTAAGATCAAATAACAAAGTACCACAAAGAGAAGCTACAACTGAATTTTCAAGTAATGGAATGAGTGAAGAATTATATTCATTATTAAATGCTAACGCAGTTCCTGTACATGTTCCAAAAGAAAAAGAAGTTGATAATGGTGTAATACCAATAACACCATCAAAAAATGATGATACAGAGATAATATTAGATGATATAGATGATACTGATAATATAAATGATGACTTCTTTGAGGAATAATTATGATTAACCTATTAAGAAAATGTATGCTTTGTCCAAGAAACTGTCAAGTAAATAGATATATTGAAACAGGATATTGTAAAGCAAAAGCAAAAATAAAAGTTGCACTTGCATCAGTACATATGTGGGAAGAACCTTGCATATCAGGAGAAAATGGCAGTGGAACCATTTTCTTTTCACATTGTAATATGGGATGTATTTACTGTCAAAACTATAAGATTAGTAAAGGCTATGGCAAGGAAATTAGTGTAAAGAGATTTAAAGAAATATGTCTAGAATTGCAGTCAAAAAATGTAAATAATATTAATCTAGTAACACCAACTCATTATACTCCATTAATAAAAAAAGGTCTTCTTAAAGCAAAAGAAGAAGGACTTACTATCCCAATTGTATATAATACAAGTAGTTATGAAAATGTTGATACTATAAAAATGATGAATAATATAGTTGATATTTATCTAGCTGATTTAAAATATTATGATGATACATACGCAAGAAAATACTCTAATGCACCCAATTACTTTAATTATGCAACTATGGCAATAGATGAAATGTATAAACAAGTGGGTAAGCCTAAATTTGATAAGAAAGGTATAATGAAAAAAGGACTTATTGTAAGAGTTTTACTACTTCCTAATAGAGTAGAAGATGCTAAAAAGATAATTAAATACCTACATGATAAGTATGATGATAATATATTTATAAGCATAATGAATCAGTATACACCAGTAAAAAAATTAAAATATGATGAATTAAATAGAAAAGTACAAGATAGCGAATATGATGAACTAATTAACTATGCATGCGATATAGGTGTAGTTAATGCATATATACAAGAAGGGGAAACACAAAAAGAAAGTTTCATTCCAAACTTCAATAAAACAGGAATATAAAAAACGGGTAGTAAATTTACTATCCGTTTTTGATTGAATTAACATAATTATTTACTTTTTGTGACCAAGTTCTACTTTCAGCATATTTATTATTCATTTTTTCAGGAGTATCAAGCCCATAAGCATAATAATTATCAGCTAAGTTATCAATAAATTGTTTAATTCCTTCATCAAGTGTTGAATATCTTTTATATCCACCACCACAGTTTGGAGAACCCTTAACTCCACCAACATTATTACATTTTCTTACCATTTGACTACAAGACCATTTACATCCTGTCTCCTGAAGTATAATTGCAGTCGCAACTACTGGATCCACACCTTTTTTCAAAGAATGACTAGCAATTAATTCGCCCTTATTAGAAAGGGTAGAATTAAGAGATTTATCCAATAAACTAGTTAATTCAGACATTGTCATGTCTTCATATACAAGAGCTTTCTTCCTTTGCTCCTCTTTTTCTTTTTCAATGTTATACTCATTAACATCAACATATGCACTGGCAAAATTATCAGCCATATTTTCTGTTATATAAGCTTTATAACTTTTTGAATCACTATCTTTACAAGTTAAAAATATAATAGTTATAACATTAAGTATAACCATTGATATAATTAACCTTCTCAGTAATGGTTTCAAATCATTCACCTCTTATAATTAAATATTATGCAATTTCTGGAAGACATGAACATTTTAGCACAAAAGTAGTTATTGGTCAAATTGACAAAAAATAGAATTTGTGGTATAGAAATCTTTATTTTGCTTGAAAATATATAGTAGGATATTATATAATTAGTAGAGAATAACAAAATGATAATGGGGTTATTATGAGAAGTAAAAAGAAGAAAAATATAATGATTATAGTCCTTTGCTTTGTATTATTGTTAATGGGAGTAGGATATGCAGCACTATCTCAAAGGTTAACAATAGGTGGAACCGCTAAAATGCAATGAGTATGGGACGTAAGAATTACTAATATACAATTATCAAGAAAAACAGGTCTAGCTAAAGATAATAGTCATAAATATGAAAATTTAAGCGCATCATTTCAAACAGAGACCCTAGCACCCGGAGATATGTTAGAATATACAGTAAGTGTAAGTAATAGGGGAAATATAGATGCGAAAGTATCTGAGATTAACGCAACATTAGATGGACCAGAAGCAATAAAATATACAGTAGAAGGAATAAAAAAAGGAGATATAATTAAAGAAGGAGTAACAAAAGAAGTAATAATAACTATAAAGTTTGATGAAAATGCAACAGTTATACCAAGTAATAAAACATCAACTCTAAATATTAACTTTACATGTATACAAAATACGCAAAGTATTCCAACAGAGAACTTAACAGTTTATAAAACAAGAATGAAAAAAGCAGAAAACTCTCCTAGTGAGACAGCAAGCTTTTTTGATGGACCAATCGCAAAAAATAAAATAAAGAAAATAACATTTTATGACACATTAAATGTAGAAGGATATTCAAATAACTTTGATATATCAGAAGATAGTAGTGGAAAAGTACTAGCGTGGTATAAAACAGATTCAACTGGGTATTATGAACTAGCAATAGGGCAAGATGGTGGAGTAATAGCAAATCCAAATATGATTTTTTACTTTGCCAAAATGCCTGTACTAGAAGAAATAAACTTAGAAAAACTAGATACATTTGGTGTTACCAATATGGCTAATTTGTTCTATGGTGCATCATCACTAAAAAAAGCAGATCTATCAAATTTTGATACAGGAAATGTAACAAATATATCTCGTATGTTTTATAACTGTAGTTCACTAGCAGAATTAAATGTCTCAAGCTTTGTACCAACAAAAGTAACTGATATGTCAAATATGTTCTATAACTGTAACTCATTAACTGAACTTAATATTAATAATTTCGACACTAGTAATGTATCAAATATGTCAAGAATGTTTTATGGTTGTTATCGTTTAACGAAGTTGGACTTGACAAACTTTAATACCTCAAAGGTAACAAATATGGCACTTATGTTTACTGGATGTGCTGGCCTAACAAAACTAGATTTAACAAAATTTGATACCAGAAATTTAACAAACATGCAAAGCATGTTTTCTAGTTGTACTAAAATAAAAGAGTTAGATATAAGGAATTTTAATACTTCAAAGGTAACGAATATGTTAAAATTATTTTCTGATTGCACCTCATTAATAGAAATTGATTTAACAAACTTTAATACTTCAAATGTAATAGATATGTCAAATATGTTTTTCAATTGTAGAAGTATGGAAGAAATTGATGTTAGTAGTTTTGATACTACAAAAGTAAATAATATGTCTGAAATGTTTGCAAACCTACTTAAGATAAATACAATATATGTAGGAAGTAAATGGACAATGCAAAATGTTGCCAACAGTACAAATATGTTTAAAGATTCTCGTATATCAAATGTGACTTTAAAGCAGTCCTAAAACTTTGGGTTAGTTAAATAGTTAAATGCAATTTTTATAAAAATATTGATATTTAAAGGTATAATGCAAGTTATACCTTTATTTTTCTACAAAAATGTGTATAATAAGTAGTGAAAAAGGAAATTTATTGCACTATGAAAACAAGTTGGCAATTTTATTTTTAAATTAAATGCAACTTTTTGTAATAGTATATTTAATCAATTGTTTTCTTTTTTTGAGAACTTATTTTATTAAGAGTTTATATCTCAAATCAACTTCATCTTGTTTTATGGGTGTTAGATGAAGTTTTTTTGTGCAATCTTCTCCATAAATATTTTTAAATAATTCGTATGGTGTTTTGTATTCCATACTTTTTCTTCTAACGCTATTAATATTGTTCATCATATCAATAATGTTTTTACTTGTTAATTGATCAAAAGTAATACTTTTTGGAATGATATATCTAATAAATTCATGATTTCTTTCTATTCCGCCTTTTTCCCAAGAAGAATACGGATTACAATAAAATATATTTCAACATTTATTTAAAAAATTTATTGACAAATATTAAAAATATACTAAAATATATTTAAATTAATCTGAGGAGGAGACTGCATGAAAAAAAGATTCTATAATGGAATTATTAGATTTAATCAAAAAATCAGTGCTAGGAATAAATATTATACTAACATTATTTACTCATGTTCTCTTTTAGACTCAGTTAATAATAAGATAATAACGGTGACCGAAAATACATTATAATATAGTGTTTTTTGTCACCGTTATTTTATTTGTAGGAGGTGTTTTGAATGAATAACAGTATTACATTACAAGATTTATTGAATAAATTAAGAGAATATAATCCTGAAGAAGTAGAAATTGTTAAAAGAGCTTACGAATACGCTGATACATTGCATAATGGGCAAATGAGACAAAGTGGCGAACCATATATTAGTCATCCATTAAATGTTGCATATATTTTGGCAGAGATGCATGCAGATAGAGATACAATATGTGCTGGACTACTTCATGATACTTTAGAAGATACAAACATTACTAAAGAAGATATATCACATGATTTTAATCAAAATATTGCTGGTTTAGTAGATGGTGTAACAAAATTATCAAAAATGAATTTTTCTTCTAAACAAGATCAGAATTATGCAAATACAAGAAAAATAATAACTGGAATAACTGAAGATGTAAGAATAATTATAATTAAATTAGCTGATAGACTTCATAACATGAGAACATTACAATTTAAATCGGAATTTAAGCAAAAAGAAAATGCACTTGAAACTATGGAAATATTTGTACCACTAGCTTATTATATTGGTGCATACAGAATTAAAAGTGAATTAGAAGATTTATCACTTAGGTATTTAAAACCAGATATGTATAAAAGGATTGAAGAGCGAAAATTAAGATTAGAAGAAACGAGCAATGGTTGCTTAAAAGAAATGTTATATAAGATAGAAACTTTATTAAACGATAAAAACATACCTAATGAGATAAAGATAAGAACTAAAAATATTTTTGGCATATATAAAAGGTTAAGTGAAGGTCATAAATTATCTGATATACATGATTTGTTAGCACTTAAAATAATGGTAGATGAAGTAGAAAATTGCTACAGAACATTATATTTAATACATAATGAGTATCATCCAATAAATGATAAATTTAAAGATTATATTTGTAACCCAAAAACAAATATGTATCAAAGTTTACATACAACAGTTTTTGGACCTGATGATAGGTTAGTACAAACACAAATTAGAACTTTTGATATGGATA
>ERZ779643.31-NODE-31-length-122720-cov-7.421335_pt1 | contig 122720 bp, 132 predicted proteins | sample MGYA00511564_ERZ779643 | MGnify/ENA primary metagenome ERZ779643 (study PRJEB29588, sample SAMEA2147114) | human gut metagenome | biome: human gut; feature: human-associated habitat; material: faeces | place: Denmark | collected 2008/2010 ...
GTAATAGTTGGAAATGAATAAAAGTATTTGTTTCTAGATTGGTTTTATAAAAAAAAGTTATTTTAATACAAATTAGATACGTTTTAGATACTCTTTAAAAATGTTGTAAAGCCTTATAATATAAGAGTTAAATGTATATTGAAACATAATTTTCAAATTGAATACAAAACGTATCTAAAAATCATTTTTATAATAAAATTTGAAAAATTAAAACAAATATGTCTTATTTTAATGATATAATATAACTAGGGGAGGATATTTATGGATATAAATAGTTTGCAAGTTAATACAAATATTATTGGTGGATATTTTAGTGCGGAACAAATTGACCTACTATCTATAATACAATGTAAAGATAGTAGTGAACTAATCGACTTTATTATTCGCTGTGACCAAATAAAACATAATTATAGCAAAGAAGATTTAGAAAACTTGATTACTTTACCTTTGGATGATTTTAAGCAAAGCGTTTTTAAGAGTTATCAAGATACTATGGTATTTCATGATGCAGATAGAGAAACTAGGATAGAAAATAAACTTAGACATTGTGGTATTCAAGAAAATGATATAGATATAATCAAAAATGCAGTATCAAATAATTCACCTAAAATTATGTCTTGGTTAAGAGAGTTTATTAAAAATAAATATCCTAACAATTATGAAGAAATATTTGATATGAGTCATCATTTTGTTTCTGCAGAAAGAGATCAACTTAAAACAGATGATTTATATGAAGAAATGGTTTTGCTAAATAGTAACTTAGATAGTTTTAATAGTATGTTAATAGGATCTGGAAGAATATATAATGTAGTAAATGATTTATATGATGAGAATAATCCTGATAAGAGATTTGATTTTTATTTTGCAAAAAGAGATTTAGATTTTGCATATCGAAATGGCAAACAAGTTAGATATCATTCATTGTTAGTAAAAGATGGTATGGAAAGTCTATTTGTTGGAAAATCTAAAGAAGAAATATTAGAAATTATAAAAGATTATGTTAAAGAAAGTATTAATTTTATAAATGACTATAATCAAAATCATAGGCTTAATGTTAATGGACAAGATATACCATTAATAAATGCAGTAGATTTATTTAATGAAATTGTTAGTTTTGAAAAAAATGCTAATGGAGAATATTATAATATATGGGAAAGTAAATATAGTATAACCATGGATGAACTTCTACTAGCTTTTGATTATGCTTTACAACATAAACCTGATGGCATAAGTTTCTTATATAACGAACCATTCTTAGAAGATGATGAAAGAAGAAGAAAAGTATTTGAAGTGTTAGGTGAAATCGATTCTAAACGTCCTGGACTTATTGATACTTTGGGTTCGCAGATGCACATAACAATCGATGAAGATGAAAATAAGATTAGACGTTGTTTTGAAGATTTTAGAATTTTGCAAGAAAGAACAGGAAAGAAAATTCAAATTACTGAATTTGATATGTCGTTAGGTAGAACTCAAATACCAAGATTATTTGGCAATAATCCTGATGTTACACTTGAGCAAGTTTATTCATATAAACATCAAAAAATTGTAGAAATATCAGATATTATTAGAGAATCAGGCGTACAACTTGATGGTATATCATATTGGTCATTGACTGATGGTATAGATTGCAATCTAGAAAGAGTTAGAACAAATTATTTGTCAGATGGAAGTATTACTAATATTCATCAAATCTCAACAGTCTGTGGTGGATTATTTCCAACACACAAAAAACTCGTTAAACAACAAGAATATGCTTCATCCGAAACTCAAAATTTAGAAAATTTTAAAATTTCACATAAGCATAGATAAATTATATAAAAGTTGTAATTTATTCAAATTCTTTATTTTTTAGATACGTTTTTAGATACGTTCTGCTAGTTTTGCCGAGTGCTACGGAGTGCTTAAGGGGTGCAACCAAACGCCGAATTAATGAGTCTAGTGCTTCCAAAAACTACCAAAATCCCCAATACAAAAGGCCTTGCGGCAGTGGAAAGAAATATAAACAATGTTGTGGTAGATAGTTTGTTTTATAAAAAAATAGGGTGGTGAAAAGATGAAAATACTTTTAGGTTCTACGAATGTTTCTAAACAAAGGTCAATTTTAATTGCAATGAATGAATTAGGATTTGATGATATTTCTATTATTCCTGTTAATGTTAATTCATTAGTAAGTTCTAAACCTATTAATAATGAAACCTTAATAGGTGCTAAAAATAGAAATCATAGTTTATATGATTATTGTATGGAAAAAGATATTTCATTTGATTTACTAATTAGTATTGAAGGTGGATATGAACAGATAGATAATACATATTTTATTGTTACTTATGCATCATTATTGGACCAAGATGGTAATGAATTTGTAGGAAAATCAAGTGGACTTCAAATTACTGAAAGAATGTTTAACTATGTAAAAGATGGAAAATCTTTGAATAAAGTTATTGAAAGTATTCTTGGTAATAGTAGTAATAAAAAAGATAATGGAATAACAGGATATCTAACAAATGGATATTATAGAAGAGATATATTTGAATCCTCTGCTGTTATAAGTGCTATGCAAACTTTTCTAAACTTTAAATCAAATTATAGAAAATTAGAGAAAAAAATATAGTGAAAATGTATCATTTATGCTGAAACTTTCTTTATGGAAAAAGACAAGCGTATGTAGGTGGCAAGAAATATGTGGTAAATAATCCTAATTTCTTATAAAATAAGTAATGTGATTAAATTTAATGGGTGGTTTTCTTATGAGTATGGAAAGTAATTTAATAGTAAAAAAGATTTCTTTAGAAAAAGATAAAATTGATTCTTTTGATAGATATCCTTTTAATATAGATATTGTTAAAAATTTTGATGAATTAAATTTTGATTCACAAGTAACATTTTTTGTTGGAGAAAATGGTGTTGGGAAATCAACCTTCATTGAAGCAATTGCTGTGGCTTTGGGATTACCTGCTGAAGGTGGAACAGAAAATTTTAGATATGAAACAAGAAATACTACATCTGAGTTATCTAACTATTTGAATGTTTGGACATACAATAAGCCAAAGATGAAGTTTTTTCTAAGAGCAGAGAGTTTTTATAATTTTTCTTCTGAAGTTCAGCGATTAGTAGAAGAGGATGATTTTTGTAGTTTATATAATTCTTATGGTGGAAATTTACATGAATGTTCTCATGGTGAATCTTTTATAAAACTTGTACAAAATAGATTTACTGACCATGGATTATATATTTTAGATGAGCCAGAAGCTGCTTTATCTCCACAAAGACAATTATCATTATTGTGTCTTATTGATCAACTTGCTAAAGAAGGTAGTCAATTTATAATAGCTACTCATTCACCAATTTTAATAAGTTATAGAAATGGTAAGATATTAGATTTAAGTAATAATTTCAAAGAAGTTAAATATAAAGATACAAATATTTATTCATTATATAAAATGTATTTGGATGAACCAGATACTATGCAACATAGATTGTTTGATTAATAAAATTATTTATTTTGAGTTTAATTGATTTTTGGTGATTATTTAATATTTTGAAAAATGTATTATGAAAGTGGTAAATAAATTATAATGTTTTAGGGTGGTGTAGGTTATGTATAGTAATGAAGAATATTTAAAAAAAGAAATAATGAATCAAAGTAGGCATCTATTTATATTTGGATATAATAATCAAGAAAGAAGTGACTTTTTACAAAGTCTTGAAAATGATTATCCTTTTACAAATGAATTGTCTAATCCAATTGCATTATATTTTGATTCATTTGGATTACCTAGAATAGAGAATGATTTAAAAAATAGAGATAGTTATATGTTTCAGGCTATGAGTCGTGAATATTTGTCATTCTTGATTGCTAGTAAAATTTTAGAGAAAACTATTGAATATAATTATGATAATTTAGATGATAAATTGTCATGGTTAATTAATTTAACAAATATGAATAAAAACCAAAATTATGGTGAAATAGTTTGTGTAAAAGATTTATTGAACGAATTTAAGATTTCTAGAGATTTTTATTATGATAGTTATATTAATTATGTTAAGGGTTTAATTGAAAATATTTCTATTGATGATATTGCTATTCCTTTTTTGGACTTAGAAATGTTTGTTAATCAATATAAAATGTGTATGGATATGCAATCATATTTTGGAATAATATTAGATAAGAAAAATAATATATCTACTTTATCAGTTCAAGCAATTAATAATTTTATTGGTGCAAGAATAAATGGTGATATATCAATAAAAGTTGCAATAGAGCCTGATGATTGGGAAACATATTGTGGTACAAATGGACAATATATAGAAGCAATACATGATTATGGTACTATTGATTTAGATGATTCATATACTAAAAGATTATCAAAGAGTAAAAAGTGGTAAAAATAATAAAATTGTTCCAAGAGCAAAGAAATTCTAAATATATAAATATATTTACTCTCTTTCGAGACACCTGCTTTAATCCTCCACAGGCAAGCAACTATAATTAATATACTAAATAATGTTGATATTGTTAATTTTATTTTGTTTAATAGTAAAGTGTAAAATTTTATAAGTTATTGTGCTATAATTGTATATAGAAGGGAGTTATATTTTATGAATAATTATTTAAATAAAAAGGTTGCAATACGTGAAAAACTTTTTGAATATTCAAGTACTAATATACCATTAAATAATAAATATAATACTACTATTGGGGTAATAACTAATATTTATGATAATAAATTTATTGAGTTAGATAATAAGATATTAATTGCAATTGATTATATATATAAAATAGAAATACTTGATAAATAATTGTGAGGTAATATATGAAAAAAGATAGAGAAAAATTTTTGTCTTCAATTTATATAATAATAAAGAATGAAGATAATAAAATATTATTGCAAAGAAGACAAGGTACTAAATTTTGTTCTGGATATTTAGCACTTCCTGCGGGACATTTGGATGTTGGAGAAAATGTTTATGATGCGTTAATTAGGGAAGCAAAAGAGGAACTTGATATTGATATATCTATAAATGATATTGTTGATACTTTTGTGGTTAATCGTAGAAATAAAACTTTATCGCCTTATTTTGATGTTTATTTTGAAATTGCTAAGTATAAAGGTGATATTAAGATAAATGAACCTAATAAATGTTCTGAATTAATATGGGCTAGTTTAGATAAGTTACCTAGTGATATGATTGATTTTGAAAAAGAGGCTATTAATAATAATTTAAAGGGTATAAAATTTAGTGTAATTGATGTTGATAATAAATAGGAGGGTTTTATGAATAATGAACAAGTAAAAGAAGAATTAATGAAAAGATATATGTATTTATATCAAAATAAAGAGTTAATTTTATCTTTATGTATTCATCGTGGTATTGAAAAAAAGAAAATAGTAAAAAAGATAAAAGAATTTAAAAATATATTAAAAAATTGTAAAGATGATGAAATGGTTAGCAATACAATTAAAAAAATTATTAATGATTATAAAGTGGAATTAAATACTGAAAAATATTATTTAATGTCTAATGTTAATGATAATGTTGTTTCTATGTTTGAAGATTTTTTATTTAGTGATTTTGATATGGAAGAACTTGATTTATATAAACATATTGAAGCAGTTAAGAGTGATGAAAAATATTTAGGAGCTTTTAATTATTTAATTGAACAATTAGAAGATAGAAGAAATTGCAATGCTAGTTTAAGTAATATACCTACTTTTACTGTATGGAAAATATTATCTTATGTTAGAAGAAAAAATAGTAATAATAAGATATTATTAGATGCATTAGATAAATATTATAATATTGATAGATTTGTTATTACTGATAGTAATTGTATTAGTGGATATAAATTTCTTGAAAGTGATTATGATAATTTAAATGAAGAAGTTTTAAATAAATATCCAAATGTTTTTATAAATAATTGGAATAAATTTGGTGGAATAGTTGTATTACCTAATAAAAATTGTTTTGAAGAAGAGGATGAATATTTTGATGATATATCAGAAAAAAATATAACTTATGATAATAATGCTAAATCTTGTTTTATGTTAGATTTAGCTAATATGTCTAATTTAGATATTGAATCAAAAGAATATATTAGAAATAATTTAATTATTGATAAAAAGAAATTGGTTAAAAATTAGATATATTTTTATATCTTTTTTTATGGTATAATATTTATAGTAGAGGTAGTATGAAGAAGAAGTATTATAAAAAGAAAAGAAAAAATAAGTATTATAAATATATAGATATAATTAGGGTAATTTTATTAATTAGTGTGTTATTGTACCATTTAAACATATTAAAAGGTGGTTATTTAGCAGTTTGTTCTTTTTTTGTATTGAGTGGATATTTATCTATAGTTAGTTTGTTTAATAAGAAGAAAATTAATTTTAAGGAATATTATGTTAATAAATTTTTAAAATTATATTTACCATTAATTATTGTTACTTTTATTAGTGTTAGTGTTATATCTTTGATGCCTAATATATTATGGTTGAGTTTAAAACCAGAGGTTAATTCTGTTATACTAGGATATAATAATTTTTGGCAGATTGGTGTTAATTTAGATTATTTTGCTAGACATATTGATTCTCCTTTTATGCATTTATGGTATATTAGTATTTTGTTACAGTTTGAAATAATATTTCCTTTGTTATTTATATTATTTAAGAAGACAGGAGATAAATTAAATAAATGTATACCTTGTATTATTAGTTTTATATTATGTATTATAAGTATTATTTATATGTATAGTGTTAGAGATAATATTAATATTATGTATTATAGTACTTTTAGTAGGATATTTTCTTTATTTATGGGAGTATTTATTGGATTAATTCATAGTTATTATAAAGCATTAGTTCCTAATAATAAAATAGTTAGAAAGATTATATTTTATTTATATTTATTTATTTTAATATTAATGTTTATATTTATTGATAGTAATTCTTATTTATTTATTAGTATGCTCATCGTATCTTTTATTACTTGCAGGTTAATTAGTTGTGGTATTATGATAGATAATAAGTTAAATAGTAAATTTTATAAAGTTATTAAGAGTATATCTAATATTAGTTATTATGTTTATTTAGTTCAATATCCTGTTATATATATATTTCAATATATTAATATTGCTAGTTATTTAAAGATTATATTTATACTTATACTAATATTTGGTATATCATATATTTTATATTTTTGTTTAAATTATAAGAATAAAAATTATAAAGTAATTAGATATATGTTAGGGTTTATATTATTAATTATTTCAATGTTTGGTATTTATAAGTATTTTATTACAATGGATCATACTGAAGAATTAAAAAAATTGGAAGAACAACTTAATGCTAATAGTGTGATGCTTGAAGATAATAAGAAAGCATACGAATTAAATAGTAAGGATGAAAAAAATAGTTGGGAAGAAAAATTAAAGGAATTAGAGAACAATGAGAGTAATTTAGGTAGTGTTGTTAAAAATCTTAATGTTGTTGGTATTGGAGACTCTGTTATGCTTGGTGCGATTGATGAATTATATAATGAATTTCCTAATAGTTATTTTGATGCAAAGATATCTAGAACGGCTTGGGAAGCTGGAGGTATATTAGATAATTTATTAAATGATAATATGCTTGGAGATATTATTATATTTAATTTGGGTACTAATGGAGATTGTAGTTATGAATGTAAAGTTAATATTGTTAATAAGTGTGGTAATAGAGAAATATTTTGGTTAAATACTGTTAATTATCCTTATGTTAATGATAATTTGAATTATTTAGCTAGTAATTATTCTGATTTACATATTATTGATTGGAAGAGTATATCTAATGGTCATAGTGAATATTTTGGAGTAGATGGAATTCATTTAACTAATGCTGGTAAGAAGGCTTTTGCTAATGCTATATATGAATCAATATATAATGTTTATTTAGATAAGTATAATAAGGAAAAGGAAGAAGTTATTAATAAACATAATGATGAATTAAAGAATAAATATAGTTTTTATGGTAATGATTTACTTATTAATTCATATGAGGACATTAAAGATAAATATAGTGATGCAGAATATAATATTAATAAAAATTATAATTATGAAATGTTATATAATGATATTAGTAATTCAATTAATAATGATATTTTAAATTATAATGTTGTATTTGCTTTTGATAAGACTATTAATTTCAGTTATGAGAATTATTTATCTTTGATTAGTTTGTGTAAAGATTATAATATTTATATTTTATTATTTGATAATAAGTATGATTTTAGTAATTATAATAATGTTAATGTTATTATGTTTGATTTGTATGATGAATATTTAATGGTAGATAGAGTTCATTTAAATAATGAAGGTAATAGGAAGTTGGTTGAAGTTACAGATAATTATATGAAGAAAAAAGATTGATTTTGTGTCAATCTTTTAGTTTTTATCTTTTTTTAGGAAATATATACATGCACCACTTAGTAATATTATTATAATTAATCCAATTGTTTTAAATGTACTCCATGAAAAGTTGAAATTTGATTTATTAGTTTTATCTATTGTTATAAAGAAATAAATATTATCTTTATTGTTTTCATCAATTGTCCAAGTATAGGTATTATTTTTTATTGTTTGTGCATTATTTGCTGTTACATTATAATCTGTTGTTATGTTAATATTTGTTGTTTCAGAGTAATTACAATTGAATTTACCTGAGACTACTAGATAGTAGGTATTATCTTTATATTCATAGATATGATTATCAAAACATTCATTTATTATTCTTGAATTGTTAAAATTATATTCGTTAAATGTATAACTATAATCAAAATCTATACCATTTGTGGTATTGTTAGTTGTTTTGTTAAAAAATATATTATCATTTTTATAGAATGCTGGTTGGTCACCATTTATTAAGTAAGTAAACATATTTATATCTGTATTATCATTATTATTTAATTCTGTATTTAGAACGTTTCCTGTTAATGTTTCTTTAAAATTATTATCATTTATATCTAGATTATAATTAACTGTACATCCAGTTAAAAGTAGGCATATAAGTAATAAAAATATTATTTTTTTCATTAATCCTCCTTATTTATACCATGAACCATAACCCATAATTGATGCAGAATTTAATGGATAACTTGATGTGTATACTGTATCTTGTCCTGAATTTCCTTCGATTGTATGTATGTATCCATTTTCAACATGACTTACTATTCCAACGTGTCCACCATTTAGCAGGTGCATATTACTATATATTTTTTTATCCCAGTTTTTTAACCAGTCAAAATAGATATAGTCTCCTTTTTTAGGAGTATAGTTTCCACCATAATGTTTTGAATAATAGAATGATAAATTACTATTTGTATGGAATGTATATATTGAATTGGTTGCGGAAGCAATGTTTAGAATTGGTTTTTCCTTTTGAATTACATCATCAAATAGATTAGTATTTTGTGCTTCAGTGTGTTTTGCTACCCAGGTTACAAATAATGCACACCATGGTTGATTGTTTTGATTTAGTTCTTGACCATATTTATTGTTGTCCCCATTTGCTTTATATCCTACTTCTTGTGAAGCAATATTTATCATTTTGGTTGCCAGTTGTTGATATAGGTTGCCTGATGCTTCTTCCCCTGAACCTCCGTCAGAATCATTGTTGTTAGAACTTCCGCCGTTAAATCCTCCGGAAGAATTACCTCCAAATCCTGAGAAGGCCTTTTGGTCTTTATAATCTTCAAGTAATTTTTGCTTTCTTTCTTTTTCTTTTAATTCATCTTCATAGTCTTGCTGTATTCTTGCTTGTCCAATTGTCTTTTTATTTGCGTTTGCTATACATTGTTTATAATCTGTTCCTAGTCCTACGATAGATAATGAATTCATTACTACACTTACTATAGTTGGTGCAAAGAATATAAGAACAGAATATACTAATCTTTTAATGATTAATTTTTGGTTTTCTTTGACTGTTTTGTCACTATCTGAACCTATAACTATTTTAAATATATCTATTGTTATAAATAATATTACTCCGATTGGTATTAATGTTGTTGCAAGATTTAATATTTTTTTTGCTAAATATATTATGCTTAGTACATCTGGATTTTGACATCCACTTAAAAGAAAATACATATTGTCACCTCTTTAATTATTATATCGTATTTTTATTATTTTTACAATAAAAAAATAAGATACAAGTGTATCTTAAAACTTTTATCCAGAATGAGAAAATCCGTTTTTTCTTTCATCCTCTTTTTTCTTTTCTTCGGCATCATAAATTTTTTGATATTCTGCGATTTTCTCTTTTGTGGCATTATCAATACATTTTTTATATTCAGAATTTAATCCTACTAATGAAAGGGCATTCATTACTAATGATACAATCATTGGAGTGAAAAAAATTAATATTGCGTAAACTATTCTTTTTATTATTGATTTATTATTGGTTTTGACATTTTTTTCATTATCTGCTTCAACTACATTTTTAAATACATCAATTATTACGAATATTATTAATGCAATTGGTATTAAAATAAATGCAAGATTTAATATTTTTTTTGCTAAATAAATAAGTCTTAATATATCTGGATTTTCACATGTGGTTAATAATATATTCATTTTTTACACCTCTAATGTAATTATAACTTATTTTATTTTTTTTTACAATTATTATTTACAAAAATTATTCTATTTGTTATAATACCATAAAGTAAAAAAGGAAGAGGGAATATTATGGATAAAATTTATATATTTGGTCATAGGAATCCGGATACTGATAGTGTGTGTGCAGCGATTAGTTTATCATATTTAAAGAATAAGATGGGATATAATACTATTCCTGTTGTTCTTAGTTCAATTAATTTAGAATCAAAATATGCTTTAAATTATTTTAATGTTAAAGAACCTGTATTTTTTAATGATGTTAAAATTAAAATTAAAGATATTGATTATTCTAAAAAATTTACTGTTTTGGATACTGATAGTATAAAAGATGCTTTTGTAAAAATGAATAACAATGATGTAGGTAAGATACCTGTTATAGATAGTAATAAAAAGATGATGGGTATTGTTAGTATGAAGGATATTGCTAAGGAACAATTAAGTTCTAATTATGAAAAAGTTAATAGTAGTTATGATAAAATATTAGATGTTATTGATGGTACTGAAATACTTAGATTTGATAATGAAATTGTTGGTAATTTGCTTGTTGCAGGTTATAAGAGTACTACTTTTATTGAAGAAATGAATTTAACTAATAATGATATTTTAATTGTTGGAGATAGACATAGTATTATTGAATATGCAGTTAAAAGTGGGGTTAAATTAATTGTAGTTACTGGGGAACATAATATTAAGGATGAACATTTAGAACTTGCTAGAAAAAATAAGGTTAATATTATTATGTCTGCATATAATACTTTATATACTAGTAGGGTATTTAATTTATGTAATTATACTAAGACAATTATGAATACTAATAGTATTTTATGTGTTAATGAAAATGATAATTTGAGTGATTTTATTGAGATGGCTAATAAGAAAAAATATAGTTATTATCCTGTTTTAGATAATAAGGGTAGATGTTTAGGTATTATTAGATTAAGTGATGTTGTTAGTAATAAGAAGAAAAAGGTTATATTAGTAGATCATAATTCTTATGAACAAAGTGCAATAGGACTTGAAGAAACAGAAATACTTGAGGTAATAGATCATCATAATATTGGTAATGTTGCTACAAATATGCCGATTAATTTTAGAAATATGCCAGTAGGTAGTACAAATACTATTATTTATACGATGTTTAGAGATAATAATATTGAAATACCTAGTGATATAGCAGGTATTATGTTATCTGGTATTATATCTGATACTTTATTATTTAAGAGTCCTACTACTACAAATATGGATATAGATGCTGCGATAGTATTAAGTCATATTGCTAAGGTTAATTATAATGAATATGGTATGGCTATGTTAAAGGCAGGTAGTACATTAAAAGGTAGAACTAAGGAAGAAATATTATATGCTGATTATAAGTCATATCCAGTTAGTAGTAAAAAAATTGGTCTTAGTCAAATATTTACTATGAATATTGATGAAGTATTAGAAGAAGTAGAAGATTATGTTAATTTGATGAATGATATATGTAAAAAGAGTAATTATTATTTTATATGTTTATTTGTTACTGATATTATTAATAATGGTAGTTATGTTATATATAGTGATAATGCTAAGGATATTATTAAGGAATCATTTAATTTATCTAGTATATATCAAGGTATATTTATTAAAGATATTTTATCTAGAAAGAAACAAGTTGTTCCTATAATTATGGATTATATGGAAAATAATTAATTAAAATTATAAAAAAAACTTGGTTTAAGATGTAAGATTTGGTATAATATAAAAGAAAGAGGTGTAATATGAAAATTTTAGCGGTTAATGCAGGAAGTTCTTCACTTAAATTTACTGCATACGAAATGCCTGAGGAAACAAATTTAATTTCAGGTGTATTTGAAAGAATAGGAATGGAGGATAGTTTTTATACTATTAAGTTTAATGGTGAAAAAATAAAGAAAGAGATTGATTTACCTAATCATGAAGTTGCTTTTAAAACTTTAATGGATGAACTTATTGATAATGATGTTGTTAAAAATTATGATGAGATTAAAGGTATAGGTCATAGAATAGTTCAAGGTGGTAGTTACTTTGATAAGACTGTTGTTGTTGATGAAGAAGTTGTTAGTAAGATAGATGAACTTGCTGCGCTTGCTCCATTACACAATCCAGCAGCAATTGTTGGTATTAGAGCTGCTCAAGCGGTTGTACCTAATGCTACTCAAACTGTAGTTTTTGATACTGCGTTTCATCAAACTATGCCAGAAGAAAACTATATGTATGCACTACCTTATGAATGGTGCGAAGAATATCAAATAAGAAAATATGGTGCACATGGAACAAGCCATAAGTATGTAGCTGCAAGAATGAATGAGATTTTAGGTAGATATAATACTAAACTTATTACTTGTCATATAGGTAATGGTGCTTCAATTTCTGCAGTAAAAGAAGGAAGATGTGTTGATACTTCAATGGGACTTACTCCAAATGCAGGTCTTATTATGGGGACTCGTTGTGGTGATATTGATGCTACTATTGTTCCTTATATGATGGATAAACTTAAAATTAATTCTAAGAAAATGGATGAAATTTTAAATAAAAAGAGTGGATTACTTGGTATAAGTGGAGAAAGTAGCGACTCAAGAGATATTGAAGATGGTATCAATAGAGGTAATGAAAGATGTATTCTTGCTCAAAAAATGTATGTAAGAAGAATAATTGATTACATTGCTAAATATTATGTAGAACTAGGTGGATGTGATGCAATAGTATTTACTGCAGGTGTTGGAGAAAATTCAATTCATACAAGACATGAGGTATTAGATGGTCTTAAAGTTTTAGGTATCGAAATTGATGATGAAGCAAATAATGTTCGTGGTGAAGAAAGATTAATTACTACTGAAAATTCTTCAATTCCATGTTATATTATTCCTACTAACGAAGAATTAATGATAGCAAGAGATACATACGATTTATCAAAATAGAAAGAGTGGTAGTGTGACTATCTTATTAAAACAAATAAAAAAAGAAATAAAGAAATATAATGATATTGTAATAGTTAGACATATTGGGGCAGATCCTGATGCTTTGTGTAGTCAGTTTGCTTTAAAGGAGATTATTAAACTTAATTTTCCTAATAAGAAAGTTGTAGCATTGGGTAATCCTGCATCTAGATTTAAGTATTTAGGAACTTTAGATAAAGATGTTGATATGGATTATTCTAAGGCATTACTTATTGTGCTTGATACTCCAGATATTAAAAGAATAGATATTAATGTTGATATAAATAAATTTGCTTATATAATTAAAATAGATCATCATCCTATTGTAGATAAATATGCTAATATTGAATTAGTAAGTGAGGTATCTAGTACTTGTCAATTAATTACATCATTTGTAAAAGAAAATAAGTTAAAGTTTAATACTGAAATTAGTAAATATTTATATACTGGTATTGTTAGTGATACTGATAGATTTTTACATGATTATACTAGTAAAGAAACTTTTGAACTTGTAAATTATTTGCTTGATAATTATAATTTTAATTTAAAAGAAATATATGAGCCACTTTATATGAGACCTTTGGAAGAAATAAGATTTCAAGGTTATGTATATGAAAATATGACTATTACTGATAATGGACTTGCTTATATAAAGATTACTGATCAAGATATGAAAGATTATAAGGTTGATTCTGCTTCGGCAGGTAATATGATTAATGAACTTAAATATATTAATAAAATTAAGGTATGGGTATTCTTTTCTGAGGATGTTAAGAGTAATTTAATTAGAGCAAATATTAGATCTCGTGGTCCATATATTAATGAAATAGCTACTATATATGGTGGTGGAGGGCATAAATATGCTTCTGGTGCTAGATTAGTTAGTTGGCAACAAGTTGATAATTTAATAAGTGATTTAGATAAAATATTAGAGAAATATAATGAAGATGAGAATAAATAATTCTTGTCTTTTTCTCTTTTCTTATTTGTTAATTTTTGATATAATATAGATACTTGGATGTGGTAGTAATGAACAAGTTTAAGTTTGTTGGTTTTATATTTTTATTTATTTTACTTTTTTGTGTTATTGGTAGTTTTTTTATCAATAATGGTGAAGAAATAGTACTTAATGAAGATATAATTAATATACAAAATAAGATTAATGATAAAATAAATATTTATGGTTATACTTTTGATAATATGAATGTTATTGTTAATCCTTATGATATGAATTATAATACTGCTTTAATTATGTTTGAAACTGATGATGAGGTTAGTATAAATGTAAATGTAAATAATCTATATAGTTATAGTAGTAAAGTTACTAATAGACATTATATTGGGGTATATGATTTAAATGTTGGAGATAATGTTATTACTTTAAAGTATGGTAATAATACTAAGAAAATTAATATAAATATTCCTGAATTAGGAGATATAATAGACAAAAATAATATGACAATATTAAATAATAATCATTTAATTATACCTACTTATGAATATATAAGAGATAATGTTTATACTGGATTTAGAGAAGTTGATATTTTGGGTAAGATATACTTTGAATATATAATTGATACTGGTTATAAAGGATTAAGTGTACAAGTTGATTATGATAAGCTTGCAGTATTAAGTGATAAACTATTAATTATAGATCTACAAAATGGTAATGTAATTCAATCATTTGATATAGATAATTATGATTATAATAGTATAACTTATAAAGATAATAGAATAGTTTTGTCTAGTTTAGATAATGAATTTTCTATTGATTATGTTGGTAATATAGATAGTAAAGAATACTTTGAAGGAGATATTAATTATAAGTTAGGTAATGCTGTTAGATTTTATAAAGAAAAAGAAACTGAAGTGAGTAAGGAAAATATTTTATTACTTAGTTATGAAAAGGATTTTGATAAAGATATAAAGATAGAAAAAGAATTTAATAGGATTATTATTAATTATGATGAAGTAGATAATTGTAATACTTATTTAATATTAGATAAGTTTATGGATAAGAGAATATATAATTTATGTGATAAAGTAAATTATATATATACTAAGAATTTAAGCGGTAAGTATTCAATTTATTTTAAGATAGATGATAAGATATATAAAACAGGTAAGTATTTAAATTTTAATTAGGGAGGTTTTATGGAATATATAAAGAAGTTATTTTTTTCAATTATACCTATTATAAAATATATGATATTAAATTATATTGTTATATTTGTTTTCTATTTTATATATAGTTTATTTGGTAATAGTGATATGATAGAATATATTAATAATTATTCTATATATGTTGTGTTAATATTTAATATTATTTATTTATTTGTACTTATAAAGAAATATAGACTACATTTTAGTAAGAGTAAGAATATAATTGAATTATTGTTACTTGGAGTTAGTTTCTCTTTATTTTGTAATATGATTATATTAAATATTAATAGTAGTAAAGATGTAGTAGAGGTTAATAAAATAATTCTTATTATATCTTCGGTTATTGTAGGTCCTTTTATTGAAGAAATATTATTTAGATATATATTACTTGGTAATTTAAAGAAATTTAATAGTAAGATAATTAGTATAATATTAGGTAGTTTGATATTTGGCTTAATGCATAATGGTATTATTAATATTGTATATACATTTTTACTTGGTTTAATACTTGGAGTAATATATTTGAAGAAAGGTAAAATAACTGATTCAATTATAGTACATAGTGCTGCAAATTTTGTAAGTATATTTTTAACTGGATTTAATAATTATATTTTATTACTTAGTTTTATATTACTTGTAGAAGTTGTTTGTATTTTGAAAAGAAGTTATTTTAAGTGTTAATTTACAAATAAATAAATAATAAAATTGATTATTAAAAATATGGACATTGTTAATTAATTTTGATACAATTATATAAAGGAGGGTTAGTTATGGAGAGATATAATATATTACCTGCGGATACTTATATTGTAATTAATAAAAGTATTTTAAATAATGAAGATAGAACTATTTTAAATATGTTATATCAACCTATAATTGGTCCACTTCCTATTATGTTATATTTTTCTTTATGGTCTGATTTGGATAAGATGAATATTATGAGTGATGAACTTACACATCATCATTTGGTTAGTAATATGCATTTATCTTTGGATGAAATTGTTTTAGCAAGAAAGAAACTTGAAGCAATAGGATTAGTTAAGACTTATTACAAAGATGGTAGTGTTAATAATTATGTATATGAGTTATATTCTCCACTTAGTGCACATGAATTTTTAACTCATCCTATTTTAAATATTGTTTTATATAATAATACTGGTAAGAAAGAATATGAAAGTATTATTAATTATTTTAAATTTCCTAAGATTAATTTAAGTAGTTATACTGATATTACTTCTAGTTTTAGTGATATATTTACTAGTGTTCCTTTAACTTCTTATGAGGTAATTAATGATGATATTAGGAAAGAAAATAAACTTAAACTTAATATAAATAGTAATTTTGATTTTAATTTTCTTAGTTCTTCATTTCCTAAGGGAATAGATGCTAATAAGGTTTTAAATAAAGATAATAGAGAACTTATATTAAATTTATCTTGTATATATGATATAGATGCAATGAAGATGCAAAATATTATAAAGGGATGTTTTAATGAAAGAGGTACAATAAGTAAGGATGAATTAAGAAAAGCTTGTAGGAATTTTTATCAATTTGATCATGGTGGTGTGTTACCTACGGTTGTAGATAATGTTCAACCTGAATATTTGAGAAAACCTATTGGGGAAGATTCTAAGAGAGCAAAAATGATTTATACTTTTGAAACTACAACTCCATATGAATTATTATGTAGTAAGAATGGTGGTGCAGAACCTACGAAAAGAGATTTAAGATTAATTGAAGATTTAATGATAGATTATTCTTTGAAAGCTGGAGTTGTAAATGTTTTAATTGATTATGTTCTTAAAACAAATAATAATAAATTAAGTAGAAATTTAGTTGAAACTGTTGCAGGTCAATGGCAAAGATTAAAGATAGAAACTGTGGAAGATGCAATGAGTTTGGCAGAAAAAGAGCATAAGAAATATAATAAAGTTAAGGATAAAAAAGTTAGTATTCAGGAAGAAAAGATACCTGAATGGTTTGATAAAAAAATAGAAAAGAAAGAAGTAAATACTATTAACAAGAGTAAAATTGATGAATTATTAAAGGAGTATAGATAATGGAGAGTCTTGGGGAATATATTAAAAGAAATTATAAAGATAATAGTGATATGCTTAATAAGAAATTTGATGAATTATATGAAGATAATCCTTTATTTAAAAAGATTGTTAATTCATTAGATGTTGAGAAAAGTAAACTTGTTAATAATGCTTCAAAAATTATGGATTCTGTTAATGAATTAGAAAGATGTATGAAATGTAAAAACATTTTAGAATGTAAAAATGAAGTTAAAGGATATGTATATTATCCTAGTATAGAAAATGATGATATTGTATTTAGTTATATAATGTGTAAACACAAGAAAAAGTTAGATGAAAAGAATGCTTATTTAAAAAATATTATTTCTTATGATATGCCTAAGGAATTATTAAATGCTAGTATGAAGGATATTGATACTGATGATGAGGCAAGGTATGAAGTAATTTTATGGTTAAAAAATTTTATTGATAATTATAAAAAAAATGATTTAAAAAAGGGTTTATACTTGACAGGAAACTTTGGATGTGGTAAAACATATTTAGTATGTGCTATGCTAAATGAGATGGCTAAGAAAGGTCATAAAATTGGTGTAGTTTATTATCCTGATTATTTAAGAAGTTTAAAGGAATCTTTTTCTGATGATTATTCACATAAATTTAATGCTATAAAGAATTGTGAATTATTACTCATAGATGATATTGGAGCAGAAACTACCACTAGTTGGGGTAGAGATGAGGTTCTTGGTACAATACTTCAATATAGGATGCAAGAGGGATTGGTTACATTTTTTACTTCAAACTTTACAATGGATGAATTAGAAGAACATTTTAGTGTTAGTAAAGGTAGTAATGATAGAGTTAAAGCAAGAAGAATAATGGAGAGAATAAAACAACTTACTGAGTGTAAGTCTATGATAAGTTTTAATAGGAGAAAGTGAGGATATTATGAAGGAAATTGATAAGGATTTTATTGATGAGAAAGGAAATAAAAATACATTACAAATTGAGTCTGAAAATGATTTTGATTTAAAATTACCTGGTAAGTATAAATTATGTAATTTTAATAGAAAAGATGATAAGAAGAAAAATATATTTACTAAAGATATTAATTTAAATTTATTTGGTAAAAAGAATAAGGAAAAAGGTAATAATATTTTTACTAAAGATATTGGCGTAGGTAGTAGTGGTTTTACACAAGTAGCATCTTTATCTGTTATTATTGCTATTGCTATGCTTATTGTAATGTATGTTTTATTTAAATTCTAGGTGATAAGATGAAGAATTATATATTAGATTATGTTAATGAGAATGAGTATAAGAAAAAAGAAAAGGCAATAAAGAAATATAATATGCTTGCTTATAAGAAGTTAATATTTGAGTATTATAATGCTTTAAGGGAAGGTAATTTTTTAGGAGTTTGTGTTGAAACTGATAAAAAAAATGGTATTAGTAAGTATGAATTAAAATTACCTACGGATAATATGTTTGCTAAGGTACATGGTCCACTTATGTTACATTATTCTGTATATGATGCTCAACATATTGTTATGCTTAATACTTTAACTCCAGAAGATGTATTAACTGAAGGACATATGGAAGAATTATCTACATATAAGGGTGTTATGGTTACTAATTCACATAAAGAGAAAGACATGTTTAAAATTAATTTATTTAATGCAATGAAAAGGGATGATGGCTTTACTAAGTTAGCAGGACTTTCATTATTAATTATTATAGCACTTGTTATTATTTTAATAATAGCATTATAAAAGGAGGTGTATTTATGGATTACACTGCTTTACAAGTGAAAACTAGTTATTCTATATTAGAGAGTTTGAATAGTATCAGTAAACTAGTTAGTAGAGCTAGTAGTCTAGGATACACCTCTTTATCTATTACTGATACAAATAATTTATTTGGGGTAATTGAGTTTTATTTGGAATGTAAGAAATATAATATTAAACCTATTATTGGTATTGAGGTTAGATATTTTGATACTGTATTTTTATTATATGCAATGAATGAATTAGGATACAAGAAAATCATTAATATTTCTTTAAAAATATCTGAGAAATCTTTAACTATTAATGATTTAGAAGACAATAATAATATTATTATTGTATATCCATATAGTTCTTTTAATAAAGAGATATTCGATAAATTTAAATATAAATATGTTGGATATAGTAATAGTATTGAAAGAGATAATATTGATAATAGTTATAAAAAGGTATTTATAAATAATGTTAGTTATATTGATAAAGATGATTATAAATATTTAGATTATTTATTTATGATTAAAGAAGGTAAGGTACTTGGAGAATATGAATTAAATACGCATATTAATAAATATTTACTTAGTTATGATGAGGTATTAAAAGTAAGCAATAAAGAGGATATTCTTAATACTAAGGAAATTAGTGATATGTGTAATTTAACTATAGGTTATAAAGAAGGATTACTTCCTGTATATGATGAGAATATTAATTCTTTTGAGTATTTATCTATGTTATGTAATAAGGGATTAAAGAGAAGACTTAATGATGATGTTAGTGAATTATATCAAAATAGGTTAGATTATGAACTTTCTATTATTAAGCAAATGGGATTTTGTGATTATTTTTTAGTTGTATGGGATTATGTAAAGTATGCTAAATTTCATGATATTTTGGTAGGGCCTGGTAGAGGTAGTGCTGCAGGTAGTTTGGTTAGTTATACTTTGGGGATTACAGATATTGATCCTATTAAGTATGATTTGTTATTTGAAAGATTTCTTAATCCTGAGAGAGTTACTATGCCTGATATTGATATTGATTTTGATAATGAGAAAATTGATGAAGTAATTAATTATGTTATAAATAAATATGGTAAAAAGAAAGTAGCGGGTATTATTACTTTTATGAGAATGTCTGCGAAACAGGTTATTAGGGATGTTGGTAGAGTTCTTAAGATTAATTTACCTATAATTGATGCAGTTAGTAAACAGATAATTTATCCAACATTGGTAGAAAATATGGATAAGAATGTATCTTTTAAGAGAATTATTAATTCCAGTGAGGAATTAAAGAGATTATATAACATTTCTTTGAAATTAGAAGGATTAATTAGAAATCCTAGTATTCATGCTGCAGGTATTGTAATGAGTAGATATAGTATTGATGAGACTATTCCTTTATATAAGAGTGATTCTGGGATGTATTTGACTGCTTTCACTAAAGATTATTTGGAACCTTTGGGATTATTAAAGATGGATTTTCTTAGACTTGCTACTTTAAGTTTTATTGATGATGTAATTAAGAATATTAGAAAACAAAAGGGTATTGATATTACTTTTAGTAAGATACCACTTGATGATAAGAAAACTTTAAAGATATTTTATGATGTTAAGACTGATGGCATATTTCAATTTGAATCTGATGGTATGAAGAATTTTTTATCTAAACTTAAGGTAAGTAGTTTTGATGATATTGTAGCAGCATTAGCTTTATTTAGACCTGGCCCAATGGATAATATTGATACATATATAAGAAGAAAAGAAGGTAAGGAGAAAATAGACTATATTGATAGTTCATTAGAACCTATTTTGAAATCTACTTATGGTATTATTATTTATCAGGAACAAATTATGGAAATTGCTAAGGTTATGGCAGGTTATACTTATGGGGAAGCTGATGTTTTAAGAAGAGCGATGAGTAAGAAGGATGAGAGTAAACTTCTTAAAGAAAGACCTAAATTTATTGAAGGTGCTGTTAGTAAGGGATATTCATTAGATAAGGCTAATTATGTTTTTGATTTGATATTAAAGTTTGCAGATTATGGTTTTAATAAATCTCATTCAGTTGCTTATGCAATTATAGGATACAAGATGGCATTTCTTAAAACTTATTTTCCTATGTATTTTCTTGCTAGTTCACTAACTAATGTTATTGGTAATGAATATAAAACTAAGATGTATTTACAAGAAGCAAGAAGTAATAATATAAAGATATTATGTCCTAATATTAATTATAGTAGTTATAAATATGAAGTAGTAGATAATTCTATTAGATGTCCTATATCTATTATTAAGAATATTGGTAAGGTTGGATATAATGAAATAGAAAAGGAAAAGAAGAATTGTGAGTTTGTAGATTTTACTGATTTTGTTGTTAGATGTTATTCACAAAGTTTGAATAAAAAAAGTATTATTTCTCTTGTTTTAGCAGGTTGTTTTGATGAGTTTGGTTATAATAAAAAAACTTTAGTTAATAATTTAGATAATATTATTAATTATGCTGAACTTGTTAATGATGGTGGTATGATTGAATTAGAGAAACCTGAACTTGAATATTATGAAGAGTATTCTAAGGAAGAATTAGTTAATTATGAATATAATGTATATGGATTTTATTTATTATCTCATCCTACTTTAATATATAAAAATAATAATGATGTTGATTTAGTTAATATTGATAAATATTATGATAAAAAGATTAATATTGTTGTAGTTATTGATAGGGTTAAGGAAATATTAACTAAGAAGAATGATGCAATGTTATTTGTATATGGTAGTGATAACACTGGTAGTATTGATATTACTTTGTTTCCTAATGTATATTTGGAAAATAAAGATATTAATAAGAAGGATGTTATTCGTGTATTTGGTAGGGTAGAAAAAAGATATGATAGATACCAAATTATTGCAGATAAGGTTAGTAAGTTAAATTAAAAGATACCTATTTAAAAAGTGTAAATGGGTATCTTTTTGGTAAATTTATTTCAAATGTTAATAATTCATTTGTAGTTGGATGATAAAATGATAATTTTTTAGCAAATAATGCTATTTGTGTATTAGGCTTTGCATTTTTATTATATTTTTGATCTCCATATAGGGGATTATTTCTTGAAGAAAATTGTACTCTTATTTGATGTGAACGACCTGTTTGCAAATTTATTTTTACTAAATTTAAGTTGCCTACTGTTTTAATTAATTCATAATCTAGTATGGATAGTTTTCCTTTTTCTTTGGTTGTTGTTTTAGATATATTAGTTTTATTGTCTTTGATTAGATAATCTTTTAAAGTTCCTTTTTTGTCTATTTTATTTTCTACAACGGCATAGTATGTTTTTTTTAATTTGTTTTCCCTTACTTGATTACTTAGTCTTGAAGCTGCTTTGGAAGTTTTGGCAAATACCATTACTCCACCGACTGGTCTATCTAATCTATGTACCAATCCTAAGTAAACGTTACCGGGTTTATTATATTTTTCTTTTAAATAATTTTTTAATATTGTTAGTAAATCTATATCATTAGTAATATCTTCGCATACTGGTATATTTATTGGTTTTTCTACTACTAAAAGATGATTGTCTTCGTAGATTATATTAATTTTTGGTAATTTTTCCATATATACCACATGGTAATATTAATTTTTCTGTTGTAGGTAATCCAATTTCTCCAGTTTCAATATTACTATTTTTAAATGTTTGATTTAAAATATTACTTAATGATGTTGGAGATACTCCAGTTGTATAGGAATTAATTAATACAAATAAATAATCTTTATCTAAGATATCATATACTTTGCTAAGTAATTCTTTTAGGTTATCTTCGAATTTCCATACTTCTTTGTTTGGTCCTCTGCCATAACTTGGGGGATCCATAATTACAGCATGATATGTTCTTCCTCTTCGTTTTTCTCTTTCTAGGAATTTAATTGCATCTTCGACGATGAATCTTATACATTTATTATCTAGGTTACATAGATGCATATTTTCTTTTGCCCAGTCGTTTATACTTTTTGATGCATCAACATGAACTACTTCGCTTACATTATCAGAGCTTGCTGCGGCCATGGTAGCACAACCAGTATAGGCAAATAGGTTTAATACTCTTAGATTTTTTTGATTAGAATTATTTAATTTATCCATTATATAATCCCAGTTTGTTGCTTGCTCTGGGAATATTCCTGTGTGTTTAAAGTTTGTTGGACTTACTTTAAATTTTAGATGTTTATAGTTAATGGTCCAATATTCTGGTAATTTTTTTCTAAATTCCCACGAACCTCCACCTTGACTACTTCGATGATAATATCCATCCCAAGTATTCCATATTTTATTTGTTTTATCTTTATTCCATATTATTTGTGGGTCAGGTCTATTTAAAATAATATTGCCCCATCTTTCTATTTTTTCTCCTTCGCCTGTTGCTATACATTCATAATCTATCCAATTTTTACTTAAATTTATCATAGTATTCCTCCGTAAAGTATTATAGCAAAAAAAATATCACTATTCAATTAATAGCGATTAGTTTTTTCCTTTTTTTACATATTCTTCTTTCATAATTGTAATTACTCTTACTAGAAAATCTAAATCTGTTTCAAGTAACATTTTACAGTTTTCTGTTACATATTTGATTTTATCTTCATATACTTCGTTGTTTTCTTCTATGTCTAATAGGGAAGATATGCTTACTCCGAATAGTGATGATACTCCTTTGATGACTGAGGCAGTTGCTTCGGTTTTGTCATTTTCTATTCTTGATAAACTATTTCTATTTATTTTTAGTTTGTTTGCTAGGTCTTCTTGTGACATATTTTGATTTCTTCTTAATACTTTGATTTTTTCTCCTAAATTCATGTTACTTCACACCCTCATATAAAATTATATATATTTGTTAGAAAATAGTAATATTTTGATAAAAATTTAAGCAATGTTGCATAATATTTCAACAATAATACTAAAATATATTAATAATTATATATAAATAATAGGTATTTTCTTAGTCTTGTAGTGTTTTGTCGAAAAAAAATTAAAAAAATTAAAAAAAAGTATTGCATTATTTTTTAATATAGTTTATAATAAAGTAGTCTTTTGAAAGAAAAGTGCCGATATTGCCTAATTAGCTCAGTCGGTAGAGCACTCGGCTGTTAACCGATAGGTCGTAGGTTCGAGTCCTACATTAGGCGCCATTTGAAAATTAAGTAAGTTTAATACTTACTTTTTTTTGTGCGTTTTAATTTTCTTTTTATTTCATCTTTCATATATTATAATGGAAGTGATAGTATGGAATATATTACTAAATATTTGGTAGAGATATTATTTTCTTTTGTTAGTTTCTTATTTGTGTATTTATACAAAAAAGTTAAAAGTGTTATTAGTACTATGGATTCTACTAAAAAGAGTTTACTTGCTTTAACTAAAAATTTATTTATTCAAAAGTATTATTTTTATAAGAGACAAAATTCTATTAGTTTATATGAAAAAGAGGCTTTAACTAATTTATATGCTGAATATAAGAAACTAGGAGGTAATGGTGTTGTAGAAAATATGTTTGAAGAAATAGATTTAATTCCTCTAGATAGGTGTGATTAGTTATGGATATATTAATTACTAATGAATTAATTAATTGTTTGCTTATTTCTGTAATTGTTAGTGTAATTAATATGATTATGGTGCAAAAGTTTAAAGAGTTATCTTGTATAAAAAATAGTGATCAAGTATTTATATTAAATTTAATATTATCTTTTGTTATTGGTATACCTTTTTCTATTATTTTTTATGGGAAAGAATTTTATTATAGTGTATGGGTTTCTATATTTTCTTTTGTAGGTGCTTCAAATATTTATGAATTATTAAAAAAGCAAACTTTAATTGATTATACTCCATTTAAAATTTCTGATAAGTATGAAAAAAAGAGCAATAGTTAAACTATTACTCTTTGTTTATGTACCATGTTTTTACTATGTCACAGTTATTACTTAATGGTTCAGGATTTGGCATATCCATATTCACTATTACTGGTAATTTAAAGGCGTTTCCAAATATCATACATGTTCCTGGATGTAATGATTTTATTTTATTTATTGTATTTTCATCGATGTTTTGTACCATACTTTTTATAAAGTTTAAATCTTTTGGATGGTACATTTTGAAGATTAAGAAGTTACTACATTGTGATATTGATGTTTCTGATATTTCTGATGGTCTTTGAGAGATTAATCCTAAAAGTATACCAAATTTTCTTCCTTCTTTGGTAATTCTATCAAAGATATTATATCCTAATATTTCAGTATCAGTATCATTTTGTACATATCTGTGTGCTTCTTCTAATATTATATGAAATGGAATTGATGCTCTATTTTCTAGTGTTGTAATATAATCAAATAATATTTTTGAGTATATTTTTACTAATGTTTTAGCTAATCTATCATCTACATAATTTATGTTAAAGTTTATTACTTGAGCCTTTCTATTATTATTTGTAGTAAGTAGTGATTTTATAAATTGTTCTCTTGTTATGTATGTGCTATATTTAAAATAGTTTACATAATTACTATTTATAAGAGAGTTTAATCTTATTTTTAAGATGTTTGCATAATCAAATATTTTATCACTATTGAATACTCCTTCGCTTATTAAAGCAAATTCTAAGGCATCATAATAATTATAAATATTATATTCTATTTCTCCATCTGGTAGTGTTAGTTCTAGGCTGTTATTTGTAAATTTTTCTAAATAATTTATTACTAGTTCTATGTCTGCAAATTTATTATCTGGTTCAATAAAAATACATTGTCTTATACTTCTTGTCCATCCCCCTTTGGTTAGGTTTATTTCTAGATTAATATCTTTTGTATTAAATTTAGAAGTTATAGATACTATTTTATTTCTTACCTCTGATACATTTTTACCACTAAATATTATGTCTAATAAGCATCTTGCAATAATATCATTTTTTTGTTCTAATAATTTGTCATTGTCATCTTTGAAAAATTTAACTAATTTTAAGGCTTTTTCTATTATTTGTATTTGCTTAGTGCTCTCTACATTTAATAATAATGCTATGTCATCTGCTTTTAAAAGATAAAATGGTATTGTTAAGATATCAATATTTTTTTCTTTTAAATTTGTTGTATATAATTTTGTGTTAATATTAGGATTATTATTACCTATATTTGTAAATGCTTGTTGATATTCTCCATAGGCATCGAATAAGAATATATTACTTCTAAATGGAATTTTATTTGAATCTTCATATATACTTTGTATTATTCTTGCTACTGAGTAACTTTTTCCTGAACCTGTATTACCTAAAATTGCAAAGTGATTAGAAAAGAATGGATTAATTGCTAGGTTAATATTATAGTTTTTGTATAATACTGATGTTCCTATTTTTATGTTATCTGGTGTATTTGAAGAGAATATTATGTCTAAATCTTCTTTGTTTATTAATCTACATTTGCTATTAAATGATGGCTTATTGATATCACTATATATAAATGAATTGTTAATTATTTCTCCGATTATTTTAATTTCCATATATTCATTTATATTAATTATTTCTCCGATTAGTTTTTGATTTCCTTCGAATACAACATGTTTATTAATCATATTACCATATTCATATATATTTATACTTGGTTTTAAATATATTAAATTATTTTCTATTTTTATTATTGTTCCTATCATAGTTCACCTCTAGTATAATTATAACTTATATTTTGTTTTATTACTAGTGGGAGTTGATATTTTTTTTGTTTTATGATAAAATATGATAAGTCTATTGGAAAAGGCTTATAATTTGATTGACAAAAATTGTTTTTTTTGAGATAATTTTATTGTAGAGGTGATGTATTATGTATCATGATAGAATTGCTTTAACGATTAAAGATATTTTGGAAAAAGAATTCAAAATAGATGCTAGAGGATATAGATTGCAGGAAGTTGATAAGTTCTTAGATATTATTATTAAAGATTATAATGAATATAATAATATTATAAAAGAACTAGATAAGGAAAGAAAAAGTTTGATACAAGAAAATCAAGATTTAAAACAAGAAGTTAGGAATTTGAAATCTAGTATTGAAGCAGTAAAATTAGATGAAAAAGAGATAACAAACGTTGATTTAATTAGAAGAATTTCTCAATTAGAAAAAATAGTTTTAGGAAAAGAACAATAATATCTGGGCAAATGCTGCATTTTATGTAGAGGAAAGTCCACGCTTACACTGTCTGTGATGATAGTAGTGTTTGTGCTTAGGGAAAAAATAACCTAAGGCAAGTTTAACTTGACGGCATCATCTTATCTAAGGAAAACTATGAGAAAGATGATATAAAGTGCCACAGAGACGAGTTTATTTAGAAATAAATAAAATGAAACGAGGTAAACCCCACAAGTAAGAAACTCAAATTTTGGTAGAGGAACTATTCTTAAGGAATAAAAACTGAGGAATGGATGAATTTCATAGATAAATATTTGCCACCCTTTTGGGTACAGAACGTGGCTTATAAGATATTATTATTTTAATTGGAAGGATAACATGAAAAATATAGGAATTAAACTGAAAGAAAAAAGGGAAGAAAATGGTGTCTCGATTGAAGAGGCAGCTGAAGATTTGAAGTTAAGACCTAGTCAAATAAAAAGTATTGAGGAAGGTAAAAGAGAGGACTTTAAGGATGTTTTTTATTTGAAACAATTTATTAAAGAATATGCTAAATATTTAGGACTTGATGGAGAAGAATTGGTTGATGAATTTAATGAATACTTATTTGATTATACTTCAAAGATACCTATTGATGTTATAGAAAAAGCAAAAAATGAAAAAAAAGAAGAAAAGAAAAGGTTTTCTTCACCATATACTTTAAATAATAAAAGTAAATTTTCTATACCTAAGTATATATTTTTAATTATTGGTATTGTTGCTTTAATATTAATAGTTTATTTTTGTGTTAGTAGAGTACAAAAAAATGAATTTTCTGATAGTAATATAACTTATGTTATTAGGAGGTAGTTATGAATATAGCAAATAAAATTACTATTTCAAGGGTTATAATGTCATTTATTATAATGATTTTATTACTTTTTCCATTTGAGTTATTAAATATTAAGTTACCTACTTATGTATTTAATGGTAATATATATATTGAATTAAAATATATAATTGCTGGTATTTTATTTGTTATTGCATCATTAACTGATTTTCTTGATGGTTATGTTGCTAGAAAATATAATATGGTTACTGATTTTGGTAAAATGGTAGATGCAGTAAGTGATAAATTATTAACTAATACTGTTTTAGTAATATTAGCGTGTGATGGTATGGTTAGTCCAGTAATAGCAGTTGTTATTATTGCAAGGGATATATTTGTTGATTCAATAAAAATGGTTATGGGAAATAAAGGTAAAGCAGTTGCAGCGATTAAAGTTGCTAAGTTTAAGACAGCTTCACTTATGTTAGGTATTATTCTTACTTTGTTTTATAATATACCATTTGAACTTATTAATTTAAGAGTATCAGATTTTATGCTTGTACTTGCTGCAATTTTATCTGTTATATCAGGAGTTAAATATTATATGATGGCAAGAGTTTATTTTATTGATAAATAAGATTTGTTTGACACAAATCTTTTTTTATGATATTATATGAGTGCTTTTGAAAGGGGAGTTTATATGGCTTATTATCAATGTATAGATTGTAAATATTATGATGAAAATGATTTAAATAGATATGGAGAAGGTTATTGCACTGAAAGATGTCAATATTATCCTAAATCTGATAAAGCATGTTCTAGATTTGATAGAAGAAGTGATTATCAAAGTTCAGGATGTTTCTTAACTACTACAATATGTAATATTTTTGGATTTGAAGATAATTGTATTGGGCTTGAAACTTTAAGATATTTTAGAGATACTGTTTTAGTTAATGATGTTAGATATCATAAATTATTAGCAGAATATGAAGTAATTGGTCCAGTAATTAGTGAAAAAATGTATAAAGATAATAATAGAATGGAAGTTGCAGAATATTATTTTGAGAACTATTTATATGATATTATTACTGATTTTGTTCCAAATGGTAAGAGTGAGGATGCAATTAACTCTTATGTTAATATGACTAATGATTTAAAGAGAATGTATGGCATTACTAATGAAGTATCTAATAATGATATTAACAGTATAACAAATATGATAAAAAGTAAGAATTATAAAGTAAAGAAAAAGACTAAATAATAAGTTTTTTTCTTTTTTGTCAAAATATACCAAACAAATGTATGAAAAAGTATTGACAAAGGTAAAAAAATATTATACAATTGGTTTGTACTGTGATGGAAGGGAGAATTATGAGTAAAATAGTTGAGAAAGATAAAGCTTTATCACAAGTTTTGGCTGATATTGAAAAACAATTTGGAAAAGGGGCAATAATGAAATTGGGTGAACAAGAAAACATGGAGGTTGATGTTTCTCCATCTGGTTCAATTTCATTAGATATAGCACTAGGTGCAGGTGGTTATCCAAAGGGTAGGATAATTGAGATTTATGGACCTGAATCATCTGGTAAAACTACTTTTGCTTTGCATGCAATTGCAGAAGTTCAAAAAAATGGTGGAAGAGCCGCTTTTATTGATGCAGAGCACTCACTTGATCCTGTTTATGCATCTAATCTTGGAGTAGATATTAATGAATTATTATTATCTCAACCGGATACTGGAGAACAAGCGTTAGAAATATGTGATGCTTTAGTTAAGAGTGAAGCAGTTAGTATTATTGTAATTGACTCTGTTGCAGCATTAGTTCCTCAAGCAGAAATTGATGGTGAGATGGGGGATTCACATGTTGGACTTCAAGCAAGACTTATGAGTCAAGCTTTAAGAAAATTATCTGGTTCAATAAATAAAACAAATACTATTGTTATATTTATAAATCAATTAAGGGAGAAAGTTGGAGTTATGTTTGGCAATCCTGAGACTACTCCTGGTGGTAAAGCATTAAAGTATTATGCTTCAGTTAGACTTGATATTAGAAGAGGAGAACAAATTAAACAAGGTAGTGATGTTGTTGGTAATAGAACTAATATTAAGGTTGTTAAAAATAAGGTTGCACCACCATTTAAAACTGCGACAGTAGATATTATGTATGGCGAAGGTGTCTCTTATGAGGGAGAATTAGTAGATTTAGCAAGTGATGCTAATATTATTGAAAAAAGTGGTGCTTGGTATTCTTATAATGGTAATAAGATTGGACAAGGTAAGGAAAATGTTAAATTATTACTTAAAGATAATGTTCAATTGAGAGATGAAATTGATAAAAAAGTTAGAGAACATTATGGTATTTATAAGAAAGAAAAAAAGAAAAATAAAGAGGTTAAAGAGGAAGTCACTAAGTAGTGACTTCTTTAATTTTGACTTGACAATATTTTAAATTAAAGATACAATGGTATTGTATAGTTTAAATTAATAATAATTTTTTCTATAAAAAATAAATAAAATGGAATGGAGGTGTTCATGTGGATGGAACAATATTCTCCATTTTGATGTTTGTTCTTGGATTAATTGTTGGTGCTGGTGTTTTAATTTTTATAAATTATTTAAAAATAAAAAATAGTGGTAATAAAGCAGAATTGATTATTGAAAAAGCTAAAAAAGATTCTGAAAAAATAAAAAGAGATTATTTGTTTGAGGCTAAGGAAGAAGCTCATAAATTAAAATTAGAAATTGAAAAAGAAGTAAAAGAAAAGAAAAATGAAATTAAAGAATCAGAAGATAGATTACTTCAAAGAGAGAATAACATTGATAGAAGAGATTTAGCTCTACAAAATAGAGAAAATTCTTTAGAGGAAAGAGAAAACAATTTAATTGATAAACAAAAGAAAATTCAAGAAGCAACAGATGAAATGGAGAACATAAAAAAAGAACAACTAGAAAAATTAGAAAATATTAGTAAGTTTACAAAAGAACAAGCAAAAGATGCTATAATGAAAGATGTTGAAGAAAAAATGGATAAGGAGATTGCTTTATATATTAAAGAAAGGGAAGCAGATGCTAAACTTGAAGTTGATGATAAAGCAAGAGAGTTACTTGTTAATTCTATGCAGAAATATGCAGCAGATATTACAAATGAACAAACAGTTTCTGTTATATCTTTACCTAGTGATGAGATGAAAGGTCGTATCATTGGTAGAGAAGGTAGAAATATTAGAACTATTGAATCTGTTACAGGTGTTGATTTAATTATTGATGATACTCCTGAAGCTATTGTTATATCTAGTTTCGATCCATTAAGAAGAGAGATTGCTAGACTTACACTTGAAACTTTAATTAAAGATGGTAGAATACATCCTGCTAGAATTGAAGAATTATATGATAAGATGTGTAATGAAGTAGGTCAACAAATTAAGGAATATGGTAAGAAAGCAATATATGAGTTAGGATTATCTAGAATGGATCCTGAACTTGTTGAAATTATTGGTAAATTACATTTTAGAAGTAGTTATGGTCAAAATGCTTTAAAACACTCAATTGAAGTTGCTAGAATTTCTGGTATTATTGCTGGAGAACTTGGAGTAAATGTTAATCTTGCTAAAAGAGCAGGTTTGCTTCATGATATTGGTAAGGCAATTGATTTTGAAATGGAAGGTAGTCATGTTCAAATAGGAATGGACTTAGCTAAAAAGTATAATGAAGATGAAGTTGTAATTAATTCAATTGGATCACATCATGGTGATATGGAACCTACTAGTGTTATTGCAGTAATTGTTGCAATTGCAGATACTATTTCTGCTTCTAGACCAGGTGCAAGAAATGATTCATCTGAAAATTATTTCCAAAGATTAGAACAATTAGAGAAAATTGGTAATGAAATTAAAGGCGTTGAAAAAACATTTGCAGTTCAAGCAGGTCGTGAACTTAGAGTTATGGTTAAACCTGATGAGGTTGATGATTTGAGATCATTTGCTATAGCTAGAGAAATAAAAGACAGAATCGAAAATGAAATGCAATATCCTGGTACTATAAAAGTAACAGTTATTAGAGAAACAAGAGCAACTGAAGAAGCTAAATAGGCTTCTTTTTTATTGACTTAAAAATTTAATTATGATATATTTAGGTTATAATGGAGGATAAAAATGTTAGAGAATTTAACTATTGAAGAAAAAATTGGCCAAATGTTAATGTTTGGTACTAATAGTAGTAATATTGAACCTATATGTAATCTTATTAAGAATTATAAAATAGGTGGAGTTATACTATATAAGAAAAATTATTCTTCTTATAAGGAAATGTTAGAAGTAATAAAAAAGTTAAAAGATGCTAATAAAGATAATAAATTGCCTTTATTTATTGCTATTGATCAAGAAGGTGGAGTAGTAAATAGATTACCTAATGATATAGAAAATATTAAAAATATATATGATGTATCTAAAAAAGATAATATTGATTTAATTAAAGAACATGCTGATATAATATCTAATATTTTATACAATAGTGGAATTAATATGAATTTTTCTCCTGTTCTTGATATTTATAATAATAGTAATAGTAGTGTTTTAAACAAAAGATGTTTTAGTGATGATGTAGAGAAAGTTTCTTCGTATGGCAGTATTTATATGAATGAAATTAAAAAGAATGGTATTATTCCTGTTGTTAAACATTTTCCTGGTCATGGTATTACTAAGTTAGATTCTCATTATTTTTTACCTTATGTTTTTAACTATGAAAAAGTATTAAATAGAGAAATTATTCCTTTTGAAAAAGTAATTAGCGAAGGATGTGATGCAATAATGATAAGTCATTTAATAATAAGAAAATTAAGTGGATTACTTCCATGTTCTATATCTAAGAAATTTATTACTAAGTATTTAAGGGAAAGATATAATTATAATGGTCTTGTTATTACTGATGATTTAAGAATGAAATTAGTTGATTTAATATATGGTAGATTATCTTTAAAAAAAGCACTTTTATCTGGTTGTGACGTTATTTTAATGAAATATAAAGAAAATGATGAAGAATTATTTGATGTTTTATATAAATATGTTACTAATAAAGATGTTATTGAGAATATTAATAAGTCAGTTGGTAGAATTATTGATATTAAGAAAAAATATAAGATAAATGATGATTTTAGTTGCTTTGATAATTTAAACATAAATACTTCTAATTTTTTTATAAATGATCTTAACAAATCTTTTGATTTGTAAAATTTTTGTAAAAAAACGTAAAATTGCTTTACTTTGTTAATATTTGCTGATATAATTTATTTGTAAGTGTAGAGAATAATGGAGGTGATGTGATGAGTGCAAAAGGTATGAGTTCCTCAGCAATATTAAATGAAATTAAACGTTTAACTGAAAAAAAAGAAGAAAGAGTAAAAAAGTTAGATGAAATAACGAAAGCGATGGATGAGGTCACGGAAGCATGGGCTGGTGTTGGTGATACTGGATATGAAAATTCTTTTAATTATATAAAAAATAATTCTAATAACTATTGGAATGTTGTTGATAAGTCTGGAAGTCCTTGTGGCGATGTTGTTAGTTTTTGCGATTCATTAGATACGATAAGTGATGAGATTTCAAATGGCGATGTTTCTGTTGCTATGAATGAAGTAATGGAAGCCGCTACTGAAAAGGTTGCTGAATTGAAAGCCGAGATTGAAAGTATTGACGCAGAGATAGAAAGTTTAAATGCGCGATATGAGGCGGCACTTGCTAGTGAGCAAGAAGCTCAAAATTCAGAAAGTACTACTCAGAATTAATAGTTTATTTGTTTTTTGAGAGGAGGAAAAGAAATGAGTAAAGTAAATAGTAGAGAATATGATAATATTGATCCTGGATTTTTATCTGGTGGAGCATCACATGCTAGTTATGAATTAGGTGGTAGTTCTTCAGCAGCAAATAGTAACAATTATGGTTTTACTACTCTTAGACCAGAAGATGCTAATAATAATAATGGTTATAGAGGTGTTGATGGTGATATGTTTGTTTCACCTGGAGGTAATGGAAATTTTGGAAGTACGACTTTTCCTAGTTTTCCTAATTATCGTGGAACGCCAGCTCATGGTTCTCAAGGCAGTTCAGGAGTAGTGTCTATGAACCCTAAGGCATTATATAATACTGCTTTAAATGGAGTTGATTTAGAAAGTAGAGTTAATGCTAATTTTCAACATTTAGATGATGTTTTTGAAGAGTTAATTCAGTCTGTTCAAACCCCAGAGCTGAATAGTAGATTAAAATCTTTGTATGAAACATTTAGAAAAGTTGAAAATGATTTTGATAAAAATAATCAAGTTATTAATAAATTCTTTGAAGGTCAGTTACAAAGTTATAGTGAACATGCAGAAAAAATCAGTGAAGCTGTAGGTAATTTATCACAAAATAGTGGTAGTAGTAATAGTTCTAATTCTAAGGTGATGCCTATATCTGGTAATGTTGGTCATCTTACTAAAGATATTTGGCCTACTGATCCTGGTGCTTATAGAGGTTCAGACAAGATAGGTAACTCATTAGGTGATGTTAATAGTGACAAATCTGGAATTGTTGATATTCAACCAGTTAAACCAGGTGTTGAGGTTCAAGGTTCTAGTGATTCATCAAATTCGGGGCCTACGAAAGTTTATACATATGATGAAACAAGTGGCTTGAGAGAAGCTACTAATGTTGGTCATAAATCTGATTATGATTTAAAGTATGATACTGCATTTGGAGTAAATCCTAATGGTTTTAGTGGTACTTCTAGTAATGATTCTAGTGATTCAAGTTCATGGACTGCATATGATGGAAATAAAAGGGCTACATATGATAAATAATTGATAATAGAGAAAATTAGTTTTCTGTATTATATATAACATTTTGTTATAGTTGAAAGGAGGTGAATGTATGGGAGATACATTTAGTGTTGATTTAACTAGATTAGCAAGTAGTATTGAGGAATTAACTAAATATAAAGGTGATTTAGAAAATAACTCACAAGAATTTGAAGATATTTTAAGAGAAATTAATGCAAATTGGACTAGTGATGTTGGTACTGACTTAGAGGATCTAAAAAATGGTCTTAATGACTGTATTTCATGTTTAAATGGATTGGTAATTCCAGTATTAGGCGATATTATTACAATTATGACTGCGTTAGGTGATGGTACAAAAGATATTGCTTCATCAAGTATTGGATAAAATATAGGAAAGGAGATGTATTAAATGGGTAGTCTTTCACTATCTCTTGATAAATTACGTGAATTAAATACTAGAAGTGAAGATTCTAAAAATAGTTTACTTAGAACTGCTGATTCTTTAACTTCTGAATTAGAAGAAATATTAACTTTTGTTGATATTACTGATTTAAATTCAAAGGTATTACAACTAAGAGATAATACAGCTCAACTTACTGGAATGGTAAGTAAGAATTTTGGAACATTAAATGAATTCTTAAATACTCAAATTACAAATTATAACAAGTTGGGCGAAGAAGCTGCAGAAGCTGCTGGTAATGTTAGTTCTAATATTGGCTAGTAACATTATTTAATATTTGAAGTGAACTTATAAGATGTTCACTTTTTGGGTTCTTTGTCAAATAGTGTGGGTGAATAAAAATTCACTATGTCAAAGTAACTGTTCTAAGAAGTTGAAGTTATAAAATTTCAACTTCTTTTTCTTTTGAATTAATAAGTACTTTACATATCATTATTTTTGCTTTAAATCTCGTAAATAATCTAAAACCAAAAGCTATTCTTTTTAATACTTTAATAAAATTATTATTTCCTTTTGCATATCCATTATGATATCCAGTATTAAATGTATTTTTTATATATTCAGTATATACTTTAAGTGTTTTTATTGATGTTTTTATGTATTCAGATAAATTGTTAAACTTTTTATTTAATGTTACATCCAGAACATTAAAATTATTATTTTGAAAAACATACAATAAATCTTGATATACTTGATATGTTTCTTCTAATTCACTATCTAATGATACTAGATAATCAACATTATCTTGTTCAGTAGTTAAGTCATTGAAACAAGGATATTTTTTCCAAGTTGAACAATTTAATTCAAATCTAGATTTCAAAATATTTTTCCAGTATCTTTTAAGTTTATTGTAATTATCTTTATTTTTCTTCATAGTTTTAATTCTTGCTTTATTTAGTAATTTTGAAATTAATTCAATTAAATGAAATTTATCAATAACTATTAAGGCATTTGGAAACATTGCCTTAATTAAAGAAATATAGGGCACATACATATCAATAATAACAACTTCTACATTCATTCTTGAACTTCTTGAATATCTAGAAAAATACTTCATTAAATTATTTAATTTTCTATCTTCAACAATATCAATGATTTTTCCAGTTTTTTCGTTACATACTTGAAAACTCATTGCACCATCGGCAGATTTTACTGATTTAAATTCATCAAATGATAAAACTTTTGGTAAATATTTTTATACACTTTATCATCAAGTTGATAGTAAGAATCAATGATTTTTTCAACAGTGTTGGGAGATACATTATTATCTATAGCAATATCTTTTTCAGATCTTTTTTTAATTAAATCAACAGCAATTGAATGTTTTGTATTATTAGAGATATTGCATCCATAGTTAACGATTTTTGTAGTACAGGTAAATGTTCTATTGCAATTATTGCAATAATATCTTTGTTTATCTAATGATAAATAAGTATTAAGTTTTGATACAGAAGGTATTTTAATTAATGAGTTTTTAAATCCATGTTTTTCTATTTTTTCATCATAATATGTTCCACATTTTGGACAACATTCTAGAATATATGTAAGAAATCCTTGATAAACTAAACTTCTTTTACCTTTAATATTTTCTTCTTTTACAAATTCTTTGTAAAAATGTATGTTTTCCTATTCCATATTTAGCACTTTTAATATATAATAATCTTAAGATATTTAAATCAATTTCTTTCAGTGTTTGTTTTTGTTAATTACATTGTATCATAGGAATCTGAAGGTGTCTCTTTTTTTTATAAAAAATTGGTGAGAGTAATTTTAGTTATCCATACCAAATATTATATAACCTGTTATAAGACAAGAGTCACTTTTTTATACAGAAATGTATCACATCAATTGTGGCACAATACTACTTTTTTTGTATTAATTTTTATTTTTCTTTACTTTTGCTTATTTTTTTGATATAATTTTTTTATGATATGGGTGGTGATAAAATGAGCGAAATTAGTGCTTCTAATAGTTCTAGTAGTTCTTCTTCAAAATCTAATAATAATGCAGCAATTTTGGAACAAATAAAGGGAATACAAAAAACTATTGATACCTTAAATAATCAAATTAAACAAATTGAAGATGCGATGGAAAAGGTTAGTAGTTGTCCAAGAGATGGAATTTCACAGGCAAATTCTTCTTTTAAATGGATTGTTAATAATATGGATAATTATTGGAGTGCTACAAATAGTGTTTCTATTGCTAAAGTTAAAGATATTTTAACTAAGGTTGGTGAACAATGTGGTTCTGGTGGTAAAATTTTATCACAAGAAGGTGCTGTTATGGCTGCTGCTGAAGCTAAAATTGCTGAATATAAAGCAAGGATAACTTTACTAGAAAATGAAATTGAAACTTTAGAAGCTTTATTAGAATAAAGGATGTGATATTTATGCCGAAAGAATATAATTATATTAATACAGATTATGATTCTGATGCAAGTACTGATGATATTGATGTTTCTTATAATGATTTAGGTACTGATATATTTCATGCTGATATTGATAATTCAACTTTATCTTTTTATAACTTAGGTAATGTTCATGTTGATTACATTGAAATGAAAAGAGAAACTGAAAGAATTGATGTTATTGGTAGAAGTGCTGTTGATCAACTTTGCTTGTTAGCAAGTGCATTATGTAATCTTGCTAGTTTGGTTGGTTATTCAATTGATACTAGTGGTTTTGATGCAGAATCTTTAGGACTAGATTCTTTTCCTTTGGCTATTGAAGAGGGAAATTATAGTGGTATGTCTGAGATGTTGGCTGCTTCAACTGAATATGCTTTATCACTTTATGATAATATTTCAAATGTTATTCATATTATGAATAGTCAAATAAATATGTATCAGGAACAGGCTAATATTACTAAGGAACAATTACTTAAATTAAATAATATGGTTAATCAGGTGTTGAAAAATCCTGAACTTACTTATAGAAATGTTGATGGTGTTTTATGTCACATTTATTATAATGATTTATTACTTGAATATAAGAAGGCTCAACTTGTTGCTGATTATGGAATAGCTAACTTTGATGACTTGCTTGTATCTTGTGATAATAATAATGAGGTTAACTTATATAGTTATATTGAAAATAATTTACAAGATGAAATGAGATTAGTTGGTGTTTCTACTGGAAAAGAGTATTTGAGATATATACTTGATTCTGCTGAGAAGGGTGCTTTAACAAATAGAGAAAAGGCTGTAAGGGGAGCAATTGCTTTGAATAATTTTTTGGGTGACAATAATATTACATTGAGATATTCTTATGGTGGCGGTCATACTAATTTTGATTTAAATGATTTGTCAACTGCAACTGATTGTAGTTCATATGTATCAATTTTAGTTAAAGAAGGAAATCCTAATTTTAATAGTGGTTCTACAGGAACTTTTTTGGCTGATAAAGATAATATTACTACTGTTGATATTAATAATATTTTACCTGGTGATATTCTTACATCTTATGGTCATGCTAGATATGTTCTTTACGTTGATAAAGATAATGATTTTGTTATAACTACGGAAAATCTTAATTCTGGTATTGGTTCTGCTGTTAGAAAATATTCAATAAGTGACTTGATTAATACAGGATATTTTACTTATCATGTTAAATATGATGAGTAAAGTAAAAATTTGATTTACAATAAATAATTTATGGAGGTGTTTTATGAGCAATAGTAGTTCTGATAATAACATTGTATATATTAAGCCTACAATTATATATCAAAATGAAATTAATGATAAGAGGGAGAATCCAACTTCATATGTTGATCAGTATTTATACTCTGATATTGGTTCGGATATATTTGATGCTTCTATTCCTGATGGCGCATTATCATTTTATAATTTAGGTATTGTTCATGTTGACTATATTGAGATGTCAAGAGAGGCACAAAGAATTACTGAAATTTCTACATCTGCTATGTCGCAACTTGGTGTTCTTGCTGGGGCAATATCTGCACTTGCTAGTTTGGTCGGTTATTCACTTGATTTAAGTGGTTTTGATATGCAATCGTTAGGATTGGATAGTTTTCCCAATGTAAGTGAAGAAGATAACTATAGCAATATGTCTTTGGCTGATGCTACTTCAAGTTCTTATATGATGGGGCTTGCGGATAATATTTCTTATGCTGTTCATATTATGAATACTCAAATGCAGCAATACAAAGATTTATCTGGTATGACATCTGATGAAATTACAAAGTTAGATTCATTAGTCAATCAGGTTCTTACTAATCCAAACTTGCTTTATACGGATAATTCTGGCGAAAGGCGATATATTTCTTATAATAGTTTGCTTAATGCTTATAAAGCAAAAGAACGTCAAATGTATCAAATAGATAATATAAATTTATATAATGCTGATGGTTCAGTTAATCAGGATGCTTTGGATAGTTTACGTTCATTGTTGGCAGATGAAGTTGCAAATAGAAGTGGTAAATTTATGACTTCTGAAGAAGGTAATAGTTTAGGATATTTACAATGTACTTGGTGGGCAAATGCAAGAGCTAGCCAATTTTTGGGAGAAAATTATCCTACTCTTCTAGGTAATGGCGGTGATTATTACTTTATAAATCAAGAAAATAATTGGTTTGAATATGGTACTGAGCCTCGTCCTAATTCTCTTGTTGTTTATCCGTTCGGTGAATATGGTCACGTAGCTTATGTTGAGGCTGTTGATGAAGTTAATGGTAAGATATATATAAGTGATGCGGATAGTGGTAAGGTTTTTAGAGGAGTTGAGGAACTAGGGAAGAATGGTGAATGGTTAGGTTATTCTCCTATTGGTTATATTTATTTAGATAGTCCAATAAATAATAGTAGTACAACTGACACAAATGGCGAAAGTAAATAAAAATGGGAATTTTATTCTCATTTTTCTTTTAAATTATATAAAATTGTTGTATAATATATTTATGTTACAGGAGGATTTATATGGGACTATTTGATAAAATAAAAAAAGTTTTTGTTTCTAAAGAAAAAGAAGATAAAGTATATGACGAAGGATTAAAAAAATCTAGAAATGAATTTGTTTCTCAGTTAAGTAATTTGAGTAAAAAATATAAAAATATATCTGAAGATTATTTTGAAGAGTTAGAAAATATTTTAATTATGGCAGATATTGGTGTTAATACTGTTATGAATTTTGTTGATAAATTAAGAGATAGAGTAAAGAAAGAACATATTATCGATAGTGAAATTTTAAAAGAAATAATTGTTGATGAGTTACTTATTATGTATGTTGATAATGGTGTTGTTAGTACTAAAATTAATATAAATAGTAATCCTTCGGTTATTTTATTTGTTGGAGTTAATGGAGTAGGTAAGACTACTACGATTGGTAAAATGGCTTCGAAATATCGAAAAGAAGGAAAAAAAGTTATGCTTATTGCAGGTGATACTTTTAGAGCAGGTGCAGTAGAGCAAATTGTAGAATGGGGAAAAAGAACTGATTGTTATGTTGAATATTCTACGAATAAAGATCCTTCTTCGGTTATTTATGATGGATTAGTTAAGGCTACTAATGAAAATTATGATATTGTTTTAGTGGATACTGCAGGTAGACTTCAAAATAAGGTTAATTTAATGAATGAACTTGAAAAAATAAATAAAGTTATTAAGAAAGTTATTCCAGATGCTCCCCATGAAACATTACTTGTAATTGATGCTACTACTGGTCAAAATGGTATTAGTCAAGCTAAGTCATTTAAAGAGATTACAGATATAACTGGTATTGTATTAACTAAATTAGATGGAACTGCTAAGGGTGGTATAGTTATTGCTATAAAAGAAGAGGTTGGAATACCTGTTAAATTAATCGGTTTAGGTGAAAAAGAAGAAGATTTAAAAGTATTTGATATTGAAAAATATATATATGGATTATTTAAAGATTTATAGAAAGGGTGAAAAGTATGGGTTTTAATTTAAAAAATATTAAGAAAGGTAAGAAAAGTATAGATAATAAGAAAAAAGCAAGCGCAAAAGATTATGAAAGATATGCTTGTTATGTTGTAGGATTATTAATTATATTGCTATTTGGTGCAGTTATTAAAAATGCAATATTTGTACCAGCATTATTAATTACTATTGGATTAGAGTTATTTTGTATTGCTTATTATTTTATTGATGATAAATCAAAAAAGAAAACAGTTTATGGATTATTTATATTTGGTGTTGCTTTAGTACTTTTTGCAGTTATCTATACGATTGTTAAAGTTGTTTAATATGGAAGAAAGAGATTATTACATTATTTTATATGATTTATATTCATCATTATTTTCTGCAAAACAAAAAGGGTATTTTGAAGATTATTATTTTAATAATTTGTCATTATCTGAGATTAGTGAAAATGTTGGTGTAAGTAGAAATGCAATACATAAAAGTATTAAATCTATTGAGAAAAAGTTATTATTTTATGAAGATAATTTAAAGTTATATAAAAAGAATTTAGAGGTAAATAACATTATTAAGAATATTAGTGATAAGAATATTAGAAAAAAGTTAGAAGGTATATTTTATGAATGATGGATTAAATTTTAAAATAGAAGATAAGAAAATGCCTATTGATGAATTGCCTATGGTTGATTTTGATAATAATAGAAAAATGAGTTATGGTTTTGTTAATATTATTTTTCTTAGTGCAGGTATATTTACTTTTGCTATGTGGATAATGTTATTATTTTTTAGGAGGTAATTTATGGATAATAAATTATATGATACAAGTTTACCAATTAATGGTGATGTTTATAATTTAAATAATAGTGTTATAAATGATAATAATGTTACTAATAGTCAATCTATGTTAAGTAGATATGCTGATGAATTAACTAGTGTTACATATATTACTAATCCTGCGATTGCAAGAGATGAGGAAATAAAAAAAGCAATATTAATATTACTTACTCCTGAAAAATCTGCAGTTTTAGTAGGTAAGCCTGGTATTGGTAAAACTGCCATAGTTGAGGGTATTGCATATAAGATACAAAGAAATGATATACCTGATGCTTTAAAAGGGTATAAAATATATAGAGTTAATACTACTGCTTTATTAGGTGAAGATAATGGTGAAAATAGAGTTTTAAAACTTGTTAATGAACTTAAGACAATGGATAAAATTATTTTATTTATAGATGAAATTCATACTTTAATTGGAAATGATGGAGCATTAGATTTAGCAAATATGTTTAAGGAAGGATTAAGTAGAGGTAGTATTAAGATGATTGGTGCTACTACTACTGATGAGTATAATAGATATATTCTTAGAGATAAGGCTTTTTTAAGAAGATTTGAAAAAGTTGATGTTTCTGAACCTACTGAAGAAATGTGTGTACAAATATTATTGCAAACATTACCTAAGATAGAGAAACAAACTGGTGTTATATTACCTTATACTGATTTTATTAAAGAAAATATTATGAAATTTATTGTGGAAACTACTAAGGAATATAATAGAGTATATGAAAATGCATCTAGATATCCTGATGTTGCTTTGGTATTATTACGACAAGCATTTTCTAATGCAATATATGAAAATAAAAAAGAAGTTGGATTTAAAAATATATATGATGCAATTAGATTTAGTAAGGCTGTATATCCTGATGTTATAAAGAAACAATTAGTTAAATTTATGGAAATATTTAAGGATGAATTACTTAGTGAAAGAGTGGTAGTAAATCCTGATAATTATCTTGAATGATTTAAAAAAATACTAGTTTTTAATTAGTATTTTTTCTATATAACTAACAATTAAATACATAAGATATGATACTATCATTAAGATTATTATGCCGCTTATTACAAGATTTAAATTAAATACTTGTGAACCATACATTATTAAATATCCAATTCCTTCTTTACTTACGAGTAATTCACCCATGATTACACCTATTAGTGACATGGATACATTAACTTTAAGACTACTTATTATTGTTGAATAACTATTAGGTAATATTAAATACTTATATATTTGTGCTTTTGTTGCTTTAAATGATTTTAGTAAATTTATTTTATTTGTATCTGTTTCACTAAAGCCATTATAAACAGTTATTGTGGTTATTATAACAGATATTAGTAATGCCATAATTATTATGGAATTTATATTTGCTCCAAAAATTATTATTATAATAGGTCCTAAACTTACTTTTGGTAAACTATTTATTACTGTAAGATATGGGTCTATTACTTTGTATAAGAATTTACTATACCATAATATTGTTGCAATTATAATCCCTAAGAATGTACCTAGTGAGAAACTTATTATTGTTTCATACAAAGTTATCCAAATATGATGATATAAATTATTTGTTTTATGTAGATTTATTATTGTTTTTACTATTCTTGATGGTGATGAATAGATAAATGTATTGATTATTTCTTTTTTAGCTAAATATTCCCAAATAAATATAAATAAAATTAATATTAATAATTGAGATAATTTAACTAAAATTTTATTTAGTTTAATCTTTTTTAAGTACTTTTTATATTCATTAGACATTGAAATCAATTTCTTTCCATATTTCATCATAATATTTATCAAATTCAATACATTTTCTATTATTTATTGGTGTAGTTTTATTTGTAAGATTTATATCTATAACTTTCTTTATTGTTGAAGGCCTATCAGATAAGATAATTACTTTATTTGCCATTGTTATTGATTCAGAGATATTGTGTGTTACCATTATTGCAGTTTTATTTTCTTTTTTTATTATTTTATAGACATCATCTGAGACAATTAATCTTGATTGTGCGTCTAGTGCACTAAATGGTTCATCTAGTAATATTATATCTGGTTTTATTGCTAATGTTCTAATTAATGCTACTCTTTGTCGCATACCTCCGGATAAGTTTTTTGGATATTTATTTATAAATTCTTTTAATCCATAAGTATTTAGTAAGTTAATTACATATGATTTATCATGTTTGTTTATTTTGCCTCTTATTTTTAATCCTAAGAGACAATTTTCTAATATTGTTAAATGATCAAAGAGACAATCTTGTTGAAACATGTAACCTATTTTTATATCTTTATTATTATATTTTATTAATCCTGATGTTTTGTTTTCAAGATTTGCTAGAATTGATAATAATGTAGATTTTCCACATCCAGAAGGTCCGACAATGGCAATAAAATCTTTTTCATATACTTCGAATGAGATATCTTTTATTGCATTAACTATACCTTCTTTGGATAAGTAGTTTTTACTTAGATTTTTTATTTCAAGTATTTTATTCATAATCTTTGAAGAATTCATTAAATATTAATTTGTCATATTCTACATAATTATCTAATTCATTTGATGCTTTCATGATATCTTGGATATGTTTAAATTCTTCATCATTAATAGTTATATTTTCTTTCCATGCGTTACCATCTTTATATCTTTTTACTATTTTAATTAAATCATTCATTGAGGTATCTGGGAAGAAATCTATAATACATTCGGCAATTTTTTCTTCGGAATTATTTTTTACAAATTCTAATCCTTTATTAATTGCTTTAGTAAATTTTTTAATTATATCTTTATTGTTTTCAATATAACTTGTTCTTGCATTATATGCTGTATATGGAACATTACCTCCGAGTTCTCCAATGTATGCAACTACATAACCATAACCATTTTTTTCTACAGATAGGGCATTTGGTTCAAATAAGGTTACAAAGTCACCAGTTCCTCCGATAAAAGCACCTTCCATAGCAGAAAAGGCAATTGATGTATCTATATTAACATCTTTCTTTGGATCAATATTATTTTGTCTTAATGCCCATTCAAAAGTCATTTCTGGCATACCGCCAATTCTACCTCCGATTATTGTTTTTCCTTTTAAGTCTTTAAGGGTAAAATTGTCATATTTTTTTCTTGATACTAAAAATGATCCATCTTTTTGGGTAAGCCCTGCGAATGTTTTTATGTAGTCTTTTTCACCACCATTATAAACATATATTGTTGCTTCGGTTCCTGAGAAACCAATATCAGCATCCCCTGATAATACTGCAGACATTACGGCATCCGCGCCACTTGTTAAGATTAAATTAATTTTTAATCCTTCTTCTTCAAAATAGCCATTATTTATTGCTAAATATTGTGGAGCATAGAATATTGTATGTGCAACTTCTGCCAATGTAATTTGTGTTAAATTATTGTCCTCTTTATCTTTTTTACTAATAGTAAATACTGTAATTATAACTGCTAATAGAAGTATAATTACAATAGTTAAAAATTTTTTCATATAACCTCCTTAATCATTTTATTATATTCTTAATATGTAAAAGTGTTAATTTTATAAAACATTAATAAATACTTTGAAATATTAAAAAAGTATGTTATTATTAGAATAGAAAGGAGTGGAAGAATGAAGAAAGTAATTAAAATGTTTTCTAATTCTTCAAAATAATCTTCAGATATATTAACTGATGTTAGTATTTCTAGTAGTAATAAAACTATTCCATATGATGCATTAGTAAATGTTCGTAAGATTACTGATGGTGAAACTTATAAGAAAATATTAGATATTTTAAAACTTACTAATAGTGAAATGTATGATTTAAAATTATTTTCTAAATCATTAGATAATTATGTATCTAAATTAGTTAATGGTAGTTTTGAAGTAAAAATTCCTATTAAAGATGAATATAAAATAAGAATTTAATAGCATATTATGTTGATGATAATGGTAAAGTAACAGAGTATGAAGTTACTGTTAAGGATGGTTATGCAATATTTAATACTGACCATTTTAGTATTTATACTTTAGGTGTTAAGAATGTTAATAATCCACAAACTGGGGATAATATTATTAATAGTGTTATTTTAGCATTTGTTTCTATTATCTGTTTGAGTGGAATAGGAATATATTTCTACAAGAATAAAAGAAGTTAAAATGTAAAAAAAACAAGAGAAATTTCTTGCTTTTTTTCTTTGTTGTGTTGCTTTACTTTTAATTTTATATTATACTATATTTAGATAGGAGGAATAATGAAAAAGAAATATTTTTTATATGGTGGTATTGGACTTGTAGTTATTATATTAGGAGTGGTTATTATGAGTTTATCTAATCCTGATAGAAAGGTTAAGATAGTTGATAGTGAAAATAAGAATATTGTTTTAGAGGATTATAGTACTAATGAATTTAAGATTAAGAAACCTAAGGGATGGAAAGTAGATGTTTTAGGAGATTATATTCATTATACTATTAAGGTATATAATCCTGAGAATAGTTTATATCAATTTTTCTTTAATATGAAAACTGAGGGATATAATAAGTCAGAAGATGCCAAAAGATGGCAACAGAAGTATTATCCAAATAATATTTTTGCTAAAACATCTGTAATTGAAGAGAAGACTACGGAAGGATTTTATAAAATATTTAATGATTTAGGTACTTTAAATAATAATGCTACATTTACTTTTCCTGTTTTAAATGAATTTAAAGTTGTTGATAATTTAGGCAAAGCAGTTATAGGTGGAGATATTTTAAGGGCAACATTTAAAGATAATAATGGTAAAGATGCCGAAGGTTTATTTACTGCTTATGTATATGATGTAGGACCATATTATGTTTATGAAAATATTATTTCTGGTAAACAAATTGATATAAATTATTTAAATGTATATGATACAATGTTTTATACTGCGCCAAAGTATGACTTTATAAATTGGGAAGATACTTTAAGTATTGTTGCTTCTTCGCTAGAATTTACTGATACTTTTGTAAATGGCTTTAACAACCAGCAAGATGCTGTTATGAAAAATTTTCAAAATATTAGAAATGTTGGTAATCAAATAACTGATGGTATTATGGATTCTTGGGAAAAGAGAAACAAGAGTTATGATATTATGAGTCAAAAACAAAGTGATGCTACTTTGGGATATGAAAGAGTATATGATACTGAAACTAATGAAGTATATAAGGCTTATAATGGCTTTACTGATGATTATAGTGGTAAGAGATATAAAAGTATTACTGATGATATGTATACATATAAAGTAGTAGGATATATTGAAAAATAGGGGTTAATATGAAGAATAAAAAATTAATATATATTATTTCTGGTATAGTAGTTTTAGTAATAGTTATTTTATGTATTGTATTGCTTGGTAATAAAAAAGATAACAATGATAAGGATAATTCTAATAATAATAAATCTAATACTTTATTAAGTGAGGTAATAAAGAAAAATAATAAGGATGAAAATTATTATAAAAAAATTAGTAATGCTGAAGTTTTAAATGAAGATACTTGTTTTAGAGATTATGCTTTTATTAGCAATAACAGTATTTATATATATGATTATACTAAATTAGATAATGGAGAATTTTCTTATAAAAAGGTATTTGATGTTCCTAGTAATATTAAAGTTATGAATATTACTCCAGATGGTGGAGCAGATATTAAGTTTTATGATTATAATGATATATTGTATACTTTACATGATGATAATATTGATAATAAGGTTAGAAATAGTTATGATATGTTTTTAAATGCTAATTATAATTTGAGTGATTATTTAAAATGGGAATATTCTACTACATATTTAGGTAAGAAAATTGATTATGATTTTATGTCTAATTATGCTTATTTTAAGGATAATCAATTATATGCTATTGTATATGGTAATGAGAGATATCCTAATATTGAAAAAATAAGTGGTAATTATGAAGGTGAAAATTTAATTAGAATATATAATGAAAAGATATTAAAGACTGATAAGGGATATTATGAAATTATAAAATATTTTGATTCTAAATTAAATAAAACAGTATATACTACAATGAAAATTAAATTACTTAGTAAGTATTATGATGAAGTTTTAACTTTTACTTATAAGTATGTAATATTAAAAGATTATACTATTATTCCAATAAATGATGTTATGGATAGGTTTAGTGATTATCAATATTCATATTATATTGGTGGACCTAATTATGAAAGTGAAATACCACAAGAATTTGAAGAGTAAACTTATGTTTATTCTTTTTTTATTAAAATATATAGTTATTTGTTATAAAAAATGTTATAATATTTATCAGATATGTTGTAGAAAGAAGGTATATAATGAATATAGATAATTTGAATGATAAACAGAAAGAAGCTGTTTTATATATAAATGGTCCAATGCTAGTTTTAGCAGGAGCAGGTAGTGGTAAGACTAAAGTTTTGACTAATAGGATTGCTAATTTAATTGATAATGGTATAAGTCCTGCGAATATACTTGCTATTACTTTTACTAATAAGGCTGCAAAAGAAATGAAAGATAGAGTATTTAATTTAATAGGTAATGATGCTTATATGATACAAATATCTACTTTTCACTCTTTGGGGTTAAAGATATTAAAAGAAAATTATGAGAAATTAGGATATGATAAAAATTTTGTTGTTATTGATAGTGATGATGCACTTACTGTTATTAAGAAAATAATGAAGGATATGAATTTAAGCCCACAATATTATAATGCTAAAAATATTAGAAATAAGATTAGTTCTGCGAAAAATGAACTTATGGATTTACAGTCTTTTGCTAATTTGGAGTATGATAAAAATATTGTTAAGGTATATGAAAAATATTTAGAGAAATTAAAATTAAATAATTCAGTTGATTTTGATGATTTATTAATATTACCTATAAGATTATTTAGAGAGTATCCTAGTGTATTAGAAAGTTATCAAGAAAGATATAAATATATTTTAATTGATGAGTATCAAGATACTAATGAATGTCAATATATATTTAGTAAGATGTTAGCTAAAAAATATAAAAATATATTTGTAGTTGGAGATAATGATCAAGCAATATATGCTTTTAGAGGTGCTAATTATAAAAATATTTTAAATTTTGAAAAAGATTATCCTGATTGTAAAACTATTTTACTTGAAGAAAATTATAGGTCTACTAAGACAATATTAAATGCTGCAAACTCTGTTATTAAAAATAATAAATTAAGAAAAGATAAAAATTTATGGAGTAATAATGAAGAAGGAGAATTAATTAAATATATTAGGACTGATGGCGAAAAAGAAGAAGCGGATTATGTTGCAAAAGAAATTAAAAAATTAATTAGTGAAGGAGTTAATCCTGTTGATATTGCTGTACTTTATCGTACTAATGCACAAAGTAGGGTTATGGAAGAAGCTTGTTTAAAAAATAATATTCCTTATAAAATTATTGGTAGTTTTTATTTCTATAATAGAAAAGAAATTAAGGATTTAATATGTTATTTAAGATTAATTAATAATTATAAAGATGATGTTAGTTTACTTAGAGTAATAAATGTTCCCAAGAGAAAAATTGGTGAAAAGACAATTGATAATATTAGTAATGTTGCTTTAGTAAATAATTCTTGTTTATTTGATGCAATTAATGGTGGTAAGGAATTAGAGTTTAAAAACTTAATTCTTGATTTAAAAGAAAAATGTGAGAATTTAAGTTTAACTGAAATGGTTGAATTAGTATTAGATAAAAGTGGTATTAAACAAGAACTTGAAAATGAAAAATCTTTGGATTCTGAAATTAGATTAGAGAATCTTGAGGAATTTAAATCTATTACTAAAAACTATGAGGAAGAATATGGTGTTATATCACTAGATGATTTCTTAAATGAAATTAGTTTAGTTAGTGATATGAGTGAACATCAGGATGGTAATAATAAAGTTAGTTTAATGACTGTACACTCAGTTAAGGGATTAGAGTTTGATGATGTTTTTGTAATTGGTATGGAAGAAGGTATATTTCCGCATTATAATGCTATTAATGAAGGTACTAATTCTGCGATTGAAGAAGAAAGAAGATTATGTTATGTTGCTATAACTAGGGCTAAAAAGAAATTATGGTTACTTAATGCTAAAAAAAGAATGCTATTTGGTAATACACAAGTTAATCCTCCTTCAAGATTTATGGATGAAATAGATAGTAAATATGTTGATAGTGAAAAGAGAACTACATCACTAGTAGGTAATGTTAAAAAGATTGTTAAAGAAAATATGTTTAATAATGATGATACTGATTTTAATGTTGGAGATATGATACATCATACTGATTATGGTAATGGTATTGTTACTGCGGTAGATAAATCTATTATTACGGTTGCTTTTCCTCATCCATTTGGTATAAAAAAACTTATGAAGAAACATAAGAGTATTAGTAAGGTAACAGTAGGTTAAGTATTTGCATATAATGTATTAGGGGGATATATGAATTATTTAATGTTAGTTAATAAGGATAATCCACTTGATAATGAATTTATACCCAGTAATTTAGTTGATGTTTTAAGTAAGTATAAAGATGGTATAAAGGCAAATGATAAATGTTATAAAAATTTCTTGTTAATGCAAGAGGATGCTAAAAAATATGGATATGATATTGATATAATGAGTGGATATAGAGATTACTTATATCAAGAAAAAATATATAATAAGTTAGTTAAAGAAAAAGGTTTTAATTATGCTATTAGTAGAATTGCTAAGGCTGGTTGTTCTGAACATCAAACTGGTCTTGCAATAGATATATGTATTTATAAAAATAATAAGTGTTATATAGAACATGAATTAGAAGATTTCGAGGAAATTAAATGGATACATCAAAATTGTTATAGATATGGTTTTATACTAAGATATCCTTTTGGAAAAGAAGATATTACTAAGTATAGTTATGAACCTTGGCATTTAAGATATGTTGGTAATGTTGCTAAAAGTATATATAATAATGATATTACATTGGAAGAATATTTGAATAATGTAAAATAATGTAAAAGGAATAGAATTATATTTTATTCTTTTTAATTTTATGTTATATTTATATTGAAAGGAGAATGCAATGAATAATAAAGGTTTAAAAATAGTATTGGTAGTATTAATTATTATGGTACTTGCTTTGGGTGGTTTTATTGTTTATGAAAAAACTTTAAAAGAAGATAATAATGTTATTGATAACAATAATAAAGTTAATGATAATAAAGTTAATGATAATATTAAGTCAGATGATAATAAAACTGATTGTAAATTAGATACTAGTTTAGTTAGTAAGTTTATTGGTACTTATACTTATGAAGGAGAGTATGTAGAAAAAGAAAAGAATGCTAGTGGAGAAACTAAATATGAAGAAGATCCGTGGGCTAGTGGTAAGATGACTAGTGAAAAGTTAGTATTAAATGAAGATGGTAGCGCTAGTGCTAGTGCTGGAAATGTAAGAGCAGGTAGTTATAGTGCTGAAGGTAAATGGTATATTTCTAATAATGAATTAATTATTATTAATAGTAAGTGTGAGGCTACTATTATTGGTGATAAGGTAGAATATCCTAATTGTCAGCCTATTTGGTCATATTCTTTTGAAATAACTGATAATAATATTGTTATAAGTTCTCGTAATAATAGTATGGTTAAAGTTATTTTAAATAAAGTTAATGATTAATAAGTAAAATTAGTGTAAAAAGATAAGAAACATATTTTAAAGTATGTTTCTTTTTGGTATAATATTTAATGGGGAAGTGTTAAAATTGAGAAATATATATGATTTAACTAGAAAAGAATTTGAAGATTATTTTGTTAGTATTGGAGATAAAAAGTTTAGAAGTGTACAGTTATATGAATTTTTATATAAAAAAAGAATAAATAATACTAGTGAAATGAATAATATTGGTAATAATATTAAAGAAAGATTAAATAATGATTTTAGTTTTGATATGATTAAATTAATTGTTAAGCAAGAAGATAATCTAGTTAAAAAATATTTATTTGAACTTATTGATGGAGAAAGAATTGAATCTGTTGTTATGTTTCATGATTATGGTATTAGTGTATGTGTATCAAGTCAAGTTGGTTGTAATATGAGTTGCGCTTTTTGCGAAAGTGGTAGGCTTAAAAAAAGAAGAAACTTAAAATCTTATGAAATAGTAGAACAAATATTATTGATTGAACAGGATATTGGTAAGAGAATTAGTCATATTGTAGTTATGGGTATTGGTGAACCTTTTGATAATTACGATAATGTAATGAGATTTGTTAAAATTGTTAATGATAATAAGGGAATTGATATTGGTAGTAGGCATATAACTATTTCTACTTGTGGTATTGTTCCTGGTATTTATAAGTTTATGAATGAGGAAGGTCAAGTAAATTTAGCTATTAGTTTACATGCTCCAAATGACGAAATTAGGAATAAAATAATGCCTATTAGTAAAAGATATAAATTAGAAGAGTTAATGGAAGCAATTAAAAAATATATTTCTGTTACTAATCGTAGGGTAACTTTTGAATATATAATGTTAGATAATATAAATGATAGTACTGAATGTGCAATGGAATTAAGTGAGTTATTAAAAGGGATTAATTGTTATGTTAATTTAATTCCTTATAATGAAACGGAAAATATTTCTTTTAAAAGGTCAAAAAACTCGCAAATTATGAAATTTTATGATATACTTAAGAAGAATAGTATAAATGTAACAATAAGAAAAGAATTTGGCTCAAAGGTTGATGCAGCGTGTGGACAACTTAGGGCTAGTAAAGAGGTGTAATATGCAAACATTTTATTTAACAGATGCTGGAAAGGTAAGAAGTCATAATGAAGATTCAGTGACAATTATTAATAATAAAAATAATGAATATTTACTTGCAGTTGCTGATGGTATGGGTGGTCATAAAGCAGGAGAGGTTGCTTCATCTATTGCTATTAATCATTTAACTGAAAGTTTTTATAGATTAGATACTTTAGGTGATAAGGATACTGCGATTGATTGGTTAAGAAATGTAGTTACTGAAATAAATAAACAAATATTTGAATATACTGATAATAATCCAGATAGTAAGGGAATGGGTACTACATTAGTAGTAGCACTTAAAACAGATGATTATATCTTATATGGTAATATTGGGGATTCTTCAGGATATGCTTATAAAAATGAAAAATTATATAAGGTCACAAAAGATCATACATTAGTCAATTTGCTTGTTGCTACTGGTGAACTTACTCCAGAAGAAGCAAAGTATCATCCTAGAAAGAATGTATTAATGAGAGCACTTGGTGCAAATGATCCAATTGAAATTGATATATTTGATGTTGATACTTCGGTTAAAGGGTTGTTCTTGTGTAGTGATGGACTTACTAATATGCTTACTGAAGAACAAATAGAGAAAGTATTAAATAGTGATTTATCTGTTACTGATGCAATTACTAAGTTAGTTAGAAAGGCGAATAGTAGAGGTGGCACTGATAATATTACAATAGCTTATTTAAAGAAAGAAAGTGGTGATTTATAATGCTTTCAAATGGTCAAATAATTGGAGGTCGTTATGAAATTGTTAAGTCTATTGGTGAAGGTGGAATGGCTAATGTTTATTTAGCTAATGATAAAATATTAGATAGGAAGGTTGCTATTAAAGTTTTAAGAGGAGATTTGGCAAATGATGAAAAGTTTATTCGTCGTTTCCAAAGAGAGGCTCAATCTGTTGCTAATTTATCTCATCCAAATATAGTAGAAGTTTATGATGTTGAGGAAGAAGAAGGTCAACATTATATTGTTATGGAATATATCGAAGGTAAAACTTTAAAACAATTATTACAAAAAAGAGGTTCGCTTACTTTATCTGAGGTTATAGATATTATGCTTCAGTTAACAGACGGGCTTGCTCATGCACATGATGCTTATATAATACATAGGGATATTAAACCTCAAAATATTATGATACAGGATGATGGATTAGTTAAGATAACTGACTTTGGTATAGCAATGGCTCTTAATGCTACGCAACTTACACAAACTAATTCTGTTATGGGTAGTGTGCATTATTTACCACCTGAACAAGCAAATGGTAAGAGTTCAACAATTAAAAGTGATATTTATTCATTAGGTATTCTTATGTATGAACTTATTACAGGTAGTGTTCCTTTTAAGGGAGATAATGCTGTTGAAATTGCTTTAAAGCATTTAAAGGAGAAGATTCCTAGTATTCGTAGACAAAATCCTACAATACCTCAAAGTGTTGAAAATATTGTTCTTAGGGCTACTGCTAAAAATCCTAAGAATAGATATGATTCTGTTAAGGATATGAATAAAGATTTAAAGGAATGTTTAAATGAAGATAAGAAAAATGAAAAGAAAATAGTGTTTGAATATCCTGAGAATGATATTGATGATACTAAGGTAATAACTAATGTTAAGAAATCTAAACCTGAGATTGAGGAACCTAAGGACTTGGATGAATTAAAAGAAAAGAAAAAGATTGAAGAACAAAATAATGAGGAAGAAGTTATTGGTTCAATGACTAAAAAAGATAAATATAAATTACCTATTGTTTTGGCAGGTATATTTATTGGATTACTTATTATTGCTGGTATTGTATTTGTTCTTATTGGTAGAGATGAGGTTACTGATATTAAGGTTCCTGATGTTGTTGATTTATCTGTTGAAGATGCAATTGCAGAGCTTAAAAGATTAGGATTTAATTATACTACTGAAGAAGGATATAGCGATACAATAGAAAAAGGCAATGTTATTAGAACTAATCCTGTTAAGGGTTCTAGTAGAAAGAAAGGTAGTACTATTGTAATAGTGGAATCTGTTGGTAGTGAAACTTATGAACTAGAAGATTTTACTGGTAAAAAGTATTATGAAGTTAAGGCTAAGTTAGAATTACTTGGAATTAATGTTTTAGTAGAAAAGAAATCTGTTGAGAAACCAGAAGATTATGAAAATAAGGAAGATTTAATTATTGATCAAAATCCTAAATATGATAAGGATGCAACTGAAAAGGTAAGATTATCTAAGGGAGATACTATTACTTTATATATTCCTGATGTTGCTGCGACATATCCTGATATGGTTGGAGAAGGTTGGACTTTATCTGATGCTGAAGCATTTGCTAAGGAATATGGTATTACTTTAGATGTTACTGAGGTAGAATCTGATACTGAGGAAGAAGGTAAGATTATTTATCAAAGTAGAGGTACTAGTGATCCTATTATTAAAGGTGTATCTTTAAAGATAAAGGTTGCTAAGAAAAAAACTGATCCTATTGATAATATATTACCTGGTGATGATAATAAAGATAATAATAACAATAATGATAATAATAATTAGTAGGGAGTTATATGGAAGGTAGAATTATTAAAAATATTAGTAATGATTATGTAGTTAAGGTTGATAATAAATTATATACTTGTAAACCTAGGGGTAAGTTTAGAATTTCTAATCTTACTCCTTTGGTTGGAGATATAGTGGAAATTGATAATAATAATAATTATATAATAGATATTAAAAAAAGAAAAAATAGTTTAATTAGACCTAGTGTATCTAATATAGATAAAGCTATTATTGTTACTTCGGTTAAACCTAAACTTGATACTAATTTATTAGATAAGTTATTGGTACTTACAATGTATAATAATATTGAACCTGTTATATGTTTTACTAAGTTAGATTTATTAAATCTAGAAGAATTAAAGGAAATTAATAGTATTATTAATTATTATGAAAGTATTGGATATGTTACTGTTAAGAATACTGAAATAGATAAGATTAAGTCTATTTTAAAGAATAATTTATCAGTATTTGTAGGACAATCTGGTGCGGGTAAGAGTAGTTTATTAAATAAATTAGATAGTAAGTTAGAGTTAAAAACTAATGAGATATCTAAGGCATTGGGAAGAGGTAAACATACTACTAGACATGTTGAATTATTTGAAGTATGTGAAGGTTTAGTGGTGGATACTCCAGGATTTTCTTCACTTGATTTAAGTAGTTTATCTAATATGGATATTAGAGATAATATGAAGGAAATGTTTGATAATTTAGATAAATGTAAATATAGAGATTGTATGCATTATAAGGAAGATGGTTGTTATGTTAAATCATTGGTTGATGATAATGTTATATTGAAATCTAGATATGATAATTATATTTCGTTTTTAAGAAAGTAGTGATGTTATGGAAATATCTGTATCAATATTAAACTCTAATGATAGAGTAATGGATGTTAAAAAATTAAATAATACTAATTGTGATTATATACATATTGATGTTATGGATGGTGAGTTTGTTAATCCTACGGAGTTTTCTTATGAAGAAGTTATAGATATAATTAAGATATGTAATAAGAAAATAGATGTACATTTAATGTGTAAAGAACCTATAAAGTATATAGAGAAATTAGTTAATTATAATGTATCTAATATTACTTTTCATGAGGAAGTTGATGAAGATTTATTTGATATTATTGATTTGATTAAGAAATATAATATTGGAGTAGGTATGTCTATTAAACCTAATACAAGTATTGATAAGCTTGATAAATATCTTGATAAGATAAATTTAGTTCTTGTTATGAGTGTAGAACCTGGTTATGGTGGTCAAGAATTTATGTTAAGTAGTTTAGATAAGGTTAGGAAATTAAAGAAAAAAATAAAAGATAGAAATTTAGATGTAAAGATAGAAATAGATGGTGGAGTAAAGGATACTAATATTAATTTGATAAAAGAGTCTGGTGTTGATATATCAGTGGTTGGTTCTTTCGTTACTAAATCTGATGATTTTAATAAGAGTATAAATATATTGAAATACTAGTTATTTCTTTTTTTCTTGCAATAAATTTATTTTTTTTGTATAATACTTTCTTGGTGAATTATATGGTAGTATATAGAATTTGTAGTAAGAAAGAATTAAAGTTAATATTAAAAAATAAAAATATGAATAATATTGGTGTTATTCATAATGAAAATTATTTATTTAAAAATTTTGCTAATACTCATGATTATATACCTGGTGTTAGATATATGCATTTTTTTAAGGATTTTAGTTCTTTATATTATGGACTTATTTATGGTAAAGGATTTAATATATGTACTTATGATATAGATGATGAATTATTATCTAGATATAAAGGTATGGGAAAATATTATTATTTTGATACTGAGTATTCTTTGTTAGAAGAATATGCTATTCCTAGTAATATGATTAAGTTTGATGATTTGATTAGTGTTTCTGAAATAGTAGGGTATGATGATATGTTTGATGATTATAAATATAAGGATGTTTATGTTAAGAGTAAGAAGAAATTAATTAAATTGAAAGGAGGAATATAAGATGTTAGTATATAGAGTTTGTAGTCAAAATGAAATAAATTGTATTCTTAAAAATAAAAATTATAATAATATAGGTAGAAATATTTATTGTAATCTTTATGGTAAAATTTTAGCTAATACACATAAGTATGATGAACTTGGATATTATATGCATTTTTTTAAAGATTATTCTAGTATTTATTTACTAGAATGTAATATAGGCGAGTATATTTGTATATATGATATTCCTTTAAGTTTACTAAATAATTATATTGGTAAAGGAATGTATGATGTTGAAGTTAATGGTTTACCTGAAAGTTTTGAAGTATTTGAATATGCTATTCCTAGTAAATTAATTAGTGTTGATTATTTGATTTCTGTTGAAAAAATAACAATGAAATTTGGTAATGCTACAAAAAGAAAATGTATGGAAAAATATATTGCTCCGTTTATTTATAATTGTGGCGAGTAATATTTTTGAAAAAAAGTTTGCTGTTTGTTTGTTGGTGTATTATATTGTATAATTAATTTTGGGAAATATTTGATTGTTTGAATACTTGCCAACTTCTTTATGGAAGGATGATTAGATAATATGAAGAAAAAAAGATTTATTAATCTCTTGTCTTATATTTATTATCATTTTATTAATAGTCACTTTAATTATAGTTTTAATAAAAAAATAGTACTCAATCTAACTTAATAGATTAAGTACATCTATCTTAATAATAGGTAAGTACTCAACATAGCGAGGTCAAGTATTTCTTTTTTATTATATGCAAGATTTCTTGCTTACATACTAATGATATTATAATATTTTGAAAAATACAATATGTTAAATAAAAAAATATAGATTTCTCTATATTAATTATGCAACAACATATTTTTTTATTGTTCTTGCTTCTCTTGCACTTGTTTTAATTTTAGTTCCATTAACTGTTATTGTTTGTAAATTTACTTTTTGTGGGTGTTTAGTAACTTTTAAACAGTTTGGTCTATTGTTTGCAAAGTTTGTTTTTTTATTTGTTAATTTAACTGCCATTGTTATCCCTCCTCAAATTCGAACGCACTAAAAATATAACATAAATTTTATGATAAGTCAATAAAAATACTAATTATTCTTGTTTTTTATGAATTCTTTTAGTATTTTTGTGGTTGCCCTTTTTTCAATTCTAGAGACATAACTTCTGGAAATTCCTAATTCTTTGGCTATTTCTTTTTGTGTTACTTCATCATATCCATTTAATCCATATCTTTTTTCTAGTATTTCTTTTTCTCTTGGTGTTAATTTATTCATATATTTTTTTAATAATTCTATGTTATTATTTTTGTGTATTTCTTCGAGAAAGTCAGGGTCTGGTGTTTTTAATACATCTAGTATGGTTATTTCGTTTCCTTCTTTATCATAACTTATTCCATCATATATTGAGATGTTCTTGATGTTTTTCTTATCACTTCTGAAGTGCATCAAAATTTCGTTTTCCGAACATTTTGCGGCATAAGTGGTTAGTTTTACATTCCTATTTTTTGAGTAGGTGTCAATTCCTTTGATTAATCCTACGGTTCCAATTCCTATTAAATCATCTACGTCATTATTGGTAGTTTCAAATTTTTTTACTATATGTGCCACTAATCTTAAATTATGTTCAATTAATTTATTTCTGGCTTCTTTATCTCCATTTAACATTTTTTCTATATACATGTCTTCTTCTTCTTTGGTTAATGGATCAGGAAATATATTGTTTGAATATGATCCTGTAAAGAAACTTAAATTACTAGTTATAAAGTTTAATATATTAAATAACATTTGTACCTCCATTTAATTATATGACTTTAATTGACAATTTAGTTAAGTATGTGGTAAAATTATTATGGTGAGGATTATGGAATTAAATAGTGTTATGTTTATATTGTCTTTATCACAAGAATATATTAATAGAGAAAATGTTGTTAGTTATGAAATTATTGATGATAGTATTAATATGGTTGTTAAGAAAGATAATAATAGTAAATCTTTGGATAATTATACTTTATTTGTTATAAAAAAGAATGGTAATCATGTTAGTATTACTAAGAATTCTAATAATGATAGTGTTTATTATGATTATTTATTTTATGATATATTAGGTAGACATTTTTGTGAGGTGTATGTTGATTCTAATCAAACTTATATGTCTGAATTAAATTATAATATATTTGATAAAAAAGATGATTATAGTGACGCAATTAAAGAATTTAATATTGTAACTGATAATAAAAAGAGGAGATAGTTATGGATATATTAATTCCTGATATGTATCAAAAAAGTATTTATTCAATTAATTATGAAAAATTATATAATTGTGGTATTAGATGTTTATTATTTGATTTAGATAATACTTGTGTTCCATATGTAGAAAAAGTTCCTAGTAAGAAGTTAATTGATTTATTTGATTATTTAAAGGATATGGGTTTTAAGGTAATATTATTTAGTAATGCTACGAAAAAAAGATTAGAGGTATTTAAGAATACTTTGGTTGTTGATTGTTCTTATAGTTCTAGAAAGCCTAGTAAAAGAAAATTTTTAAAGGTTTTAAAGATGTATAATTTTGATTTAAGTGAGGTTGCTATTATTGGAGATCAATTATTTACAGATATTCTTGGAGGTAATAGGGTAGGAATTAAAACTATTTTAGTTAATCCTATGTCAAAGAAAGATATGCCTTTAACTTTTATTTTTAGAATACTTGAGCGTGGTCAATTTAAAAAGTTTAAAAAAAGAGGTATATTAAAGTTAGGGGAATATTATGAATAAGTGTATTGGATGTGGAAGTATATTACAGGATACTGATAAAAATAAAGATGGTTATGTATTAGATATTAATGATAAGTTATGTCAAAGATGTTTTAGGATTAGATATTATAATGAATATAAAAATACTATTAGAGATAATAATGATTATTTAAAGATATTAGATAGTATTAATAATGATGATTTAGTGGTATATGTAACTAGTTTACTTGATATAAGATTAGATTATATTGATAGTTTTAAAAATGTTATTGTAGTTTTAACTAAAAGAGATATTTTACCTAAGAGTGTTAAGGATGAGAAGTTAATTAAATATATTAAATCTAGGTATAATCCTCTTGAAGTAATTGTAGTAAGTAGTGTTAAAAATTATAATATTGATTATTTATTTGATATTTTGAGACAATATAAAAAGAAAAATATTTATGTTGTTGGTACTACAAATGGAGGAAAATCTACTTTAATAAATAAACTTATTAAGAATTATAGTGATAATGATGTTGTTATTACTTCATCAATGTATCCTTCGACTACTTTGGATAAGATAGAGATTAATATTCTAGGGTTAAATATTATTGATACTCCTGGATTAATAAATAAGGGTAGTATTGTTAATTATATTGATAATAATTTATTAAAGAAAATTACTATAAAAAAAGAGATTAAGCCTAAAACTTATCAATTAAATGGTAAGGGTAGTGTTTTAATCGAAGATTTAATTAGACTGGATTATGATACAAAGGGTACTAGTATGACTATTTACGTTAATAATTTAGTTAATATTAGGTTTTTAGGTAAAGATAATAATAAATTATTAGATGGTAAATGTAATAAATTTAGTTTAGATAATAATAAAGATATTGTAATTAGTGATTTATGTTTTATTAAGTTTACTAAGAATGTTAATTTAAATATTTATTCTAATTATGATGTATTAATATATGAAAGGGATAATTTGATATAATTATCTTTTTTTATTGATATTTTATTTGTTTTGTGATAGAATACTTAGGTAAAAAAAGGGGGAGATATCATGAATGTAATGAATATTTCTGAAAGAAAATTTAATAATTTAGAAAGATTTGTATTACCTAATGGAGTATTTAATAATGAAAGTGAATTATTTTATATCGATGAAAAGAATAAATGGGAGAAAAGAAGATTTTTGTTAAAGAAACTTAATAATGATTTTGGAATAATATTAAGTAATAAATTATTTACTGTTAATGAACTTATTACTAATAAAGATATTATAGGTATTTCTGAATTGGTTATTCCTGATAAGTTAGTATCTGTTCATGGTAAGATAGTGGGTTTTACTATACCTTTGGTTAATGGTAATAATTTTGGTGAAGTATTATCTAATGATAGTATTAGTGTTAGTGATAAAATTAAATATTTTAAGGAAATAGGATATATTTTAGAAAATATGAAATATGTTAGACAATATACTCTGCTTAATGATTTTTATTTGAATGATATTCATGAAAATAATTTTGTACTTAATAATGATACTGGTAAAATTAATGTAGTGGATATGGATAGTTGTAAAATAAATAATAATATGACTATGGTTTCGTTAAGATTAAGTTCTTTTAGTAATATTTTTAGTGTTAATAAATATGAGAAAGAAAATTCTATGTGTGGTGGTTGTTATAAGCCTAGTTATAATACTGAAATGTATTCATATATAATAATGCTTTTAAGATTTATTTCTAATTATAGAATTAATGAAATGGATGTTTCATCTTATTATGCTTATATGGAGTATTTACATAAATTAGGCATATCTTATGAGCTTATTGATATTTTAGCTAGTATATATAGTGAAAAAGATAATGTTAATCCATATTTATTACTTGATGAATTTATTTCTTATTATGAGAAATGTGATTATAAGAAATATGTATTGAAGGTGTAAATATGATTGATTTTAATAAATTTTGTAATAGTGAAACTTTATATGATATTAAAAATATTAATCATGTAGAAAGTGATTTATATGTTAAAAGTGGCGTAATGTATAAGAAGATGAATCTTAGTTATGGACAACTTGATAATAAATTAAATACTGTTAATTCTCTTATTGATAATAAGAATGTTATTGATATTGAAGAATTAATATTACCTAGTGGTATTGTGCATATTGATAGAAATAGTGGAGTTCTTATAATTAAAGAAAAGTTTATTAATAATATTAATTTTAGATATGTTTTAAATAGTGATTTATATTCTTTTTCTGAAAAGATAGAATATTTTAAGCAAATAGGATTAATTTTAGATAAAATGAAGAATGTTAGAGATAATACTAATATTAAAGATTTTTATTTATGTGATTTATATACAGATAATTTTATATTAAATACTGATACTAATAGAATTAATGTAATTGATATGGATAGTTGTAAGATAAATGGTAATAATAATTGTTCTTCATATTATTTATTTGAAAACAATGTAATAGATAGTGTAAAAAAATATAAGAAGAAGGAATTAAGTTGGTTTACTGAGTATGAAATAAATGAAAATACTGACATATTATGTTATATTATTATGTTAATTAGTTTTATATCTGGTTGTGATATAAATAAGATAAATATTAATGAATTTAATAATTATATGGATTATTTAGTTAATTTTGGGTTATCTAATCAATTAGTAAGTATACTTGCTAGGATATATTCAAATGATGATAATGTTAATCCTTATTTATTACTTGATGAATTAAATAAGTATGATAGTAAGAAATATGTTTTAAAAAAATAATATCAAACAAATGTATGAAAAAGTATTGACTATATATTTTGTTTATTGTATAATTAATTTGGTTATAAAGTGGTGGTTATATGGATTTAAGAACTATTAATGTTATGTCTTTGGCATATTTAGGAGATGCTATATATGAAGTATATATTAGGGAGAACTTAATTAATAAATATGCTAAGGTTGATGAATTACAAAAGAATGCAGTTAATTATGTTTCTGCGAAAGGGCAGGTTAAAATATTAGATAATTTAATTAATAACAATATATTAAATGAAGAAGAATTGGATGTTATTAAAAGAGGTAGAAATTATAAAAGAAGTATTCATCCAAAAAATACTGATATTATTACTTATAAGAAGTCTTCGGGATTTGAGACTTTGATTGGTTATTTGTATTTAAAGGATAAAAATAGATTAAAAGAAATTTTAACTTATATAGAGGTGAAATAATGTATATATATGGTAAGAATGTTGCAAGAGAAAAATTAAATAGTGATGAAAAGATTGCTAGGGTATATTTATCTGATAAGTTTAAAGACTATGAAATTATAAAATTATTAAAGGATAAAAAGATTAAGATTAATTATGTTCCAAATAGTTTTCTTGATAGAAAAGTAGATGGATTACATCAAGGTATTGTTATGGAAATTGATGAAGTAAAAACTTATGAATTAATGGATGTAATTAATGATATTGATAAGGAATATTCTACCTTGGTTATGTTAGATCATTTGGAAGATCCTCATAATTTTGGTGCAATTATTAGAACATGTGAGGCTTTGGGAGTAGATGCAATTATTATTCCTAATGATAGGAGTGTTAGTGTTAATGCAACAGTTGTTAAAACTTCAGCTGGAGCAATATCACATATAAAAATTATAAGAGTTGCTAATTTAACTGCGACAATTAATAAATTAAAGGGAATTGGCTATTGGATAGTAGGAACTGATATGAAAGGAACTGACTATACTAAGATAGATTATAATATTCCTGTTTGTTTAGTTATAGGTAATGAGGGTAGTGGTATGAGTAAGATAGTTAGGGATAATTGTGATTATATTGCTACAATACCTATGGAAGGAAAGGTTAATAGTTTAAATGCTTCGGTTAGTTTAGCTATTGTGTTATCTAGAATTGTTAGTTCAAGAGGATAATTATTATGAATAATGATTATGAGTTAGTATATTTAGCTCAAGAATATAATGAAGATGCTAATGAAATATTATATAGAAAATACAAAGATTTGATTTATAGTAAATCATATAAGTATTATTTTATGTTAAAGAAATGTGGGTTGGAATTAGAAGATGTAATTCAAGAAGCATTTATTGCTTTTTATGATGCAATTAGATGTTTTAATCAGGATAGTGATTGTAATTTTTCTACTTTTGTAAATGTTTGTATTACTAATAGATTAAATACTTTGTTTACTAGATATAGTGGTAATAAAAATATTTTATTAAATAATGCAATTAGTATAGATAATATATATAATATTGTTTTTGATGAGGAATATATTCCTGAGAATATAATTATATCTTTGGATAATGAAACTAATTTATATAATAAAATAAAATGTAGATTATCTAATTTTGAGGATATTGTTTTTGAACTTAAAATAAATAATTTTTCTAATATTGAAATTATGAATATTTTAGATGTTAATTATAAAAATGTTTGTAATGCAATTAATAGAATTAAGAATAAAATAAATGGTATAATTGGTTAATTAGTTAAAATTACCAATTATATTATTTATGTATATGTGTTATAATATGTTGTTAAAGGAAGTGTTATTGTGGATAAGATTGTTATTAAGAATGCTAGAGAAAATAATTTAAAAAATGTTAGTTTAGAAATACCTAAGAATAAATTGGTTGTAATGACTGGTGTATCTGGAAGTGGTAAATCTAGTTTAGCATTTGATACTATATATGCAGAAGGTCAAAGAAGATATGTTGAGAGTTTATCATCTTATGCTAGACAATTTTTAGGTAATACTGATAAACCTGATGTTGATTCAATCGAGGGATTATCTCCATCAATTAGTATTGATCAAAAGACTACTAATAAAAATCCTAGAAGTACTGTTGGTACTGTTACTGAGATATATGATTATTTAAGACTTTTATTTGCTAGGGTTGGTGTACCTTATTGTCCTACACATCATATTCCAATTAGTTCACAAAGTATTGAGGAAATGACTAATAGAGTATTACAATTAGAAGAGAATACTAAGATAATGGTTATGTCTCCGGTTATTAAGGGTGAAAAAGGAACACAAGCTGATTTATTTGATAATTTAAGAAAAGAAGGATATGTTAGAGTTAATGTTGATGGTGAGTTAAGAGATTTAAATGAAGATATTATTTTAGAGAAAAATAAGAAACATAATATATCTGTTGTTATTGATAGATTAGTTATAAAAGAGGGGATAAGAGGTAGATTATTTTCTTCATTGGAAACTGCTTCTAATTTAAGCCATGGTAAGGTTGTTATTGATGTAGTTGGGGGAGAGGATATTGTTTTAAGTGAAAAGTTTGCTTGTCCATATTGTGACTATTCTTTGGATGAGTTAGAACCTAGAATATTTTCTTTTAATGCTCCATATGGTGCATGTCTTCAATGTAAGGGACTTGGTGTACAATATAAGCTTGATTTAGATTTAATTATCCCTGACAAGAATTTATCTATTAATGAAGGTGGTATTGCACCGATTAATGTTGATGAATCTAGTAATATTATATATACACAACTTAGTGCAGTTAGTAAGAAATATGATATTGATTTGGATGCTAAAATAAAAGATATTCCAAAAGAGAAATTGGATATTATTTTATATGGTTCTCCGGATATGCTTGATTTTAATTATGTTAGTAAGAATGGTAATACAAGAAATACAAGAGATTATTTTGAAGGAATTATTACTAATTTAGAAAGAAGATATATTGAAACAAAGAGTACTTGGATTAGAGAATGGATAGAAAGATATATGAATGAAGTTGAATGTCCTATGTGTCATGGTACTAGATTAAATTCTAATGTTTTATCTGTTTTGATTGGTAAGAAGAATATATATGAAGTTACTGAATTATCTATTCTTGAATTAAAGGAATTTATTAATAGTTTGAAATTAAATAATGAACAAAAAGAAATATCTGATATTATTATTAAGGAAATTAATTCTAGACTTGATTTCTTAATTAATGTTGGTCTTGATTATTTAACTTTAAATAGAGCGGCAGGTACTTTATCGGGGGGAGAATCTCAAAGAATTAGACTTGCTACTCAAATTGGTTCTAGATTAACTGGTGTTTTATATGTTTTAGACGAACCTTCGATTGGATTACACCAAAGAGATAATCAAAGATTAATTAATTCTTTACTTGAAATGAGAGATTTAGGAAATTCTTTAATAGTAGTTGAACATGATACTGATACTATGTTAGCAGCAGATTATTTAGTCGATATTGGTCCTGGTGCAGGAGATAATGGTGGACAAGTTATTGCTGCAGGTACTCCAGAAGAAGTTATGAAAAATAAGAATAGTTTAACTGGTAAATATTTAACTGGTGAATTAAAGATAGAAGTTCCTAAGAAAAGAAGAAAAGGAAATAAGAAATATCTGGAAATTAAAGGAGCTAAAGAGAATAATTTAAAGAATATAAATGTTAAGATACCTCTTGGTACATTTACTTGTGTAACTGGTGTATCCGGAAGTGGTAAATCTAGTTTAATTAATGAAATATTATATAAAGCACTTGCAGTTAGTGTTTATGGTTCAAAAGTTAAACCTGGTAAATATAAAGAAATTAAAGGATTAGATAATATAGATAAGGTTGTTCAAATTACTCAAACTCCAATTGGTAGAACTCCAAGAAGTAATCCTGCCACTTATGTTGGTGTATTTGATGATATTAGAGATATATTTGCTAACACCAAAGAGGCTAAAATAAGAGGATATGACAAGGGAAGATTTTCGTTTAATGTTAAAGGTGGTAGGTGTGAAGCTTGCTTTGGAGATGGTGTTAAGAAGATAGAAATGCATTTTCTACCTGATGTTTATGTTCCTTGTGAAGTATGTCATGGTACTAGATATAATAGAGATACATTAGAGATTAAGTTTAAAGATAAAAATATTTATGAAGTACTTAATATGAGAGTGGATGAAGCAATGAAGTTTTTTGAAAATCACCCAAAGGTATTAAATAAACTACAAGTATTACATGATGTAGGACTTGGTTATGTTGAACTTGGTCAAATTGCTCCAACTTTATCTGGTGGAGAAGCTGCTAGAGTAAAACTAGCTAAGGAATTACAAAAGAAACCTACTGGTAAGAGTGTATTTATATTAGATGAACCTACTACTGGATTACATTCAGATGATATTAAGAAATTACTTGTTATATTACAAAGAATTGTTGATAATGGTGATACTGTTATTGTTATTGAACATAATTTAGATGTAATAAAAGTAGCGGATTATATTATAGATTTAGGTCCTGAAGGTGGTAATAAATTGGGAGGTAATATTGTTTGTACTGGTACTCCAGAAGAAGTAAGTAAGGTTAAAGAAAGTTATACAGGTCAATTTTTAGCAAAAATGTTGTAAATAGAAAGTAAAATATTTGACTTTTTTGGTTATTTAGTGTAATATATAGTTATATGAAGGAAGAAGGAGGAATATTATGTTATTTTTAGATAATCCATGTGCAGATTTAGCACCTTTGATAGTATTTATTAAAAAAGGAGTATTACCAGTAGTATATATAGGTATAGCATTAATTCTTATTATTTTAATAATGATTGATATTGGTAAATGTATTATTTCAAGTGATGAAAAAGAAGTAAAAGCTGCACAAAAGTCTATTGTAAGAAGATTAATTTATGGTGTTGCTATATTCTTTGTAGTTTTATTAGTTAACCTAGTATTTAGTTTATTTACTAAGACTGGTACTGCTGGTGTTACTGGATACGATGCTACTTGGAAAGATTGTTGGAATTGTGATGATGCATCATGTTCTAATTATAATGAAAATACTAATCGTACTAATCCTAATGGTACTACTAATCAACCATACTAGATAAGTTTTATAAACATTTAAAGGAAATATTAAAAGTATTTCTTTTTTTTCATATAATTTAATATGAAGAAGAATTATTTTATATTAAAATTAATTGTTATTATTGTTATTGCTAGTATTTGTTCAATATTTTTAATTAGAATTATATCTGATAAGATAGGACCTGTTTATTTAGATATTGCGGAAAAAGAAGTAAGAAAATTAGTAATATTAGTTATTAATAATTCTGTTAATGAAGAAGTTATTAATGAAATAGATAGTAATGAATTATTTAGTATTGTTAAAAATAATAATGATGAAATAGTATTAATTGATTATAACTCTGTTAATGTTAATAAGTATTTAGCGTTAGTTGTAAAAAAAGTAAGTAATAATCTTGATTTGATAGAAAAAGGAAAATATAGTGAATTATCATTTGTACTTGAAGGTTATGATGATAAATTATTAAATAAAGGTATTATTGCAAATATTCCTTTTGGTTCTTTAATGGGGTTGAATTTACTTTCTAATGTTGGTCCTAGAATACCTGTTAAATTTAATTTAATTAAAGATGTATCTGGGGGTATTGATACTAAAATAAATGAGTATGGTATTAATAATGCATATATGGAAGTATTAGTTAAGGTTAATGTTAATGTAAATATTAATTTATTATTTTTAAGTAAGACTGTAAGTATAGAGTGTTCTATTCCTATATCTATGAAAATAATTCAGGGTAATATTCCTAATTTTTATACTGGTGGTATTAATAGTACTTTTGGTTATATAGAAAATTAAAAAATATTAAAAATAGTGTTTAAAAATCTATTTTTTTTTAGTATAATATTAATTAGTGTTATGGTGGTGGTCTTGTGCAAGAAAAGTTAGAGAAATTATTAAATACAATTAATATTAATAAAGATAATTTAATTTATTATGAAGATGGAAAATTAGAGAAAGTTAAAATAGTTGATAATTTAAGATTATGGGAAGTAATCATTAAGTTAGGTAGTAATTTGCCACTTGAAGTATATTTAGAATTGGAAAATAAAATGAGAGAAGTATTTAATAAGATTGAGGTTATTAGAGTTAAAATAAATACTAATAGTAATAATTATGAAGAATTAAATAAATATTATAATTATTTAATAGAGATAATTTCTAAAAATAATGTTAGATATAATACTTTTTTAAATAGAGAGATTAGTTTTGATGATGATAAATTAACAATAGAAATATACAATGATGTAGAAAAAAAGAATATTGAACAAGTTAAGAAGTATTTAATAGAGAGATTTAATTTATTTGGATATGATATTAATGATTTTTCTTATAAAATTAAGGAAGATGTTGAAAATGATTTAATTAAACAAATAGAAAGTGAAAAGGAAGTTACTGTTAGTTATAATTTTAATAGTGAGCCTAAGGAAGAAGAAGTTAAGGTACAAAAAAATAATTATAGGCAAAAGAGAAGTACTGATATTACTAAGATTAAAGATATTATATATGAAGTAGACAATCTTAATGTTGAAGCACAGGTATTTGGTATTGATATTTTTGAATCTAAAAGTGGTTATAAGATATTTACTTTAAAAATTACTGATGGCTCTGATAGTATGTATTTGAAAATATTTACTAAGGATGAGGAAGAATTTGCAAGATTAAAAGATTTACTTAAAGATGGTAAATGGTATCAATTTTATGGTAAGGTACAAATGGATAAGTTTGCTAATGAATTAGTATTTATGAGTAGATATAAAGATATTATTTTACTTGAAGATAAAGAAGTAAATGAAAGAATGGATAATGCTAAGGTTAAAAGAGTTGAGTTACATGCACATACTATGATGAGTCAAATGGATGGTGTTAATGATGAAATAAAACTTGTTAAACAAGCAATTAAATGGGGTCATAGAGGTATTGCTATTACTGATCATGATGGTTGTCAAGCTTTTCCTCATGTATTTAACGAAGTAACTGGTTATAATAAAAAATTACTTGCTCCTTATAAAGATAAAATTAAGGTTTTAGAAGAGGAATTAAAGAATTGTGATGAGAGTAAGAAAGAAGAATTAACTAATGAGATTGCAAAAACTAAGGAAGGAATGAAGAATGCTCCAAAGTTTAAAGTATTATATGGTACAGAGTTAGAGATGAGTTCTGATAGTTTGGATTTAGTAGTTAATCCTACGGATGAATTATTACTTGGTCAAACTTATGTTGTATTTGATACTGAAACTACTGGGTTTAATGCTGGATTAAATGATCAAATGATAGAAATTGGTGCAGTTAAAATAAGAGATGGTATTGTACTTGATAGTTTTGATAGGTTAATTAATCCTGGTAGACATATTGATGCAGAGATTACTAAACTTACTGGTATTACTGATGCAATGGTTAGTGAATGTGATAATGAAGAAGTTGTTACTAAAGATTTTAAGGAATGGATAGGTAATTTACCTCTTGTTGCACATAATGCTAGATTTGATATTTCTATGCTTGGTATGGCATATTATAAATATAATTTAGGTACATTAGACAATATTGTTGTGGATACTCTTACTATTTCACAGGTTATTAATAAGGATTTAAAGAGGCATAGTTTAACTGCATTGACTAAAAACTATGGTATTGAATTTGAAGAAAATGATGAAGATACTGTTAGTGAAAAACATCACCATAGAGCAGATTATGATGCTGAATTTACTGGTTATATGTTTAATAAGATGTTAGAGCAAATCGATAAATTAGGTATTAAGACTTTTAATGAACTTGCTAATATTCCTACGGAAGAGGAAATTAATAGGTTAGATAGAGAATCTCATGTTAACTTTATTGCTAGAACTAGGGTAGGATTAAAAAATATGTTTAAGATTATTAGTTATGCTAGTACTAAATATTTAGTTAAGTCTGCTAGAATTCCTAAAAAATTAATTAATGATTACAGAGAAGATTTACTTGTAGGTTCTGGATGTTATAATGGAGAAATATTTAAGTTAGCATTAACTAAAACGGAAGAAGATTTAATTAAGGCAATGGAATTTTATGATTATATTGAAGTACAAGCTCCTTCAAATTATACTCATTTAGTAGCAAGACATGATATTAATAATATGGATGAGGTAAAATTTGCTATTAGTAAGATTGTTAAATGTGCTAAAAAGTGTGGTAAGTTAATTGTTGCTACGGGAGATGCTCATACTTTAAATAAGGAAGATAAAATATATCGTGAGATTATTGTTAATCAGAATGTTCCTGGTAAGGGTAGACATCCTTTGGCAAGATATTTAAATACCCCAGGGTATAATACTATACCTGATCAATATTTTAGAACAACTGATGAAATGTTAGAAGAATTTGCTTTTTTAGGAAAAGATTTAGCATATGAAATAGTAGTAGAAAATCCTAATAAGTTTCCTGATATGGTCGAAGATATTGAGGTTATTATTGATACTGGTGGTATTCCATTTTCTCCAAGAATTGATAAGTCTGTTGAAACTGTTACTGACTTAGTTTATACAAAAGCATCTAGTTGGTATGGAGAGCCTTTACCATATAATATTGAGGAAAGAATTGCTAAGGAATTATATGGAGATGCTGTATATAGATGTACAAAAGATGAGATATTGAGAAAAAATCCTGATATATCTAGTGAAGAATTAGAAAGATTATCTTTTAAAGGTGTACATGATACTATATTAAAGGGTTTTGATGCTGTTAAAGATTTAATTAGAGAAGATTTAAAACTTAAGGATGATACTTTGAGTGGAGAAGATTTAGAGAAGAAAGTAAAAAAAGAACTTGGTGGAATAATTGGTGGGGGATTTGATGTTATATACTTAATTGCTCAGAAATTAGTTAAGAAATCTAATGATGATGGGTTCTTGGTTGGTAGTAGAGGATCTGTTGGTAGTTCCTTTGTTGCTACAATGATGGGAATAACAGAAGTTAATTCTTTACCTGCACATTATAGGTGTCCTAATTGTAAGCATAGTATATTTAATGATGATGATGGTAAGGCACTTGGTGCAACTTATTCTTCTGGATTTGATTTACCTGATAAGATGTGTCCTAAATGTAATACAAGAATGTTAAAAGATGGACAAGATATGCCATTTGCTACTTTCTTAGGATTTAATGCTGATAAGGTTCCTGATATAGATTTAAACTTCTCTGATTTAAACCAAGCTGCAACACATGAATATACGAAGGTATTATTTGGTGTTGATAATGTTTATAGAGCAGGTACTATTGGTACTGTTGCAGAAAAAACAGCTTTTGGATATGTTAAAGGATTTTGTGAAGATAGAAATATACAAATGAGAACCGCTGAAATTGAAAGACTTGCTGAAGGGTGTACTGGTGTAAAAAGAACCACTGGACAACATCCTGGTGGTATTGTTGTTATTCCTGGTTATATGGATGTATTTGATTTTACTCCATTCCAATTTCCTGCGGATGATCCTACTTCAGCATGGCGTACTACGCACTTTGATTACCATGCTATTGACCAAGATGTATTAAAACTAGATATTTTGGGTCACACTGATCCAACACAACTTAGAATGATTCAAGATATTACTGGAGATGATATTACAAAAGTACCTCTTGATGATAAAGCTACAATGGGAATATTCTTATCCCCTGAACCTCTTGGAGTAACTAGTGAACAAATAATGTGTGAAACTGGTACATTGGGTATTCCTGAATTTGGTACTGGATTTACTATAAGTATGCTTGTAGATACAAAACCTAAATCTTTTGCAGAGTTAATTAAGATATCAGGACTTTCTCATGGTACTGATGTTTGGCTAGGTAATGCACAAGAATTAATTAGAAATGGCACGGTAGCATTTAAAGATGTTATAGGGTGTCGTGATGATATAATGGTATATTTAATGTATCATGGACTTGAACCAATTAAAGCATTTAAGATAATGGAATTTGTTCGTAAAGGTAAGGCTACAAAAGATCCTGAAACTTGGAAAGGCCATGTAGAGACTATGCAAAAAGCTGGTATTGAGGAATGGTTTATAGAGTCTTGTCATAAGATTAAATACATGTTCCCTAAAGCACATGCTGCAGCATATGTTATGAGCGCTTTTAGAATTGCTTATTATAAGGTACATAAACCTATGGTATATTATGCTTCATATTTTTCTACTAGATTTGATGATTTTGATATTACTGCGATGATTAATGGTTATGAATCTATAAAAAATAAAATAATTGAAATTAATAATAAAGGATATGATGCTTCTAATAAAGAGAGTTCTGTACTTGAAACTTTGAAACTTGCTTTGGAAGCTACTGCTAGAGGAGTAATATTTGGTAATATTGATTTAATGAAAAGTGATGCTAAAAACTTTATAATTGATGATGATAATAAAACTTTAATTCCTCCATTTAGAAGTATTGATGGTCTTGGAGATGTTGTTGCACAAAATATTTGTGAAGAAGCTAAAAAGAAACCATTTATTTCAGTGGAAGAATTTCAAAAAAGATGTAAAGTCAGTCAAACTTTGGTAGATAAGATGAAAGTTATGGGAATATTAAATAATATGCCTGAAACTAGTCAACTTAGTTTATTTTAGAAATTTACATAATGTAGATTTCTTTTAATTTTTCTTGCTATTTTAAGAAATTTATGATAGAATATCTACCTGAGATTGGGGGAGTATTATATGAAGAATATTACTTATGAACAATTTTGTATGATAATTAATGGATTTGTTTCCTTTAATAGTGATGATTTAAATAATTTATATAATGAATATGGTGAAGAAAAAGTTAATGATTTTTTTGAAAAATGTTCTAATTGTTTAAATGAGGAAGAATTTAATGCCTTTGCCAAAAAGTTTACTGTATATTTTGATAAAGTTAATAATTTAGATTCTAATTATCGTGAATTCGGTTGTGATGATGATATTGTTAGGTATTTATTAATTAATGCAAGCAGATTTCCTCTTCTTACTGATGAAGAAGAAAAATTATATGGTAGTTATATAAAAGAAGGTTTTAATAATTTAAATATTGTTAATAGAGAAACAATATATGATACATTGTATCCTGATATTAATATTGAAGATATTTTATTATCAGTAAAGTATTCTTATGATTATTCTAGTGTGATTGATTTACTAAAAAGTATAAAAAGTTTACCTTATAAGTTAAATGACGAAAATATATTTAAGGATAAAAATAAATATATTAAAAGATATTTAAATTTATTTAGTGATAAGTGTCCTAATTATAATGAATTAGTTAATAGTTTTCCTGAGTTAGATTTTAGTAATAAAACTATATATGAAGAGAAAGATTTAGTTTATCAACTTGAATTGTTGAAAAAGTTTGTAATTGGTAAAAATAATTACAATGTTAGAAATTTAAAATTAGTTATTTCTATTGCAAAAAAATATGTTGGTAGAGGTTTGCATTTGAGTGATTTAATTCAAGAAGGTAATATTGGTTTACTTAGAGCAATTAATAAATATGATGTTGATAAAGGCTTTAGATTTTCTACTTATGCAACTTGGTGGATAAGACAAAATATTACTCGTGCAATTGCAGATACTTTTGATGTTATTCGTAAACCTGTTCATATGGTTGAAAGATATAATAAATGTAAGGCATTTATATCTAAATTTATATCTATTAATGGTTATGAACCTAGTTATAATGAAATTGCAGAAGGTTTAGGGTTAACTATTGATCAAGTCGATGATGCGTTTAATTCATTTTGTAGTTCTGTATCTCTTGAAACTCCGATTAATAAAGATGAAGAAGATAGTACAATGAAAGATTTTATTCCGGATGATGGTGAGCTTCCAGATGATGCTTATTTGAATGAAGAATTTAAAAATGTAATTAGAGAGGCTTTACAATTAAGTTTAACTCCAAAGGAGATAGCAGTTATATGTAATAGGTTTGGAATAGATAACTATGATGGTAAAAGTCATACATTAGAAGAGGTAGGTCAAATGTTTGGCGTTACTAGGGAGAGAATTAGACAAATTGAGGCTAAGTCTTTGAGAAAATTAAAGAAAAGATCGAGTAGAAATGGATTAGAAGATTATAAATATAAATAGTCTTTTTTTCTTTTTCTTTGTATATCTATTTAAAAATAATGATAAAAGTGATATAATTAATGTGGTGAAGGGAAATGTTATTAAATGTTAAGAAAATAAATGTTGAAGTAGAAAATAAAAAAATATTAAATGATTTTTCTTTGGAAATTAATTCTGGAGAAATACATGCAATTATGGGTCCTAATGGAGTAGGGAAATCTACTTTATCTAGGGTTATTATGGGAGATAATAATTATAAGTTATTATCTGGTGATGTTTTATTTAATAATGAATCTATATTGGGACTTAAAACTGATGAAAGGGCTAGACTTGGTATATTTCTTGCTATGCAATATCCTACAGAGATACCTGGTATATCTAATCAAGACTTTTTAAGAACTGCGATGGCACAAAATGATGATAAGAGAATTGGGTTATATGAATTCATTTTAAAATGTGAAAAAGCAAGTGAAGAATTAAAAATGAATAAGTCTTTGATACATAGAGATCTTAATTGTGGATTTTCTGGTGGAGAAAAGAAAAAAAATGAAGTATTACAAATTAAAATGTTAAAACCTAAATTAATTATATTAGATGAAATAGATTCAGGATTAGATGTTGACAGTTTAAGAATAGTATCAGAAAATATTAGGGATTATAAAAAAGATAATCCTGATACTTCGATTATTATAATTACCCATCATCCAAAGATACTTGAATATTTAGTACCAGACTATGTTCATATTGTTAGTCATGGTCAAGTAATTAAAACTGGTAATAAAGATTTAGCAATTGAAATAGAGAAAAATGGATATAATAGTTATATAAATAAGGAAAATGTTATTGATAAGGATAAGAATTATGAATAATATATTAGTGATTAATAATGAATTAAATGTAATAGATAATGAGTATGTTTCTTATAAAGATAATGTAATTACATTTAAAAAGAATTGTGATTATGATTTAATATATGAAAATAATGTTAATATAACTATTAATGTATTAGATAATGTATTTGTTAGGTTATTTATATATTCTGAAAATATAGATATTTTAAGTAATGTTATATATAATATATTTGATAATGGTAGAGTTTTAGTATATAAATTTTATGCTAATAATAATGTATTAGAGAATATTACTATGAATTTAAACGGATATATGTCTAGGATTGATTATAGTTTTTCTAATATTGTAAAAGATAATGAAAAATATAATTTTGTTATTAATCATAATAATTCTAACTCTATATCTAATTTGAGTAATCGTAGTATTTGCTTAGATAATGCTAAAATTGATTATAATATTGATACAGTAGTGGATAATGGTAATGTTAATTGTAATATGAACCAAGATACTAAGGTAATTAATATGGGAGATAATAAGAGTACTATTAGACCTAATATGTATATTAGTGAAGATGATGTTGAAGCAAGGCATGCTTCGGTAATTGGAACATTAAATGAAGATGAATTATTCTATTTGATGTCAAGAGGAATAGATTATAATAATTCAGTTAAATTATTAGTTAAGGGATATATATTTTCTAATTTAGAATTAGATATGGAAAAGAGAAATAAAATTTTAAATATTATAAATAAGTATTGGAGGTGATATTTATGCATAGGGAAGACTTTCCAATTTTAAATAATAATAATAATTTAGTTTATTTTGATAATGGTGCGACTACTTTAAAGCCTAAATGTGTAATAGATAGTATAGTAGATTATAATAGTAAATATACTTCGAATGCTCATAGGGGAGATTATAAGAATAGTTTAACTGTTGATAATTTATATGAAGGAACTAGAAAAAAAGTAATGCAATTTATTAATGCAAAAGAAGTAAGTGAGATAGTTTTTACTAGTGGTACGACTGATTCATTAAATAGAATTGTATTTGGATACTTTAAAAATATATTACATAAGGATGATGAAGTATTAATTACTTTGTCTGAACATGCTTCAAATGTACTTCCTTGGTTCGTTTTACAAGAGAAATTAGGTATAAAAGTTAAATTTATTCCTTTGAATGAAAATAATGAGGTTACATTAGAAAATGTTAAATCTGTAATTAATGAAAATACTAAGGTTATATCTTTAGCCCATATTACTAATGTAATTGGAGATACTAGACCAATAAAAGAAATTAGTAAGTTAGCACATGAAAATGGTGTTTATATGGTCCTTGATGCTGCACAAAGTGTACCTCATATTAATGTTGATGTACAAGAATTAGATGTTGATTTTATGGCATTTTCTGCTCATAAGATGTATTCTACTACAGGAGTTGGAGTACTTTATGGTAAATTTGATTTATTGGATAAAATGAAACCTTTAGCTTATGGTGGAGGAATGAATGCTATATTTACTAAGGATGGATATTATGAACTTAGAGAAATACCTACTAGATTGGAAGCAGGTACTCAAAATATTGAGGGTGTATTAGCATTAGGTAGTGTAATAGATTATTTAAATAGTATTGGTATGGATAATATATATAAATATGAACATAATTTAAGAAAGTATTTGATTGATGAACTTTCTAAATTAGATTTTATTGATTTATATAATAAGGATAATGATAGTGCAATTGTTGCTTTTAATATAAAGGGTGTATTTAGTCAAGATACTGCAGTATATTTGGATAAATATAATATATGTGTTAGAGCCGGTAATCATTGTGCTAAGATATTAAACAATGTATTTCATATTAATAATACTTGTAGAATTAGTTTAGGTTTTTATAATACAAAAGAAGAAATAGATTTACTTATTAATGTACTTAAAAATAGTAAAAATATATGGCAAGAGATATTGTAGGTGAGATAAATGGATTCAAATATGAAAAGAAGTATAATTTTAGATAATTATCAAAATCCTTTTCATAAGGATATTAGTGATGTAGATGGATATATTAAGATTAATACAAATAATGAGAGTTGTATTGATAATTTAGATATTTATGTAAAATTAGATGGTAATAAAATAAGTGATATTAAATTTGATGGAGAGGCATGTGTTATATGTATATCTTCTACATCGATTATGATACAAAATTTAATTGGTAAAACAATTGATGAAGCAAAAGATATTATTTCTAATTATTTATCTATGATAGATGAAAAGGAATATAACTCAGATTTACTTGGAGAACTTAATGTATATAATGATACATATAAACAACCTTCAAGAAAAAAATGTGCTACTTTATCTACTTTGGGAATAGAAAAAGTAATTAAAAGTTGTAATAAATAAGAATTTATGATAAAATTATGATAAGTTAAGGAGTTGGTATTATGGCAAATTTTTGTTATAATTGTGGTAATGAACTAGATGAAAATGCTTATATTTGTACTAAGTGTGGTGTTGTAGTTGGTGAAAATAAAAGCGAAAAGAAAGTAAATACTAGTAATGATAATGGTGGATTTGGCTATGGAGTATTAGGTTTTTTCTTACCTTTAGTAGGTTTAATACTTTATTTATGTTGGAAGAATGAGAAGCCTAATACTGCTAAAAGTGTAGGTAAAGGTGCATTAATTAATGTTATTGTTGGTTCAGTACTTTATATTATTGGTATGTTTATCTTAGGTATTGTATTTAGTAATATTTTATAGTGAGGTGTGATATGAATTATTGTAGTAATTGTGGTAATAAGGTTGATAGTGAAGCTTATGTTTGCCCTAAATGTGGTGTATTATTAAAGAAGAATCAAATAAGTAATGATAATGATTCAGGTAGTATTGGATATGGAATATTAGGATTTTTCTTTCCTTTATTAGGTTTAATACTTTATTTATGCTGGAAGAATGATAGTCCTAATAATGCTAAAATTGCAGGTAAAGGTGCATTGATTAGTGTAATAATAAATGTTGTATTATGTGTTTTAGCATTTATATTTAGTTTTATATTTTTTACTCATACTAGTAGTACTATAAATAATGGATTTGATTATGACTATAATTTAAAGTTTGATTAGGAGGTAATTATGGCGAAATTTTGTAGTAATTGTGGAAATGAATTAGATGAAAAGGCATATGTTTGTCCAAAATGTGGAGTTAAGGTAAACAATAATGTTGATGGTAATGCAAAAAGTAGAGTATGTGCAGGACTTCTTGGTATATTTTTGGGAGCTTTTGGAGTACATAACTTTTATTTAGGTTATACTGGTAAAGCAGTTACCCAACTACTTATTACACTTTTATCATTGTTTTTCTTATCTGGTATTTCTGCATTATGGGGATTAATCGAAGGTATACTTATTTTATGTGGAAATATTAATAAGGATGCAAATGGTAATGATTTAGTTAATTAAAATAGTTTTATAACTATTTTTTTGTATGTTATTTTTAAAAATAGGGAATAATAAGTATGGTGATAATATGGATATGTTAAGAATATTTGGTAGAACTATACTTGTTTTAATACTTTTATTTATATTAACTAAGATTATGGGGAAGAAACAAGTTTCACAACTTAGTTTATTTGATTATATAATTGGAATTACTATTGGTAGTATTGCTGCAGATATTTCTTTGGATATAGAAAAAAATTTAATGTTTGGTATTATATCTTTATGTACTTATTCTGTTATGTCTATTATTGTATCATATGTTACAATGAAAAGTATTAGTTTAAGAAGATTTATTATTGGTGTACCTACAATATTAATTGAAAATAATAAAATAATTGAAGGTGGATTAAAAAAAGCAAAAATTGACGTAAATGATTTACTTACTGAATCTAGGAGCCAAGGATATTTTAAACTTGAAGATATAGAATACGCAATCATGGAAACAAATGGTAAAATTAGTTTTATGCCTTGTAGTAAGAATTCTCCAGTTGTTAAAAAAGATATTATTTCTAAGATAGATAAGGAAAGTTTAGTTGCTAATGTTATTATTGATTCTAGGTTATTAGGTAAGAATTTGAAGGAAATGCATAAAGATAAGAAATGGTTAGATAATGCTTTAAAGGTACAAGGATATAATAATTATGATAATATTATGCTTGCTACATTAGATATTAATGACAAGTTAGTAGTTTATAAAAAGAATATTAAGAGTAAAAAAAGTAGTGTATTAGAGTAATTAACATATAATTTATTAGGTGAAGTTATGGATAAATATAAATACTTAATAATTATATGTTTTTTTGTTTTTTCTTTTTCTATTTCTAAGGTATATGCAAATATTTTGGATTTGCCTTTGCTTGGGAAAACTATTTATTTAGATGCTGGTCATGGTGGAAAGGATGCCGGTGCAATTGTTAATAATTTAAAGGAAAAGGATATAAATTTAATTATTGTAAAGAAGTTAGAAAAAGAATTAAATAGTAAGGGTGCAGTAGTTTATTTAACTAGAAATGATGATTATGATTTAGCTAGTACAACAGTTGGAAGAAAAAGAAGTGATTTATATAATAGAGCTAAACTAATTAATAATAGTAATTCTGATATATATATTTCTATTCATTTGAATAGTACTACAAGCAGTAAATGGAGAGGATTACAAGTGTTTTATAGTAGTGTTAATAAAGAAAATAAAGTTATTGGGGAAGTATTTTATAATACTTTTAAGAATAATTTATCTAATGTTAGGGAATTAAAGAAAGAAAATAGTTATTATATGTATAGAAATATTAAGGTTCCTGGTGTTTTGATTGAGGCTGGTTTTATTTCTAATCCAAGTGATAATTATATTTTAAGAAGTGATGATTATCAAAATACTTTGGTTAATAATATTGTAAATGGAGTAATTAGTTATTTTAATAAATGAAAAAGTTAATTTTATTATTAGTTTTAATTATATTGATATTTATTTGTTATGTAAGTATTAATAAGAAGTATTTGGGGGATAATGGAATGTATAATGAAAAGGGAAGTAATTATGAAATAATTATTAATTATCCAGTAAGTGGCTATAGAAAGTTAGATAATACAGTTATTATTAAATTAAATAATTATATTGATGAGTTTAAGAAAAATATTAGTAATAATGATATTAATGTTAATTGGAAGTATGATTTAATAATTAACTATAAAAGTTTTAATTATAAGAATTATATTTCTTATGTGTTTTTTATTGAATATTTTATTGGGGGAGCACATCCAAATCATTTGATATGGACTGTTAATTATGACACTATTTGTAATAAGTTTGTAACTATTGATGATTTAGTTAAATATAATAATAATATATTAAATATTTTTTCTAAGATAAGTAGAAATGAATTAATGCATAATAAAGATATTGTTGATGTATCAATGTTAATGGAAGGTACTATGCCTAATACTTTAAACTATTCAAATTTTGTATTTAGTAATGATGGAATAATTATTTATTTTTCTTATTATCAAGTTGCACCATATAGTTCTGGAATGTTTGATGTGTTAATTAATTATAAATATTTGTGATATATGTTATGACAAACTTATATTAGATAAAATACAATAATAATGAAGGGGGGTATATGTATGTACGGATATCCTTATGGATATAATTATGGTTATAGTTATGGTGGAAGTAATAACTGGGGATGGATTATTATTGTTATTTTAATTATATTCTTTGTATTATTCTGGGGTAATAATGGATATGGATCAGGTTGTCACTCTTGTAGAAACTGTGGATGTAATAACTAGTTATAATAATAATATAAAAAAATTAGAGAAGTTATCTCTGATTTTTTAATTGAATGCTAATTCTACATCTATTTGGTCATCTTGAATGGCTATATTTAAAAATATTATTCCACTTATTAATATTAGGAATGATGCGATGAATGAAAGATATAATAAATGTTTTTTCTTATCTGAATCAAACTCATTTATGTTTATTAATTTATCATAACTATCTTTGGCAAAGTAATAATAGATAATTACTAGTATACTAAAAATTAATATTAAGAGGTTTTGATATTCTTTTTTAGTTTTTTCGTCGTTATATAATAGAAATGTTTTTTCTTTACTATTGGCATACCAACTTAAAATAATTATTCCTATATATATAATCCATATTTTATTTTCTATTTCTATATCTTTTAATTTATCTAATCTATCATTCATATTATATAATATTAAAATATTTATATTATATTAATTCTTTTAGTAATTCTGAAACAGAATTTAATTCTTTTATGCTATATTCTTTTAGTTCTTTTATACCATTAACCATTGTATATCCATTGAATTCTTTAATCATTTCTATATCGCTTTGACCATCTCCAATGGTATATACATTTTGTTTATCTATTTTTACTATATCTAAAACTTTATATATGGCTTTTTTCTTATTTACATTACTTGAAGTTATTTCTATTGCATTATTAGATAGATAATATATATTTAGTTCATTTTTAAATGTTTCTTTTATGGTATTTATTACTTTGCCTTTTTCTTCTTTATTACTATATTTAATATATATTTTAGTTATTTCTTTGTTATTTAATTCTTTTGTTTTTTCTTGTGGAGTACAATAGTAATAGTTTATGGCATTATCTAAATTTAAATAAGGTATTAATTTATTAAGTAAAGTTTTATCTAGAATATATTTGTATAGAATATTATCTTTACTATCCATAATTAAAGAACCATGGTCTAGTATTAGATAATCATAATTAAAATTAAATTTATTTAAGACTTCTTTAAAACTTGAATAACTTCTTCCTGTTGCTATTAAAAATATGTTATTATTTTCTCTAAATAAGTTTACATATTTTATATTATTTTTTATATCTTTTTCATCTATATAGAATGTTCTATCAAAATCACTTGCTAATAGTTTCTTCATATTGACCTCCATTTTAATTTTATCATACTTTATATAAAAAGAAAAGGCGTTTTGCCTTTTCTTATGCGCTTGGTCCTGTAGGTCCTTGCGGTATTGTTAAATTTAATATATAGTTAGGTGCAGTTCCTGTGATTGATGCGGCTGCTTGTGTTCCAGGTTCTCCAGTTGTAACTGTTCCTATTTCTAATATTGGAGTTTCACCTTGTAGTCCTTGAGGTCCAGTAGGTCCTGTGGCACCAGTTTCACCTTGTAATCCTTGAGGTCCGGTAGGTCCAGTAGCACCAGTTGCACCAGTTTCACCTTGTAGTCCTTGAGGTCCAGTAGGTCCAGTAGGTCCAGTTGCACCAGTTTCTCCTTGTAGTCCTTGAGGACCGGTAGGCCCAGTAGCACCAGTTTCTCCTTGCAATCCTTGAGGTCCGGTAGGTCCAGTAGCACCAGTTTCTCCTTGTAGTCCTTGAGGACCGGTAGGTCCAGTAGCACCTGTTTCTCCTTGTAGTCCTTGAGGACCGGTAGGTCCAGTAGCACCTGTTTCGCCTTGTAATCCTTGAGGACCGGTAGGACCTGTGGCACCAGTTTCGCCTTGTAATCCTTGAGGACCAGTAGGTCCAGTAGCACCAGTTTCACCTTGTAGTCCTTGAGGACCGGTAGGTCCAGTAGCACCAGTTTCACCTTGCAATCCTTGAGGACCGGTAGGACCTGTGGCACCAGTTTCACCTTGTAATCCTTGAGGTCCGGTAGGTCCTGTGGCACCAGTTGCTCCCCTAGGTATTGTAAAATTTAAAATTGCATTTTCTGATGTACCACTATTTGTTACCTGTGCATTTGTTCCAGGTTCTCCAGTTGTAGTACTTCCTACTGTTATAGTTGCTGGTCCTTGTGGTCCTCTTGGTCCAGTAGGTCCAACTACACAGCATCTTTCTCTATGTCTTCTTCCTTCTTCTATAATTCGTCTTATTTTATCATTATCCATAATTAACTCCTTTCTATATTATTTTATGTATATATTGAAGAGTGATAATTATTAATGACTAAAAATAAATGTTAAAAAAATTATAAAAAACTATCTATTACATTAAAAAATAAAAAGCCTTATTTTATAAGACTTTATTTTCATTAATGGTGGAGGTGAGGGGAGTCGAACCCCTGTCCGAAAATCCTTTAATAAAAACTTCTACAAGTTTAGTTAGTTAGATAGATTTCGAAAATATTATAATTAACTAACAAATTAAAATATTTTCTAGTTTATATTATTCGTTATAGATTATAAACTTTATCTATAATATAGCTTGCTTTATAAGTCTATGTTATTTCTCACAAGCAAAGAAATAGATAGACCTCTTGTTTACTTAAATTTTAAGCAAAAGCAAGAGCGTTGTTATAGTTGTTTCCAGCTATATTTAATTTGTCTATTATCGTTAGACATCCGACTTGCAGTTTAAATCTCCGTTATTCCCGTCGAAGCCAAAGGCACCCCCAGGACATATAAATTATAACAAATGTTTAGTTTTTTGTCAATTTCTTTATAAAAAATAGTATTAACAAATCTTGCTAATACTATTTAATTATAAATTTTACCCCATTTTTAGCATTTTCTATTGTAATATCATATTTCAAGAATTGGAGTGTTTTTTTTACAATTGATAGTCCTAGACCAAAAACTCCCTTTATACCTTTTTCATAAGGCGTAAATATATCGTTTAAGATGTTTTCTTCAATATTTGGACCATCATTATAGAGAGTAATAACATTCTTTTTAATTGTTATTTTAACTTCTTTTTTTGCATATCTTATAAAATTATTTAATATGTTATCAATTATTGCTTCCCACATATCAGCACTTCCACGAAATGTTGTATTATTATCCATTTCCAAAGTAAATTTAACATCAGGTCGAGCCATTTTGAATTTATCAACAGAACTGTTGACAATATTTTTTATATCTAAGGTAACATTTAAATTGTTTTTTTGATCTTTTATATAATTTAATTTATTTAAATATAATAAGGAGTGAACTTTTATTTCTAATTTTTTTAATTGCTCTTTAATTATTTCTAATGTTTTTTCCTTTGTTTCTATTCCGTCTTCGGAAGCTTCAATGTAAGATTTCATTACTGTAATTGGGGTTTTAAAATCATGTGAAATGTTTTGATACATCTGATTTTTATATGTTTCGTTTTCTTTTAGGTAGACTCTCATATTGTCTACGGCAAGATCAAGAGTATGTAATTCGTCATCATAATTGTCAGATTCAAATTTATAGTCATCATTATCTATATTATCAATTTTTCCTTTTATTTTTTTTATTCTTGTTACTAGACTATTTGACCATAATATTACCAAAACAGACACTAATCCAAAAGTTATACCTATTATTAGAAATATTACTTGGAAGATATTTCTTTTCATATCTAATATATATTTATTATCAGTTAATGCTATTCTTTTATCACTTGTATTATTCACTGCGTAATAGTAATATGTTTTATTTTTTATTTTGAATTTTCCATAATTACTATCTATGTTATTTAGAACATCCTCTATATAATCAAGATTGATAATAGATTCTATATTATCTGATATTGTTACTGTATCGCTATTTTTCTTTACATAGATAAAGGCTATTTCACTATTTAATTTATTTTTTGCGGTATCTAAATCTTCAATATAACTTAATGGTTGTTTTAAATAATTATATAAGTTTTCTTCATAAATTGGAAGTAGGGTTTTAGGAAGAATTATACCTAATGATACTACAACAATGCTTATTATAATTATAGATAAGTAAAGGAGTTGTTCAGTAAGAGAACGCTTTTGTTTCATGTTAATCTATATCCAAATCCATATATTGTATTAACATTGAGTTTAGGCATTTTTTTTCTTAATCTTCTTACTAAATCATCTACAACGCGTTCATTTCCAAAATAATTATCTCCCCATATATTAGTTAGAATATCATCTCTGGAAAATTGTTTGTTCTTGTTTTTTAAAAACATATATAATAAATCAAATTCTAAGGTAGTTAGATTTATTTCTTTGTTATTTTCTGTAACAACTCTTTTATCTACATCTATAATATAAGTTTCATAAAATATTTTTTGTTCTTTGGTTGAGTAAACTCTTTTAATTATATTATTTACTCTTAATACTAATTCTTTTGGTGAATATGGTTTGGTAATATAGTCATCACTACCTAGTTCTAATCCAATTATTTTGTCTAGGTCTTTATCTCTTGCTGATGTAAATATTACTGGTACATTAGGATTAATTTCTCTTATTTTTTTTATAATATCATATCCACTTATGTCATCTGATAACATTATATCTAATATCCATAAGTTTATATTATCATTGATATTATTAATAGCGCCAATTCCTTTTGTATAACTTACAACTTCATAGTCATTTTTTTCTAGATAAGTTTTTATTAAATTATTTAAGTCTATTTCATCTTCGACTAAGGCTATTTTATACATTATATCACCACCATATTTAGTATATCACTTTTTATTTTATTTTTCTATATGTTTATTCATATATCACCTCCATTTGCTTATGATTATACTCTTTAATATTGGGATAATTATCAAATAAATGTGTGAAATTATGTTATTTAAAAAAAACATAATTTTATGTATGAAAAAATTAAGGTATATGTTATAATTAATATAGAATAAAAGGAGGTATATATGAATTATGAATTAATGAATTCAGATGAAGTTATTAGTGAATTAGTTTCTGATAAGAATGGGTTAACTGATAATGAAGTTAAGAAAAGATTAGTTATGTATGGTAAAAATATACTTCCTAAGGAAAAAAAAGATAGTATATATAAGATATTTTTTAGTCAGTTTGCTAATGCAATTACTTTAATTTTAGTTTTTACTTGTATATTTTCATTTATGATTAATGAAATAGTAGATGGTATTGCTATTGTGTTAATTATTATGATTGATGTTATTATGGGTACTATTCAAGAATATAAAGCTAAAAAAAGTGCTGAATCTTTATCTAATATGATTAAAGTTAATACAAAGGTTTTAAGAAATGGTAGAGAAAAAATTGTTGATTCAGAAGATTTAGTAGTAGGGGATATATTTTATTTAGAGTCAGGTGATAAGGTAAGTGCAGATGCTAGAATTATTGAATGTAATAATTTATCTATTAATGAATCTATGCTTACTGGGGAGTCTAATGCTATTTTTAAGAATAGTTCTAAAATGAAAGAAAAGAAATCTATTAGTGAATCAGTTAACATGGTTTATGCTGGTACTAGTGTTATAACTGGTAGGGCAAAGTGTATTGCTGTTGGTACTGGTAGTAATACGGAAATTGGTAGAATTGCTACTACTGTAATTGATACTAAAAAGGAAGATAGTCCTCTTACTATTAGAATGAATAAGTTTACGAAACAAATTAGTATTGCAATAGTATGTGTGTCAATCGTTTTACTTATTTCTTTGTATATTAAAGGTGCAGAATTAAAAGAAATGTTTTTATCTGTTGTTGCACTTTCAGTGTCTGCGATGCCTGAGGGCCTTCCTTTGGCTCTTACTCTTGCTCTTACTATTGGTGCAAATAGAATGTCAAAGAAAAAAGTTATTGTAAAGCAACTTAATGCAGTTGAAGCGTTAGGAAGTTGTAGTGTTATTGCTAGTGATAAAACAGGAACACTTACTGTTAATGAACAAACTTTAAAGAAAATTATTTTACCTAATAATAATAATTATGAGATAACAGGTAGTGGTTATAATGATAATGGTAAAGTTATTGGTGAAGAATTAGATTTTGCTTATAATATTATTAAGTATGGGGTTATTAATAATGAATCTGGTCTTGTTAAGGATAAGAATGATAAATGGGTAAGTTATGGAGATTCAATTGATATTGCTTTTTTGGCATGTGGAAAAAAATCTAAGGTTGATATTAGTAATGTTATTAAGTTAGGTGGTATTCCATATGAATCTATTAATAAATATTCTTGTGTATTTTATAAGGAAAATGATAGAGTATTTTGTACTGTTAAGGGTTCAGTTGAAGTTGTTTTAGAATTATGTAATAAGATGAATATTGGTAATAAAAATGTTAAGTTAGATAGCGAGTTAATAGATAAACAAAGTGAAAAATTGGCAAGTGATGGATATAGAGTTTTAGCAATTGCTCATGGTGAGGTTAACAATTTTGAGGAAAAGAATAGTTATAGTAAAAAAGATATTCCTAAACTTAATTTTATAGGATTATGTGGATTTGTTGATCCTGTTAGAAAAGAAGTTAAGAAATCAATTGATAGTTGTTTAAAATCTGGAATTAAGGTTGTTATGATAACAGGAGATCATCCAATTACTGCTTATTCAATTGCGAAAACATTAGATTTAGCTACTGATTATTCTTATGTTACTACTGGTGAAGAAATAGAGAAATATAAAAATATGTCTATAAATGAATTTGATAATTTTATTAAGAGTAAAACTGTTTTTTCTAGAGTTACACCGCTTCAAAAATTAGAAATTGTGGAATCTTATAAAAGACAAGGGGAGTTTGTAGCAGTTACGGGAGATGGTGTAAATGATGCACCTGCTTTGAAAAGTGCAAATATTGGTGTTGCTATGGGAAGTGGCACTGATGTTGCTAAGGAAACAAGTAATATGATAATTGTTGATAATAACTTTATGTCAATAGTTAGTGCAGTTGAAGAAGGAAGAAATGCTTATGCAAATATTAGAAAAGTTTTATATATGCTTCTTTCTTGTGGATTAGCTGAGGTATTAGCCTTTGTTCTTGCTATATTATTTGATTTACCTATGCCTCTTGTGGCAGTACAATTATTATGGTTAAATATTGTTACTGATGGTTTACAAGATTTAGCATTATCTTTTGAAAAAGAAAAATTATTGGATAGAAAAAGTAGTAATAATATATTTGATAAACAAATGATTGAACAGATTTTAGTATCAGGTTTATTTATGGGAATTATTAGTTTTATTGTGTTTGCAATATTAATTAAGAAGTTTGATATGCAAGTTAGTACTGCAAGAGGATATGTTATGGCTTTAATGGTATTTATGCAAAATATGCATGTACTTAATTGTCGTAGTGAATATTTAAGTGTATTTAATAATCCAATTAAAAATAATGTTTTTGTATTATTTAGTATAGTTAGTGCAATTATATTACAAATTATAGTTATGGAAGTAGACATGTTTAGTATGTTTTTACAAACTACTAGTATACCTTTTGTACATTTAATATTTTTATTCTTAGCTAGTTTACCTATATTATTAATTATGGAAATGTACAAAGAAATTAAAAAGAAGAAGAATTAGGGTGATAAGATGGAATATTTGTTATTAATAATTGGCTTTATTTTAATTGTTAAATTTTCAGATATTTTAGTTGATGCAGCATGTTCTGTAGCAAATAATTTAAAGATACCTAAAATTGTTATAGCACTTACTGTTATGGCGTTTGGAACTTGTGCTCCAGAGATTGCTATATCATTTAAGAGTATTTCTGCGGGTAATGGTAGTATGGCATTAAGTAATGTTGTAGGTAGCTGTATTATTAATGTTTTAATGATTATAGGTCTTGCTGCGATAATTAGTCCGATTAAGGTTAAAAATGATACAATTAATAAAGAAGTTCCACTTCTTTGTTTAATTACTTTAATATTTTCTATTTTAGTTTTAGATAGTACTCTTGTTAGTTCTATGCCTAATACTATTACTAGATTTGATGGTATAATACTATTACTTTTATTTATGATATTTGTATTTTATTTGTATAATATAGTAAAAGAACACAAAAATAAAAATAGGTCAAAGCCTAAGTATGGTATGGTTAAGTCTATTATACTTGTTATTATAAGTATATTTGTTGTAGCTAAAGCAAGTGATTTAATCGTAGATAATGCAGTTATTATTGCTAATAATTTAGGAGTTAGTCATAAGATTATAACAATGATAATTATAGTTATTGGTACTAGTTTACCTGAACTTACTATGACTGTAAGAAGTGCTAAAAAACATGAATTTGATATTGCGTTAGGTAATATTATTGGTACAAATATATTTAATATTTGTATTGTATTAGGACTTCCTCTTATTATATATGGAGATGTTCCTATTAGTGATTTTGGTATAATAGATTTTGTAATTTTATTTACTTCGACTGTTGTACTTTATATTTTTGCTAAAACTGATAAGAAGTTAAATAAAAGTGAAGGTATAGTAATGTTTTTAATCTTTGTATGTTATTATGCATATATATTGTTAGTATAAAAAAATACACTTCTTGGTTTGAGGTGTATTTTTAGTTGTTAATAATTATCTATGCATACCTTTTTTGTCTTTGATAGGCATTATTTTGCTTTCATAGTACCATTGATTATATGCCATTGCGTCTTCATATGAAGCCCATTCTTTTCCATCAACTGATTTAAAAGAAATTCCTTTTCCAAAATCTGTGCGTGGGTCAATTTTTTGCTCAAGTCCTTTTCCATAATCTGTACGTGGGTCAATTTTTTCGAAATTATCATAATATATTTTTTCTTTATCCATTGTATTCCTCCTTATATGTTTAGTATAGCATAATTTTCTATATATTTGTATAATTTTTATTAGTTTTTTACATTATTTTGTAGTAATTTTGTAAATTTTTTTGTAGTGAATGATGATAAAAGTAAGGATATTTATAAAATAAAAAATTAACTTTGAGATAATTCTTGAATTTGTTCTTGAATTTTTTCTAAGGTTAATAGTTCTTTTTGTAAGATATTATTATTTATATTATAATCATTGTATAGTATATCTAGATCTAATTTATAGTTATTGTATTTTTTTATTTGAAAGAAATGTGGTTTATTTGTTAGAAGGTCTTCGATAAAGAATTCACATTTTTTTATTTTCATTTCGATTAATTTAATATTATTTAATGTCTTGTCTAATTCTTGATATAATTTAATCTTACTATTCATAATTTATCTCCTTTATAATCATGCATGATTAGATAAATAATATTATATCATAAAATTATAAAATAAAAAGAACTTTTTGTCGTTCTTTTAATCTTCTCTATCAATATTATCAAATACTTTATCATTAAAGAATTCTTTTAATGGTATTTCTAATCCATCACAGATTCTTACAATTGTTAATAGTTTAGGATTTTTACTTCTTCCATCTACTAGATGTTGTACTGTACTTTGTGTTAGACAACTTATATTTGCTAATTTATTTATAGATATATTTCTTTCATTACAAATATTATTAATTCTTATTGCTACTGCATCTTTTATTTTCATTATTTTACCACCTAATTTAATTTTATCTATAAAGTATTAAAATGTATTAATCTTGTAAGATTATATTTTTATTATTTACCTCTTTTATTTATTTATTCGTGGTTAAATAATTACTTAAAGCTTAAAATAATACATATTTTATAATGAGGTGTTATGATGAGTAAATATAAAATAAGTGTATATGCAATATGTAAAAATGAAGAAAAATTTATTGATAGATGGTATAATTCAATGAAGGAAGCTGATAATATTTATGTGCTTGATACTGGTAGTAGTGATAATAGTGTAGAAAAATTAAAAAATCTTGGAGTAATTGTAAAACAAGAAATAATTACTCCTTGGAGATTTGATATTGCTAGAAATAAATCTCTTGATATGGTAAGCGATGATACTGATATTTGTATATGTACTGATTTAGATGAGGTATTTTTACCTGGTTGGAGAGAAAAAGTTGAACAATATTGGGAATGTAAGACCACAAGAGGATTTTATAATTATAATTGGAAGTTAGATAAAGATGATAAGCCGTTAGTTAGTTTTTATATTGAAAAAATGCATAGTAGGTTTGATTATGAATGGATATATCCAGTACATGAAGTGTTAAAATATAAAGGTGATGGTAAAGAAAGAAAGATTTTAATTGATGAGATTACTTTAAACCATTATCCAGATAGTTCTAAAAGTAGAAGTAGTTATTTGCCATTATTAGAGTTATCTATTAAGGAAAATCCATTAGATGATAGGAATATGCATTATTTAGGTAGAGAATATATGTATTATGGTATGTGGGAAAAGAGTATTGAAACATTGATTAAACATTTGGGTTTGGCTACTTCGACATGGAAAGATGAAAGAGGTGCTTCAATGAGATTTATTGCTAGATGTTATAAGAATTTAGGTAATATTAATCAAGCAAGAATTTGGTTAGAAAAAGCTATTAATGAAACTCCTTATTTAAGGGAAGGTTATGTCGAATATGGTTTATTAGAATATGAAGAAGGTAATTATAGTGATGCGATTATATATATGAATAAGGCTTTAAAAATTAAGAAGAGATATAAGAGTTATATCAATGAAGAATTTTGCTATAATAGTACAATAAATGATGTTTTAAGTATATGTTATTTTAATATAAAAGATTATAAGAATAGTTTATATCATGTTGTTAAGGCATTAAAATTAGAACCTAATAATGATAGAATTAAGGAAAATAAAAGAATTATTGAGGATTATATATAATATATTTAATTAGGGGATAATTATGTATGAAAAAATAAAACTTGACTATAATAGTTTAGAACCTTTTATTGATGATGAAACGCTTAGTTTACATTACAATAAACATTATGGTAAATATTTAGACAATCTAAATAGGTTATTAAATGAAAACAATTATAAATTTACTTCACTTTATGATTTAATAGAAAATATTGATAAAATAAATTTAAATGATAGGGGAGAAATATTATTTAATTTAGGGGGAGTTATTAATCATAGTTTGTATTTTTATAATATGAGTAATTTAGGTAATAATATTCCTAGTGGTGAATTAGGTTTAGAAATAAATAAAGTATATGGAAGTTATGATAATTTTAAAAAAGAATTTAAAAAAAGTGCACTTAATTTAGAAGGAAGTGGTTATACTTTTTTAGTTCTTGATAATAATAAGTTAAAGATAGTTAATACTTCTAATCAAGATAGTCCATATTATTATGGTTTTATTCCAATATTAGTATTGGATTTATGGGAGCATTCTTATTATTTAAAATATAAAAATAGAAAAGATGAATATATTGACTCATGGTTTAATTTAATTGATTTTAAAAAAACTAATAAATTGTATGTTAATAGTATAAAATAAAAATAATACCTTTATGGTACTATTTTACTTCCTCGATTGCTTCAGCAGGACAATTATGTAATGCTTCTTTTACATCACTTTCTTTATCTTTTGGTACAGTATCAACAATTACATGTGCTAATCCTTCGTCATTCATGTCAAATACTTCAGGTACTACTGCTTGACATGCTCCACATCCAAAACATTTTTCTTGATTAACTTTAACTTTCATTTTAATTCCTTCTTTCATAATTAATTATATAGGTAAATTTAGTAAAATGCAATAAAAAATATTTTAAAAAACAAAAAAATATGATATTATATTATTATAGAGGTAGATTATATGGAAAGTAGAATGGAAAGATATGATGAAGTAGATATTAATGATTATCAAAGAAGTAAAAAGAATGCTACTTTGTATAAAGAAATATATGGTAATTATAGTGATTTAGAAGATTTACCAATACCTGAAAATACTAATGAAATTGAAATTGATAGTCTTAATTCTATTGTAGGAAGTAGAGTATCTAAGAGAAAAGAAGAAGTAAAGAATCAAGATTATGAATTAGAAGATTTGGAAGATAATCATGAAGATAGTGAAAAGGTATATGATATAAATGAGTTATTAGAAAAAGCTAAGGTAGAAAATGCTAAGGTTAAGAAAGAAGTAACTGTTAATAAAAATATGCCTAATTATTTGGCTAATCTGGAAAGTGATAAGAGTACTAAAGATATTATTTCTAAATATGATGGTAATGATGATGATGATATGCCTATTATTAAGGAAGTAGTTATAGAGGAAGAAGTAAATGATAAAAAAGGGGACTCAACTTTATCACTTGATATATTATCAGATTTAAAACCTAGTGGTAATACTTTGGTTAGTGAACCTATGATTACGGAAGAAGATATTAAAGAAAATCAAGATAAGGAATTTTTCAGTAGTGAATTAAAATTTGATAAAAAAGATTTTGCTAAGGGAGATGATGACGAAGAATTTTTTGAGGAAGAAAATAATCATACTTTCTTAAAGGTAATACTAATTATAATTGGATTATCTAGTTTATTTACAGCAATATATTTTATATTAAAAGAATATACTAATATATTTTAATAGTAATAATTATAAGAATATGGAGGGATATTATGGATCAAAATTTACAATTTTTAAATGCAATATATTATGTTAATAAGGAAGAAAAAGATATGTTAGTACAACAATTAAATACAATAAATACTACATTATCTAATATAAATAAGGAACTTACTTTACAAAATAAGTTATCTATTTGTGGTAATCCTAATTTTTCACAAGATGAAAGAATTAAGGCTTTAAATGATGCAAAAAATTTAATGGAAAAGTAATAGAATTATACAAAAATAATAATTGCTTATAAAAAAATATAAATACAAGGGGAGATTTAATGTGTCTGTGGTAAATAGTTATAATCAAAATTCAAAAGTTTATCAAAATTTAATTAATAAATTTATGGATAAATTTGAATTATATTTTTCAAATTCAGATGTAAAAAGGGACGATATAAAAAGATTATTTTTAGAAAATTTAAAATCTATTAAATTACATGAGAATGAAGTTTCGTTTAAAAAAATTATGGTTGGAAGATTAAGTGGTGTTTATAATCGATTAACTAAAGAGTTGGAATATACTGAAAATGATGAAAGTACTATTTATCATGAAATGTTTCATGCATTGAGTCGTAAAGCAGTATTAAAAAGAGAAAAATATTTGAACTTTTTTGCATCTACTATTTTGGGGCAAAAACAATTAAGTGTTAGAGAATTTGAAGAAGGAATGACTGAATATTTAAATAGTTGCATTTGTGGTGAAGTTGCGAAAAATGTAAGATTTAGTTATTCTCAAGTAACGACTATAGTTAATAAACTTGCAAAAATATATGGCGATGAAATTATATTAGAATATTATTTGGGATTTAATACTAATTTAATTGATGAAATGAATAAGGATCAATCAAATAGTTTTAAAAATGTAGTTCAGTTATGCCAAAAAGTAGATAGTAATGGAGAACAACCTGTAGCATTTGAAGCATCTAAATATTATAAAAAGAATGGTGATGTGGTATTTGATGATTTATTGTTTAATTTGTTTTCTAAGAAAAAACTTAAAAAAGTTACATCAATTGAAGATTTTAAATATAATGTAAAACAATTATTTTATTTTTATGAGTCTGATTTATATAAAATTTGTTTTGATATTGATAATGCAGAACAAGAAATTCAAAAATTAAATGATTCAGCAAATGCTGATCAAAATACAATTGGCTTTTATCAATATGCTATTGAATCTAATGCCAAATTAATGGCAAATTTTAATAATATATTAATGACTCAATGGAAAAAACTGAATTTAAAAGATACTAAATTATTTTATAATTTAGTATTAGATGAAATTTTGCAATTTAATGCATATGCTTCGCCTATAATACTTGATTATTTAGATTATTGGGATAAGCAAATTGAATTAGTGTATCAAGAAAGAAATAAAGATAAAAATAATTATTATGAAGAAGCGAAAGAAGGTAATAAAGTTATGGTTGATTCTAGTAATAGTGAAAATAATTATTTAGGAAATTTATCTAAATCTGACACAATAAAGCCTGAATTTAATTATATAGGAACAAAAGTTGATAGAGATAAAATTTTCCAAACAAACGACAATCAATTTTTAGGTGATATAGAAAAACAAGTTGCATCCAAAGAAGCTAATTTATATTTAGGTGATGCAGATACAAAAACTGATGATTCACAAGCAATGGAATATGTTCCAGTAGATTTAGATAAAATGTCTAAGGATCAATTAGAATCTTTAAAAGATAAATTAGTTCAAGACTATTCTGATGAAAATAAACATGGATATAGTAGATAGAAATAATTTATAAAAATATTTAAAAAGTAGAGTTATCTCTATTTTTTTTGACTTTCTTGTGGTATACTAAATATATAAAGGAATGATGTTATGAATAGAAAGAAAAAAAGGCTTAAATTGGGTAAATTAATATTATTTATAGTTAGTATTGTTATTATTACTTTTGGAGTAATATTTGGTATTAAAAAAATATTTGGAAATAGTAATATAATAATAAAAAAGAGTTATGATAAGTATTTAGCAAGCGAAAATAATGTTGTTAGTATTTATGAGTATTCTAAAAATGAAGATGGTACAGAAGTTTTAAATAAATCTGAAGATATTACTAGAGGCACTAAAATTAGTACTAAGAATGATAAGTTTACTTATGAAGAAAAGGAATATACTTTGATTAATTATAATGATAAAGAATATTATGTTTTAACTAATGAACTTGTAGATAATAATAGAGATGTAGTATTAGAAAAAAGTAGGTTTGTTAGAACTTCGGTTACTGTTTATAAAAATGAAGTTGATTCTAAAATTGAGTCTTTCATTAAAAAAGGTAATGAATTAGAAATTTTAGATTATGATAAATTACTTGATAATGGTAATGTTAATATGTATAAGATAAAAAAAGATGATATTTCTGGTTGGGTATATGCTAAGTATTTAGTTAATGATAAAGATAGTGCATTAGCAAATTATAATGAAAACTCTGTATATGATACTCATAAGGATAGAAAATATGGTTCAAGAGAATTATATGGTGGTAAGGCTTCAACATTGGATTATTATCCTTATGAAAGAGTTAGCTTTGAAAATAATAAACTATTAGAAACTGCTAAATCAATGTATTTAAATGCTGGTAGTAATGTTATTAATAATATTGATAGTTATTTAGATATTGCGAAAAATTATGGTGTAAATATGATAGTAGTAGATATTAAGGATGGCGCTTTGGCATATTCTTCAGAGGTAGCGAAGGAATATTCTATGACTGCTTATAATACTGCCATTAATAGTAATGAAAAATATAAGAGTGCAATTGATAAGATTAAAGAAGCAGGAATATATGTAGTTGGTAGAATTGTAGTATTTAATGACGTTCATTATGGTAAAGATCATCCTGAGGATTGTATTACTTCTTCAGCTTCTTCTAGATTATGGCCTTCTGCTTATTCAAGGGGTGCATGGGAATATAATGTTGAACTTGCAAAAGAAGCAATTAGAACTATGGGATTTAATGAAATACAATTTGATTATGTTAGATTTCCTGAAGATGCTTATAATATGTCTGTAAAAGGTAATACTGATTTTAAAAATAAATATGATGAAGAAAAGGCTGAAGCAGTACAAAATTTCTTGTTTTATGCTGTTGATCAAATACATAAAGAAGGTGCTTATTTATCTGTTGATGTATTTGGAGAATGTTCTAGTGAGTATGTTACTGCTTATGGACAATATTGGCCTGCGATATCTAATATAGTTGATGCGATTAGTTCTATGCCATATACTGACCATTTTGGTAGAAATAATGACACTTGGAGTAATCCATATAAAACAGTATATAATTGGGCTGTTGGTGCTGCTAAAAGACAAACAGAAATTCCTACTCCTGCAATTGCTAGGACCTGGATTACTGCATATGATACACCGTATTGGAATCCAAAAGTTATATATGATGCATCAAAAATTTCAGATCAAGCAAAAGCACTTGTGGATGCTGGATTAAAGGGTGGATTTATTACTTGGAATTCGGCATCAAGTTTGAGTAAATATCAACAAATTAAAAGTGCATTTAATAAAGATTATTAAGGAAGTGTAAACATGGAAAAAATAGAGGTAGAAAATAATAAATATGAACTTATCGTAAATTATAAGGATGCTTTTGATAAAGAAGAATTTATTAATAAGTGTACTGATTACTTTTATGATTATGATTATATTGTGGGAGATATTGCTTATTCTAAATTAAGATTAAAAGGTTTTTATGATGAAAATAATAAGAAAGTAAATAAGATAAATAATTATAAAAATTTAAATAAATATTTAGAAAAAAATTGCGCAGTAGATTGTAAATATTTTGTTGTAAAGAAAATTTAAAATGAGAAACTATTTTGTTTCTTTTTTTCTTTTCTTATGTTATACTTATTATATGAAATAGGAGAATAGAATATGGGTAATGAAAAGTATGTTATGTTAGTTAATGATATAAATAAAGATGATAGTTATGAAATAGAATTATTATGTTCTTTTGAATTTGAAGATAATAAGTATATTATATATAGTAAAAATGAATTAGATTTTGAAGGTAATAATATTATTTATCCTGCGAAAATTATAAATAAAGAAGGTAAACAATATATTAGTGAACTTAGTAATGATGAGTATGAAAAAATAAAAAATATTATAAAAATGATGATTAATTATGGTAAGGAGGATACTGATGTTAGATAATATTCAAGAATTAAATAATGAACTTCCGTTACCAATTGAATTAGATAGTGATTTTGTTGATATTTTAAGAAATTATAATAGTTATAGTAAGATAAATAGGAAAAATTATCGTGATAAAATGAATGAATTATATGATAATATTAATTATGTAAAGCCAATTGATGATATTAATGATGTAATATATTTTAATAACTATGATGAAGTTGGTATTGTTGTTAATAAGAATGATGTTTCTTTAAAACAAATATGGACAGAATATAGGCTTATATTTAATGAAAAAGTAAAGGAAAGTGATAATGTTATGGAAGATAGTTTTGTACTTGATAATTTTGACGTTTTGTATGATAAACTTAATAAAAAGGTTGATGGATTCGATAAATATGTTAATGAACTTAATTCTTTGAAGAAAGAAATTGATAATGATAATGGTAATCTTAAAACTATGAAGGAAAGTTTAGAAAAGGAAAAAATGGAGTTTGAGAATTATAGGACAAAAGAGATAGAGAGATTAAACAAATTAGAATTAGAAGTTAATGATAAATTAAATAGAGTTAATGAACTTATTAAAAAATTAGATGAAAAAATGGAACAAATTAGTGATTAGTTCCATTTTTTTTGTTAATATTCTTTTTATATTCTTCGATTTCTTTTTTATTAATTTTTTGAAATTCTTGGATAAATTCTTTTCTTATGTTATTTAATTTTTCCTCGTCGTAATTTAAAAATTCTTTGGCTATGGTATATTCGTCAAGTAGAGTATATATTCTTTCACTTATTTTGAAATTTATTTTGTTATATTTTTTCATATTATTCCTCTCTAGTAATTATATTTTATCATAAGATAGGAATTTTTGTATTGGTAATAAATACCAATAAAATGACAAAAAAATTATAATAAAAAAACTTAAACAAAAGTTTAAGTTATATTTCAAAGATGGTGCCTCGTTGGAGATTCGAACTCCAGACCCTTTGATTAAAAGTCAAATGCTCTACCGACTGAGCTAACGAAGCAAATAATAAATTTGGTTGCCCCGGCTAGATTCGAACTAACGAGTGCCACAGTCAAAGTGTGGTGCCTTACCGCTTGGCTACGGGGCATTCAATAACCAAACAAAAGTGGTGGAGGGACATGGATTTGAACCATGGAACCCGAAGGAACAGATTTACAGTCTGCCGCGTTTGACCACTTCGCTATCCCTCCATTAAGATGGTGCCGAAAGCAGGACTTGAACCCGCAACCTACTGATTACAAGTCAGTTGCTCTACCAGTTGAGCTATTTCGGCATAAATAATGGTGGGCGATACAGGACTCGAACCTGTGACCCCCTGCTTGTAAGGCAGGTGCTCTAACCAACTGAGCTAATCGCCCAACTTTCTGTTGACATTTAATAATATAACAAATACTACAAAATTTGTCAATACAAAAGTTAAATATTTTTTAATTTTTTTACATTTTTTCCATTATTTCTTTTATTTTTCTATTTATCCATTCATCTAGGTTATCTTTTAATGGTTCAAAACCACTTTTTGTTTCTGCAATTCTTTTTAATCTTGAACCATCATTTTTATAATCAATGTCTTTGATACTTAATCTTAGTTGATTTGTTTTATCATCTACATTGATTACTTCAGCATATATTTTATCTCCGATTTTGACATAATCATTAATATTTTTCACATATCCATATGATATTTCTGATATATGAATTAATCCATCATGTTCGTTGTCTATGTTTACGAATGCACCATATTCTTGAATACCTGTTACTTTTGCTTCGATTATGTCATTTTCTTTAAATTTTTTCATATTTCTTCACCACGAGGTTATTATATCATTATTTTCTTTATTTTAAAAGTTTTAATATATATTTTTTAATATTTATTTATTTTTTTATAAAAATATGTTATATTTTAATTATATAAAAGAGGTTTAATATGTATAATCAAAAAAAGAATAAAAATAATTTTAATAGAGCACTTTCAGCAGTATTAATAGCAACAAATATATTTGCTGTTACTGGATGTATTAGTGCAATTACTAAACTTAACAAGGAAATTAAGTCTGGTAAAAGTTATAGCTATTTTGAGAATATAAGTAAGATAAATGAATTAGTTGATTATTCATATAATGATATTAATAAAGAAGATGTTATAAAAGCAATTGAAAGAAATCCTTATATTGATGATATTTATAAAGAGTATGCTAAAATAGTTTTAGAATATATGACTAATAAATATCCTAAAATTGATCTTAGAATATTTTATGAAAATATGTTAGCATTAGATATAGAAATAGTAGATAGTTTTGAAGATAAAATTGCTGTGGGAACTTTTACTCCTTCAGATGATACTATAAGATTACTTAAAGGTTATGAATATAATTCTAAAACAATAATACATGAATTATTACATAGTTTTTATTCTTTTTTTGGTATTGATAAAGAAACTGGTGCTTATTTTATAAGATATGATGATAATAATTCTATATATAATGAGGCATTAATTGAAAGTCTTGCATGTTCTATTGTTAATTCTATAAATAAATATCAAGTTGATACATTTGATTCATACTCTTTATATCAAAGTGAATTAAATTATTTATTATCTTTAATCGATTTTGATTATTATAGTGTTTTTAAATATGGTACAAGCACTTTAATAGATATAGTTAAAGAAAAATTTCCTAATGTTGATGTTGATTTTATTTCTAAGAATATATATGATTTATATGAAAAAAGTAAAACAAAAAATGTTTCTAATAATGAATTAAAACTTTTGCTTAATGAGAATTTTAAATTATGTTTATATTCTATTAAGAATAGTAAAAACGATTTATATGAACCTTTTATTAATTTTTGTAAGATTATAGATTTACAATATAATAAGGAATTATATGAAGAATATTTTAATAGATATAATTCTTATTTAATAAAAAATGGAATGAATACTATTAATATTGATGAATTAGATAAAAGAATTAGTTATGAGAAAATGATTATTAGAAAATTTAACGAAGGATTAAATAATATTGATAAAATTAATAGTGAATATTTATATGAAGAATTTTATAAGATATTAGATGATATTCATGTTAATATTGATGCTAAATTAACGGGTATGTTATTAGAGATATACAATGATTATTTATTTTGTCATGGATATACTAGTAATGAAGTGGTTAATTCTAAAACATTTAATAAATTTATGTTAGATTATAATAATATAAAAGGTTTTATTGGAGTAAAAAATGATAAGGTATATCCATTTATTTCAAATAATTCTAGAACATATACTATATTAAATGAAGATGATAGTATAAGCGATATTGATATAAATAATGTTATGTATTTTTATAATAATGTTAATTGGATAGATATATTTATGAAGTATAGTAATAAAGAAAAATTAGAATATACAGATTTAAATGAAATTATGAATAATTTAGTTCCTGAAGTTTTATATAATGATGTACCTATTTTAATTAATGGTAATTTAATAGGTAATTATAATATTAATGATTTAGCAGTTAATTATTATTTAGATAGTAATAATAATATAAAATATAAAGTTACTACATTATATGGAGATATTTTATATAGTGAAGATAATTTAGATTATAGTTGTTCTTGGTTACCTTTTAGAAGTTTTATTAAATATAATTGCTTTAATACTAATAGTGTTGAATTAAGTAATTTATTAAATGATAATTATATAAAAGATTATATATTAAATCATGGTTCAGTTTATGATGAAGATAATATGTTATATGATTCGTTTATTTATAATAAAGCAAATGATAAATTAAGTTATTTTCCAAGATATACTTTAAAGGTTATTGATAACAATAATCAAGAACATAAATTTGATTTTAATAATATAAAATTAATTAATTATTGTGATGATAAAATATTTGCATTAGAATTAAGTAGTGAATTAAAAAATACTTCTTTAATTAAAGTATTTGAATATTATAATTTGATTATAGATAATGTTTATGAATATAGTTATTCAGATAGTGAAATACATGAAATAGTTAATAATTATATTAATGAATTTCATAAAGGTATTTCAAGTAGAAGATAAATAAAAAAAGATGATTAAGAGTTAATCTTTCTCATCTTTGATTTATTTCTATTACCGCATTTGATAATGTTAATAGATATGGAATCAATCTTTTATTAAATTCTATATAGAATTTCTTTTTTTCTGTATAGAACTTCTCTTCCTTTTAACCAAGCTTCTGCTTCTTTACTGAATATTTCTTCATATGTAAATATTAAAAATTTACGATAATCATTATATTTTTGGTAGTCATAATAACTGTTTAGGTCATCTATTTTTGCTCTATATAAATTTAAGGCAATTTTTTTAATGTCTACTTCTTCAAATTTTGTAGTTACTGCTAATTTGAATTTATCACAGTAGTCGCAAAATTGTTTAAAAGATAATCTAGAATTGACTTGTATGTCGTTCAAAGTATATAAATCATTTATTTCATCTCCGATAAAATCTCTAACAGTTTTTGCTAATTCGTCAGTTATGTATTCTTTAATTCTTACAGCATTTTGATATTCATCTTCAGTTGTTACAAAAATTGGTGCATTTGATAAGGATAATAAATACGGTATTGGATTTTTTATTACTTTTAATTCCATTGCAGTTTTTATCAAAGCATAATATGTTTGAAATTGTTCTCCGGTTAATTTATGCGTCATAACGAAAAGTTGCATTGATTCTAATTTTGTTTCTATTTCTTTTACCAATTCTTTATTTATTAAATTTTTCTTTTCTTTTTTCATAAAACCTTTCTCCCTCCTCATTTGATTATAATATATTTTATAATGAAAATCAATAAAAAAATTTATTTTACAATTAGTTAGATTGATACTTGTAAAATATTGAAAAAATTAGTATAATTATTTTGGTGAGGAAAAATGAAAGAAAAAAATAATGAAGATGTAATAAAAAAAATAAATATGGTATTAGATAAGATTAGACCATATTTAGAAAATGATGGTGGTTCAGTAACTTTTAAGAAATATGAGAATGGTGTTGTATATGTTTCTTTGGTTGGAGCATGTTCTAATTGTCCAATGGCTAGTTTAACTTTAAAGGATGGAATTGAAACTGCTTTAACTAGTGAAGTTCCTGAGGTTATAAAGGTTGTTAATGAAGATGAGTAATCTTCTTTTTTTGTGATATTTTTTTTAAAGACTTAGTATAAGGCTTTAAAAATTAGTTAAAGACCTTAGGCTTTAACTACCATGAAAGACCTTAGGCTTGAATGGAACACTTACTTTTTAGTTATCCAATCTATTTCTGGTATATTATGATATTTTTTTAAGTAATAGTACATTTCTTTTAAGTATAATTCATAATCATCAAGTAATGAAACAATATTTAATAAATCACTTTCTTTTCTTAATCCTTGGATTATTTGTTCATACATATCAAAGTAAAAACTAGGGTATATTATTCTAGCATATAATAGTCTTAATCCATATTCTGAATAATAATTACTACTGAAATAAGAATCTAATTCTTGATATATGTTAGTATTTTTATTTAAGAAGGATAATTTAATATATTCAGCGATATTTCTTGATTTATGGTCCAATATTATATTTAAGGGATTATATAATGATTCTACGGTATTATTTATTTTTCTATGTGATATAACAGGATTATCACTTGTTTCCATTTGTGTTTCTAGTGTTGTATATTTTACATAACTAATAGCATTTTCTGCTAAACCAGTAAAGTATGCAAAGGTATCTACTAATATTGGATATTTTTTACCCATTTGATTTATTTGATATTCAAAGTAATCTATTTTATTAGACCATAATATATTCCAGTTATTTCTTGTTAGTATTTTATCTACTTGATAGGTATAATTAGATAGGTAAGTTAATTCATTAATAGTTAACTTTTTATTTTTATTTATATATTTTTTATATAGTATATAGGGGATATTATTTATTATAGTTACTACATAATTATCTTTATTTGGTATTATTTCATGTACTAATATATTAGAACTTAACATATATTTATTTAATTTATATATTTCATTACTTTCTTTTATATCTCTAGTATAGATGGTAAAACAATAGTTATCATTATTTATAGTAAAGTAATAGTTATTATTATTTTGCGTTATATTATCTATTCTTAGATTGTAATAGTACATTATATTATTTTTCATAGTATCCCTCGTTATAATTATATGTTGATAGATAATAAAAGATAACTAGTTATAGTATTTATAAAAGTTACTAGTTATCATTTTTTCATTTATTTTAATTTTCTTATTTACGATATTAGATATTTCTTTTATGTAAGTAATATCATCATTTTCTTTTCCTTGGTAATACATTTTATTAGTTAACCAAGTATAATCATTAAAGTATACTATTTGTTCATGATAATTGCTAAATATATCTGTTCCTATATAAAGATTTGGATTATAGTCTATATCAAACATATTTAATATAGTTAAAGGTATATCCACTGTGGAACATAGTATATCTATATTTTGATGTTTAATATCTTTACTCCATATTGTAAATGATGTATGTTGTGATAATTTAGGATCAGTAATATTAGTCCATCTTGCAGTATTTGAATAACCATAAGTATAATGATCTGTATATAATACTATTACTGTGTCATCAAGTAGATTGTCTTTTTGTAAACGATTAATTAATAGTTTTATAAAGTTATCTGTTACATTAGCAAGTGTTCTAACACAAGTTGTTTCTTCATCATTTTCTATTTCAAAAGGGGTAGTATCTAAACTTTTACATAAATCATTATCTATATATGGAACATGTGGAGAGTATGTTGTAATAAATGTCATAAACTTATTATTTTTATCTATTATGTGATTATAACTTATATCATTTTTTATTAGGTTAGTATCATCTTCAAAATCTACATCTTTAACTAAATCTTTCATTGCATAGTGATTAGTAAATCCTAAGGCTTTATGAAATGATGTTCTATTATAAAATGTACCTGTATTCATATGTACTGAGTTAACATTATAATTATTATTTTTAAATAGGTTAGGTAAGGAATAATCATAATTGTTTTTATCATAAAAGTATATTGGTTTATTTGTTACTGTGGCATAGTATCCGGTTAAGGAAGAAAACTCTGTATTAATTGTTGCGCCTCCTCCAAAAGTTGGCGAATATCTATTTGTAAAGTTAAGTCCTGTATTTTGTAAATTTACAAGTGTAGGCATAGTATCATTATTTATTAACCATGAATCAATACTTTCCATCATAATCATTATTAAATTCTTATCTTTAAATATTCCTGTATAGTTATTATTTTCTTTTTTTCTATTTTGATTATTTATATACTCTGTTATTTCTTTTATGTCATTTGTGGTATCTTTATTTAAATCTCTAAAATAGGTGTAAAAGTCTCTAAATGCATATTCATATATACCACTTACTGAGTAAGCATTACTAGGATTATTATAATCGTTATAGACATTTCTTGGAGTAGTCCAAAAATTATATGCATCATCACTTACTTCTTTACCTAATAGAATGACTCCTAATGAATGGGTTAAGATAGTTAATACTATTAATAAGATAGATATTTTAATTTTTTTATTTTTATTAATTGTAATTTTTGTTTTATTTATTAATTTAATTGATATTATTATAAATATTATAGATATAAGTAAAGTTAATAATGTTGGTAAATCTACTTTTTCTAAGGCGTATTTTGTATATCCTGTTGCTTGATTTGCTACTAAAATATCAGTAAATGTAAATATTCTATCTAATATTTTAAAATGTAGTATTTGAGCAAGAGTATATATATTAAAAAATATCATGGTAATTAGATAAATTATTTTACCTATTTTTTTATTTATAAATATTATTGTAAGAATTAGTATTATATAACTTATGGTAAAGATATATGGAGAAATAAATGCTATATTTACAAAGTTTATTTTAGGACATATTATTAATTTACTTCCTATATCAAGGGATAATATGGATATTATAATTGTTAATATTAATAATAATAAATATTTTTTATTTTTAGACATATGGGTTGCTCCTTTTAAATATATTTCTTACTTTCTAATATATTTTCTTTTTCTTAATATTATAACAAATTTTCTTATATTTTCAAGTCAAATAAATTAAAATAATAAATAATTTTGTTGTTACTCTTTAAAATGGAAGTAAAGTTTGATATAATTAAATTAATAAGTTATAAAGGTGGCAAGATAATATGATAAAAAAACAAAAAATAGAAAAATTAAATCATCAAGGATATGGTATTGTAAGAATAAATAATAAGGTTGTTTTTGTACCTTATGCTTTAAAAGATGATGTTGTTGATATTGAAATAGTTAGTAATTATAAGAAATATGCTTTGGCTGAGGTTGTTAATTATGTTAGTATGAGTGATGAACATAGGAAAGTTATTTGTCCATATTATGAAAATTGTGGAGGTTGTAATATTAGTCATATGAAATATCCTAGTCAATTAGAATTTAAGGTTAATAAGGTAAAAGATATTTTTAAAAGATATTTAGATATGGAGATAGCTCCTAAGATAGAGTATGACAAAGAATTTTTTTATCGTAATAAAGTCGTTTTTCATGTTGCGGATGGTAAAATAGGATTTTATGAGGAAGGTACAAATAGATTAATTAATATTTTGGGATGTAGATTACTTGATAAGAGAATTAATGAATTAGTACAATTATTTAATAAACTTGATTTAACTAATATTGAAAAAATTATGGTTAGGACTACTAGTAAGGAAGTAATGGTAGTATTTTATGGATATATTGATAAGTTTGATATATTAAAAGATAAAGTTGATTCAATTATTTTAATTAATATTAAAGATAAATTACTATATGGTAAGAGTTATATTAAGGAAGAAATTAATGGTATGAAGTTTATTATTTCATATAATTCTTTCTTCCAAGTAAATACTAGTGTTATGAAGAAATTATATGATAAGGTATTAGAGTACGCTGCTTTAACTGGTAGTGAATCAGTACTTGATTTATATTGTGGTACTGGTACAATTGGACTATATTTGAGTAAGAATGCTAGAGATGTTAAGGGAATTGAAGTAGTGGAGGACGCTATTAAAGACGCTAATATTAATAAGGAATTAAATGGTAGCACTAATATTGAATTTATATGTGGGGATGTTGGTAAGTTAGTTAATAATAATTATGTTGCAGATGTTGTTGTGGTTGATCCTCCAAGAAGTGGTTTATCAGAAAATACTAGAAAAGTTATTTTAGATAATATGTATGAGAGAATAGTTTATGTATCATGTGATCCAATGACTTTGGCAAGGGATTTAAAGGAATTAAGTAGTAAGTATGAGATAAAGGATGTATGTTTATTTGATATGTTTGCAAATACTTATCATGTGGAAAGTGTTGTTAAGTTAGAATTGAAGAAAGCATAATTTTAGATAATATTTAAATAATGTATGTTTTGGTATAACATATGTAGTTAAGGGGTGTGTATTTTATGAATGAAAGTAATATATTATTATATGAAACTGATGAAGGTAAAATTAATGTAGATGTTATTTTAAAAGATGAAACAATATGGTTAACTCAAAAAAGTATGGCTGACTTATTTGAATGTAGTTCAGATAATATTAGTTTGCATTTGAAAAATATATTTCAAGAAATGGAATTAGATAAAGATTCAACTACCGAGAAAATCTCGATAGTTCGAAAAGAAGGAAATAGAAATGTAAATAGAGAATTAGAATTTTATAACTTAGATGCTATAATTGCAGTGGGCTATAGGGTAAATTCTAAAAAAGCTACAAAGTTTAGAATTTGGGCAACAAAAATATTAAGAGATTATATGATTAAGGGTTTTGCTATTGATGTTGAGAAAATGAAAAATGGTCCTAAATTTGGTAAAGATTATTATGATGAATTATTACAAACTATTAAGGAAATCAGATTGAGTGAAAGAAGACAATATCAAAAAATTACTGATGTGTTTGAATCAACGAGTGTTGATTATAATAAGAATTCTGAGGAAGCATATACCTTTTTTAAAATAGTTCAAAATAAATTACATTATGCAATTACTGGTAAAACTGCTGCAGAACTTATTTATGAAAGAGTAGATAGTGAAAAAATACATATGGGGCTTACTAGTTGGAAAAATAGTCCTAATGGTAAAATAATGAAATATGATATTAGTATTGCTAAAAATTATTTAGAAAAAGATGAGTTAGATAGACTAAATGATTTAACTAATTTATTTCTAGATGTAGCAGAAACAGAAGCAAAAGAACAAAAATTAATGACAATGAATGATTGGATTGAAGTTGCAGATGATTTACTAAAATATAGAAAAAAGAAAGTATTAAATGATTCAGGTAAAATATCACATAAACAAGCAATGGAGAAAGCTGAAAATGAATACGAAAAATTTAGAATAAAACAAGATAGGGAATATATTTCAAGTATGGATGAAATGTATAAGAGATATTTAGAGGAAAGTAATAAATTGTAATTGAAAGGACAATAGATATGAAAAATTTTGATGTTATAAAAAGTGAGATTGATTTATTAACTACTGATGAAGAAATAGAACAGTATGTTGCTAATAGATTAAATAAATTAGAAAATAGTATTAAGGAGGAAACAATAGGACAGGGTTATACTGATTCTTACAATGGTTATATTGGCTTAAAGACTCATTATAAACCAATGGCAAGTACTGATAAAATCAAATGTGTAGATTTAAAATATGATTATATACAACCATATATTAATTTAATAAAAAAGATAAAAAATAAAAAACATAATGAATTAACAATCTTAAATGAAATTTTTTATACAATAAATGATTTTGCTGAATTATCTACTGCTAATCAATTATCAAGAGGATTGATTTATTTAAGTGCATTTCAAAGAAAAGAAGATATATCAATAAAAACTGTATTTGAAAATGATGCTGCATTTTGTTCTGAAAGATCAGGTATGGCACAGAATTTACTAGTTTTTTTAGGAATTGATTCTAGTTTAATAACAGGGTATATTGACTCTGAACCTCATGCATATAATATTATTTATCCTAATGGTTATGGTAATGAACCAATGGCTTTATTTGATGTTTCTGACTTTGTTAATTTTAATTCAGATGATGTGAGATATTCATTGGCATATTTTTATGGAATGAACTCTGATAAATATAAAAGATTTATTTCTGGTAAATCTTATAAAGTTGAATTATCAAAAACTGAGTATTTTTATAGAATGTGTTATAATCTTGGAAGCAATTTTGATTTTAGTGCTATTGAACATCAATATATATTTGGTTTAGGTAATAATCCAAAGGTTGTTAGTAAGGAAGATATTGAAGAATTAATTTATAGTTCACATTTTGAAAATGGAGTAGAATCGGTTGATAATGTAAGTATTAGACGTTAAGTATTATTATGTACTTGATTTAAAGGAAGCGATTAATATGAAGAATAAGAAATATATATTATCTTTTCTTTTGTTTATATTACTATTTGGTATTACATATTTTTATATATTTAGAAAGTATGATTTTAATTTATTGATTAATACACTTAAATCTTGTGATATTTTATATATTATTTTAGGTTTAATTTCTATGATGATGTATCCAGTATTTGAAGCAATATTTATTAAAAGATTTTTTAAGTATTTAGATTGTGATGTTAGCTTTTATCAAGCATTGGGGTATACTTTTACAGAGATATACTTTTCTGGAATTACTCCTTCGTCAACTGGGGGACAACCTGTTCAAATGCTAGAAATGAAGAAAGATAATATTACTTATTCTAAATCTACAACTGTAGTTATATTTAATACTATTATGTATAAGATGACTTTGATATTTTTACTTGTTTTATCTTTAATATTTTTTTCTAAGGATATATTTAGTAAATTTAGTTTATTTAAATGGTTAGTTATTGGTGGAAGTTTATTTAATATTTTATTTATATTATTTTTAATTAGTTTACTATATTCTAATAAGGTTATTAATTTTGTTAAGAAGTGTTTTAATTATATTGTTAGACATATAAGAATTATAAAAAATAAAGATAAGTTAATAGAGAAGTTTGATAAAACTATAAATGAATATAAAGAAGCTTCACTTGTAATTAAAGGCAATTATAAAATGGTAATGGAATCATTTGTTATATTACTTTTACAAAGAATTAGTATATTAATAATAAGTTATTTTGTATATAGATCTTTTGGTTTTAATGAATTTAATGTATTTTTAATTATTGCTTTTCAAGTATTTATAACTATTGCTTCTGATTTTGTTCCTACTCCTGGTGGTGTTATGGTAGCAGAGGGTATTATGATATCTATTAATAAGTATTTATATGGTAATGTAAATGATGTATCTGCAATGTTACTTCAAAGGAGTATTAGTTTTTACTTTTTAATAATTATTAGTTTTATATTTTATTTAATATTTCATTATGATAAAAAAAGAAGATTATAGTAAAATGTAATAGAAAATAAGATTACAATAAAAGAAAAATAGGTGGTAATTTGTGAAGAGTAAGGAAAAGAAAAAAATAAGATATGATAAGAATGGTTATAAGAAAGAAAAATGTAAGAATAATAGGAAGAAGAATAAATATGTAAATGATTATGATAGAATATTAAGTTTAATTATTAGTTTGTTAATAGTATTATCTATTGTTCTTGGTGTTATTATTGGTTATAGATTAACTAGTAGATATAATACTTATAAAAATATTAATAGTAATGTTGTTATTGAATATGGTAAGATTTTAAAATTAAGTGATATTATAAAAAATAATTATGTTAATGGTTCAGTTAAAGTTAGTCCTTCATTAGATAGTATTACTGATATTGGGAAATATAATGTTAATTTAATTATACGTAATGAGAGTTTTGATATTTCAGTTGAAGTTGTTGATAGAACTCCACCAACATTAGAGTTAAAAGAATTAAGTGTTTATATTGATGAAGATATGCCTATTGTTGATGATTTTATTGGTATGCTTAATGATTTATCTGATGTTACTTTAAGTGATATTAATATTAAAAAAGAAGTTGGAGTTCAAAATATAAGTATTACTGCGACTGATAAGTATGGAAATAAAACTATTAAGAATACTACTTTAACAATTAAGGAAGATAAAGATGCTCCGGTTATATCTGGATTAAGTGATATTGTTATTTATATTGGAGATAAAGTTAATTTATATGATGGTGTTTTAGCAGTAGATGATAGATTTGGTAATGTAGAGTTTACTATTGATGAAAGTAGTGTTGATTATAATAAAGTAGGTACTTACTATGTTAAATATACTTCTAAAGATAAGTTAGGTAATTCTATTACTAAAGATAGGAAGCTTATTATTAAACAAAGAGATATTACTTATATGATTAATAATTTTCCTACTTATAGTCAATATCCTAATTATCCAAATGGATGTGAAAGTATTGCTTTATATACTTTACTTAAATATTATTCAGTTAATGTTAGTCCTGATGATATTGCTGATAGATTAAAAAAAGGTGATGGTCCATATTTTGAAGAAGGTAAGTTGTACGGAGGTGATCCTGAGATAGAATTTGTTGGTAATCCTAGGGAATATAATGGATATGGTGTATATCAAAAACCAATTATTGAGGTAGCCAATTATTATAAATCTGGTATTATTGATTATACAGGTCATACTTTAAATGAAGTTTTAGAATTAGTTAAGAATGGTAAGCCTGTTCAAATATGGGGTTCAATTGATATGTCAAATACTTATGTTAGTAAGTCATGGATAAATAAGGAAAGTGGTAAAACTATATATTGGATTCGTAATTTACATAGTGTTATTGTGGTTGGTTATAATTCTAATTGTGTTTATGTAGCAGATCCTTATGTTGGGAGTATTGTTAAATATAATAGGTATCAAGTAGAAAAAATGTATAATTTATTTGGTAAGAGGGCAATATATTATGATAATTAGGGAGGAAATATGAAAAAGAAAACTGTTTTGTTAATATCATTAGTTATGTTTATAGTTGCAGAAATAATAATTTTATATAATTTTAAAGATAGAAATTTTGCTAATGATAACGATATTAATATAGATAAAAATTCTACTTTAGTTAAAGAATTATATGATATGGTTAATCCTAGTAATGATGCTATTTTACTTGATGAATTATATAAAAATAAAGATTTAACTAGTAAGTATATTGTTGCTATGGGAATAAATAATTATTTGAAGTATAATGAGATAAAGAAATTTAATAATGATGATATAAATGGTGGCTATATTAATGAAAGTGATGTTAGAGATAATATTAAATATGTTTTAGGAAATATTAGTTATAATAATACTGATACTTATATAATGAAAGATAATTATTGTATGTTTAAGTATAATAATGAATTATCTAGATATGAATTAGTAGGTGGATGTGATGGTTCATATACTGGTTATTATAGAGTAATAGACTCGGCATATGTTAATGATAATAAATTATATATTAGGGAAAAATTGATTTATTATACTTATGACTTTAATGAGGTTATTAACAAGGTATCTATTTATGATAATCCTGATATGACTAATATATTAGATTATAGAGAGATTTCTTCATATGATGAAATAAATTATTTAGATAATTTTATTGATAAGGGGAGTATTTATTTATATGAGTTTGAAAAAGTAGATAATAATAATAATTATATTTTTAAGAAAATTACTAGATTAAAGTAGTCAAGTGTGGAATTACTTGCTATAAAATAAGAAAAATAAAAGATTACAATAAAAAAGTAATCTTTTCTTTAAAAAATATGTTATACTAGTAAGTGAATGGAGATGAAGAAATGAAAATACCTTTTAGGGCAGGAAATATTTTAATTCCTAAAAAAACAGATATGACTAAGTGGAGCGTTGTTGCTTGTGACCAATATACTAGTGAACCTGAATACTGGAATGAAGTAACTAAGATAGTAGGAGATGCTCCTTCGACACTTAATTTAACATTACCTGAAATTTATTTGGAAGAAAGTGATGTTAATGAAAGAATAAAGAGAATTAATGAAAATATGAATAAATTACTTGCTGAAGACTTCTTTAACGAATTAGAAGATAGTATGATTTATCTAGAGAGAACTCAAAGTGATGGTAAGGTTCGTGAAGGATTAATGGGAATAGTAGATTTAGAAGATTATTCTTATGAAGTAGGTTCACAAACTTTAATTCGTGCAACTGAAAAGACTGTTATTGAAAGAATACCTCCAAGAGTTAAGGTAAGAGAAAATGCTAAGTTAGAATTACCTCATATAATGATTTTAATTGATGATGAAAAGAAAGATATTATTGAGTCATTAAAGAATAAAGTAACTGAAACAGATGTTGTTTATGATTTTGATTTAATGAAAAATGGTGGACATATTAAGGGTTATAAATTAAATGGTGAAGTAATTAATGAAATTAATACTAAGTTAGAGAATTTAGCAGATAAAGATTATTTTGAAAAGAAATATAATGTTTATGATAAGGGAATACTTTTATTTGCTATGGGTGATGGTAATCATTCTTTAGCTACTGCGAAGGCTTGTTATGAAAACTTAAAGAAAACTATGAGTGAGGAAGAATATTTAAATCATCCTGCTAGATATGCTTTAGTAGAATTAGTTAATCTTCATAGTAGTGCATTAGAATTTGAAGCAATTAATAGGGTAGTATTTGATGTTGATAGTAAGAAATTAGTTGAAGAATTAAATAAATATTATACTATTAATGAAAAGGGTAATGGCCAAGAATTTGAATTAATTACTAGTGATTGTGTAAAGAAACTTTATATTGAGAATCCTAAATCTAATATAGCGGTTGGGTCAATTCAAATATTCTTAGATGAATATTTAAAGAATAATTCTGGTAAGATAGATTATATACATGGTGATGATGTAACTAAGGAACTTACTTTGAAAGGAAATAATGTAGGATTTATATTTAAACCTATGAAGAAAGAAGAATTATTTAGAACTGTTATTTTAGATGGTGCTTTACCTAGAAAAACATTTTCTATGGGACATTCTTATGATAAGAGATATTATCTTGAAGCAAGAAAGATTAAGTAGTATTTTGTAATTTAATTGTTAATATAAAAAGTAAACATTTATGATGAGTGAATTTGTTTGCTTTTTTCTTTTTGAGTTTTTTCTTTAATGCTATTTTAAATTGTTCCTAATATATTTTTGGATATTACTTGCGTAATAGAAAAAAATGTGTTAAGATAAGTTTAAATTTTGGGGAGTTTTGGTTATGAATAGGGAAGTATTAGAATTATTGAATAGTGTTATCAAGATTAATGTTGATAGTTTAAGTACTGGTAGATATTTTGATAAAGATAATAATTTTTATGATAATATTGAATTTATTATTGATATGTTTGATAAATATGTTGATTTACTTGATAAAATTAATGTTAATAATTATTTATGTTATAGATATAAAACTATTAATTTAACTGTTACGGAAATAAAATTGTTATGTTATGAAGTGTTTAAATACATTGATAATATTACTGATAATAACTATAATTTTTATGATAAATTTGTAATGATAAGTAAGTGTGGTATGTTTAATTTATCTAGTAATAATGATGATTGGAATACTGTTAGTGATAATTATAATGTAAAGGTGAATGGTAAATTAAGTTATACTATACATGATGTTATATCTATAATTCATGAGTTTTTTCATCTTGATTATGTAAATTTAATTGGTTTTGATAATGTAAAGTCTATGTCAGAAAATATTTCTATTTATTTTGAAACTTTGGCTATTAAGTTTTTAAGTGATAAGGGAATGTTTTATGATGGAGTAATTTCTTCTTATTTAATGAGGCTAATAGGTAATTTTGGTGATGTTGAAAAAAATTATATTGAATTAAATATAATGTATTTGTATAAAAAGTATGGTTATATTGATAATGATGTAGTTAATAAATTTGGTATTAATGAGTTAGTTACTGATTTTATTAATTTTCATGTTGATAAACCTAAGATTGATGTTTTTGATAGTTACCCTTATATTTTGGGAATATTAGTTAGTAATAATTTATTGTTTTCTAATTATGATGAAAAAGATGTTACTTGTAGGTTATTAACTATTTATGATAATATTAGTTCTTATAAGTTTAATGATATTTTGGATATGTTACATTATGATGAAATAGATACTGATGTCATTGCAAATAATTCTAGAAAGTTTCTTAATCAAAGTATATATAAAAAATTAAAAAGGAGTATAAGTTGTAAATGAGAATTGGTATTGATATGGATGATACTATATGTGATAGTATTGAGGCAATGTTACCTCATATATGTAGGGAATATAATTTGAATTATGAAGAAGAAAAAAAGAAAGGGTATTCTTATTATTCGTATTTAAATTTAAAGAGATTTAATGATTTTGCTAAGAGAGAATTTCCTAATATATTATTTAATGCTAAGTTAAAAAATGGTGCTGATTATTATATTAATGAATTGTCTAAGTTTAATGAGATTATTTTTATTACTGCTAGGGGTAGTAAATATTTTGATAATCCATATGAATTGTGTAAAAGATATTTGGATAAATATAATATAAAATATGATAAGTTAATTGTGGATGCGCATGATAAGGGAAGTATTTGTAAGCGTGAGAATATCAATGTATTTATTGATGACTCTATAAAGAATTGTGTATCTGTAGGTGAATATGGAATAAGAGTGTTTATTTATGATAATACTTATAATAAGAATGAAGATAGATTTGATAGGGTATATAATTGGAAAGAAATTTATGATAAAATAAAAAATCAACATTAATTGTTGATTTTAGTTTTTATATATGGCGCGCCCATAGGGATTCGAACCCCAAACCTTTTGGTCCGTAGCCAAACGCTCTATCCAATTGAGCTATGGGCGCTTTTTCTTAACAATAGATAGTATATACTAAAAATAATTTTTTTTCAATATTTTTTGGTTAAAAAAATATAAAAGTTGTGTTTTGTGTAAAAAAAATAAGCAATTGTATTTGCTTATTATCAATTCTTAATGATATTTGTTGTGGCATTTTAGTTTATTACATAGGTAGAAAATTTAGCTGCTAAATGTTTTTTTACTTTGAAATGAATATAAGTTTACTATTTTTTTAATATAAGTTTTTTGTTTTCTATGGCAACTTCTACATTTTTAAAGTTTTGTTTTGCTTCTTCTAGATATAACATTTTATCTTCTTCAGGCCAAAAGTGAGTTAATAATAATTTTTGGGTATTAGATTTATTTGCTATAATACCTGCTTCAAAAGATGTCATATGTGTTTTACTATTAATGCTATATTTTTTTAATAAAGAACTTTCACAAATTATTAAATCAGAATTTTTACAAAAATTAATTAATTCATTTGAATTTGTTGTTCCTATGTCTGATGTATAAATAATTTTAAAATCTTTATTTTGTAATTTTACCATATATGATTCAATTGTATGTGAATTATTGTTTTCAAATGTTATATTTAAATCATCTATCGAAAATGTATAGTGATTTACTATGTCATGATATTCTGCATAACTTTCATTATTTGATATTATAGATGCTTTATTAGAATTAAAGTCATTTTTAGGTAAATACATTTGTATTTTTTTATTTAGTAGTCCTAAGTTGTGATAGATAAATGAAGCATATTGTAGAATTCCTATGTCTCCAAAATGGTCATTGTGATAATGGGTAATAATAATATTTAAATTATCTAATTTTGTTGGTAAATTTAGTAATCTTGTTATGCCATTGCCACAATCTATTAATATATTTTTATTGTTGTATTCTATTAAAAATCCTGGACAATTCATATTATCTTTTGGATATGGTGATACTGTTCCTAATGGTGTTATTATTATTTTACTCATTTTATCAAACTTCTTTTCTTTATTAACATTTTTTCTTGTACAAGAGAATTTACATATCTTGAAATATCTTTATTAAGATAAAAAACTTCTTTTACTATACTTGATGATATAAATTGGTATTCTTTATCTGTGAAAAAACAAATAGTGTTGATTTTATTATCTGATAAATCTTTGTTTATTTGCTGTAATTGTACTTCATAATTGTAATCAGCTGAATTTCTTAGTCCTCTTATTATTGCATTGCACTTATTTTGTAGTGCTATATCTGTAGTAGTATTATTGCTAGAAATGACTTTTATGTTATTTTTTTCTTGATATAATTTTTTTATTATTTCAGTTCTTTCTTCGAGTGTAAAGAATTCTGATTTTTTTAATGGATTTTGTAATACTGCGATTATTATTTCGTCAAATATGTTACTTGCTTGTTCAATGATATTCATATGTCCTTTTGTTATTGGATCAAAACTTCCTGGATATAAAACTTTTGTCATAATGATTTCACCAACTTTTTTACTGTTTCTATATTGTTTTCTTTTAAAACATAATCAAAATTATTTGGGTTAAAATCTATGCTTGCTTTTTCTCTTAAATCAAATGATTCTTTTGTTATGTTATCTCTTTTTATTGCTCTTTCTTTTCTAATATTATATGGAATATCTAAAAGTATTTTTATATCGCACATACTAAAATATTTTGTAATTGGTAATAGTATCCAATCTAGAATAATTATTTTATCTTTATTACTGTTTAAAAAGTTGTCTATTTCTATTTGCATATATTTCCATGTAATATTAGATAATTTATTCATTTTGTTTCTAGAATTAAAAACTATTTCACCAAGTTTTTTTCTATTAACATTATTATCTTTGATGATGCTTGCTCCGAATGAATTTGTTAGTTCGTTTATAATATCAGGTAACAATAATACTTTATGTCCAATTTTATCGATGTCCAAATGTATTCCTTTGTTGTTTGTTAATTCTACTATTTGATTAGCTAGTGTACTTTTTCCACTTCCTGATTTGCCACATATACCTATAATCATATTTTTCCCTCCAAGTACTTGTATTATAATACTTTTTTTGATATAATTAAAATACATATTTATTATGTTTATCATAACTGGAGGTTATTATGAATATTGATTTTGAATTATATAGAATATTTTATGTTGTTGCTAATCATTGTAATATTACTAAGGCTAGCGAAGAATTGAATATATCTCAACCTGCGATAAGTAAGTCAATTAAAAACTTGGAAGAACAATTAGGAGATCAATTGTTTGTTAGAACAAAAAGGGGAGTGGTTCTTACTGAGGAAGGTAAGGAGTTTTATAATTATATTAAACAAGCGATTGAGTATATTAATAATGCTGAAAATAAGTTTACTGATCTTATTAATTTAGAAACTGGATGTATTAAAATTGGAATTAGTACAACATTAACTAAGGAATTTTTATTACCGTATTTAGAGAAATTTAATCAAATGTATCCTAAGATAGATATAAAGATAATTACTAATATTACTTCTGATTTGATATCAAGATTAAAAAATGGATTAATTGATATGGTGATATTGAATTTAAATGATAAAAATTATGGTAATGATATTGAATTTATTAAGTGTAAAAAAATTAATGATTGTTTTGTAGTAAGCAATAAATATAAAGATATAGTTGGTAAGGAAATTTCTTTAAAAGAATTAAATAAATATCCTTTGATTTTACAGGCTAAGGGGTCAAATACTAGGGCGTTTTTAGATAATGTAACAAGAGAAAATGGTGTTGTACTTAAACCTAGTATTGAATTAACTAGTTATTCATTAGTCTTTGAATTTGCAAAAATTGGACTTGGAATTGGGTATGTTACAAGAGAATATATTGATGATTTAATTAAAGATGAGAAATTATTTGAACTAAATATAAAAGAAAAAATTCCTAGTAGATATGTAGGAATTGCTTTATCAAAAAATCATGTTCCAAGTTTTAGTACAAAAAAGCTTATTGAGATAATATACAATAAAAAATATAAATAATTGTAAAAATTAGTGACAAAAATAGAAAAATATGGTATATTTAGAATGTAGATAGATAATGCGTTTTGTTATTTATTTATAAAAATTGAAAATGTTTTTAAAGTGGTTGTAAGGGAGTTATTGTATGAATGTACAAAATACACATGTAAAAGAAAAAATCGGTAAATTATTAAAAATTGTATTAGGCTATTATGGAAAAGAAGTTGCATTATCATCAACTCAATATTTTAGCTTTGATGAAATAACTGATAAAGAAAATTCAGTGGATGGAAAATATAATTATCAAATACAATATGGATTTCCTCAATCTGGTTGCGTTATTATGAAATTTGGTTATTCTGAAGAAAGTAATTCACTTTCTATATATGAAGTTTCAGTTTTTGCACCAATGGCTGATAAGGAGTTTGCTGTTGCAAATTTTTCTTCACAATCTAATTTTGCTGAATTAGGTATAAGTGCAAATTTTGGTTTGGATATGAATACCAAGAAACATACTAGTTTAGAAGAAATAGAACAAAATCCAAATGCATTAAAAGTGTTAGATATGGCTATTAATGATTTAGGCCAAGCTGAAATATTGGGTGAGTGTAGAGTAGAAGTTCCAGTTGGTAGTAATAGAATTCCAGTGAGTAATGCTATAAATAAACCTTTAAATAAAGGAAGAAAGTAATTAGATGATTAAAAATAATTATTTTTTAAATGCTTTTTAAAATGTTAAAATAGAAAATGACAAATTTGTCAATGCTAAAAGCTGATAATTTTTATCAGTTTTTTGTTATAATTATATTATCTCATAGTAAAGTTGTTGGTATAAGTTGTATTAGATTTGAAAAATAATCTTTGCAATTAAAAGTTAATTTTAGATAGGCAATTAATTTTAATGTTTATACAATGGATATTCATTATTAAATTTCCTTTTGTTTGAAAAATTAATAAAATTAGTTATAAAGATGTACCTAAAATGTACCTAATCATATTTAAAAATATAAAAACCCTTTACAGGGTTAATTTCTTTACTGGTGCGATACAAGAGCCTATTTTGAACACTTATATCTAAAAGAACAACTAATAAATATCAGTTCTATATATAATATACCACATTTTTTACTATTAGTATATAAAATCATGTATTTTACAATATAATAAAAGACAGATTATTGCTCTGCCTATTATTTTTTTCTTTTTACTGGTAAATCACCATCAAATGTTTCAGTATCTATTTCATTCATGGCTTTTTTCATCATTTTTATAGAACGAATTCCTATCGATAATGCTATTTTTGTATATTTTAGTTTGGAAATACCAAGCAATTCACACATTTCTTTTATTTTTTCATTATCTTTTGATTTATCATAATCAGCAATACCATAAATTAATCCCATTAACCATATTTTTTGTTCTATTTCTTTAAAACTATCAAAAAATTGTTTTGCTGCCTCATCTTCAAAATCTATTAAAGAAGTATCTCCATTTCTTAATTTATCCATTAAATAATCTTTTGTAATTACCATCATAGTAGGTTTTAAATTGCTAGTAATATCATTTTCATTATAACCTTTTTCTAAACTATCTTTTAAATATTCTTCTAATTTAATTGATAGCATATCTAAAATACTGTGTCTTAATCCCTTACTATTTTTTTCGCCATATAAATCAATAGTAGTAAGGAACATATTATTTATATATTCTCTAAATTGAGCCATAATATTAACTTTTGTATCTAATGAAATTGAATTAAATTTTTCGATTACATTTACATACTCACTGGCTTCAATAAATGAATTTAATTCATTTTCAAAAGTTTTAATAATTCCTTTTGCTTGCGGCATACTAGATAATCTACTTTTTTTAAGCATTTGAAAATAAACTCTCATGAATTGTTCCGCACTAACACTTATATTATCTTGTAAATTTAGTCCAGCAACAACTAATTCAAAAGTCTTTTCCATAAATGGTGCATAGTGTTGTATAAAATAATCATCTGCATGACCTAATATATCATTATAAAATTCATTGTATAGTGAAAAAATCATAAGTTTTTCGTTAATACAATTATTTGAGTTAATTAATTCAAGTTCTTTCTTAAAATTTTTAATCATTTAAAATCCCCCTTTGAATGCTGTATATAATAGCATATTATTGTTATTTTGTCAAATTTGGCACTATAAATTAGCGTTCATAATCATCTTTATCTTTACCTAAGTCCAATTCTTCAATGTCATCATCATCTAAAACATTATCATTATACATATCATTTACAACATCTATATATTTATCATCTTTATCATACCAACTATGAAGTTTACTATGTAAGAATGATATTAGTTTTTCAAATTTATCTTTCCAATATTCAAGAGTATTTTGTATATCTTTTATTTTAGATTTTAAAAATGATATTTCATTGTCTTTTTCCTTAATCGTGTCGTTTAAAGTATTAACTCGTAAATTAAGTGCTTCATTATTTTCAGTAAGAGTTTTAATTTTATTGTTTTTATCTTTTAATTGTTCGTGAGCATTAACTAGTATATTAGATAGAGTTTGTATTTTATCATATTCTTTATTAGTATTATTTACTTGCTCGATAAAGTCGATAAAAGAATCTTTATCTTCTTTTGATATAATATAATTATTTTTATTTAATCTAGATACTTTTAGTTTATCAATTTTATCTTTTATATCTTTGGAGTTTTGCTTTAACTCTGAAGATTTTTTGTTTGCTTGTTTTAAATTTTCAGTATTCCTTTCAATTTGTTTTTTCATTTCTATATAGTTATTCATATCAGATACATGAATATCTCTATTTCTACCTTTTTGCTTTTGTTTTAAAGTTGAATCTAAACTATATACTTGATTAAATTCTTCAATACATAAAGTTCTCATTTTGTCTTGTAATCTTATTAAAG